>Ga0209157_1004139_pt1 | contig 10915 bp, 9 predicted proteins | sample GraSoiAngelo_135_FD_185892 | JGI IMG/M metagenome (GOLD analysis project Ga0209157, IMG submission 185892) | Grasslands soil microbial communities from the Angelo Coastal Reserve, California, USA - 14_0929_05_40cm (SPAdes) (version 2) | ecosystem: Environmental > Terrestrial > Soil > Grasslands ... | reverse complement strand
GTGCCAGCAATCACGGCCGACCAATCCGTTGGCTCCGCCCATGGGGCCGGCCGTCCGCACGCTGAAGGAGGAAGGCGATCAGCTCGCGCGGAGTCACAACTGGGCGGGCGCGGCGACCAGGTACCAGACGGCGCTCAACCGGGAGTCGAGCAACCTCGAGCTGAGGCTCGCGTTCGGCATCACGCTGTCGCATCTCGACCGCCGGGAAGAAACCGTCGAGCAGTTCAAGTGGGTCGTGAACCACAGCCAGCCCGGGACGCCCGAGTTCGTGATGGCCCGCACGTGGCTCGTCGAAGCCGGCGAGCTCGAGGCCGTGCGCTCGACCTCGGCGGCGGCGGCCACGGACGCCCCGTCGGCCAGCATCGAGGCCACCCCCAGGGGCGGGGTGCGCGGCATGACGAGCTGGCCGGGCGTCACCCCACGAGAGCGTCTCGTCCCGTTGCGCATCACGCTGACGGGTGAAGACAAGGAGAACCGCGACGTCACGCTGGGCCGGCGCTTCCGGCTCGGCGAGCCGTACCGCTTGGCCGACGCGCGCCCCGGCAAGTATCGCCTGCGGGCCGTCGCCATCGATCAGAACGTCGAGCTGTGGGACAAGCAGGTCGTCGTCGAAGCCGGAAAAGAGACGACGCTGGATTTGTCCGCGTCCGACAGTTCCGTCTCGCCCAGAGAATTTTCGCCCGCGAACTGACGCTCCGTCCACGCGCGCGTTCCATCGTCGGAACTCGCGCGCCGTCGTCCGTCGAATCGCTGCTGACCGCCGGCAAACATCTGACGCCAGCAAGAATCTCGGCGCTGAGCACGCTCGGCATCGAGATGCCGCAATGTCAGCCCGAGCATTCCTAACTCATTGATTGTGCTCGCGCCGGACCCGGCATGCGGCTTGCGATAAATACTCCCTCGTGGCGCGGGCGGCAGAAGCATGGACGCCGACAACGCCCCCGGGCTCAAGAGGAGGATTCAGCATGCGTATGCGCGCGAGAGTCGTCATCATCTCGATCGCGACGTTGCTGTTCGTGATCTTGGCCGGTGCAACGGCCGTCCCGGACGCACTCGCGGAGAATCGAAGCGATGCACGTCGTGACGCTCACGATGGCCACGGTGGGGACGACGGGCGGTCGCACGACGGCAAGCTCCAGCTCCAGATCGATGCGCTGAGAGTTCAGCTCGCCGCGGCCAAGGCGTCGGGCGCCTGGGCCGACGCAGCGCTCCAGAAGCAGATCGATGCGCTCAAGGCCCAGCTCGCCGCCATGGGCACGCCGTCCTCGGGCGGGTCGCTACTCAACGTCTTCGACGGCGGCCAGAAGAGCGTTGGCCCGGTCTTCGGGCTCGATTCCGAGAACATCCCGTGGGTGCTCATGACGGCTCGGGACACCGGTGCTCAGAGCTATACGTTCGCGCTCAAGGTCTTCCGTGGGCAGCTCGCGGGCGCCAACGTCCTGTTCTCGGGGCCCAACTGCACGGGCACGGCGTTCCTCGAGCCGCTCGCCGTGACCCAGGGCGTGTACTTCGGCCCGAACGCGATCTCGCTCGGCGGCATCGATTACGTCCACGGCGGTACGGTCTACGCCGCGCCGGCGGGCGCCGCCGTCATCCAGGTCGATCTCGGCTCCAAGGCCATGGACGACGGGTCGTGCTTCAGTGGTCTGATCGGGTTCCCGGGGAGCCACGTGGTCGCGGCCACGGCGGTGACCTTCACGACGGCGTTCACGCCGCCGTACTCGGTGCGGTAGCGCGTCGACGCCGTCAGGTCGTACGCAGTTTCGCGAGCAGTCGGGGGTCCGGGTCGATGCCGAGGCCCGGCCCCTGAGGAATGTTGATGCGGCCGAGCTTCGGGTGGATCGCGTCGCCGAGCGGGTTGTCGGCGAAGTCGCAGTAGAAGCGCTCGACGAGTGACTCGGTCCCCATCGCGGCGATGCAGTGGATGGACGCGAGCAGCCCCGGCCCGAAGTACGCCGAGTGCGGGACGACCTGCACGCCGAACGTCTCGGCCAGCGCCATGACCCGGCGCATCTCGGTGACTCCGCCGATCTTGGTCACGCTCGGCTGCGCATAGGTGATGGCGCCCGCCTCGAAGGCGCGCCGAAATTCCCACGCGGTGCCGTAGTTCTCGCCGGCGGCGGTGTCGAGGCCGCCGCGCGTCCGAACCTCGGCGAGGCCGCCCAGGTTCTCGGGCGGCCACACCGGCTCTTCCAGCCAGTGGATGTCGAGCGGCGCCAGGCGGCGCGCCATGGCGATCGCCTCGGCCACCGTCCACGGACAGTTCGTGTCGACCATCAACGGCACGCCCGGGCCTGCGGCTTCGCGCGCCGCCGTGATCTCGGGCAGGGTGACCTCGTGGATCTTCACGTGGCGGTAGCCGCGGCCCAGCGCCTGCGCGGTGTAGTGGGCCACGGCGTCGGCGGCGCCGTAGCGCAGGAGACTCGCGTAGGCGGGCAGGTCAGCGCGCGGGCTGCCGCCGAGCAGGCGATAGAGCGGAACGCCGGCAGCCTTGCCCGCGATGTCCCAGAGCGCGATGTCGATCCCCGAGAGCGCGTACATCGTGGCGCCGTTCCGGCCCACGCCGTGCAGCACGCGCTGGACCTCATCGTGGGACGCGAGGATCTGGCTCGGGTCGCGGCCGACGAACATCGGACCGACGAGCGTGTCGATGGCCGCCCGGGTCGCGTGGAAGATGCGGTGGCCGAAGGCTTCGCCCCATCCCGTGAGGCCGGCGTCGGTCTCGACGCGGACCAGCAGCATGTCGATGCTGGTGCGGGCCCGGCCACCGAGCATCGGCGTCGCTCGCTCGATCTGCATCGGCAGGTTGAGCACGATCGTCTCGATGCGAGTGATCTTCATGCGTGATCCCTCTTCATGGGTTGCGGTGGTTGACGCCACCTATAGATTCTGTCAGACTCCGCCGATCTCGGGACTCGCGCGATCGGATCGAGCGTAGAGCCGACGAACGTGGCAACGCGTGCGGATGCGCCGCGTTGTTCAGCGCACTGGGCCTCGATCTTCGGGTAACGGGCGGCGCAGTCGAGGGACATCCCCGCATGAGCTGCACGTCGATTCCGGCCAACTCCCGTGGTGCTTTGGGCGCCGGTCGCCGAGCAGCCGAAAAGGCGGTTCATGTCTGCCGCCACTCCTTCTCCCGCGCGCCGCCGCGGTCTCGTCCGTCTCGCCGAAACCATATCGTGAGGGGAACGTTCGTTTGCCCGATGGAGGTGCACAGTGACGTGCACGAAGGGGAGTCAGCACCGAAACTATCGATGGCACCAGAAACTTTTTCTGCTCATCGCCGCCCCTCTCGCGCTGCTCGTGAGTACCACCGGGCCAGGGCTGGCCCACGACGACGACGAGCGCATGGGGGGCGCCCACAGCCGGGAGAATTCTCGGACACCGCGAGGCGAGGGGCACCGGGCTCAACACCACGATATCCGCCTGCTCGGCTTCCACAATCTCCAGGCGCGTTCCGCCTACCAGCCGATCATTCACCAGCAGGGCAGTCGGTGGATCGCCTACATCGGCCATCACGGCGGCTCGGCACTCAACACCCTGACAGGAGTCGTCGAGCCGAACGGCACGTCGATCGTTGACGTGACCAATCCCAGACGCCCGGTTTACCTCAAACACCTTCCCGGCGCGAGCGGCGTAGGCGAGGCCGGCGGCGCCCAGATGGTCCGGGCCTGTAACGGAAGCGACCTCCCCAAGGGGAACAAAGACAAGGTGTACCTGCTCCGGGCAACGTCGAGTTCGCACGAGATCTACGACGTTACCAACCCCAGCAATCCCTCGCTGGTGAAGGTGATCATCGGGCCTCTCGCGGACACGCACAAGAACTGGTGGGAATGCGACACCGGCATCGCCTACCTCGTCGCGGACGGCCGGCCGGAGGGGTGGAAAGTCAGTCGCATGACGAAGGTGTACGATCTCAGCGATCCGGCCAACCCCATCTTCATCCGCAACTTCGGTCTCGTGGGGCAGCAACCCGGGTCGACCCTGCCGAGCAACCAGGTCCCGATCAACCTTCACGGACCGATTTCGCTCGGGCCCAATGGCGATCCGTTCGGCGCTGGGAAAAACCGGATCTTCTTCGGCTACGGCACGAACAGCCGCGGCGTGCTGCAGATCGTGGATCGCGACAAGCTGCTGAATGACCCGACGCTGACCACGGCGACGCGGATCGCTCCCACGGTCGATCAGCTCCTTTTCCCACAGATCGGCAAGCTCGACCTCTTCCCGAGCGCCGGCGCGCATACCACCTTGCCTGTCATGCAAATGGCCGTGCCCGACTTTGCCGACAATACCCAGGGGGCGGTCCGCGACTTCGTCGTCATCACGGACGAAGCCATCGCCAACGAGTGTCGGGAAAACCGGCAGCTCGTCTACATCGCGGACGTCAGCGACGCGGCCGTCGTGTCCAAAGACGCGAAGCTCTTCACTGTCTCAAACTTCCAGGTGCCGGAATCCTCGGGCAACTTCTGCCAGGTTGGCGGGCGCTTCGGGTCCCACTCGAGCAGCGAGAATCTCACGACGATCTATTACAAGCGGATCGTGTTCTTCGCGTGGTTCAATGCCGGCGTCCGCGCGGTGGACATCCGCGACCCCTTCAATCCGGTCGAGATCGCGTACTTCATCCCGGCCACCACGCCTGACACCGATGAGCGGTGTGTCACGACCAACGGCGTGGAGACCTGCAAGATCGCGATCCAGACGAACAACGTCGACGTCGATGATCGTGGGTTCATCATCATCGTTGACCGTGCCAATACGGGTATGCACATCCTCGAGCTCACGGGCGACGCGCGGAAGATCGCTAACCTCCCTCACCGCCACGACGACTAGCCTCCCTTTCGTATCGGGACGGGGCGCCCGGCCGGCGCCCCGCCCATTGCCGTGCGACCGACCGGCGGGGAAGTGAGAATCTCGATGCCGGTTGACCCGAACGGCCGTTCGGACTACAACAGGACAGCGGTACACGCCCGATCCGTGGAGGATGCCATGGCCAAGATCAAGCACATTGCGATGTCCACCCAGGACCCCGACAAGACCGCGAAGTTCTACATCGACGTGTTCGGCATGAAGGAGATCGGGCGGATCGAGAACCCGAACACCAGCGGGTACTACCTGAGCGACGGCGATCTCAACCTGGCCATCCTCAAGTTCAAGAACGACGCCGTGGCCGGGGCCGAGCGGGGCAAGGGCTTCTCCGGCATCCATCACATCGGGTTCCAGGTGGACAACCTCGAGGCGATCGCCGAGCGGCTTGCCACCGCCGGGTCCAAGCCGCGCGACGACGTCAACGAAGCGCTCGGCGTGGGCAAGGGCGAGCACAAGTACAACGTCGAGGTGAAGTACAGCGGCCCGGACAACGTGATGCTCGACGTCTCCGAGACCGGCTGGGTGGGCTCCTCCGGCTTCCGTCCCTAGCACCTCGTCCCGGCCGATGCTGGATCTCGTGATCCGCCGTGGCCTCGTGGTCACGGCGCAGGACGCCGCGCCCGGCGACGTCGGAATCCTGGACGGCAAGATCGTGGCGGTGGCGTCGCCGGGCTCGCTGCCGGGCGATGCCGCACGGGTCATCGACGCCGAGGGCAGGATCGTCCTGCCCGGCGGGATCGAGCCGCACGCCCACATCGCCATCCCCGTGCCGCAGTACTGGGGGGGCCGCCCCGAGCTCCTGTCGCAGCCACCCGAAGCGGCCACGCGGGCGGCTGCGTTCGGTGGCGTGACGACGGTCGTCGACTTCGCGGGAGACCTGATCCTCGAGCCCGGCACCAAACCGCCCGACTGGTCCATCCTGGAATCGCTCGACTCGCGGCGCGCCGTCTTTCGCGATCACGCGTACACCGATTTCGCCTTCCACTACATCCTGGCCGGCAAGGTGGCTCCGACGAGGATCGGTCAGCTCGCCGAGGCGATCCAGGAAGGCGTCGCCAGCTTCAAGATCTTCACGACGTTCAACGAGCTGCGCGTGCCCTACGGGCACCTGTGGGCGGTGTTCGCCGAGGTGGCCAAGCACGGCGGCATCATGGCCGTGCACGCCGAGGACGACGACATCGTCAACTACATGACGGACACGCTGATCCGGGAGGGCCGCGACCAGGGCGAAAACCTCCACCTCGTGCACAACAACCTCTCCGAGGACCTCGCGTTCCGCCAGATCATCCGTCTGGCCCGGCATACCGAAGTCGCCATCTACTTCGTCCACACGACGGCCCGGGAGGGTGTCGCGGCGATCGCCGAGGCCCGTCAGCGCAGCCAGCCCGTCTACGGCGAGGCGCTGCACAACTACCTGCAGTTCACGTGCGAGGACTACAAGAAGCCGGGCGGGACCGCCGTCCACACGTATCCCGCCCTCAAGTACGCCGAGGACCGCGACGCGTTGATCGCGGGATTGCTGGGCGGCGATCTCTGCACGACCGCCACCGACGACTTCACGGTGCACAAGGACGTCAAGCTCTGGGGCAACACGATCCAGACGGTGTGCGGCGGGCACAACGGCATCGAGACCCGCCTGCCCGTCGCGTTCACCAAGTTCGTCGTGGAGCGACACATGCTGCTGCCGCGGTTCGCCGCCATCACCTCGACCAACGCCGCGCGCATCCTGGGCCTGTATCCGCAGAAGGGCGTGATCGCGCCCGGCAGCGACGCGGATCTCGTCCTCATCGACCCGCGGGTGACGAAGACGCTGGCCCTCGCCGATCTGCACTCGGCGGCGGACTACAGCATCTGGGAGGGGTTCACCTGCCGCGGTTACCCGGTCATGACGATCCTCCGCGGCAAGGTGATCGTCGAGAGCGGCAAGCTGGCCGGGAGCCCGTCGGATGGCCGCTGGGTGAAACGCAAGGTCGGCGCGGACGTTCTCGCCCGGCCCGCGGTGTAGCGTCAGCCCGCCGAGATCGTTCCGCGCTCGATGACGTAGACGCGATCGAGCGCGCGCGTCAGCCCCTTCGTATCGGACTCGGCGACGAGGGCCGACACCCCCAGCCGCTTCAACCCGCCGATGACATCGCAGATCCGTTCGGCCAGCGCCGGGGCCACGCCTTCGAGCGGCTCGTCGAGCAGCAAGAGCCGCGTGCCGCCGGTAATCGCGCGCGCGAGCGCGACGATCTTCTGCTGGCCTCCGCTGAGCTGGGTCGTGCGGCGCTTGGCCAGTGGGCGAAGCTCCGGGATGACGTCGTAGGTGGCCTGCAAGCGGGCGGTCGCGTCCTGGGGCCGGGTCGTCCACACCGGGAGCAGGATGTTGTCCTCCACGGTCAGATCGGGGACGAGGCGACGATCCTCGGGCATGTAGCCGATCCCCATCTGGGCGCGACGATACGGCGCGATCGGTCGCAGCGCCACGCCGCCCAGCGTGATCGTCCCCGCGCGGGCCGGCAGTGCCCCGACGATCGCTCGCACCAGCGTCGTCTTGCCGGCGCCGTTCCGGCCGATGACGCCGCAGAGGTCTCCCGTGGGGACCTGGAGCGACACCGCCCGGAGGATCGGCGTCGCGCCGATGCTGACGTCGAGGTGATCGACGTCAAGCACGCCGGCGCCCCGTCACGTGCTCGCGCACGCGCGCGTCGCCGAGGACGTCGGCGGCCGGGCCGTCGGCCAGGATGCCGCCCTCGTGGAACGCGAGCACGCGCCGGCCGTAGCGCTCGACGATGTCGATGTCGTGCTCGATGAAGACGACGGTGGCCTTCCGTTCGGCGAGCGCGGCCATGACGATGTCCATCACGGCGAACTTCTCCTCGGTGGCGATGCCGCTGGTCGGCTCGTCGAGGAAGAGCAGCGTGGCCTCGCGCGCCGTGGCCATCGCGATGTCGAGCAGCTTCCGCACGCCCTGCGGGACGAGGGCCGCCGGCCGGTCGCGATAGGCCTCGATGCGATAGACGCTCAGGAGCTCCGCGCAGGCCTCCACGCGGTCACGGCTGGCCAGGGCCGACAGCCCGGCGCCGCGCCCGCGGTCGGACAGGCCGTGCGCGATCATCAAGTTTTCGAGGACCGACATCGTCGAGAACACCTGCGGCATCTGGAACGAGCGACAGACACCGAGCCGGGTGATCTCGCGCGGCGGGAGGCCGACGAGCTCCTGGCCGCGAAAACGGATCGAGCCTCCGCTCGGGTGCGTGTAACCGGTGACGAGGTTGACGAACGTCGTCTTGCCCGCGCCGTTGGCGCCGATGATGGAGACGACCTCCTCGGTCGCGATGGTGACGTCGATGTCGCGGGCGGCCACGACCTGATCGAACAGCTTCGTGAGTCGGCGCACCTCCAGCACCGGCGAGCCCGTCATGCCCGGGCGCGGTTCCGCTCGAGCGCGGACCAGAGTCCGCCCGGCAGGTGCAGGATGATCGCGAGCAGCGCGACGCCGAGGATCATCTGCCAGACCGAGGGCGCGTACTGGAGCGCGTACGTCTGGAGCAGCCCGAAGACCAGCGAGCCCAGAAACGGCGCCAGGACGCTGCCGGTGCCGCTCAGGATCGTGACGAACACGAGCTCGCCCGAGGTCGTCCAGTAGGCCATCGACGGGTCGATGTGCCCGACCGCCATGGCCGTCAGCGCGCCGGCGCCTCCGGCCAGCGCCGCGCCGAGGACGTACTGGACGTGGATGACCCGGCCCGGCGCGTAGCCGAGATACTCCACGCGGACCTCGTTGTCGCGCAGCGCGGTGTCGAGACGGCCGAGAATCGTGCCGAGATACCAGTGGACGGCGAGCGCCGCGCCCGCGGCGGCCGCCACCGTGAGGTCGTAGAGGAGCGTGCGTGTCGCCAGCGCGGACAGCCGGGCCCCGAAGATCGTCGGGGCGGGAACGTTGAACCCGTCGGTGCTGCCGAGCGTCTCCGTCTTCACGAGCAGGCCGTAGAAGAGCATCGAGAACCCGAGGCTCAGCATGGCGAAGAAGATCTCGCGATACCGGCGCATGAGGAAACCGAGCCCGGCGCCGAGGAGCGTCGCCGCCGCCACGCCGATCACCGTGAGCACGATCATGTCGGTCAGGCGGAGCTTCAGCCCGGCCAGGCCGACGGCGTAGCCGCCGATCGCAAAGAAGAGCGCCTGACCAAACGACACCAGGCCCGAGCGGAACTGTACGACGAGGCCGAGCGCGACGATGCCGCGCGCGAGCGACAGGATCACGAGCGAGACGGCCCACGATGGCAGGAAGAAGCCGGCCGCCACGAAGACGACGAACGCCCCGGCGAGCGCGGCCCCGGTTCGGTCGCGCGCCGGCATCGTCAGACCTTGCGGAGGCGCTCGTGTCCGAGCAGGCCGTACGGCCGGACGATCAGCACCAGCGTCATGATGAGGTAGATCGCGAAGACCTCGGCCTGGGGCAGCAGATGGACGGCGGCGGCCCGGCTCAGCCCGATGACCGCCGCGCCCAGCAGCGCGCCCGGGATGCTCCCCAGGCCCCCGATCACCACCACCGCGAACGCGAGGACGATCACGTCGACGCCGAGGCCACGCGACACCGAGATCATCGGCGCCGTGGACGCGCCGCCCAGGGCGCCCAGCACCGAGCCGATCAAGAACGTGACGAGGAAGACGCGGCGCACGTTGATGCCGCACGCCTCGGCCATCTCGCGGTCGAAGATCACCGCCAGCAGCAGCTTGCCGGCGATCGTCCGCGTGAGGGCCCACCAGCCGACGCCGCCCACCAGCAGCGCCAGCGCGATCAGGGCGAGGTCGTAGTTGTTGAGCAGGAGCGGCCCCACCGTCGTGGTCCCCAGCAGCGAGTAGGGCTGGGGCGCGGGCCGCGCCTCCACGCCCCAGATGAGCTGGATGACGTCCTCCAGGATGAGGAACGTCGCGTACGTCGCCAGCACGACGACGACCTCGTCGCGCCCGTGGAGGAACCGCAGGAGGCCGAGCTCGAGGATCAGCCCCATGACGAGGCCGACGACGAGCGCCGCGACGAGGAGGAGCGCGAACGAGCCGAGCGGGGCGTAGCCCCGCTGGAACCACGCGCCGACCATGGTTGCCGCCGTGTACGCGCCGAGCGCGTACAGGCTGCCGTGGGCGACGTTCAGGATGCGCATGACGCCGTACACCAGCGTCATGCCGACGGCGACGATGAGCAGCCACGAGGCGTAGATGACGCCGTCGGCGACGATGAACGCGAGCGTCGCCATCGATCACCGCGCGCGGATCATGCGCGCTGCGATCAGTCGCACCGGGCGCCTTTGAAGCCGCCCTTGATCCAGGCCTCTCCCTTCGTGCCGTCCGGAGGATTGACGCAGTCGGCGGGATAGTAGGTGACGTCCACCACGGTGGGCACGCCCTTGGCCTTGTCGAATTTGGACACGCCGATGGCGGATTCCGTCACCGCCTGGTGGCCCCGAGAGCGCGACATGTGCACGGTCGTCCCGAAGGCGTCGAACTTGAGCTGCTCGAGCGCCCGGCCGATCTCCTCGGGCGCCGGCTTCCCGCCGCCGCTGCGCGCCACCTTGTCGCCGGCGATCTTGAGCGCGAGCAACGCCTGGCCCATGTGGTACGCGGTGTAGGGCGGCATCGTCCCGTAGCGCTGCTCGTAGGTCGTGCGGAACCACTGACCGAGCGCCGTCGGCCGCGCGAACACGCTGTAGGGGCCGCGATCCTCGATGATCACGCCGTCGGGCAGCTTGTCCCCGAGCCGGACCATGCTCCCGGCGCCGGCCGTCATCACCATCTGCACGTTCTGGTGCAGCCCGCGCGCCGTCATCTGGACCACGAACGCCTCGAAGTCGCCGCCGGCGAACGCGGTGTGGAGCACGGTGGGCCGCCTGGCCAGGAGCGCCGAGATCTCGGAGCCGTACTGGCCGCCGCCGAAGGTGGTGAACTGCTCGTTGACCGCTTCGACGTCCGGCTTCAGCGCCTGCACGGACAACTTGAAATCGCGCCAGGCGTCCTGGCCGTACGCCATGTTCCAGTTCAGGCCCGCGATGGTCTTCACGGTCGGCAT
>Ga0209157_1004138_pt1 | contig 10915 bp, 11 predicted proteins | sample GraSoiAngelo_135_FD_185892 | JGI IMG/M metagenome (GOLD analysis project Ga0209157, IMG submission 185892) | Grasslands soil microbial communities from the Angelo Coastal Reserve, California, USA - 14_0929_05_40cm (SPAdes) (version 2) | ecosystem: Environmental > Terrestrial > Soil > Grasslands ... | reverse complement strand
GACCACGTTCGCCTTTTGCGCGACGGCGTGACGCACGGCGGAACGTGGGCCGATCTCGGCGCCGGCGCCGGCGCCTTCACGCTCGCGCTGGCGGAGCTCGTGGGGCCGGGGGGTGAGGTCATCGCGGTCGACCGCGACGGTGGCGCCCTGCGGGAGCTCGAGCGCGCGGTCCGGCGGGACGGCGCGACGGTCCGGACGCTGAGCGCGGACTTCACGAAGCCGCTCGACCTGGAGACGCTCGACGGCGTCGTCATGGCGAACTCGCTCCATTTCGTTCGCGACAAGGCACCGGTGCTCGCTCTCGTCCACCGGATGCTGAAGTCGTCCGGACGATTGCTGCTCGTGGAGTACGACACGGACCGCGGGAATGCCTACGTGCCGCATCCGCTGTCGTTCGAGACGTGGCGCGCGCTCGCCGATGCGAGCGGCTTCACCGGTACGCGAAAGCTGGGGATCGTGCCGAGCCGATTCCTCGGTCGGATCTTTTCGGCCGAAAGCGTCAGGGCGTGAGCACCTGACGAAAGACCCGCTCGGTCTCGGCCGACGGCGACGCCGAGGCCGCCGCGAGCGCGGCGCGGCACTCAGCCATCACGCGTATCGCCTGCGCCCGATTCCCGCCCGCGGCGAGTGCACGCATGAGAAGGCGGTATCCCGATTCGCGAAGTGCGTCAGTGGCGATGAGGCGCCGCGCCACGCGCTCGGCCTCCTCCGGGCGCGCCTGGTCGATCTCGGCATCGCCGATCGCCTCCAGCGCCTGCAGCTCGATGTCGCGGAGCGTCCTTCGTTCCGCTTCGATCCATTCGCCGTCCTCGCCCGGAAGGAATCCGCGTGCGGCGATCTCGTTCGCGATCACCGCTTCCGCCCATGCCCCGCGGATGTCGCCCTGCCGGCGGATGGCACGAACATGATTGATCGCCGCCCAGGCGCGCTCGCGGTCGACCACGACGTCGTCGGGGAGCACCAGCACGTAGGTGCCGGTCGAGGCGCGAAGCGCCGCATGGTCGGCGGCCCCGCGCAAGAGGAGCGCGCGCAGCCGGCTGACGAGCGCGTTCAGGCTCGCGTCGGCGGCGTCGGGAGACGCATCTTGCCACAGCGCCTCCGCGAGCTCGCCGCGACCGATGGGTCGGCGCCGGTTCAACACCAGGTAGGCCCACAGACGGCGGCCGAGCCGACCAGGAAAGGCCGCCTCGCTGACGCTCGACCGCTCGAATTCGATACGCAGGGACCCGCAGATGAATACCCGCACGCGACAAGGAAACCACAAGGTCGTCGTTCGACGATGGGGCCGATCACAACACGGTGGAGGACATGATGAAGTACACCGTCACCATTCGCGGAAAGCTACGCGACCAGCCGGCGGCGGCGAAGAAGTACCACGACGATGTGACCGGCGCGACAAAGGACGCCGCGAGGAAGGCAGGCGACCTCACTCACGCCGTCTACCTCGACCCGAACGATCCACGGGCATTCTTCGGCGTCGACACGTGGTCGAGCCTCGAGGGCATCCAAGGCTTTGCGGGATCGCCGCAGATACGCGAGTTCTTCGGCAAGCTCTTCGACGGCGAGCCCGAGGTGCACGTGTGGGTGGATTCCGACTGGAATCAGTGGTAGAGATGGGCTGGTGACCGAGCTGAAGAGCCTGCGCTGCCCCTGCGGCTTCGAGGTCCGCAGCCGCGACGAGGACGAGCTCGTGCGGATGACCCAACTACACGCGAAGTCGAGCCACGGTCAGGAGATCACGACCGAGCAGGCCAAAGCCCTGATCCAGGCCGTCGCCTGACCGCAGCCCGCGAGAGCCGGATCATCGCGGCGTGAACTGTGCCTCGACCTCGATGATCGTGTTCGTGCGCGGGTCGATGTGCACGCGGAACTTCTCCGTCGCGGTGGCGCCCGTCGGGAGATAGTCGCAGTTCACCTGCACGGTCCACACCCGCGTGACCTCGCACGGCGCGTCGTACGCGTCGAAGAACAGCTGGCCCTGGGGCGTGGCCTTCGCGATCGCGACGTAGTCCGCGTCGCTGAGCGCTCCCTCCGGAGGGCGGAGGTACAGGAACGCGATCACGAAGATCGCCAACAGGCCGGCGAACATCGCGAGCTGCGCCCGGACGCTGATCCGTCGGGTCAGAGCTGCGCCCCACCGCGTGCCAAGTCGAGCGCTGTCGCGAGCGTGAGCTTCGCGGCCTTCAGCCAGAGACGTTTGTTGGTGATCTTGTCGGGCGTGTCGTTCACCGTATGGAATGTGTAGTTGCCGGGAAAGGTCGCATCGTTCTCACCATACCGCTGAACGAGCGCGACCGATGGGATGCCGCCGACGAGACCGAAGGGCGCGGCGTCGAGGATGAACGCGTCGGTCGTCGCGAGCTGCTCGACCAGCGGCGACACTCCGATGCCGTAGCGCTGATTCGCCTCTCTGACGCGGTCGCGGAGCGAGGCGGACTTGGTCGTGTAGTAGACGAGGTCGAGCCGGTCGGCGAGCGGATTGAATCCGACCATGTCGATGTTGATGACCCAGCGAAACGGATTCGGCGGGAGCGACTGGAGATACGCGAGGCTGCCTTTGAAGAAGTACTCCTCGCCGTCGAAGAAGGCGAGCACGATCGGCATGCGCAGCGAGGCGCGGTCCGCAGCGAGGACGCGCGCGTACTCGAGCAACGCGGCCGCGCCGGTCGCGTTGTCGTCGGCGCCCGGAGCGGGATCGATGGCGGGGCGCCAGCCGGGCGTGCGATTCGCAGTCGAGTCGTAGTGCGCGCAGATCATCCCGGCGACGTCGACGAAGCCTTCTGGGCGCGGACCCGGTGGAGCGATGGTGGCGAGGATGTTGTCGAGCCGGACGCCGTTGTACGCGGTCGGGACGTCCTGCACGACCACGCCCGGGATCGCGGAGAGCTGCTCCATGAGATAGGCGACCGCCTTCGCGTGCCCCGGATGCAGCGGATGGCGTGATTGGAAGGACGCGAGCGCGCGCATGTGGTCGTCGAGCTTCGCCGGATCGATCTGCGCGAGGACGTCGGCGATCGGTCTCGGTGTCGGGCTGGGTGTCGTCGCTGGGCGAGACGTCGCGGTCGCGGCGATCGACGAGCTTGGTGTCGGTGACGCGGCCGCAGGCGACGAGCGGCTGGACGAGCCGCCCGGCGCCGCATCGCACGCGACGACCAGGATGAGCAGGAGCGCGGCGCAGGCCCTCATCGTCCTAGGCTAAACGGCCGCCGCCGCGAACCGCGCTAGTTCATCTTCCCCGCGCCCACCGGTTTCTTTTCGTTCTCTTCGGCGATCTTCGCGGCGTACTGCTCGGACCAGAACACGATCTCGCCGTTCTGCGCGTCCACCACCACGGTGTCGCCTTCGCGGAACTCGCCCGACAGCATCTTCTGCGCGAGCGGATCGAGGATGCGCTTCTGGATCGTGCGCTTGAGCGGCCGCGCGCCATACGCGGCATCGAAGCCTTCCTTCGCGATGAGCGCCTTCGCGTTGGAGGTGAGCTCGATCGTGATCTTCCGCTCGGCGAGGCGCTTCGCGAGGATCGCGGTCTCCTTGTCGACGATCTCCATCAGCTGTTCGGTCACGAGGTTCTTGAAAATGACGACCTCGTCGACGCGGTTCAGGAACTCCGGCCGGAACTGGCCGCGCAGGGCGTCCATCACGCGTTTGCGCATGAGATCCGGCTGTTCCGCGAGCTCGGCGACGAAGGTCGAGCCGACGTTGCTCGTCATGATGATCACGACATTCTTGAAACTGACGGTCCGACCGTGGCCATCGGTGAGGCGGCCGTCGTCGAGGACCTGCAGCAGGACGTTGAACACGTCGGGGTGCGCCTTCTCGATCTCGTCGAGCAGGAGCACCGCGAACGGCCGGCGGCGGACCGCTTCGGTGAGCTGGCCGCCCTCGTCGTAGCCGACGTAGCCCGGGGGCGCGCCGATGAGTCGAGCGACGGTGTGCTTCTCCATGTACTCGCTCATGTCGATGCGGACCATCGCCTTCTCGTCATCGAACAGGAACTCCGCGAGCGCCTTCGCCAGCAGCGTCTTGCCCACGCCCGTGGGACCAAGGAACAGGAACGAGCCCAGCGGGCGGTTCGGGTCCTGCATGCCCGCGCGCGCTCGGCGCACCGCGTTCGCGACGGCGGTCACCGCTTCCTCCTGGCCGACGACGCGTGCATGGAGGTTCTCCTCCATCCGCAGCAGCTTCGAGACCTCGCCCTCGAGGAGCTTCGTGACCGGGATGCCGGTCCATTTCGCGACGACCTCGGCGATGTCCTCGGGCGTGACCTCTTCGGTGAGCAGCTTCTCACCGCGTTGCAGCGCGGCGAGCTTGTCTTCTGCCTCGCGGACCTCGCGCTCGAGTGCCGCGAGGGTGCCGTACTTGAGCTCCGCGGCCTTCCCATAGTCGGCGGCGCGCTCGGCCTTCTCGATCTCCATCCGGACGTTCTCGAGCTGCGATTTCTTCTCGCGGATCTGCTGGATCGCGGCTTTCTCCTGCTGCCAGCGCGAGCGGAGGCCCTCGGATGACTCCTTGAGGTTCGCGAGCTCCTTCTCGAGCCGGACGAGACGCTCCTTGCTGGCCTCGTCGGTCTCCTTCCGCAGCGCTTCGCGCTCGATCTCGAGCTGGCGGATGCGCCGATCGACCTCGTCGAGCTCGGCTGGCATGGAGTCGATCTCCATACGGAGCTTCGAGGCCGCCTCGTCCACGAGATCGATCGCCTTGTCCGGCAGGTACCGGTCGGAGATGTAGCGCGCCGACAGCGTCGCGGCCGCGACGAGCGCGGAGTCCTGGATGCGGACGCCGTGATGCACCTCGTAACGCTCGCGGAGGCCGCGGAGGATCGAGACGGTGTCCTCGATGGATGGCTCGCCGACATACACCGGTTGGAAGCGCCGCTCGAGCGCCGCGTCCTTCTCGATGTGCTTCCGGTACTCGTCGAGCGTGGTCGCGCCGATGGTGTGGAGCTCGCCGCGCGCGAGCATCGGCTTCAGCATGTTCGCCGCGTCGACCGCGCCTTCGGCCGCGCCGGCACCGACGACGGTGTGGAGCTCGTCGATGAACAGGATGATCTGACCCTCGCTCGCGGCGATCTCCTTCAGGACGGCCTTGAGCCGCTCCTCGAACTCGCCGCGGTACTTCGCGCCGGCGAGGAGCGAGCCGATGTTCAGCTCGAAGATGCGCTTGTCCTTGAGACCCTCGGGCACGTCGCCGCGCACGATGCGCTGCGCGAGACCCTCGACGATCGCGGTCTTGCCCACGCCGGGCTCGCCGATGAGGACCGGGTTGTTCTTCGTGCGGCGCGAGAGGACCTGGATGACGCGCCGGATCTCCTCGTCGCGACCGATGACCGGATCGATCTTGCCCTTGCGCGCGAGCTCGGTGAGGTCGCGACCGTACTTCTCGAGCGACTGGTACTTGCCTTCGGGGTTCGCATCGGTGACGCGCTGGTTGCCCCGCACATCCTTGAGCGCGCTCAGCACACGCTCGTGCGTGACGCCAAGGCGCTTCAGCGCCTGACCGGTGTACCCGTTGTCGGCGGTCATCGCCAGCAGCAGGTGTTCGGTGGAGACGTACTCGTCGCCGAGCGCCTCCGCCTCCTTCTGTGCGCTCTGCAGCACACGGCCGAGGCGCGCGGATGCGCCGATCTGGACGTCGCCTGAGACCTTCGGTTGGCGTTCGAGCTCGGTGCCCAGCGCGCCGCCGAGCTGCGCCGGCTGCACGCCGAGCGAGGTGAAGACGCTCGGCACGACCCCGCCTTGCTGCTCGAGCAGCGCCGCGGCGAGATGCTCGACGTCGATCTGGCTGTGTCCGTTGTCACGCGCGCGCTGCTGCGCGCTGATGATGGCTTCCTGTGATTTCTCGGTGAGCTTGTTCGGATCGATCATTTCATTACCTGCCTAAAACATGGGCTGTGTTGGTCACGCTACAGCAGGCTCTTGCGAGGATCCTCGTCTGCGCGCGATGCCGCGAGCTCCCTCACGAGCTCGCGTTCCTTGTCGGTCAGCTTCGTCGGCAGCACGACCTTGACGGTCACGTAGAGATCGCCGTGGCCGCCTGTCGCGCGCGGCATGCCCTGCCCCGCGAGTCGGATGGTCCGGCCGTTCTGCGTCTCCGGCGGAATGCGAAGCGACACGCGCCCCTTGAGGGTCGGCACCGTCACGTCCGCGCCGAGCAGCGCTTCGTGCAGGGCCACCGGAAGCACCAGCCTCAGATCCTCTCCGTCGCGCTCGAACACCGGATGTGGTCGCACGCGCACGCGCAGGAACAGGTCGCCGGCCGGTCCACCGCCGCCACCCGGCGCACCCTGACCCGCGAGCCGGATGCGCTGGCCGTCTCGCACGCCCGCGGGGACCTTCACGCTGAGACGGCGCGTCGTCCCATCGGGGAGCCGGAGCTCGACCGACCGTTCTGTTCCCTTGTACGCCTCGGCCAGTGTGATCTCGACCTCGTGTTCGATGTCCGCGCCGGCGACCGCGCGTCGGCGTCGAGTGCTCGGACGCCCGAACAGGGGTCCGGTATCGAAGTCCGCGGCGCCCTCACCGAACAGCGTGCGGAAGAAGTCGGAGAACCCACCTGCTTCGCCGTTGAACGGATCTTGGCCGGGCGGTCCGGTGTAGACCCACTGGAATCCACCCGGCTGCTGACCACCCTGCTGGAACCGCTCCCACTCCGGACCGACGGCGTCGTAGCGCTTGCGCTTCTCGGGGTCGGAGAGGACCTCGTTGGCCTCGTTGATCTCCTTGAAGCGCTTCTCCGCCTCGGGCTTCCTGTTGACGTCAGGGTGATGCTGGCGCGCGAGCTTCCGGTATGCCTTCTTGATCTCCTCGGCGCTCGCATTCTTCGAGACGCCGAGCGTCTTGTAGTAGTCCTTGTATTCGACCGGCATACCGGTCCTCCGCTAGTGCGCCGGCGGTGGGACGACCGTCGCGTGCGTGGCCGCCTCGAGCTGCGCCGGCGTCACCGTTGGTTGCCCCGGTTGGAGCGCGATCTTCAGGACCTGGTCGACGTTGTCGACCGTCTTGATCTCGACCGTGTCGAGAACTTCCTTCGGGATGTCGATCAGGTCCCTCTTGTTCTTCTCGGGAAGGATGAAGACCTTGATCCCGGCGCGGTGCGCCGCGAGCAGCTTCTCCTTCACTCCACCGATCGGCAGCACCCGGCCACGGAGCGTGATCTCGCCGGTCATCGCGACGTCACGTCGCACGCGACGACCCGAGAGGGCCGACACGATGGCTGTCGCCATCGTCACACCGGCGGAGGGGCCGTCCTTCGGGATGGCGCCCGCCGGAACGTGGATGTGCATCGCGTGGTCCTCGAAGAATCCCTTCGGGATACCGAAGTCACGCTCGTGCGCTCGCACGTACGACAGCGCAGCGCGCGCTGACTCCTCCATCACCTTGCCGATCTGGCCGGTGAGCGTGAAGTCCTCGTCCTTGCCATCGATGACCGTCGCCTCGACGGTGAGCACGTCGCCGCCCGCCTCGGACACCGAGACGCCGGTGGCGGCTCCGATCTGATCTTCTTCTTCGGCCAGACCGTAGTCGAAGCGCTGCGGACCGAGGTATTCGGCGACGAGCTCGAGCGTGATCTCGACCTTGTCGGTCTTGCCCTCGGCGATCGCGCGCGCGACCTTGCGGCAGATCGTCCCGATCTCCCGCTCGAGGTTGCGGACCCCGGCCTCGCGCGTGTACCGGCGGACGAGCTCGCGGAGCACCTCGTCGTTGATCACGAGTCGCCCGTCCTCGAGACCGTGCTGCTTCAGCTGGCGCGGCACGAGATAGCCCGTCGCGATGTGGAGCTTTTCCTCCTCGGTGTAACCAGGGAGGCGGATGATCTCCATGCGGTCGCGAAGCGGCGCGATGATCGTGTCCTCGATGTTGGCCGTCGTGATGAAGATGACCTTCGACAGGTCGTACGGCACCTCGAGGTAGTGGTCGGAGAAGGTGTTGTTCTGCTCCGGGTCGAGCACCTCGAGCAGCGCCGAGCTCGGATCGCCGCGGAAGTCCGCGCCGACCTTGTCGATCTCGTCGAGCATGAACACGGGGTTCACCTCGCCGGCAGTCTTCATGTTCTGCAGGATCCGGCCGGGGAGCGCGCCCACGTAGGTGCGCCGGTGCCCGCGGATCTCCGCCTCGTCGCGGATGCCGCCAAGCGACATGCGGATGAACTTGCGGCCCATCGCGCGCGCGATGGATTTGCCGAGCGAGGTCTTGCCCACGCCGGGCGGGCCGACGAAGCACAGGATCGGGGCGCGCAGGTTCTGCGAGAGCTTGCGCACCGCCATGTATTCGATGATCCGGTCCTTCACCTTCGGCAGGCCGTAGTGGTCCTCGTCGAGGATCTTCGCAGCCTGGGCGATGTCCCAGTCGTCGTTCGCGGCCACCTTCCACGGAAGCGACACGAGCCAGTCGACGTAGGTGCGGATGACACCTGTCTCAGGCGACGCCTGCGGGATCTTCTCGAGACGGCCAAGCTCCTTGAGCGCCTTCTCCTTCACGGGGTCAGGCATGCCGGCCGCTTCGATCTTCTCGCGGAGCTCGCGCACCTCGGAGCCCTGGTCGTCGTCGCCGAGCTCCTTCTGGATGGCCTTCATCTGCTCGCGCAGGATGTATTCGCGCTGCGTCTTGTCGAGCGTCTGCTGGACCTCGCTCTGGATCTTCTGCTTCAGCTCGAGGATCTCGTTCTGCTTCGCGAGGAAAACGCCGAGGAACCGCAGCCGCTCGATGACGTTGCGCGTCTCGAGCAGGTGCTGGCGCTGCTCCAGCGTGAGGTCGGGGCTGGACGCGACGAGATCCGCGAAATGCGCCGGGTCATCGGTGTTCTTCGCGGTCATCGCGAGCTCCGGCAGGATGGATCCGCCGTTGTCGACGTAGCGCTCGAAGAGCGCCTTCACATTGCGGAGCTGCGCCTCGCGCTCTACCGGGTCACCGAGCTCCTCGGCGATCGGCTCGAACGTGACGCGGAAGAAGCGGGACTCGGGCTGATAGCCGGTGATCTTCACGCGCTGCGCGCCCTGCACGATGATCTGCGCGCTGCCGTCCGGGATCCGGAGCAGGCGCACGATCTCGGCAACGGTGCCGACGCTGTAGATCTGCTCGGGCTGCACGTCGTCGATCTCGGCGTCGCGCTGCGCGACGAGCACGATGAGGTGCCGCTCCTCCGCCATCGCGGCATTGATCGCGGCGACGGACTTCTCGCGGCCGACGCCGAGCGGTACGACCAGCTTCGGGAAAACGACCGCCTCGCGCAGCGGTACCACTGGTAGATCGTGCGGGTACGCGCCCTCCGGTGTGGTCGTCTTCGTTTCGTCCGTCATTTTGGTCCTCTGTTTCTTTCGCGGGTTCGGGTATCGCGCGCCGGATCTGTGTTCGCTATGAGAACGGCGTGGCCGGGCTTGTCATTCCGCCCGGCCACGCGTTCCGCTTTCGTATTGGTACTACTTCGAGTTCGCGTTCGTTGCGTTGATCTTGATCGTGCGCGGCTTCACGTTCTCGGCCTTCGGCAGCACGAGCTGCAGGACGCCGTTGTCGAATGTCGCGTCGACCTTGGCCGGGTCGATCGCGACGGGGAGCGTGAACGCGCGCTGGAACTTGCCAGCACGCCTCTCCTGACGGAGCCAGCCGTCCTCGCTGACGTCGGTCCTGCCCTTCACCTCGCCGCTGATCGAGATGGAGTCGCTCGTCGCGTTGATGTCCAGCTCGTCCGGCCTCACGCCCGGAAGGTCAGCGCGAAGATGGTAGGCATCTTTCGTCTCCCAGAGGTCCACCGGGACCGCCATCTGGCCCGCGGCGAGCCCCGTCCACATCGTCGGACGGATGTAGCTCTCCTCGAAGAGACGATCCATGGCGTCGCGAAGGGAAACGATGTCAGTCATCGGGGTGAATCGAGCGATGGTCATGTTCGTTCTCCTCCTTAGAATCGCGCGCCTTCGTTCCGGCTGCGCTTTGGTGTGTCTTCGGCAGTGTTCGCCGCGCCGATCGAGTCATCCTCTGCCCCGAGCTCCGCGAGCTCCCGCATCAGGTCCTCCATGAGATCCGTGGCGTCGCGCATATGAAGGAGGAGCTTGACGCCCGCGAGGTTCACGCCACGCACCTGTGTGAGGTAGCGGATGACGCGCACGCGCTGCAGATCGTCGTCGGAGTAGAGGCGGATGTTCGTCTCGGTCCTCACCGGTTCGAGCAGGCCTTCCTCCTCGTAAATCCGCAGCGTCCGCGGATGGCAGCCCGCGAGACCGGCCGCGATGGAGATGACGTACACCGGTCGGTGACCACCTGCCATGTGACTTGTATAAAACCTACCAACATTGCTGTCAAGGTTCTTACCACGTCCGCGACTGGATAGCCGTCCTAAAAGAACAGGTCCTGGATACGGGCTAGCGCGATTCGTTGACAGTCGGCCCTGCGCTCGGTCGGCTGGATGGCCAAATCGGCCCTGGGCGCAGTCGGCTGGACGGCAGTCGGGCCCCGCGCTCAGTCGCCTGGCAGGCTGAACCAGAACCGCGTCCGGCCACCGCCGGACTCCGCGCCGACGCGGCCGCCGCCAAGCTCCACCAAAGATTTCACGATCGCGAGGCCGATGCCGGCTCCACCGCTGGATCGGTCACGGGATTTGTCGACGCGGTAGAAGCGCTCGAACACGTGCGGAAGGTCCTCGGGCGGGATGCCACCTCCGGTGTTCGAGACCGTCACGAGGATGTCGGATGCGCGCTGCTCGGCCTCGACGCTGACCCGTCCTCCGTTGGGTGTGTAGCGCAGCGCGTTCTGGAGGAGGTTGGCGAGGACCTGGTCGAGACGGTCGGGGTCCGCCCGACCGCGGAGTGTCGGCGGCAGCTCCAGATCGAGACGGAGACCGCTTCGTTCGAGCGCGGCCGAATGCAGCTCGACGGCCGATGCGATCGCCTCGCGGATGTCGATCTCGCGCATCGCCTCGCTCCCGC
>Ga0209157_1004137_pt1 | contig 10916 bp, 9 predicted proteins | sample GraSoiAngelo_135_FD_185892 | JGI IMG/M metagenome (GOLD analysis project Ga0209157, IMG submission 185892) | Grasslands soil microbial communities from the Angelo Coastal Reserve, California, USA - 14_0929_05_40cm (SPAdes) (version 2) | ecosystem: Environmental > Terrestrial > Soil > Grasslands ... | reverse complement strand
GTGTGTGCACACGAGCATAGCAGCAGACGCGGCGTGTTCTCATTGGGGGTATAGTTCGCGGGCTTCCGAAAGCGGGCGTCGGATCCTTCGGTCTTTCCCTTCGGTGTGGCGTCGAGCGGCGGTGAGCGCGTGATGGTTGTTGGGGAGCTTTTTTGTTGCACGAGCGTAGAGAAGGGGAGCCGTTGAACCTCAAGCAGCTTTGGACGGCCGCCCTCGGTGAGCTGCAAGTCGGTCTTTCGCGCGCGCAGTACGACACCTGGTTCAAAGACACGCAGGTCATCTCCGAAGAGGACGACATCTTCCTCATCGGCGTGCCCAACGCGTTCGCGCGCGAATGGCTCGAGAGCAAGTTCCGGCCGCAGGTACGCGCCGCACTCCAGCACCTGCTCGGCCGTACCGTCGACGTACGGTTTGTAACCTCGTCCGGCGCTCCACCGACTGCCGGACGCACGAGCGCCGCCCCGGGGATGACCTCGCCGTCACCGGGAGGCGCCGGCCAGCAGACGGGTGGGCAGGAGCGACGCGAGGCCGGGGCCCTTCTCAACGCGCGGTACACCTTCTCGACTTTCGTCGTGGGCTCGAACAACCGTCTTGCCCACGCCGCAGCACTGTCGGTCGCCGAGCGACCGGGTCACAGCTACAACCCGCTCTTCGTCTACGGTGGCTCGGGCCTCGGCAAGACCCACCTCATGCACGCGATAGGACACGCGGTGATCGCGCGCCACCCGAAGAAGCGCGTCGCGTACGCGACGAGCGAAAAATTCACGAACGAGTTCATCAACTCGATCCGCGCGCAGAAGGGTGAGGAGTTCCGCGAGCGCTACCGGCGCATCGACGTGCTCCTCATCGACGACATCCAGTTCATCGCCGGCAAAGAGGGCACGCAGGAAGAGTTCTTCCACACTTTCAACGCGATCCATGAAGAGGGCAAGCAGATCGTCATGTCGAGCGACCGCCCCCCGAAGGCGATCACCCAGCTCGAGGACCGGCTCCGCTCGCGTTTCGAATGGGGCCTCACCGCGGACATCTCGGCTCCCGATCTCGAAACGCGGATCGCGATCCTTCGCGCGAAAGCGGAGGCCCAAAACGTCCTGGTGCCACCACCGGTGATCGATTTCCTGGCCCAGCGGATCGTGTCGAATATCCGCGAGCTCGAAGGCGCGCTCACCCGGATCGCCGCGTTCGCGGCGCTCCAGGCCGTGCCGGTTACGACACAGCTCGCGCAGGAGATGCTGCAGAACCTCCTCTACAACCCGCACCGCAAGAGCCTCTCGCCGGAGCGCATCGTCGAGACTGTCGCGCGGTACTACGGCGTGCCGCTCGACCAGATCAAAGGGAAGGCACGCGACAGGCAGGTCGTCCTCCCACGCCAGATCGCCATGTATCTCATGCGCGAGGAGACCGAAGCCCCGCTCCTCCGGATCGGCGAGGCGCTGGGGGGCCGCGATCACTCCACGGTCTTACACGGTTGCGAGAAGATCGAGCGCGAGATGGCCGAAAACGATGATTTCCGACGTGACGTCGGGACGCTTCGCGAGCTCCTCTACGCCGATTGACCTGGGCCGCTGCCCGTGGTTTCAGGCACCGTTTCCGAGGCAGCGGGTGTGGATAAGCGGTCCCGCCGTGTGGATAAGAACCCCTGTTTGTGGACATGTCGGGTGGACCGGTGTCCGGATGTGGTACGTATGTCCTAATGGTGGACCCGGCTCGCTCGGGTCTCCCCGAGGCCTCCGCAAGCAATCCACAGCCCACCGGGGACCCGCCGAGCACGGGGTCGTGAGGGAAGGCCCATAGTCCACACCACTACTACTGCCACTACTGGTTGTATCTATCTTTCTCTCACTATGAGCGGGGAGGACGCGTGAAGGTCGTTTGTCTACAAGAGAACCTGGCACATGGGCTGGGAATCGCCGGTCGTGGGGTCTCGAGCCGGGGAAGTCTGCCAATTCTCGGCAATGTTCTCCTCCGGACCGACGCTGGGCGTCTTCGCCTGACGGCGACTAATCTCGAGGTTGGGATCAACTGCTGGGTCCCGGCAAAGGTCGAGGACGAAGGCGCGATCACCGTGCCCGCAAAGCTCTTCATCGATTTCGTGAACTCGCTCCCGCCGGGCAACGTCGAGCTCTCGCTGAACGTGAGGACGAAGACCGTGCACCTGCGGTCCGGCCCATACGAAGCCAACATCAAAGGTATGGAGGCCGAGGAGTTCCCGATCATCCCGCAGATCCCTGACAAACCGACGACGCGCATGTCACAGGGGACCCTGCGGCGAATGATCGGCGAGGTCGCGTTCGTAGCCGCGACCGATGACAGCCGTCCGGTGCTCACCGGTGTGCTGACCACGTTTGCCGGTGATCTCGTCACGATGGCGGCCGCCGATCCATACCGCCTTTCCGTGCGGCACGCACGCCTACTCGACCGCGTTGATCCGCCGATCGAGGTGATCATTCCCGCAAAGAGTCTGTTCGAGGTCGCACGAATCCTCGAGGACACCGACGAGGGCTCGGTCGACATCCTCGTGACTCCGAATAGGAGCCAGGTAATCTTTCACACCGACGAGGCTGATCTCGTCTCGCGGATCATCGAGGGGCAGTTCCCGAATTACCGGCAAGTCATCCCGACGAGCCACTCGACGCGGGTGCTGGCACAACGAGAAGAGCTGCTCAAGGCCACCCGTCTGGCGTCGTACTTCGCGCGCGACGCGGCGAACATGTTGCGGTTCCAAGTGGATCCAACGAACGAGCCGCCGCTCGTCATCACGGCGAACGCGGCCGAAGTTGGTGACAACACCGGGAAGATCGACGCCACCGTCGAGGGTCAGGCGACGACGATCGCGTTCAACTCGCGGTTCGTTGCCGACGCGCTCGCGAGCCTGACGGCTCCGGAGATCGCGCTCGAGCTCGGTGGCCCGCTCGCGCCGGGCGTCGTCAAGATCGTCGGCGACGACAGTTATCTTCATGTGGTGATGCCACTTCGCATCCCAGCCTGATCAAGGGCACCGTCTTTGCGCGCCGCCGCGCTCTGGGTCAAGGACTTCCGCAGCTATGAGGAGCGAGGCATCGATCTCGCCCCGGGCGTCACGGCACTCGTCGGTCCGAACGGCGCCGGCAAGACGAACATCCTTGAGGCGGTGCACCTAATAGCCCGCGGCGAGTCTTCCCGCGCGGGCGACGACGCCGAGATGATCCGTTGGGGCGCCCCTCTCGCACGGGTCGCCGTCGAGGCCTGCCGCGCCGCCGAGCGGACCCGCCTCGAGGTGACACTCTTCGCGCCAGCTGCGGACGTGCGTCGACGCCCGCGCCGCTATACGGCGGATGGGGCGCCGCGACGCGCAGACGACGTGGTTGGCACCGTCGCGGTCGTCGCATTCTTTCCGGAAGACACCGATCTCCTCGCGTCGGCCCCATCAGCTCGGCGCCGCTATCTCGATGCGATGGTGGCGCAGGTCGACCGTTCGCATCGCGCCGACACTCGCGCATACGCCAACGTACTCACCCAGCGGAACGCGCTGCTCCGCGCGGGACGCGATGAGGCGCCGGTGTCCGAGAGCGAGATCGCCTTCTGGGACACCGAGCTCGTCCGCCTCGCGACGGCGATCTCGCTTCGGCGCGAGGCCGCGGTCCGCGAGCTTCGCCCGGCATTCCGGGCCGCTGCCGCCGCGCTCGGCGCGGATCCAGCCCCGGACGTCGCGTACGCCGGGCAGGTGACGGGTTCGACCGCGGAGGAGCGGTCGGAGGGCTATCGCCGCTTGATCGCGGAGAAGCGCGATCGCGAGCGCTGGCGAGCGACCACCCTGGTCGGTCCGCACCGCGAGGATCTTTCGGTCGCGACGGGGGAGCGCCCACTCCCGACGTTCGCCTCGCGCGGAGAGCAGCGGTCGGCCGTACTCGCGCTGAAGCTCGCCGAGGCCGAATGGATCCGCGCGCGCATCGGCGAGCCTCCGATCTTCCTGCTCGACGATGTCCTGTCGGAGCTGGACACCGCCCACCGCGAGGCGCTCTGCCGGGCCATTCCCGAAGGCGCGCAGGCTCTCCTCACGGCGGCTGTCCTCACCAGCATTCCCGAGGCGCTGCAGCGGCGGGCGACGGTCGCAGAGATCGTTCCAGCCGGATGAGACCACTTGCCGCTGCGATCGCCCGAGCCCTCCGCACCCTTCGCCTCGACACCGACGTGGCAAAGGCCGACGCGATGCGGGCCTGGACCGGTGTCGCCTGCGCAGTCATCGGCCCCGACGCGACGCGGACCACCGCGCTCCGCATGGACGACGGCACGCTCGTCGTTGCGGTCCCGACCGCGCAATGGGCGGCGGAGATCCGTCTGCGCGAAGAAGAGCTCGTCGCGAAGCTCGCGGCGCGCGCACCGCGGAGCGGCATCGCGAAGATCCGTTCCGTCCCCGCCTCACGCACGGGTCGCCCCGCTCCCTAAACTCGCGAGCGATGCGACAGGCAAGCCTCGCGACGAAGATCGGCACGACTGCCGAGCTCCGCCCCGGCACGCCTGACGTGATCGTCACGAGCGAACCGACCCTGGGCGCGACGCTCCGGACGAAGGGACGCTTCTACTTCCTGTGCGAGGTCGCGCGCGAGCACGGCACCGCCGGCGGCGACATCGCGAAAGAGGTCGCCGACCTCGCTCGTCAGGAGTACTACTACGACCTCTCCGCCGGGATCGAGGTCTCGCTCCGCAAGGCGCTGCGGCAGGCGAATCGCCGGGCGGCGCAGCGCCTGCGCGATCAACGCGGGCGAGTCGCGCTCCATTGCGCCTGCGCGGTCGTCGTGAACAACGAGCTCTACGCGGCCCGGATCGGCGCCGCGCAGGTCTTTCTCGTGCGGCGCGCGCGGCTCTTCCTTCCGGGCGACGAACCCGGTGAGCTCGCGGACTTCGTGCATCGGACCACGACTCGCGAGGCCGAGTCGCTCGGCGGCGTCGCGGATGTCCTGCCGGATGTGTGGCGTCAGAGCATCGAACCCGGTGACACGATCATTCTGGCGTCGGGAGCGCTCGTCGATGGCCTCGGCGCCGAGGCGCTGAAGAACGCGGCGATCACGCTCCATCCGCGCGCGGCGGCCGAACACGTCAACAACCGCGCAGTCGCCGACGGCGTCGTCGGCAGCGTAGCCGCCATCTTCATCGAGGTGACCGCCGCGACGGCGGCGGCAGGCCGCGTGGTGCGCGAGCCCGAGGCCTCGGAACCGACGGAGGTGCTCATCGCGGACGGCATTCGGTCGCGATTCGAATCGATCTGGCGACGCCGACCGAAGGTCGCCCAGGCGATCGGCGCGGCGGCGGGGCCCGCGGCGAAGGCCGTGGGAAAGACCGTCGCGGTCGGCTTCGAGCTGATGCCGCGGCGAGCACCGCCACTTCCTCGCCGCCCGGACACGGCGCGCGAGCGTTCGCGCCGCCAGCGCCGCGCCGCCTCGCTGCTCGCGGTCCTGCTGCTGGTGGTGGCCGGCGGCATCGGCGTGGTCGCGTACCGGGACTTCGAGTCGAACCAGGTCAAGGGCGACTACGCGTTGGCCATCATCAGCGTCGAGAGCGACATCTCGGCCGCACAGCGCGCCGCGGATCGCAAGCCTCCCGACAGCCAGTTCGCTCGGCAAAAGATCGACCACGCCCGGGTGACCCTCGACGAGGCCGCGCATTCGACCGCCGCGGATCCGACGCGGATCGCGGCACTTCGCGATCAGATCAGCGCGCTGGACGATCTCATCACCGGCGTGATCGTCGACCTCGCGCGCGTCACGGGGACCGACGGCCGTCTGATCGCGCCGGGGGCGAAACCGACGTCGCTCGTGGGCAACGTGAACGGTCTCTACGCGGCCGACCCGGGATCGGGCCGGCTCTGGCGGATCTTCGGTGATCCGGCTCAGGTCGCCGCCGTGCTCACCAAAGGAACGGTGGACGTGGGCGTACCCCGCCTCGTCGCCAACCTGGGTGAGGTGGTGTACTCGCTCGACGACCAGAACCACGTCTGGCGGGCCGAAGGCACCGGCGTTGCCGACGTGACGCCCGACGATGCGTCGATGTGGAAGACCGCCGACGCATTCGCGGTGTTCGTTGCCAACCTCTACGTTCTCGACGCGACGAGCGGTCAGGTCTGGAAGCACGAGTCGTTCCCGGGCACCGGGTTCCAGCGCGCGCTGGCCTACCTCACTGAGCCGATCCCAGCCGGGATCGGTCGTTCGATCGCGGTCGACCAGGACATCTGGATCGTCACGATGCCCGGCGACATCCTTCGCTTTCGCCGCCTCACGACCTCCTTCACGGCCTCACGCGTCGACTTCGTCCCGCGATGGACCGGAGCGGCGGTGAAGCCGACCGCGGTGCAAGCAATCGACATACAGCGCGCGATCTACTTCCTCGATGCGCCGAACCGGCTCGTCGTGCAGATGAGCCGCGATGGCGGCGAGATCGCGCGCTTCCCGCTCCCGAGGAACCTTCCCGAGCCGAGCGCGTTCTACGTGTCCGAGGGATTGCGGACGATCTTCTCGATCCATGGTTCGAAGGTGGTGGCGACGGAGCTCCGCGCGTGATCCCGCTTCGCGATCAAAACCCCACGGCGAAGACGCCGATCGTCAACCGCCTGCTCATCGCGGCGAACATCCTCGTGTGGATCTACGTTCTCACTCTGGTCCGGCAACCGGCCGCGGTCGCGGCTTTCTACGATCGGTACTCGTTCGACTGGAAAGAGTTCGCGAACCAGATCGCGCAAGGGCAGATCGCACTCGCCACGTTCGCCCCGCTCATCACACACCTGTTCGTGCACGGCGGTTGGCTCCATGTGATCGGGAACATGGTCTACCTCTGGATCTTCGGCGATAACGTCGAGGATCGTCTGGGTAGCGGACCGTACTTCGTCTTCTACATGCTCTGCGGGATCGTTGCCGCCATCGGACAGGGGCTCGTGCAGCCCGAGCCGATGGTCGGAGCGTCCGGCGCGATCGCCGGGGTCCTCGGCGCGTACGTCGTCATGTTTCCCGCGGCGCGGGTTTCGACGCTCGTCTTCCTCGGGATCTTCATCACGATCGTGCAGCTGCCCGCGCTGATCGTGATCGGCTTCTTCATCGTGCTTCAGGTGATCGACGGCCTCGCCGAGCTCCGCCTTACCGCGCATCAAGCGACGGCGAACATCGCATACTTCGCGCACATCTTCGGGTTCCTCGCCGGGATATTGCTGCTGCTTCTCCTCAGGCAGCGGCGCGAGCAGGGTCGATTCCGTTTCGGCTAGCGCACGCACGCCCGGTACGAGGCTTGCGCGGCGGGTCGACCGGGTAGGCTTGTGACGATGCTCGTGCCGTGTTCGGTCGAGTCGGTGCGCGTCCACGTGCTCACGAATCAACACGTCGTGCTCCTGCAGGCCGAGGGCGTGCGCCGCCTTCTCCCGATCTGGATCGGGCCCGACCAGGCGTACAGCATCGCGACGCGGATCGCCGGCATCACCAGCGAGCGTCCGCTGACCCACGACCTGATCGTCGACCTGCTCACGAAGATCGGCGCCGAGATCACACGGGTCGTGGTGAAGGATCTCGTCGCCGACGATTCCGGCGGCGGCGTCTTCCACGGCAGCGTCTTCGTGCAGATCGCCGACCGCGAGATCGAGGTGGATTGCCGTCCCTCCGACGCGATCGCGCTCGCGGTCCGTTGCTCCGCCCGCATCCTCGTGAGCGAGACCGTCCTGGATCGGTCCGCGATCACGGCCGAGTCGAACGACGACGAGCAGCTCTCGGTGTTCAAGGAGTTCATCGAGTCGCTGCCCGACGACCCTCCACAAAACTCCTGAAGCGGTGATCGAGCGCGCGATCTGGCCGCTTCGGACGGCCGTGGGCCGCGACGGTCACGTCCGCATCGGGACGCACGACCTCACCGCGCTCGCCGACCGCCATGGCACACCTCTTTACGTGTATGACGCCGAGACGATCCGCGCGAGCCTGCGCGAGTACGTCGATGCGTTCTTCCGCTACCGGCCGGTCCGCGTGGCGTACTCGGTGAAGGCCTGCGCCCTCCTCGGTGTCGCCGCGGTCGTCGCGCGAGAGGGAGTCGACGCGAGCGTCGCGTCCTGGGGAGAGCTCGAGGCCGCGCGGCGTGCGGGGTTCCCGGTTTCACGGATGGAGCTGCATGGCAACGCCAAGCCCGACGACGAGGTCGCCGCGGCGCTCCACGAGCGCGTCGGTCGCTTCGTCGTCGACGGCGCGCACGACATCGAGCGGCTGGCCCGGCTCACGCACGGTCGGCGCCGGCCCCAGCCGGTGTGGCTCCGCGTCGCTCCCGGCATCGAAGTGGAAACGCACCCGCACCTCGTCACCGGAACGATCGACAGCAAGTTCGGGGCGCCGATCAGCACGGGCGAAGCGCTCGCACAGGCGCGCGAGATCGCGCTCGCGAAGGGGCTCACGCTCGTTGGCATCCACGCCCACCTCGGGGCCCAGGTGCGCGACGCGCGTCCCTACGGCGAGCTGGCGCGTGCCCTCGTCGCCTTCGCGAACGAGGTGCGTGCCGCGACCGGCGCCCCCATCACCGAGCTCGGGATGGGAGGCGGGGTCGCGGTGCGGCTCCGTTCCGCCGAGGAGGCGCCCGAGCTGGACGACTACGCGCGCGCGGTCACCGCGCCGGTGCGAAAGGATCGCGCGCTGCGCGGGGCGACCGTCTACGTCGAGCCCGGCCGCGGGCTCGTCGGACGTGCGGCCGTCGCGCTTTATCGCGTGGTCGGGACGAAGCGCGTTCCCGAGGTGCGCACGTTCGTCGCGGTCGATGGCGGGATGGGTGACAACATCCGCCCGGCGCTCTATGGCGCTGAGTACAGCGCCGTTCTGGCGGGGCGCGCGAGCGAGAAGGCGACCGAAGCCGTGACGGTGGCGGGGAGATACTGCGAGTCCGGGGACGTCCTCATCCGCTCGGTCTCTTTGCCGACGGCGCGTGCGGGCGACGTTCTCGCGATCCCGGCTGCCGGCGCGTACAGCGTCGCGATGTCGTCGAACTACAACGAGACCCCGCGACCCGCCGTGGTCCTCCTCGACCAGGGTCGCGCACGCGTGATCCGCGACCGCGAGAGCGTCGCGGACATCTGGAGGCTCGAGCGGCGCTAGTCGGTCGGGTGGAGCCAGAGACGGGCGCGCAGGCGAACGAGATCGCGGATCGCGCGGAGGATCACGCGGGGCGACGCCCCCTTGGGCTGGTGCGCGGTACGGGGGAAGTGGCGGACGCTGACTTGGCTGACCCGGATCCCCGCCCGGCGCAGGGTGATGAGCAGCTCGGGCGAGAAGAAAGCTCCGTTTGAGCGCACCCGCTCGAGCGGCACCCGCTCGAACACCGATTGGCGGAACAGCTTGAACGCGCAGTCGACGTCGCGCCAGCCCCCGCCGAACAGCAGTCGGATGAGATGGTTGTAGACCCAGGCGACGAAGAGGCGCCGGGCCGGGTCGGCGCGCTTGCTCCGGAAGCCCACGACGGCGTCGGCGCCATCACTTGCGGCGATGAGCCGCTCGAGGTCCTCCAGCGCGAATTGGCGGTCGCCGTCGGTGAAGAAGATCCACGGCTTCGTCGCGGACATCAGACCCGATCGGACCGCACCGCCGTAGCCGCGCCGGGTCCCGTGATGAATGACCCGCACCCGCGGATCCTTCCGTGCGAGCTCATCGGCGATCGCGCCGGTTCGGTCGGTGCTCCCATCATCGACGACGGTGACCTCGAGGTCGTCCGCGAAACGCGGTAGCACGGCCAGCGCCTCGTCGACGATCGGCGCGATGTTGTCCTCTTCGTTGAGTGCGGGAAAGAAGAAGGAGAGGCCGTTGAGCCGAGCGGGCACAGGCGGGCAAGGTTAGCGTGTGGGGGTCGCATGACCGTGTCCGACCGAGCAGCCGCGATCTGGATCGGTGTGATCGCGGCCGCGATCTATGTGGGCGCCGGCATCGGCCTCGCCACCGACTACGACTACTTCGGCCGGCTGGCGGAGGCGTTTCTCCACGGGCGATGGTGGCTGACAGAGGCACCTCCCTGGCTGAACGAGCTCCTGCCGTGCGGCGACGGCCGGTACTGCGTCGTCTATCCGCCGTTGCCGGCGATCCTCTCGCTTCCGCTCGTGCCGTTCTTGCCTACGGCGGTGGCGCAGGTCGTCGCGTCGCGAATCGCGGGCGGGGCCTCGGCCGGCGTCCTTTATTACGGGCTACGCGCGTACGGGGCGCCGCGCACGTGGGCGCTCGCGGGCGCGCTCCTTTCGGCGTTCGGAACGACGCTGCTCTTCTCGAGCGTCGACGGCCGCGCGTGGTTCGCGGGGCATTCGGCGTCGATGCTTTTTCTTGCCGGCGCCTTCGCTGTCGCGGCGCGCGGCGGTAACGCAATCGCGGTCGGCGCGCTCGTCGGGCTCGCCGCTTTAGCCCGTTTGCCGGTCGCGCTCGCCGCGCCGGCGCTCGCGCTCCTCGTCGCCCGACGAGGCGGCGCCACCTATGGGCGGTCTCTCGCCGGCGTGGTCGCGGGTGGCGCGCCGTTCGCGATCGTCTACGTGGGATACAACCTCCTGCGCTGGGGCACCCCGCTCGATGACGGTTACGCGCGACTCACAGAAGGCGACGTGTTCTTCAACCACGGGCTCTTCTCGCCGCTGTACCTGCTGCGCCATCTCAAGGCGATCTTCCTCGAGCCGCCCGATCTCGTCCCAGGCACGCCGTTCTTCCTACGCCCGCACTTCATCGGGATGAGCCTCTTCTTGACTACGCCGGCCTTCCTGTGGATCTTCCTCGCGTTGCGCGAGGTCCGCCGCGACGTCGTCATCACCGCGACCGCGGCGGCGGGGCTGCTCGCGCTCGTGCCGGATCTCCTCCACGGGACCGTGGGCTTCCAGCAGTTCGGCTATCGCTTCAGCATCGATGCGCAGCCGTTCCTCGTCGGGCTCGCGCTGGCCGGCGATGGTTTGTTCCGGGGGA
>Ga0209157_1004132_pt1 | contig 10918 bp, 8 predicted proteins | sample GraSoiAngelo_135_FD_185892 | JGI IMG/M metagenome (GOLD analysis project Ga0209157, IMG submission 185892) | Grasslands soil microbial communities from the Angelo Coastal Reserve, California, USA - 14_0929_05_40cm (SPAdes) (version 2) | ecosystem: Environmental > Terrestrial > Soil > Grasslands ... | reverse complement strand
GTACGGGCTCGACTTCGTCCAGCTCCTCGACGGGATGTTCGGCCTGGCGCTGTGGGACGCGCGCCGCGCTCGCCTGGTCCTGGCGCGCGACCGCCTCGGCGAGAAGCCGCTCTACTACGCGGCGACGCCCGACGGCTTCTTCTTCGCCTCGGAGCCGAAGGCGCTCCTCGCCGGCGGTGCGGTCGCCGACACGCCCGACTGGACGGCGCTCGCGCTCTACCTCCGCACGGGCTACGTGCCGGCGCCGGCGAGCGCCTTCCGCGAGATCGTGAAGCTGCCCCCCGGCGGGCGCCTCGTGCTCGAGGGCGAGGGGCTCGCCGTCGACCGCTACTGGGAGGTGGCACCGCTGCTGGCGGCGCCCGCGCTCGCGCTCGACCTCGATGCCGCCGCCGAGACGCTCCGCGCGCACCTCGAGCGGGCGGTCCGTGCCGCGCTGGTGAGCGACGTGCCGCTCGGCATCTTCCTCTCGGGCGGGCTCGACTCGACCGCCATCGCAGCCCTCGCGCGGCCGGCGGTGGACGGCGAGCTCGCGACCTTTGCCCTCGGCTTCGACGTCCCCGGCTTCGACGAGCGCGAGCATGCGGCGCTGGCGGCCCGTGCGCTCCGCACGCGCCATCGGACGCTCACCATCACCCCCGAGCTCTTCCTCGAAGGCCTCCGTGGCCTGGTCCCGCTCCTCGACGAGCCGCTCGCCGACCCGGCGCTCGTGCCGACCTTCCTGCTCGCACGCTTCGCGCGCAGCGAGGTGAAGGTCGTGCTCGTGGGGGAGGGTGGCGACGAGCTCTTCGCGGGCTACCCGACCTATCTCGGCGGCCGCCTCTCCGCGGGCTTCCGCCGCCTGTCGCCGGGCCTCCGCCGCGCCCTCGCGGCGGCGGCGCCCCTCCTCGGCGCGCCGCGCGGCAACACGACCCTGCGCTACCTGCTCCGCCGCTTCCTCGAGGCGGCCGAGGCACCGGCGGCGGCGCGACATCGTGCCTGGACCGGGTGCGTCGGCGCCGAGCTCCTCACCGCGATCGCCGCGCCCGGCGGGCCCCTGGTGGCGCCTCCCGAGCCCGACACGCCGCCGGCGCGCACCGAGGTCGATGCGCTTCTGGCGCTGGATCTCACCGGGTACCTGGCCGACGACCTCCTCCCGAAGCTCGACCGGGCCACCATGGCCGCCTCGCTCGAGGGCCGCGCGCCGTATCTGGACCACCACCTCGTCGAGTTCGCGTGCCGCCTGCCGCTCGCCCTGAAGCTCCATGGCCTGTCGAGCAAGCGTGTGCTCAGGCGCGCGATCACGGATCTGGTGCCGGCCGCGATCCGTCGACGCGTGAAGCGGGGGCTCACGGTGCCGCTCGCCGCCTGGCTCGCCGGTCCCCTCCTGCCGTTCGCGCGGGCGACGCTCGCGCGGCTCGACGCGCAAGTCGTCCGTCCTGAGGCGGTGCGCGCCCTCCTCGACGCCCACGTCGCCGGCCGGCGCGACAACCGCCGCGAGCTCTGGGCGCTCGTCATGCTGCAGCTCTGGAGGGAGGCGTGCGCGTCCTCGTGACCGGAGGCACGGGCTTCATCGGCCAGGCGGTCTGCCACGCGCTCCGGGGCGCCGGGCACACGGTGACGATCGTCAGCCGCGACCCGGCCCACGCCTCCGGCACCGCCGTCGGTTGGGACGCGGTCGGCCAAGCCGTCGGCGCCGCCGATGCCCTCGTCAACCTCGCCGGCGAGCCGATCGCCGGCCGCTGGGGACCGGCGCGGAAGGAGGCGATCCTCCAGAGCCGCGTGAACGCGACGCGCGCGCTCGTCGACGCCGCAGAAGCGGCTGCGCAGCGGCCGGGCGTCCTGGTCAGCGCGTCGGCCGTCGGCTACTACGGCGCGCGGGACGACGAGCTCCTGGACGAGACGGCCGGACCCGGCACCGGCTTTCTCGCCGAGGTGTGCCGGGCATGGGAGCACGAGGCGTCCCGGGCGGAGACCCTCGGGCTGCGCGTCGTCCGCCTGCGCATCGGGATGGTGCTCGCCGGCGACGGGGGCGCCCTTGCCCGCATGCTGCCCCCGTTCCGCGCCTTCGTCGGCGGACGGCTCGGGAGCGGGCAGCAATGGATGTCGTGGATCCACCGCGGCGACCTGACCGGCCTCGTCGTCGAGGCGGTGGCCAACGAGGGCTATCGCGGCGCCGTCAATGCGACGGCCCCCCAGCCGGTGCGCAACCGCGAGTTCGTGGCGGCGCTCGGCCGCGTGCTCGTACGTCCCGCGACGGTTCCCGTGCCGGGGGTGGTGCTTCGCCTCGCCCTGGGTGAGATGGCCGACATGCTGCTCACCGGCCAGCGCGTGCTGCCCCGCGCGGCCGAGCGGCTCGGCTATCGCTGGCAATATCCGGAAGTGCTGGGCGCGCTCCGGGCGAGCGTACGCTGAAGCGCCTTCCCGCTACGGGCAGGCCGGGAAGACGAATGGCGGCCCCGGGAACTGGGACGTGAAGGTGTTGTCCTTCCAGCATTCGCCCGCATCGCTGGCGCCCGGGACGTCGATGAGGTCAGCTGCCAGGGAGGTGTAGGTCGGGTCGGGGGCGAGGCCGTTGCCGGTGACCGTGTTGTGCTCGAAGCGATCGGCGTCCGGCTTCGGATCGTAGCCGGGCGGGGGAGTCGGATCGCAGCTCGCGACGAGGCAGCCGGTGACGAGCGCGATGCCGCCGGTGCCGTTGCCCGTCACGACGTTGTGATCGACCTCGTTGGTGTCGGCCGCGAGGATCAACATGCCGGTGCCCCGCGGCACGAGGCAGACGTCGTCCGAGGGGTCGAGACAGGTGTTCGGCTTGTTGTTGTCGTGGCTGCGGTTGTGGTCGATCCGGTTGTTGTGGTTGAGCGCGACGTCGAGGCCGGGCAGCGTGAAGGAGAGGATGCCGCCGGTGTTGCCCGTTGCCTCGTTGTGGTCGAGGCGGACGTTGGAGGAGTTCTCGATCTCGAAGCCGCTCACGTTGCCGGTCGCGAGGTTGTGGTCGACCCGCACGTCATGCGACTGCCCGACGTAGATGCCGGTGTCATTGGAGCCCGTCGCCGTGCTCCTGGTGACGCGGCCGCGGCCGCAGTGCGAGGGGAAGATGCCGTACTCGCCGTTGTCGTTGGTGGTCGTGGTGCGCACCTGCCAGTTGTCGGCACAGAAGATGAAGGCGCCCTCGCCACTGAAGCCGTTGACCGTGAAGCCCGTGAGGCCGATGCCCTTGATGCGCTGCGTGGCGTCGGTGAGACAGCCGGGGCCCATGGCGCTGCTCTTCGCGAACGCGATTCCCTGGTCCTGGCCGCCGGGGTTCTCCACGATGACGGGCTTCGTCTTGTGCGCCAGGGCGATCAGCTTGACGTTGTCCTTCGTCACCACGACGGCGCACCGATGGGCGGCGTCGGTCGGGCAGGGAGTGCCTGCCTCGTGATAGGTGCCGGGGTAGACGAGGATGTGGTCGCCTGGACTGGCGGCGTCCACGGCCGCCTGGATCGAGTGACCGCGATGCACCCGGATCACCGCGGCACCGCCAGGCGTTGCGGCGAGCAGGAGACCGAGGACGACCGGGCAGGCGGTCGAGCGCATGGGGGGCCCTCCTTCGAGGCGGGCGAACATACTGGCACCCGGGGCGTTCCGTCAAACTCGTTTCACGGAATCGCGGTGCTCGAGAGCCCGGACGCGAGCCGGCTAGCGCTTGCGGACGAGGGTGATCCCGTCCGAGACCGGCAGCATGACGGCCTCGACGCGCTCGTCGCGGGCGACGGCGTCGTTCAGCGCGCGGATCGCCTCCGTCGACGACGACCGCTCGTCCGGGTCGATCACCCGGCCCATCCAGAGCACGTTGTCGAAGACCAGCACGCCGTTCGCCCGCAGGCGCGGCAGGAGCTCCTCGTAGTAGGCCTGGTAGCTCTCCTTGTCGGCGTCGATGAAGGCGAGGTCGATCTCCGGCGCCCGCGGCAGGGCGCGGAGCGTCTCGAGGGCCGGCGCGACCTTCAGGGTGATGCGCTCGGCGACGCCCGAGCGCGCGAAGTAGCGCCGCGCGATCGCCGACCACTCCTCGCTCGCGTCGCAGCACAGGAGGCGGCCGTCCGGCGCGAGCCCGCGCGCGATGGCGATGGCGCTGTAGCCCGTGAAGGTGCCGACCTCGACGGCGCGGCGCGCGCCGATCAGGCGCGCAAGCCAGCCGAGGAACGCCGCCTCCTCGACCGCGACCTGCATCAGGCTCACCGGTCCGAGCGCCGCCGTCTCCTCGGCGAGGTCGCGGAGCACGGCGTCGGGCGGCGGGGCGTGCGCGACCAGGTAGCCGTACAGCGCGGGCGTCATGTGCGTGAACTTCTCGTGCATGGCACGGTGGTACGCGAGCTTTCCGCCTGCCGCAAGGCGCGGCGGTTGACTTGCGTCAGCGGCCCGGCCAACAGTGCCCGCCGCCATGCCCCGCGTCCGCGCCGGCGAGCTCGAGCTCTTCTACGACACGGCCGGCACGGGCGAGCCCGTGCTCATGCTGATGGGCCTCGGCGGCGAGCATCATGCCTGGGACCTCGTGCGGCCGGACCTCGCGCGCTACCGTCTCGTCCTCCCGGACAACCGCGACGCCGGTGCGAGCGACCAGGCGTCCGGCCCCTACACGCTCGACGACATGGCGAGCGACGCCCTCGCCGTCATGGACGCGCTCGGGATCGAGCGCTTCCACGTCGTCGGCGCCTCCATGGGCGGGGCGATCGCGCAGCGCCTGGCGCTGCAGGCGCCCACCCGCGTCGCGACGCTCGTGCTCCTCGGCACGTGGGGACGGACCGACCCGTTCCTCGCCACCATCCTGGAGAGCTGGCGGCTCATGGCCGAGCGGCTCTCGGCCGAAGCGCTCTTCCGCGCGCAGACGCCGTGGGCGTTCACCTACCGGTTCTTCCAGCACCCGTCGCCCGAGGTGCGTGCCTGGCAGGCGGCGCTCGCCGAGCGCGGGCTCCTCAAGTCGGTGCCGGCCTACCAGCGGCAGATCGACGCCTGTCTCGCGCACGACGCGCTCGACGTCGTGCCGCTGCTCCGCACCCCGGCGCTCGTGCTGGTCGGCGAGGACGACATCCTGACGCCGCCACGCTACTCGCGGGCGCTCGCCGCGGCCCTGCCGGGCGGGGAGGTGATGCTCGTGCCCGCCACCGGGCACGCGCTCTTCCTCGAGACCCCGAAGCCCTGCACGGAGCGGATCCTCCGCTTCCTGGCGAAACACCCGCTCGCCTGAGCGCGACCCAAGACTTCTTGGGTCGCGGGCACGGACGCGAGCATGTGGCGCTCGCGTCACGCGCGACCGCCGTGCCGCGGCTGGCGAAGCCAGCGCGGCAGACGAACGCGCGCGGTTCCACGGCTGCGCAGACTGGCCCATCGCCAACCGATGAACCTGAGCGCTGCGAGACCTCTGGAACGGCGCGTGTCCGTTCTGCCGCGCTGGCTTCGCCAGCCGCGGCAGGACAGTCGGGCGTGATCCCGACGGAACACCCTCGCGTCCGGGTCGCGACCCAAGAAGTCTTGGGTCGCGCTCCTATCCGGCGCGCGACAGCGCCCAGACGAGGAGGCCGTAGGCGGCGACCGCGCCCGCGACGGCGAGCAGCGTCCGGAGCCAGCGTGGCATCGTTGGCTTCGGGCGCTGGCGGGCCGCGCGACCGGTGATGACCACGCTCTCGGGGTGGGCGAGCGCCTCGCGCAGCTCGAGCGCGCTCTCGGGACGGTCCCGCGGGTCGCGCTCGAGCGCGTGCAGGATGATCTCCTCGAGGGCCGGCGAGATCTCGGGACGCAGGCGGCGCGGCGGCGTCGGGTCGTCGTGCAGCTTGGCACGCATCGCCGCGTAGACGTTGTCGCCCTGGAACGGCATCTCGCCGGTCAGCATCTCGTACAGGATGACGCCCAGGGCGTAGAGGTCGCTGCGCGCGTCGCCGCGCTTCCCCTTCACCTGCTCGGGGGCCATGTAGTCCGGGGTGCCGACCGTCTGGGATAGGCCCGCCCACGTCATCTTCCTGAGCGTCGTGTCGAGCGCGATGCCGAAGTCGACGAGCTTCACGCGGCCGTCCGGCGTGACCATGATGTTCTCGGGCTTGAGGTCGCGGTGGATGACGCCATGATCGTGCAGGTAGACGAGCGCGTCGGCGATCTGGACCGCGAGCTCGACCGCGGCCGGCACGGGGAGGCGGCGCTCGCGCCGCAGGCGGTCGCGGAGCAGCTCCCCCGCGACGTACTCCATCGCCAGGTAGAGCCGGCTCTTCTGGCGCGGGCGGAAGACCTTGATGACGGCGGGATGATCCAGGCGCTGCCCGATCTCCTCCTCACGGCGGAAGCGCTCGTGGAAGACGAGGTCGCTCGCGTACTGGAGGTGCGGCACCTTGAGCGCGACCGGGTGCCCGTTCTCGAGGTCGCGCGCCCGGAAGATGGTGGCCATGCCGCTGCGCGCGATCACGTCGAGGAGCTGGTACTGGTCGACGGTCTCGCCGGGGGCGAGGTCTCCCATCGGCCCGCGACCTTAGCGGTCGGCGGGTCCCGCCGGCAAGCGGCCCGCAACGCGCAGACGCTCAACGCCCGAACCGCCACCAGGGACGGGCGGCGGGGGCCGGACAGTCGATGATGGCGGCGATCTGCGCGCTCAGGTTGTCCTCGCCACCCTCCTCGCGCGCCCGTCGCACGAGCGCGCGGCAGGCGGCCTCGGGGGGATGCGCCGCGAGCAGCTCGCCGAGCTCGGCCTCGCCGATCGGCCCGTGCACGCCGTCGCTGCACTGCAGGAGCACGTCGCCCGGCTTGACGTCCAGGCTGAGGACGTCGATGCCGACGATCAGCTCCTGGCCGAGGGAGCGCGTCACCACGTGACGGCGGGGGTGCGTGCGCGCCTCCTCGGGCGAGAGGATGCCGTACTGCACCTGCTCCCCGACCCAGGTGTGGTCCTTGGTGAGCTGCGTCAGCTTGCGGTCGCGGAAGAGGAAGAGCCGGCAATCGCCGACGTGCGCGGCCACCAGCATGCCGCCCACCACGGCGCTCGTCGTGAGCGTCGTCCCCATGCGGCGGAGCTCGGGGACCGTGATGCCCTTGGTGTAGATCTCGAGGTTGGCCTCCTGGACGGCACGCCTGAGGCGCTTCGCCACCGGCCAGCTGCCGGGGGCGCGGTCCATCTCGCGCGCCAGCACCTCGAGGGCGAGGCTGCTCGCGATCTGGCCGCCGGCATGGCCGCCGATGCCGTCGGCCACCGCGAAGACGAGGCCGTCCTCGTGCGGCCAGTGGCCGACCGCGTCCTCGTTCTCGGCGCGGACGCAGCCGACGTCGGTCAGCTGGAAGAAGTCGATCTCCGGCATGACGGCACGGGCCGGCGGCACCGCGCCGCCGGCCCGAACCTGCTGCGAGATGTCAGAAGAAGCTACGCCACCGTCCGTGTCGCGGGGATCAGCTTGCGCCCGCTCCGCATGCTGCTGATCGCCACGTACAGCCCGCTCACCACTGCCCAGGCGCCGGCGATCCCGAGGCAGATGTAGGCCTCGTGCTGCGAGTCGGCGTTGCCGATCACGTAGAGGTAGAGGATCGCGCCCAGCATGGCGACGTTCATGATCAGCCCGACCCCTGGAACGATGAGGTGCTTCAGCACGCTGAAGTCCTCTCGTCCCGAGAAGGCGACGATACACCACATGCAGGTGAGCCCGTAGAGGACGAAGGTGCCGAAGTTCGACGCGAGGCCGATGCCCGTGAGCCCCACCACCGACTGCACGCCGACCGCCGCGATCAGGGTCGAGACCACCACCAGCACCCAGATCGCCCGGTGCGGGGTGGCGAAGCGGCCGTGCAGCGCGCCGAGGACCTCGGGCATCTCCTGGTCCTGGGCCATCGCATAGCTGACGCGCACGGCCGTGTTCAGGCAGCTGAGGGTGGTCCCGAGGATCGCGAGGCCGACCGTGATGGCGATCGAGATCATGAGGCCGAAGCCGATGCCGCCGAGCACGGCGTCGCCGACCCGGATCGCCATGTCGCCGATCGGGGCGCTCGAGGCTGCCGCCGCGGCCATGCCGGTCACCGCCGCCCCGGTACTGTCGGTGCCGGCCAGCTTCTCGCTCACCATGAAGCCGGCGGCGAAGTACTCGAACAGGTAGGCAATCAGGCCCTGGATGACGAGCGAGAGGATCACCGCCCGCGGGATGTTGCGGTGGGGGTCCACGGTCTCGGCGGCGAACGCGGTGCAGCTCTCGAAGCCGACCAGGATCAGGATGGCGATCGTCGACTGGATGAGTACGCCTTGGACGGAGTGCGGCCGGATGACGTCCCACCCCCCGGAGAACGTCCACTGCGTGGCGTGCTCGGGATTGGCCACGCGGTAGTAGATGGCGAGCACGCTGAAGAGGACGAGCGTGCTCAGCTGGATGACGTTGATCATCAGGGATGTGAAGGTCGAGCCGGTCACCCCGCGGAAGGCGATGTACCCCGTGAGGGCCGCGAAGAACGCCGAGAAGATGATCATCGACGTGACCGACATCGTGCCGCCCGTCAGCTGGCCGTACACGTAGCCGACCAACGTGGCCATCATGGCGACCATGACGCCGGGATAGACCCAGTAGAAGAGGTGCGCCGCCCAGCCGGTCACGATCTTCGCGAGCCGGGCCCAGCGATGGTGCTTCTTGTTCTCACGGTCGAGGAAGGCCTTCTCGGCGAAGTAGTAGCAGCTGCCGAAGCCTGCCTCGGGATAGATGCGCGCGAGCTGTGCATACGAAATCGCGGTGAGGAACGCGAGGATCAGCGCGAAGCCGATCCCCGCCCAGATGTCGCTCCCCACCGAGCTGCCATCGGGCGCCGCGGCCGCGGCCTGGAGCTGATAGGTGATCCAGAGGAACGCGCCCGGCGCGATCAGCGCCATGGCGTTCACGGTGACGCCGGTGAGCCCGAGCGTCGGCTTAACGGACGGAGCTTCCTGAGGCATAAGCCCTCCTTTCCCCGGGGAAGGAGGGAGCAACCGACGTGCCATGGCGGGATGCACGGTGGGGTCCCGGGCCGGCGCGAGCCCGTGGCTTCGCGGGCGGCCCGGCTGCTCGTTCTCTGAGCGACGGCACAAAAAACGAGCAGGGGGAGGAGCGGCCCCGCGACGCCCGGTCGGGCGATCCGCGAAGGCGCTCAGAGACGCCGCCGGCCCGTCGCGACCTCGTCGAGGAGCGCCCGCGTGAACGGGAGGTAGGTGCGTGCCGTGTCGTCGCGCACGAAGAGCGGATCGGCGATGCGCGCCGGGTCGTATCCCTCGGCCGCGAGCGCGAGCTTGCGCTGCTTGAGCGTCCCGGTCACGTCCACCTCGCGGACGAGCCGCACGAAGGCCGGGCGAGCGTAGCCGGGGAGGTGACGCTCGCCGTGCGCGTAGAAGGCTCTTCCGTCGAAACCCTCCCCCTCGCGGAGCACGACCGCCGCCATGCCGGCGCGGCCCTCCGTGCCCGGGACGACGACGCCGTAGACGCTCGTCTCGCTCACGCCCGGGGCGGTGTTCAGCAGGTCGGCGACCTCCTGCGTGGCGACGTTCTCGCCCTTCCACCGGAAGGTGTCGCCGAGGCGGTCGACGAAGTAGTAGTAGCCGTCGGCGTCACGGCGCAGGAGGTCGCCCGTCCGGAACCAGGCGTCGCCTGCCGCGAACGCATCGCGCACGAGCTTCGCCTCCGTCGCCTGGCGATCGGTGTAGCCGTCGTAGTCGACGGCCGAGCTCTCGCCGCCGACGCGCCCGAGGAGCTCGCCCGGCTCGCCTGCCTCGCAGGGGACGCAGAAGCCGTCCGGACCGCGCACGAGCTCGCCACAAGCGAGGTCGAAGCGGGCAAGCCGCACGTTGTCTTCCAGCAGCGGATGGGGTTTGCCGACGGATCCGACCCGCCCATCGGCGTTGTGGAGCGCGACGTTGCCCTCCGTCGCGCCGTACATCTCGACGATCCGCGCGATGCCGAAGCGCTCCTGGAAGGGGACCCAGATGTCCGGCCGGAGGCCGGCCCCGGCGGCGACGCGCAGCCGGTGGTCGCGGTCGCGGGGCGTGACCGGCTGGCGGAGGAGATAGCGACAGAGCTCGCCCACGTAGACGAAGGCCACCGCCCGGTGGCGGCGGACGTCGTCGAGGAAGGCGTGCGCCGCGAAGCGCCGGCGCGAGGCGAACGTCCCGCCGACGCGGAAGGCGGGAGCGAAGCCGACGAACAGGCTCTCGCCGTGGTAGAGGGGCAGAGGGGCGTAGATCGTCTCGCCCGGCTCGACGCCGAGGAGCGGCGCCAGGCTGAGGCCGGCCATCGTGAAGCGGAGGTGGCGGATGATGGCGGGCTTCGGATAGCCGGTCGTGCCCGAGGTGTAGATGTAGAGGAAGACGTCGCCGCCGCGGAGGTCGGGGAGGTCCGGCTCGTCGGCGCGGGTGAGTACGTCGCGCAGGGGGCGCATGTCGGCGGGGAGGGAGGCCGTGTCCGCGTCGGCGAGGAAGCGGACGGGGTGCGTTCCGCGCACGGCGTCGAGGCCGGCGAGGGCATCGCCGTCGCAGACGCCTGCGGCGGCCCCCGAAGCCCGGAGCACGCTGGTGAGCGCGCTCCCCCGGACGTGTGTGTTGATCAGGGCGCCGACGGCGCCGAGCTTGGCGACGGCCCCGAGCGTGGCGAGGAAGAGCGGGCTGTTCAGGCAGAGGATCGCGACCGGCGTTCCCTTGACGACCCCCGCGCGCCGGAGCGCCCCCGCGACGTGGTTCACCTCCTGGTTGTAGGCGGCGTAGGTGAGCGACTCGTGCTCGAACGCGAGCGCCAGGCGATCGGGAATCGTCTCGGCCTGGCGGCGGACCAGGGCGCCGAAGGTGTCGGAGGAGGCCCTCAGATCGGCGAGGACGCTGCGGAGGTCCACCGCCGCGTACTAGGACGCGCCCTCGCCGGTTGGCAACCCCGGAGGGCCAGAGGCCCCGTGCGCGACGGGTCGCAAAATCGCCACCGATCCGGTCACTTGG
>Ga0209157_1004130_pt1 | contig 10921 bp, 9 predicted proteins | sample GraSoiAngelo_135_FD_185892 | JGI IMG/M metagenome (GOLD analysis project Ga0209157, IMG submission 185892) | Grasslands soil microbial communities from the Angelo Coastal Reserve, California, USA - 14_0929_05_40cm (SPAdes) (version 2) | ecosystem: Environmental > Terrestrial > Soil > Grasslands ... | reverse complement strand
CCCGGCCAGCAGACACGCCGCGATCCGCTCGGCGCGTCCGGAGCGCCGCACGATCACGAGCCGGTCGCCGTCGCACGCGGCGACGTCGTAGACCAGCTCGCCGCCCTCCCGGGCGTACACCCAGCGCGCCCCGACCCCGAGCTGCGCCGGCCGCTCCACGAGGCGGAGGTCGGCGACGCCCGTAGTCAGGACGCCGATCGCGAACCCCTCCGTGTAGTACGCGGCCGCGAGCGCGCACGGCTCGCCGCCGATCGTAAGCCGGGTCCCGGGGGCCGCCGCCGCGCTCGCGTCGCGATACATGATGGGCAGCACGTCGGGGGCGTGGCCGAGCGGATCGGTGAGCCCACCGAAGGCCGGCAGGGGCGGCCCTGCCGTGCGCAGCTCGAGCACGATCCTAGTGCCGTCCGCCGTCGCGAAGCCGAGCCCTACCCTGAGTGTGTCCCGCCGGCCGCCTGTCTCGAAGACAATCGGCGCGAAGTGGACCGCGCGCGGACCGGCGCGCTGGTCCGCCACCGCCGCCCGGTCGTTCACGTAGTCGGTCTGGCCATGGTCGCGGCGGGTCACGATGGCGCGGACGAGCGGCTCGGCCCCGCGGCGCCTCGTCGAGAACGCCTCCACCGCCTCGTAGGCGGGATACTCGGCGAGGAGCGCGATCACGTGCCCCTCCTCGCGGCGAAAGACGACCTCGAGGGGCTGAAGGAACTCGGGGGGCACGCCTACGGCGCGACGACGACCGCCTGCCCGCCGCCGCGACCACGACGGCGGCGCCCGCCGCGGCGCCGGCGCCGGCGCTTCCCCGGGGTCGGCGGGCTGGCGGTGTCCGCGGCCGCGGAAGCCGCCTCGGGCTCCCCGGCGCTGCGCTCCGCCGTCTCGGCCTCCTCCGTGCCGTGCGCGGCCGGCTCCTCGGCGGGTCCGGGCTCGACCAGCCGGACGGCGCCCGTGCGGCCCACCTCGAGCTCCTTGATGCGGCGCAGCCGCGTGATCAGCCGCGGCGAGCCCGGCGTGCGCCGGAAGCCGCGCGCCTTGAGGGCGTTCGAGAGGGCGTCGATGCTGACGGTGCGCTCGGGCGCACGCGCGAGCAGCTCGCGCGCCACGGCGAGGAGCTCGTCGTGGGGCGCCGTGTGGCCCTCGCCCGCGGGCTCGCTGCCGTTCGCCACCGGCGTGGCGGCCGTGGCGGGAGGCGATGGCGCCGCCTCTTCCCGTCGCCCGCGCCGCCCGCCGCGCCGCCTCGGGCAGCGGCTCGGCGGCCGCCCCCGCGACGGCGCGATAGGAGAGCCGGCGGAAGCCGACCCCCAGGCTGGTCGCCACGTCGCCCACCGCGTCGAAGGCCTGGTCGTCGGTGATGATCTCGAGCTGGTCGCCCGGCCGCGCCGCCGCGAGCCAGACGCCGGCCGAGACCGCGATGCGGAGGTCGCTCCAGTCGCGCACGCCCACCGACGGCGCGCTGTGTACGAGGTGCGCGCCACGCTCGGCGAGGAGGCGCGCGGTGTCGTTGTTCACCACCCGCCAGTTGCCGACCGCCACCAGCTCCGTCGCGCGCGTCAGGCGATCGATGCCGAGATGGTCGAGCACGCGCGCGACGTGGTCGGCGCGGCTCGAGTTCTCGACATCGAAGTAGATCGCGCGCCGGATGGACGGGCGCGGCCGCTCGGGCTCCGGTGCCGGGACGCGCGCCGCGAAGCGCACCTCCGGATCCGCGGGCGCGACGTCTGCCGGCGCGGCCTCGGGCGGCGGCCGAGCGGGCTCTTCGAGCGGGAGGTCGAGCGGCGCCTGGGCGGGCGTCCGCCGTCTGCCGCCGTGGCGTCGCCGGGCGGGCTTCTTCCCCGTGGTCATCGCACACACCATAGCAAACGCGGACAACCCGGGCGACCGCTGCGCGACGAGGACTGACACCTTTTCGACGCTTCCGGGCCCGGCGAGCCCGGCGGAATGCGCCATTCCACCTGGCACAGCCGGTGCTGACTGCCGGCGATGGGCGTCCCGCCCCGAGGCGGCGACGTGATGCGGTCGGGCCTCGACGACCTCGTCACCTTCAACCGCTGGCTCTGCATGACCCGCCTGCGGGCGGCCGGGGCGGTCGTCGTCTTCACGCTCGCCCTCGCGTGGCTCGGCATAGGGGACATCGCGTCCGCGCCTGCCCTGGCGGCGTGCGCCGGCCTCTTCGTGGTCTCGGGGATCGGGCTCTCGTGGGACCGCCTCGCGCGCGCGCCACGCGTCCTCTTCTACCTCCAGAGCCTCGCCGATCTGGCCGGGATCACGTTCGGCATCGGCGCCTCCGCCGCCGGGGTCGAGGCGCTCCTCTTCCGCTCGGTCTACGCCCTCACCATCGTGCCGGCGGGGCTCATCTCGGTGCCGAGCGGGCTCGCGATGGCGACCGCCGCCACCCTCGGGCACGAGGCCCTGCTCGTGCACGAGCGTGGTCTCTCCCTGGCCACGCTCGCGAGCGTCGAGTCGCTCGTGCCCACCTTCCTATTCTTCCTCCTCGCGCAGCAGTGCTTCTTCTACGGCGCGCACCTGAAGCGCAAGAACACCGCGCTCGCGAGCCTGGCGGAGCGGCTCGAGGAGAGCCGGCAGCGCCTGGGCGCCGAGGCGCGCACCTCGGCCGCGCTCCTCGACGTCGCGCGTACGCTGAGCTCCACGCTCGAGGCGCCGGAGATCCTCGCGCGCCTGAACTCGACCACCAGCCAACAGCTCGGCGCCGACTGGAGCGGTACCTTCCTGGTCGATCCCGCCTTCGGCACCTTCCGGCTCGTCGCCGCCACCGATGCCGACGCCGCCGCGGGCGAGCCCGAGCGCCTCGAGTTCCCCGTGAGCGGCTGGGCGCCGGTCGGGCGTCTCGCCGGAGAGCCGGTCGTCGTGCTGACCGCCGCCGAGGCCGCGTGCACCCCGGGCCTCGGCCGGAGCGGCCGCGTGCTCTCGACCATGATCCTGGCCGCGCTCTACCACGAGCGCGTGCTCGCCGGCTTCCTCGCCGTCGGCTTCGGCAGCCTGCCCGCTCCCGAGCGCGAGCAGGCGGTCGAGTTCCTGTCCGGCATCGCGCAGCATGCGACCATCGTGCTGCGCAACGCACGCCTGCTCGAGGAGGTGCGGCTGGCGAGCGCCATGAAGTCCGAGTTCGTGGGCGCCATCTCGCACGAGCTCCGCTCGCCGCTCAACGTGATGCTCGGCTATCTCGAGATGACGCTCGACGGCGCGTTCGGCCCGATCACCGCCGAGCAGAGGCACGCGCTCAGGCGCACGCAGGAGCAGTCGCTCATGCTGCTCGAGATGATCACGGCGCTCCTCGACATGAACCGCCTCGAGGCCGGCCGCCTCCCGGTGCAGCCCTCGCGCGTCTCCGTCCCGCAGCTGCTCGAGGAGATCTGCCAGCAGCTCCCGGAAGGCTGGCGCCGCCCCGAGGTGGCGTTCCGCCGCGCCATCGTGGCCGACCTGCCCGAGATCGAGACCGACCCGGGGAAGCTGAAGACCGTGGTGCGGAACCTCCTGCACAACGCCTTCAAGTTCACCGAGGGCGGACACGTGATGCTCGGCGCGAGCCTCACGCCCGAGGGCGACCTCGCCATCACGGTCGCCGACACCGGCTGCGGCATCCCGCCCGAGGCGATCCGGTACATCTTCGACATGTTCCGCCAGGTGCCGGGCTCGGGCGGGGGCGGCGTCGGCCTCGGGCTCCACCTCGCGCGCCGGCTGCTCCACGTCCTCGGGGGCACGGTGAGGGTCGCGAGCGAGGTGGGCAAGGGCACCTGCTTCACCGTGACCCTGCCGCTCGCCGCCCGCTTCGCGCTACGCCAGAGACGGCGCCCGCCGGCGCCGCTCGCCCCGTCCGCGGACGCGGCGTAGCGTGCCGCGCCCGCCGGACCAGCCTCACGAGCCCCGGCAGCTCGCGGCGGGGCTCAGTTCATCGTCAAGGAGTGGCTCGCATGCGGGCCGAGCGGGAGCTGTGGTATGTGCCCTCGCCGATGCCGCTCGCCCCCGACGTCGCCACCGCGCTCCGCGCCGCGAGGCAGATATACGTGGCGACGCGCCGCGCTGACGGCACGCCGAGCAGGCCCGTGCCAGTCTGGTTCATGCTCGACGGCGAGGCCGTCTACTTCACGACCGGCCCGCAGAGCCACAAGGCACGGCGGATCGCACGCGGGAGCCCGCTCCTCGTCTGGGTCGGGCAGCCCGACGGCCCGCACTTCGTCGGCCGGGCCGAGCTGGTGCACGATCCCGAGGTCGCGGCGCGCATGGCGCCCGTCTACGACGACAAGTACTGGATATCGTGGCTCGGCTTCTTCCGCCCGCGCCCGGAGCGGGTGCGGGCGGGGAAGACGGTGATCGTGAAGGTCACGCCCTGACCTCTCAGAGGCTGCCGCGGGGCACCGCCTCCGCCACCACCTCGCGCCGGCCGGCGTCGTAGCGCATCGCGAGCTCGCCGCGGGCGATCGCGAGGAGCGTCTGGCCGACCAGGGCGCGGCGCCAGCCGCGCGCGACCACGACGTCGTCGAGCGCGCTCCCGTCCACCGCGTAGGCCGCGAGGGCATCGATGTCGCGGCCGCTCGCGATCACCTCGGGCGCGATGTCCTCGCGCTCGGCGACGGCCTGCACCGCAGCGCGGAGCAGCGCGACGAGCCCGGGCGGCGGCCCCTTGTGCCGGTGGCGCGCCGGCGGCTCGGGGGAGCGCTCCGGCGGGCAGGCGAGGCCGGCACGGAGCGCCGCCAGGATGCCCTTCCCGTGGCGGTCGACCGTGCCGGCGGTGAGGCCGCGCATCTGTTTCAGCTCCTCGATGCTCGTCACCGGACGCGCCGCGAGCGAGGTGAGGACGATGTCGTTGGCGATGAAGTTGGGACGGATGTTGGCGCGCGCCGCGCTCCGCTCGCGCCACGCGGCGAGCTCGCGCAGCACCGCCAGCTCGCGCGCACCGAGGCGCTGCCAGCCTCTCACCGTCCGGTAGCGCTCGTCGTCGGGCAACTCGGCGAAGCGACCGGCGTCCTCGAGGGCGCGCAGCTCCTCCTCGACCCACGCCGTGCGCCCGCGCGTCTTCAGGTCGGCGCGCAGCCGGTCATACAGGGGCAGGAGATGCGCCACGTCCTCGCGGGCGTAGACGAGCTGCCCGGCGTTGAGCGGCCGGCGCGTCCAGTCGGTGTAGGTCTGATCCTTCTTGATGCGGACCTTGAGCACACGCTCGAGGAGCATGGTGAGCCCGACCTGGAGCCCGTAGCCCAGGAAAGCGGCCATCACCTGCGTGTCGGCCACGCCGCGCACCGGGGCGCCCATGAGCGCGGCGAAGATCTCCAGGTCCTGGCCGCCACCATGCAGGACGACCGGCACCTTGGGGTCGCGCAGCAGCGGGAAGAGCGGCGAGAGATCCTTCACCGCGAGCGTGTCGATCACCGCCGTGCTCGTGTCGGTTGCGACCTGGACGACGCCCAGGATCGGGCGGTAGGTCCGCTCCCACATGAACTCCGTGTCGATGGCGAGCCGGCCGGCCGCGCCCACCTGGGCCGCGAGCGCGGCGAGCTCGCCGGGGGTGGCGAGGAGCGGCGGCGGGGCGGGCACGGGGCGTCCCAGGTACCCGAGCGGTGACCGGCTGGCAACCCACCACTCGACGTGGCTCCCCGGTCCTTGCTATCCGGGGACGATGGCAGAGCAGGATCTCGACGCCTTTCGTCGCGAGCTCCGCACCTGGCTCGCAGCGAACGTCCCCCGGGACCTGAGCCCGGAGCGCGCCGCCAGGCTCCCCGAGGACGAGCGCATCCGCCGGCTGCGCGCCTGGCAGCGGAAGCTGGCCGAGGCGCGCTGGGTCGGCATCACGTGGCCCCGCGAGTACGGCGGCCGCGACGCCGGTATCCCCGAGCAGCTCGCCTACGTCGAGGAGATGGCGCGCGCCGGGGCGCCGGAGATCATCGGCAACCTCGGCATCGGCATCGCGGGCCCGCCCATCCTCGCCTACGGCACCCAGGCACAGAAGCGGCGCTTCGCCCCGCGCATCCTCAACGCCGAGCATCTCTGGTGCTTCGGCTTCTCCGAGCCCGGCGCGGGCTCGGACCTGGCCTCGCTGCGCACGCAGGCGGTGCTCGAGGGCGACTGGTTCGAGGTCACCGGCCAGAAGGTGTGGACGACCCTCGGGCACCACGCCGACTGGTGCATGCTCCTCTGCCGCACCGACACCGAGACCCGGCGCGCCAAGGGCATCTCGTGCCTGCTCGTCGACATGAAGAGCCCGGGCATCACGGTGCGCCCGCTCCGCCAGATCACCGGCGAGGCCGAGTTCAACGAGATGTTCTTCGACGCGGTGCGCGTGCCGCGCGAGAACCTGCTCGGCGAGCTGCACGACGGCTGGCAGATCGCGGTGGCGGCGCTCCAGAACGAGCGCGGCATCCTCTACGTGGTGAGCATGCAGATCCTCCTGAAGCAGGCACGGGATCGGCTGCTCCAGCTGGCGCGCGAGCGCGGCGCGGGACGCGATCAGCTGCTGCGCCAGGACCTTGCTCGCATGTACCTCGGCACCGAGGTCTTCCGCATGACCTGCCAGCGCACGCTCGACAAGCTGCTCCGCATGGGGATGCCGGGGCCCGAGGCGTCGATCATCAAGCTCCACTGGACGGAGCTGACGCAGGCGATGCCGGAGATCGGGATGCAGCTCCTCGGCCCGGAGGGGCTCCTCTACGACACGCCCCGGCCCGAGGACGGCACCCACGCCGACCCCGCGCAGTGGGTGCAGCGCGGCTACCTCGGGGCGCGCGCGGCGAGCATCGCGTCGGGGACGTCGGAGATCATGCGCGGCATCATCGCCATGCAGGTGCTCGGGCTGCCGCGGGGGACGTAGGGCGCAGCTCGTCCGGTCGCCGCACGCGGCCGCCGTCGGGCTGTGCGTGTCCGCGCTGCAGCCGCGACACAGGCGGCCGGTGCGCCGGCGCCATGCAGGACGCTCGTAGAGCGCCCAGAGCCACCCGGCGGATGGACGCGGAGCGCGCATTGACTCACCCGCCGCCCGGCCGACATGCTCACCCCGCCACCGCGCCCGGGGAGCGGCGCTGCCGAGGAGGGGAGGGATGCGATGGAGCTCCACATTCTGCTCGTCGCCGGCGACGCGGACCATGCGGACGCCACGCGGCGGGCGCTCGTGCGCATGGAGGCGGGCGTACGCGTGACGACTGCCGAGCGCCTCGAGAGCGCGCTGGTGGCGCTGCGCGACCCGGCCATCCGCTGCGTGGTGACCGACGTGCGCCTGCCCGACGCCAAGGGCGTGCGCGTGCTGAAGGCGCTGTGCACCGCGCGCCGCGAGCTGGCGGTCGCCGCCATGAAGCTCGGCGCGGCCGATTACGTGAGCCTCCACCCGCGCTACGCCGAGGAGCTGCCCGTCCTGGTGCGCGAGGCGCTCGGCCGCTCGGTGCTCTCGGGCGTCGACGAGGCCTGCCTCGTCGGCGGCACCCCGGCGCTCGCCGGCACGGAGGGGGCGGCGTTCGTCGCCACCACCGCGAACATGCGGGCCGTTCTGGCGCTCCTCGAGCGCGCCGCCCGGAGCACCGTGCCCGTCCTCCTCGAGGGTGAGACCGGCACCGGCAAGGAGCTCCTGGCGCGCGCCACCCACCGCCGCGGCCCGCGCCCGCAGGCGCCCTTCCTGGTGCAGAACTGCGCCGCCATTCCCGAGTCGCTCCTCGAGAGCGAGCTCTTCGGTCACCTGCGCGGGGCGTTCACCGGCGCCGAGCGTGACCGTCGCGGGCTCTTCGAGGCGGCGGACGACGGCACCGTCTTCCTCGACGAGATCGGCGAGGCGCCGCCGGCCGTGCAGGCGAAGCTCCTCCGCGTCCTCCAGCACGAGGAGGTGAAGGCGGTGGGCGCCGACCGCGCCCGCCGCGTGCGCGCGCGCATCGTCGCGGCCACCAACCGCTCGCTCGAGGCCGAGGTGACGGCGGGTCGCTTCCGCCTGGACCTCTACTACCGCCTCGCCGTGTTTCCGATCCGCGTGCCGCCGCTCCGGCACCGTATGGCCGACCTGCCGGCGCTCGTGGCGCACTTCCTCTCCCGCTGCGAGGAGCGCGAGCGCCGCGCGACGGGCGGCTTCGACGGCGACGCACTGCGGGCGCTGCAGGCCCACGCCTGGCCGGGCAACGTGCGCGAGCTCGCCAACGAGGTGCACCGCCTGGTGCTCTCCGTCGACGCGGGAGAGCGCATCCACCGCCACCACCTGGCCCCGCGCATCCGCGCCGCCGACCCGGCCTTGCGGGGCGAGCCGCTCGCCCGCATCCTCGCGCGGGTCGAGCTCGCGCTCATCCGCCAGCGCCTCCAGCAACAGCCCACCAAGAGCGCCGCCGCCCGCAGCCTCGGCATCACGCGCGAGGCCCTCTACGCCAAGCTCCGCCGCCTCGGCACGGCGAGCGGGGGCGCGTGAGGGACGCGGGCGCCCCGCCGAGCTCGCTCGCCTTGTCGAGCAATACTCCCGTGCGCCGCCCGAACAAGCGCGTCGTCTCCACCACGTACCGCCCGAGCACGTGATCGACGAGGCGCGCCAGCGTCGCGGCCGGCGTCGCGATGTGGCAGCGCGTGCCGCCGTGCACCAGGCCCACGATCGCGGCCGCCCCGTCGACGAGCGGGGCGCCCGAGTCGCCGGGCCGGCCGTCGATGCTGGTGAAGAGGGCGTTCGGCAGATCCGGTAGCGACGGGCAGCGGCCGATGCGGTCGAGACGCGCGTTCTGGAAGCGCGGGCGCTCCGGGTTGCCCTCGAAGTAGAGCACCGTGCCGGGGATCTGCCGCCGCCGCACGATCGCGAGCGGCTCCACGTCCGCCGGCTCCTCGAGGAAGAGCACGGCCTGGTCGCTGGCGTCGTTCACCGCGACCACCCACGCGGTGCGCTCGGAGCCGGTCGAGAGGCGCACGCGGAGGGTCCGGCCCTTCACGCAGTGCTTCGCGGTGACGATGACCTGCGGATTCTCGGCGACCACGCCGGCGCAGCCCGTGGTCTCCACCACGACGCTCGCCACGCGTAGCGCCCGGCGCACGGGGAGGTCGCTACCCGCCTGCGCCGACAGCGCGAGCAGCATGACGAGAGCGACAGCTCCTCCCGGACGCGCCATCGAATCCCTCCCTATGACGGCCCGGGTCGCCTCCTATTCGGGCGCCGCGAGCGGGACGACGTCGTGGAAGCGCGCGTAGTCGATGTGCCGCACACCGTCCGGCTCCCGGGTGAGGACGTCGACGAAGCGCGCCCCCCACGCGATGTCGCCCGGCTGGTAGCGATGGCGCGCGTGGACGGTCTGGGCGAGGTTCTCGTCGTAGCCCATGAGCGAGATCACGATCTCTGCCTCCACGGCCGCGAGGGAGGCGGGGGTCGCGCCGTGGAAGGGGCTCGCCTCGGTGATGGGATGGATCGCGGTCCAGCTGAGCGCGAAGAGCATGCTCCCCGGGCGGACGAGCACGAGGTCGTGGAAGCGCCGCATCCGACTCCCTTCGAGCGTCGTCTCCTCGCGCGCCAGCACGACCCGCACCTCGGCGTGCACGATGTTGTTGCCGCGCGCGTTCGCCATGCGGAACATGAAGCAGGGCACGCCGTCGTGGGGCGCGACCACCGCGTGGCGGCTGAAGAGCACGCGCGCCGTCGGGTGTGAGAACTTGGCGAACATGAGCCCCGTGACCATCGCCACCCCGAAGAGGCCGACGAGTACCTCGACGGTGACCAGGACGTTCGCGAACGGCGTGCGGGGCACGAGCTTGCCGTAACCGATGGTCGCCATCGTCTGCACGCTGAAGAAGAACGCGTCGACGAACGACCCCGGGCGGGCGTTCTCGACGCTCCCCGGCTGGGCGAGATAGGCGAGCGCGAATAGGGCGTTGGCCGCGAGGTAGAGGCCGACGATGGTGGCGACCAGGCCCGACCAGGGCGCGCTCAGGAGGTGATGGTAGAGGTCGTCGAAGAGGCGGCGGCGGTTCGGGGGGAGGGCCATGCGCGAGCGCCCGAGCCGTGCGCCGGCCGCCGTCCGATGTCAAGACGTGCGCGCCAGCCCGGTGCGCATGGCGGCGAGCTCGCCCACGATCTGGTCGAGCCGGCGCGTGAGCTCGGCGTGGCGCACGGCCTCGGGGGAGGGCCTCTTCCCGATGAACGAGATCGTCCCGCCCGGCTCGAGGACGGCGCGGTCCACCTCGTCGAGCGACTCGAAGCCCTGCTTGTGCGCCGCCGACTCGAGCTCGGGGAGCGTGATCAGCTCGGCCTTCAGGCGATCGAAGCGGATCTTCCCGTTCTCGACGAGGACGTCCGCCTCGCCCTCGACCAGACGCTCGAGCCGCTCGTGGCGGTAGAGGAAGCGGACCACGAGCGCGTTCGCCGCGAGCAGGGTCGCGGCGCCGAGCAGCCCGCCGGTGACCGAGTTGTCGTCGCCGATGATGGCGTTCTGCACGGTGTTCGAGAGCGTGAGCAGCACGACCAGGTCGAAGGGATTGAGCTGCGCCAGCTCCCGCTTGCCGGCGAGCCGGAGGCCGACCACCAGGAAGGCGTAGACGACGACGGCCCGCAGCACCTTCTCCGCGACCGGCACGCCGAGGTGGAACATGTCGCTCCACAGCTTCGCATCCATGTGAGCCTCCTCCCGGCGGCGGAGTCTAGTCACCGCCCCGGCGGAGCCGCAATCGTCGGCTCCCGGCGCCCCACCTTGCGTCCGCCCGCGGCATCGGGAAGGCTCGGGCCGTCGTGGCCGCCGCCGCGCGCATCTCGCTGCCCTCGCCGGTCCTCTTCGCCCTCGAAGGGCGGGCGTGGCTCGAGTTCGCCGCGCTCGTGCCCGCGCTCCCGCTGCTCGCACGCGCGCCGCGCGGCGACGGCCACCCGGTGCTCGTGCTGCCGGGCTGGCTCGCGAGCGACCGCTCGACCTGGGCGCTGCGCCGCTTCCTCCGTGACCGCGGCTACCACGTCCACGGCTGGCGGCTCGGGCGGAACCTCAGGCCGGAC
>Ga0209157_1004123_pt1 | contig 10930 bp, 10 predicted proteins | sample GraSoiAngelo_135_FD_185892 | JGI IMG/M metagenome (GOLD analysis project Ga0209157, IMG submission 185892) | Grasslands soil microbial communities from the Angelo Coastal Reserve, California, USA - 14_0929_05_40cm (SPAdes) (version 2) | ecosystem: Environmental > Terrestrial > Soil > Grasslands ... | reverse complement strand
GCTCACTTGGTCCGCACGCAGCAGCAGCGACGGAGGAATCGTCAGCCCGAGCGCCCTGGCAGTTTTCAAATTGATCACGAGCTCGAACTTCGTCGGTTGCTCGATGGGGAGGTCAGCGGGCTTCGCGCCCTTGAGGATCTTGTCCACGAAATAGGCAGCGCGCCGGTACAGTTCAGAATCGCTTGCGCCATAGGCCATCAGCCCTCCGACTTCTGTCCAACCCCGCGTCTCATACATGGCGGGGAGCCGACTCTTGGTCACGAGCGCGACGATCTGCGCTCGATGGGCGTTCGTGAGCCCGTCCTGGATCGTGAGGATCGCGCCGGCGCGCTCACGCGCGATCGCAGCGAATGCGCCGTCGAGATCGGCAGCACTTCGCAACTCGTGAGGCTGGAGCGATAGCGTGAGCGCACTTGCTGCCACTCGTAGCTCGTTGAGTACTGACGCAGTGGACGGATTCGACAACCCGTGCCAGAGAACGGCGACGCGAGAAATCTGGGGAAAGGCCTCCTTCAAGAGCGCCAGACGTTTGCCGGCCAGCTCGGGGGCGATGAGGGTGAGTCCGGTGATGTTCCCGCTCGGACGAGCAAGACTGGCAACGAGTCCCGCCTGAACAGGATCGATTCCCGCCACTATGACCGTCGGGATCGCCGCCGTCATCTTTTGCGTGGCGAGCGCCGCCGGCGTCCCTCCAGCCAGGATGATGTCGACCTTGAGACTCAACAGTTCACTGACGACGGCGGGCAGTCGATCGAACTCCCCCCGGACCCATCGCCATTCGATGGTGATGTTTTGCCCTTCGACGTAGCCGAGTTCCCGTAGCCCTTGCCGGAACGCCGTATCGAATAGCCCGGGCGCGGAGGTCGATAACCACCCGATCCGCGGTCCCTTCCCCGCCTGCTGCGTCTCGGCGGCGAGCGGCGCTGGGAAAGTGCCCAGCGTCAAGCCGCAGAGAAAGGTGCGGCGGTTCATTCAATAACCTGATCGGCGCGGAGGAGCAACGACGGCGGGATCGTGAGGCCGAGCGCCTTGGCGGTCTTCATGTTGATGACGAGCTCGATCTTTGTTGGTTGCTCAACCGGGAGGTCCGCCGGTTTAGCGCCCTTCAGAATTCTATGGACGAGGTCGGCGGCCTGGCGGAAGTTTGAAGCCCAGTTCGGCCCGTATGACATGAAGGCGCCTTCCCGCGGCCCGCGGTCCTCCGCATCCATCGTGGGCTGGTGGTGCCGGGCGGCAAACTCGATGATCCTGCTCCGGAACCGGATATTCAGTGGGCTGGGAAGAATCATGATCGCATGGGCGCTTTGCGTCTCGGGTCTTTCGAACGCGATATTGTAGTCGTTCTCCGTCCGGACATCGATTGGGACAATGGCCACTGCGACTTTGGCGGCCGTGTCACGAAGAGCGTTCACCTGTTGGCGGTCAGGGACATTGTCGAGATTGGAGAAGACGGCGATCCGGGAGATCCGAGGCGCTACCTGCCTCAATAGCTCAAGGCGCTTCGCGGCGAGTTCCACGTTCATGTTGATGATCCCCGTGATATTGCCGCCGGGCTCCCGCAAGGACGTGACGAGTCCGGCGTCGATAGGGTCAGCGGAAACAGCGAATACGATCGGAATGGTTTTGGTCACCTTGCGAGCGGCGAGGGCGGCTGGCGTCACCGGCGCGAAGATCACGTCCGGATTCGCGGCAACGATCTGCGTCGCGAAGGCTGAGAGTTGCTCGATCCGACCGGTGGCGAACCGGCGGTCGAAGACGACGGTCTGCCCTTCGACATAACCCAGCTCTCGCATCCTCTCGAAGAACGCGACATTCGTTGCCTCTTCCGCTGAGCCCGCCGCAAGGACGCCAACGCGCGAGAGCCGTTGAGCCGGCTGCGCCTCCGCGACGAGCGGCGCGGCGATCAGAATTGCGACAGCGACGAGGAAGGATCGGCGGTGCATTACTCGATCACCTGATCGGCGCGGAGCAGCAGCGACGGCGGGACCGTCAGGCCGAGCGCCTTCGCCGTCTTCATGTTGATGACGAGCTCGAGCCGCGCGGCCTGCTGAACGGGAAGGTCCGCGGGCTTGGCGCCCTTCAAGATCTTGTCGATGTACCCAGCGAGATCCTGGGCAACGGCAACGTTGTCCGGTCCGTACGAGAGGAGCGCCCCGTGCTCCACGAGCACCTTCGCGTGGGCGGCGAGCGGGATCTGGTGCTCCTGGCAGAGCCGGAGGATCAGCGCTCGGAACTTGGTGATGAGGTTTGGTGAGACAACGATCAGGCCGTCCACGTCGCCCCGCTTTAGCGGCGCGAAGGCTTGGGTGACGTCCGCCTCCGTCGTGGCCTGGCGTTCGACGAGCTCGACCTTGAGCTGGGGTGCCACGCGCCTGACCTCAGCCCTGAGCCGCGCCGTATTCGGATCGAGCGGATCGGTCAGGATGAGAAGCCGCCGGAGGCGAACGATTTCTCCGAGGATCTGCATGCGCTTGTCCTGCAGTTCGCCCACGAAGTCGGCGATACCCGTGAGGTTCCCGCCTGGTTGGGCGATGCTCTTTACGAAGCCGGAAGCGACAGGGTCGCCCACGTGCACGAAAACAACGGGGATCTCGGACGTCGCCGCCTGCGTGGCCCGCACCGCCTGAGCCTCGAAGGCGACGATCAGATCGACCCGCTCTCGCACGAACGCTCGGGCCGTCACGCGAGCGGCGTCCTCGTCGGCCTGATTCCGCCAGTCGAGGCGGATGTTCTTGTCCTCGTATCCGAGACGCTTCAGGCCTTCGCGAAGGGGCGCCAGCGTGGGTGGCTCATGGTCGAGGCCGACGTGGAAGAGCCCAACCCGCCAGACCTTCCCCGCTGGCTGCGCCTCGACGACGCGCGGCGCGGTGGCGATAGTGACGAGCCCTGTCAGGAAGGATCGCCGGTGCATGACACCTCCACCGAGCGAGCGGGTGGGACGGCGGGACTGTAGAGCGTCCAGACAAGGAGCGTCAAGCAACGCTCCGGGGGAGCTGACCTGCCTATCGAAGATAAGCGATGCGCTGCGGCGTGCTAATAAGAGCGCGGCTCGAAGGGTTGCTCCTCCCCCGTAGGTCGACACCGTTCGACGAAACCAATTCCTGGGTGAAGTCTGGGTAAACGAAAGGGGTTAGCGGCTGCTGCGTCCGCTAACCCCCCCAATCCCGAGGTCTCACGACAATAAGGACGCGGGGATCCAGCCGGGTACGCTGCCGTTTCCCTATCGCCCAAATCGTGGAATGAGCGCCGATTTCGTACTTATTCTGGGCGATAGACGTCTCGGGAACAGCCCAGACCTGCGTCACCCGTCAAGTCCGATTTTTGCTCGATAATCTCGATGGGGACGCTCTCGGGATCGGGCGCACGGCCGGGCGCGTTCGCTCGGCGTGGGCGCGGTTGAGCTCCTCACGAATCGCCTTCGAGCGTGAGGTACTGATCTTCGCCGGATACCGATAGGCCCACGCCCCTTCGACCAGCGCCCGACGCGCATGCCCGACGACCCTTGACGGCGCGAGGTCCGGGGGGTAGTTTTCTCGCCTAACCGAACCCTTGGACGTTCGTCGGGCTTTCCGAAAGAGACGGCCATGGATCGCTTGTCGTGCGACGTGCTGGTAGTAGGCGGCGGAGGCGCTGGCCTTCGCGCGGCGATCGCTGTCGTCGAGACGCGCCCGGAGCTTCGCGTAGCCGTGATCTCCAAGGTCTATCCGATGCGCAGCCACACGGTCTCGGCGGAGGGCGGCGCGGCGGCGGTGATCAAGCCAGGGGACAGCCTCGACGAGCACGCCTACGACACCATCTCGGGGGGCGATTGGCTCTGCGATCAGGTCGCGGTGGAGGCCTTCGTGAAGGAGGCCCCGGAAGAGATGCTGCGGCTCGAGCACTGGGGCTGTCCCTGGAGCCGGGAACCTGATGGCCACATTGCCGTGCGCCCGTTCGGCGGCATGAAGATCGAGCGGACGTGGTTCGCCGCGGACAAGACCGGCTTCCACTTGCTCCATACACTCTTCCAGACGAGCCTGAAGTACGAAGCGATTCAGCGATATGACGAGTGGTTCGTCACGAGACTCCTGGTGGACGAGGGGCGCTGCCAGGGGGTTGTGGCCATCGAGATGGCGACCGGGAGGATGGAGGTAATCACCGCCCGAGCCGTCGTTCTCTGCACCGGGGGCTGCGGCAAGGTCTTCCCCTTCACGACCAACGCCAACATCAAGAATGGCGACGGCATGGCGCTCGCGTATCGCGCGGGGGCGCCCCTCAAGGACATGGAGTTTGTCCAGTACCACCCCACAGGGCTCCCGTTTACGGGCATCCTGATCACGGAGGCGGCGCGCGCGGAGGGCGGCTGGCTCCTCAACAAGGACGGTTACCGGTACCTCCAGGATTACGACCTGGGCAAGCCCGAGCCCAGGCCGGTGCTGCGCTCGATGGAGTTGGGCCCCCGCGACCGGCTCTCCCAGGCGTTCGTCAAAGAGCAGGAGAAGGGGCGCACGCTGGAGGGGCCGTACGGTCACTACGTGCACCTCGACCTCCGCCACCTCGGCGAGAAGCTCATCGACCGGAAGCTCCCCTTCGTCCGCGAGCTGTGCCTCAAGTACATGAACATCGATCCGGTGAGAGAGATGATCCCCGTCCGCCCCGTCGTCCACTACATGATGGGCGGGATCTCGACTGATCTCCACGGCGCCACGCCGCTGCCGGGCCTCTATGCGGCCGGAGAAGCTGCGTGCGTGAGCATCAACGGCGCCAACCGGCTGGGGTCGAACTCGCTCACCGAAATCCTGGTCTTCGGGGCGCGGGCCGGCAAGGCGGCCGCGGACTTCGCCTGCGAACAGCAGATGCCACGCCCGTCCATCCTAGCCCAGGGTGGCGACGAGCAGCGGCGGATCGAGGAGCAGTTTCTGCGGAAGACCGCCGGTCGGGAACGGATCGCCACGCTTCGGGCGGAGATGCAGCAGACCGTGGAGGAGGCCGCTGGCATCTATCGGACAGGTACCACGCTCGAAAAAGCGGCGGAGAAGCTGCACAGCCTTCAGGAGCGCTTCCACGACGTCGCGCTCGACGACAGGAGCTACACCTTCAACACGGAGCTGACGGCGGCCCTGGAGCTGTCCTATATGCTCGACGTCGCGGAAGCAATCGTGCAGTCGGCCTTTCATCGCCGGGAGTCCCGGGGCTCGCACCAGCGCACGGATTACCCGGAGCGAGACGACCGGAAGTTCCTGACTCACTCCCTGGTCTACCGCTCGGCGGCAGGCCGTCCTCGGGTCGATTATCTGCCGGTGACCATCACCCGGTGGCCACCGGGAAAGCGCGTGTACGGGAGGTAGGCGGGATGGACGCTACCGTCGCGCTATCGGTCGCGCGCTACCGACCGGAGCAGGAAGCCGAGCCCATCTTCCAGACCTACGAGGTGCCCTTCCGGAAGGATTGGGTGATTCTTGACGCCCTCAACTATATCAAAGACCAGCTGGACGGATCCCTGTCGTTCCGGTGGTCCTGCCGGATGGGCGTCTGCGGCAGCTGCGGCATGAAGGTCAACCGCATACCGAAGCTCACGTGCGCGACCTTCCTCGGGGACTTCCTGCCAGGCCCCATTTGCGTGGAGCCGTTGGACTACTTCCCCGTCATCCGCGACCTCGTGGTGGACCTGACCGACTTCATGCGCAAGCTCAACCGGGTGAAGCCCTGGATCATCCGGACGGCGGAGAAACCTCTCTCCGAGGGCGAATACTTGCAGACGCCCGCGCAGCTCGACACGTACACGCAGTTCAGCATGTGCATCAACTGCATGCTGTGCTACTCCGCGTGCCCCATTTACGGGCTCGAGCCGACCTTCGTCGGCCCGGCTGCCATCGCCCTCGCGCAGCGCTACAACATGGATTCCCGAGACCAGGGGGCGGCCGAGCGCCTCAAGCTTCTTTCGGGCAAGGACGGGATCTGGGAGTGCACCTTCGTGGGGGAGTGTACGAAGGTGTGCCCGAAGAACGTCGATCCTGCGGGCGCCATCCAGCAGTACAAGCTCGCGGGCGTGGCCGACTGGTTCAAGTCCTTGCTCCTGCCCCGAGGCGCGAGATGAGGGCGGAGCCCAGCTACACCCTGTACCATCCCCGGTGGTACCGTCGCCGCGTGTCGGTCTGGTGGTGGCTCCAGAACCGCCGCTACGCGTGGTTCGTGCTGCGGGAGCTCACCAGCGTCTTCGTCGCGCTCTTTGCCGGGGCCTACCTCTGGCAACTCAGGGCCCTCGCGCAGGGCCCCGAGGCCTACGCCCAGTTCCTCGCCCGTCTGGGGACGCCCCTCTTTGTCGCGCTCCATGCCGTCACATTCCTCTTCGTCCTCCTCCACTCCGTCACCTGGTTCAACCTCGCTCCCAGGGCCGTGGTGGTGCGCGTGCGGGGCACGCGCGTGCCTGACTGGGTCGTCGTCGGCGTGAACTACGCGGCCTGGCTCGTTCTCTCCGCGATCGTGGCCGTGATCGTGCTGCGGGGGCGGGCGTAGATGGCGAGATCGATCACACCGCTGCTGTGGTTCTTGTTCAGCGTGGGGGGGACGGTCGCCGCGCTCCTGTTTCCGATCCATCTCCTCCTCACCGGTCTGGCCTTTCCGCTCGGGTGGCTGGAGGCTCCGAGCTACGACGCGGTTCACGGCCTGGTGCGGCACCCCGTCGTGCGCCTCTACCTGTTCGTGTTCATTTCCCTACCCCTCTTCCATTGGGCTCACCGCTTTCGCTACACGCTCTACGATGGGCTGCAGCTCAAACACCTGACCGAGCTCATCGCTGTACTCTGCTATGGCACCGCTCTCCTGGGCACCGCCCTGGCCGGCTACATGTTGTGGAGCATCTCCTAGTGCTACGGTGTGCGGACATCGTGTTCGCCCGGTACCTCGCCAACGACAGCGCGCTCGCCGAGATCAACCCGCTCGTGGTGATCCGGGACAGGGCGGATGATAGCCACGATCTGACATCGAGAAGCGTCAGGAGGGTGGAAAAATGTCACGCTACCTGATCGTCGCTCATCAGACGGCAACGAGCCCCGAACTCGAGCGCAAGGTGAAAGCGCTCTTAGCCGAGGACACCGCAGCTGAGTTCGCAGTGCTGGTGCCCGCCGCGCCGAGTTCGAGCTTCAGCTGGGAGGGCGAAAGCGTGGACGTGGCCGAGCGGCGCGCGGAAGCCGCGAGCACCCTACTGGAAACCGCTGGAGCGAAAGTCGTCCGCACGGCCGTCGGCGCACAGGATCCGCTACTGGCGATCGTTGACGAAATGCGCGAGCACCCGGGTTACCACGCTATCGTCGTCTGTACCTTGCCGCCAGGCATCTCGCGCTGGCTGAGTCTTGACCTCCCACACCGTGTGCAGCGGAAGTTTCACGTGCCCGTGCACCACGTCGTCGCCGAAGCGGGCACGCTCGCTGCGCCAAGTCATCCGTACTGACTTGTCGGAGAAGAAGAGTCGATTGATCCGGTCCTCCGAAGAAACCCTGAGCAACCGGGAAGATCGGTAACACAGTGAACCGGGAACATGGGTGACACTGCTGAGGTCCACGCGCGGATGATGTAGTCGCGCTCATCGATGCGGGCCAGGGATGACCTTGGACGGGAAGGATCACGTCCAGTTCATGCCGAACGAACCGGACAAGACCGTCAAGGCGCTCTGGCGCAAACATCGCCGTACCTTGCCGGAACCTTGCAAGCCACGTTGACGCGGGAGGTGACGCGGGCGACCACGGCGCCGGTGATCCGCGTTGTCGAGCTCCGAAAATCGTTCGGGGCCCTCGAAGTCCTGCGCGGCAGGGGACGCCGCCGGACCGTCCGAGCGCCGCGGAAGGAGACAACGCGATGACACAGACAAAGACCCGGACCGAGCGCGACAGCATGGGGGCGATCGAGGTGGCGGCCGACCGGTACTGGGGCGCCCAGACCGAGCGGTCGCGCAACAACTTCAAGATCGGCGTGGAACGCTTCCGCTTCACGCGCCCCGTGATCCGGGCCCTCGGCATCTTGAAAAAGGCGGCCGCCCTCGCCAACGCCGAGCTCGGCGAGCTGCCGACGGAGAAGATGGAGCTCATCGTGCAGGCGGCCGACGAAGTCATCGCCGGCAGGCTCGACGATCACTTCCCGCTCGTCGTGTTCCAGACGGGGTCCGGCACCCAGACCAACATGAACGCCAACGAGGTCATCTCGAACCGAGCTATCGAGCTGGCCGGCGGCGTCATGGGCTCGAAGAAGCCGGTCCATCCGAACGACGACGTCAACATGGGTCAGAGCTCGAACGACACCTTCCCGACCGCGATGCACATCGCCGCCGTCGAGCAGCTCGAGCGCGTCCTGATCCCGGCCGTCGGCCGCCTCCGCGACACACTCCACGGTAAGTCCGAGCAGCACCGCGACATCGTCAAGGTCGGACGAACCCATCTTCAGGACGCGACGCCGATCACCCTCGGCCAGGAGATCGGGAGCTGGGTCGCCCAGCTCGAGGCCGCCCTCGAGGGCGTGCGCCGGACGATTCCCGTCCTCACCGAGCTGGCCATCGGCGGCACCGCGGTGGGCACGGGGCTCAACGCCCACCCGCGATTCGGCGAGCTGGCGGCTAAAAAGATCTCCATCGAGACCGGCCGTCCGTTCGTTTCGGCACCGAACAAGTTCGCCGCGCTGTCGGCCCACGACGCCATGGTGGCAGCAAGCGCGTCGGTGCGCACGCTGGCCGGGGCGCTCATGAAGATCGCCAACGACGTGCGGTGGCTGGCGTCGGGGCCGCGGGCCGGGCTCGGGGAACTCTCCATCCCCGAGAACGAGCCCGGCTCGTCGATCATGCCGGGCAAGGTGAACCCGACTCAGTCCGAGGCGATGACGATGGTCGCTACCCAGGTCTTCGGCAACGACCTCACGGTGGCCTTCGCCGGCTCGCAGGGAAACTTCCAGCTCAACGTCTTCAAGACCGTGATGCTCCACAACCTGCTCGAGTCCATCCAGCTCGTCGCCGACGCCTGTGTCTCGTTCGACGAGCACTGCGCCCGGGGCATCGAGCCGAACCGCGGGGTGATCGACGAGCACCTGCGTGACTCCCTCATGACGGTGACGGCCCTCACGCCTCACATCGGCTACGACAAGTCGGCCGAGATCGCCAAGAAGGCGCACAAGGACGGCACGATCCTCCGGGAGGCGGCCCTCGCCCTTGGCTACGTGAGCGCGGAGCAGTTCGAGCAGTGGGTGCGCCCGGAGCGGATGACGCGGCCGGGCCGCTGAGCGAGGAGGAGGCACCCGTGGCCAACCCTGTGTCGACCGTCATCGCCGCTCCCTCCGCCAAGAAGCCCTTCCCCGTGGACGAGTACCCTCGCGCCGATCGCGGTTGTGTCAAATGTGACATCCTGAATGGTGGCACTGACGCCCAGAATACCAGTCTCGACATCGTGCTTTTGAGTGAAGACAGACCCGAGGTACAGGTCGGCGAACCACTCGGCCGAAGCAGAAATAGGAAGGATCATCGTTGAGGCCGCGATCGCCAATAGCGGGAGCAGCAGTCGCTTCATCCGTCCCCTCCTGAGCTGAGTTGCTTCGCAGCGTCGTTCTATTCGCATTTACACGTCCGGCGGGCGGCGTAGTCCGCCACCCCACTCGCCGGTCTTCACGTCACGAACGCACGCCGGCCGTCCCTCTCCTTCCTTCTGGCAGCTGTTCCGTCCTCCCACCGAGAACCTCGTGCAACCGCGCAAGACCGACAGACTGAGGGTACGGCCGACGGCCCTACGTGCTTACGAAGCGCGGCGCCTGGGTCTGCCGGAAGAGCACGGACCCCTCGCCAAGCGAGGCGGACACGGTTTTGGCGAAGGACAGGCCCCATACCGAGTGCCCCCGCCATCGCCAACGCCATCGAAGATGCGCTGGCAGACCTCGATGTCTCGATTCGTGAGGTGCCGGTGACGGCGGCAGCGTTGTTTCGGTGCGCGCGACAGGGAGGCTGAGCAACCCCGCGGGTGATTCCGGCGCGCCTCGTGCCTCCTCGCCGAGGTATTGGGTTGTTCAGCGTCGTTGCGGCACGACGACCGGCCTGGCCAGGGCTTTGGTATTAGAAAGGATGACGCCCATCGCCTGGAACTTCGACTCACCAGGCGTGCCGTACACCGTGATGGGCAGTCCCGGAGTGAAGGATCCCACCAGCGAGCGCACCGCAGAGAGATCCACGAGTACCAGTTCGCCCTCGTCCGTGCGTACCGCGACCAGGGGGAGCAGGACTTCCTGTGGAACTCCTGGAGGAACAGCCTGGGGTCCGGCGAGGGCCTGTGGATCGGCCTGGAGCGGAGTCACCACGGCACGATCTTCGTCTGGATGAACGGCGAGCCCGTGAACTTCACGTTCTGGGCCACCAACTTGTACGGACCTGAGCCCAACAACGGTTGGGGCCGGTACGAAGAGGACTACGTGAACATGGACAGCCGCTTCACCCCTGCTGGCGCGTGGAACGACGTGCCGAACGAGGGTGCGGACTGGCTGACCGACCGAGGAATCGTCGAGCTCGACAATCCGGGGAATCCGGGGGGCGGTGAGGTCAGCACGCCAGAGGTCTCCACGCTGGTGCTGCTCGGCTCGGGGTTGGCCGGACTCGTCCTGCGGCGTCGCCGCCGCGCCCGCGCCGCCAGCAATGGCGACACGGCGGTGGAAGCTCCGCAGGAGTCGAACTCGACCCCAGTGGCGTAAGAGGACAACGCGGCGACATCGACCGGCCAGCACGCCGGCGTCTGGCAGGCGGAGTACGAACTCTGGAAGACCCGTGTGGTCGAGGACCTCGACGTCGTCTACCTCTGGGTGGACGGCGTGTACGTGAAGGCCGGCCTCGAGAAGGACAAGGCCGCGATCCTCGTCGTGCTGGCCGCGCTGCGCGACGGCCAGAAGGTGATCCTCGCCGTCGAGAGCGGCTATCGGGAATCGACGGAGAGCT
>Ga0209157_1004120_pt1 | contig 10935 bp, 7 predicted proteins | sample GraSoiAngelo_135_FD_185892 | JGI IMG/M metagenome (GOLD analysis project Ga0209157, IMG submission 185892) | Grasslands soil microbial communities from the Angelo Coastal Reserve, California, USA - 14_0929_05_40cm (SPAdes) (version 2) | ecosystem: Environmental > Terrestrial > Soil > Grasslands ... | reverse complement strand
TGGATCACACGCGCGACCACCGAGGGCGTGCGGTGGCTGGAGGAGATGCTCGGGCCGGGCGAGGGCAACCCGGCGGGGCTCGCGTGGGCGTGCTTCCTGCGCGGCTTCCTGGCCGTGCTGCAGAACGACCCGCTGTCGGCTCGACCGTGGCTGGCGCGCGCCGCGGCTGCCGCCACCGAGCTGGGTGATCTGGCGCTTCTGACGCAGGCGCAGGCGATGGGGTCGATCGCGGCGATGTTGGCGGGCGACCGCAGCGCCGCGGACGCGCTGCATGAGGAGGCGCTGACGGCGCTGGCGGGCGCCAACGACCTGGCCGCCACGACGGCGGTCCTCCAGACACGAGCTTTGAATGGGATGTTCACGGGCGAACTTGCCGTGGTCCGAGAGGCGTCCACGGAGGGCGTGCGGCTGAGCCGGGAGGCCGGCGACCTCTACGTGCTCGAGATCATGCTGATGGAGCTGGCTTTCGCGTTGTTGAACGTGGGCGACGCAGACGGATCCCGGCCGCTCTACACGGAGGCTCTGCAGATCGCGCGGCGGATCGACGACCGGCTCGTTCAGTCCTATTTGATGGCCGCGTTCGGCTACTACGCGGCCTTGGCTCGGCACGGGCGGTTGGCGGCCCAGCTGCTGGGGGCGGCAGAGTCGACACGCCTGGGAGCGGGCGCGGCAGTGATGGCGCCGCTGGCCCCGCTGATCGCCCAGACCGAGGAGACCGCGATCGCCCTGCTGGGTCAGGCGAGGTTCGACGCGGAGTTCGGCGCCGGTAAGCGGATGGACCGGGAGGCGGCGATCGCACTGGCGCTGGGCGAGCCAGGCCAGGCTGCCGCGGCTCCCGGCCGCTCCGGCGACGGCGCCCTTGGCGGGCTCGGGCGACGGGAGGCCGACGTGGCTCGGCTGATCGCCGAAGGCCTGAGCAACAAGCAGATCGGGGCACGCCTGTTCATTTCCGAGCGCACCGTGGACAGCCACGTCCGCAGCATCCTGAACAAGCTCGGCTTCAACTCCCGGGCCCAGATCGCCGGCTGGGTCGCGAGACATTAAAGCTCTGCTGCAGAGCATTTGCTTACGTCAATTCTCGGGAGATGATGCGAGGCAGAAGATGGAAGGAAACGGTGGTATTGAACTTGGAGCCCACGCCCGGATTCGAACCGGGGACCTTTTCCTTACCAAGGAAATGCTCTACCGCCTGAGCTACGTGGGCGGGACTCAGTCCGATTCTATCTGCTACAAACTGAGCGCCAGATCATGCCGACGATCGACGACCTGCTCGACAACGCGCGGCGCCGCCTGCGCCGCGTCACGCCTCAGCAGGCCTCTGCCGAGCATGCCAACGGAGCGCTGCTGGTCGATACGCGCACCTCGGAGCAGCGCGCCAGGGACGGCGAGATTCCCGGCGCGCTGGTCATCGACCGCACGGTCGTCGAGTGGCGCCTCGACCCCGCGTCGCCGGCAAGGATTCCTGAAGCCACGAACCACGCGGTCCGGGTCATCGTGATCTGCAACCAGGGCTACTCGTCGAGCCTTGCCGCGGCCTCCCTCCAGGAGCTCGGCCTGGTCAACGCGACGGACGTGATCGGCGGCTTCGCGGCCTGGAGGGCAGCCGGCCTTCCGGTAAGGCCCTAGAGCCCGGACTCCACCTTCCCCACGTCGGTGAGAATCTCGGCCTTGCCGCGAATCTTGATCGCCGCCGTCAGCTCCGTGAACTGTGCGACCAGCACCTCGCCGGCATCCAGACGCTCCGAGTGATGCGATCGGGTGTCCTTGCCGCGAGTCAAGCCCATGATCACCACGCCATCCTCCAGCGCCTTGACCACGATGTACCGGCTACTGGGTTCGTCGTCCTCGGTCACCGTTCCCCCTTCCATTGCCGTTGGACTGCGCCTTCGGCCTGACCGTCTCCAGCCTGGTCGCCGCCTGACCGACCAAGTCGTCGATCTCGGCGGCGAGCGCCGGACCGGCGAGGACATGATAACGATCGGCATTTACCACGACCTCGCGGCTGCCGACGACGACATGCAGCACGACTTCGTCGGTCCCCGGATGCCGCGCGAGCACCGCTTCGAGGCGGTCCGCAAGCCCGGCGTCACCGTTCGGAATGCGAACGTGGACGAGCTGGCGCCGCGACACCGGTACGCAGTCCGGGTCGTCCCACAGCCACGCCATGTCGGCGACCACCGACGCAGTCTCGACCTCGGCCTCGATCTCCGGTTCGGCGAGCGAGACCACCGCGCCGGTCGCGCGCGTGCTCCCGGCCCGCGCGTCCACTTTGCCCTGCACAACGACCACTTTGTCCGGCTCGAAAAGCAGCCTGGTCTGCTCGAACACGCGCGGGAACAACACGATGTCGACGGTGCCGGTGAGGTCTTCCAGAGTCGCGTAAGCCATGATCTGGCCCTTTCGCGTGACCACCCGCCGCACCTCGCGAACCAAGCCTGCGACGCGAACCTCCGTGTCTTGCAACGCGCTTGTGACCTCGACGGCCTGCGCGTCCGACAGCTTGGCCAGCTCAGCCGAAATACGGCGCAGCGGGTGATCGCTCAGGTAAAGCCCGAGCAGCTCTTTCTCCAGTCGCAGCTTCTCGTCACCGGCCATCGGGGCGACGTCGATGGTCAGCCCGTAGTCCTCGATCTCGACGTCGGGCGTGCCGACCATATCGAGCAGGGAGGTCTGACCAGACTCTCGGTCGCGACGCGCGCGCTCCGCGCGGCTCACCGCGTGGTCGAGGGCGGCGATCAGACGAGCGCGCTCGCCCAACGAATCGCATGCGCCCGACTGCACGAGTGCCTCGAGGACGCGCCGGTTGACGTCCTGAATCGCTGACGTGCGCTCGCACAGCTCCTCCAGCGATTTGAATGGACCATCCGCGTCACGCAGGCCGACAATGCTTTCCACCGCGTGGCGGCCGACGTTCTTGATCGCCGCAAGCCCGAACAGGATCCGCCCATCGGTCATCGAGAAATCGGTCCGCGACTGGTTGACGTCCGGAGCCAGCACGTCGATCCCGCGCAGACGGCAGTCCACGATCGCCGTGGCCACACGGTCGGCGCTTCCTTCCATATGAATCAGGAGCGCGGTCATGTACTCGAGCGGATGGTTGGCCTTCAGATACGCAGTCTGGTAGCTGATCACCGCGTAGGCGGCAGAGTGGGCGCGGTTGAACCCGTACTCCGCAAATTTTGCGATGCCGTCGAACAGGGCCTCGGCCGTGGTCTTTGGAATCCCGCGCTCGACAGTTCCATCGATGAACTTCGTGCGCAACTTTGCCATCTTGGCCTTGTCCTTCTTCCCCATCGCGGCGCGAAGGATGTCGGCCTCGCTCATCGTGAACCCGGCCAGCTCCCGCGCGGCCATCATCACCTGCTCCTGGTAGATCATCACGCCGTAGGTCTCGCGCAGGATCGGCTCGAGGCGCTCGTGCATGTACTCGATAGGCTCGCGGCCCTGCTTCCGCGCGATGAACGCCGGGATGTTGACCATGGGTCCGGGTCGGAACAACGCGATCGCTGCGGACACGTCCTCGAAGCTCTGCGGCCGCATGTCCATGAGCATCCGGCGCATGCCCGCACCTTCGAGCTGGAAAACACCATGCGTGTCCGCATTGGAGATCAGCTCGTACGTCTTGGTGTCGTCGAACGTCAGGTGCTCCAGGTCAATCTCGATTCCCCGCCTCTCCTTCAGCAGGCGCAGGCATGTGGCGATGATGTCCAGGTTCTGCAGGCCGAGGAAGTCGATCTTCAACAGGCCGATGTCGCCGACCGCCTTCATGTCGTACTGGGTGATCACGGCCTCGCGGCCCGGGCCGAACTGCAGCGGCGTGTACCGGACGAGGGGTTCCGGCGCGATCACGACGCCGGCGGCGTGGGTGCTGACGTTGCGCGAGACACCCTCCAGCGCCTTGGCGACGTCGACCAGCCGTTTGGCCTCGTCGCTGGACTCATACGCCTCGCGAAACTCGGGAACTTCCTTGACCGTGTCTTCGAGCGTCTTCGACCGGCCCTGCCACACGGGCACGAGCTTGGCCAGCCGATCCGTGTCCCGGAGGGGAACCTCGAGCACGCGACCGACGTCGCGGATCGCGGCCTTGGACGCCATCGTCGTGAAGGTGATGATCTGCGCGACACGATCGGCGCCGTACTTCTCCGAGACGTAGCGGATCACCTTCTCGCGACCTTCCACCGAAAAGTCGCAGTCGATGTCAGGCATCGAGACGCGGTCGATGTTCAGGAAGCGCTCGAAGATCAGTCCGTGTTGCAGGGGATCCAGGTTGGTGATGCCGAGGCTGTACGAAACGAGGCTGCCGGCCGCGCTGCCCCGCCCCGGCCCGACGACGATTCCGTTCTGGCGCGCGAAGTTGTAGAAGTCCCACACGATCAGGAAGTAGGACGCGTAGCCGGTCTGGCTGATGACCGACAGCTCCTGGTCCGCTCGCTCCGTCACCGAGGCTGACGGCTTGCCGAAGCGCCACTCGAGACCTTTGACCACGAGCTGCCGCAGGCACTGATCCGGAGTCAATCCATCCGGCACGTCGAACGGTGGCAGCAGCGTGGCGCCGAGATTCAGCTTCAGGTCGCACTGGTCGGCGACCTCGAGCGTGCTGGCCAGCGCATCCGGCATGTCGGCGAATGCATCGATCATCTCGGCGGCCGTCTTCAGGTAGTTCTCCTGGGTCGAGAAGCGCCACCGGTTTGGGTCGTTGAAGCGCGCGCCGGTCTGCAGACAAAGCAACACGTCGTGCGCCTCCGAGTCATGGCGGTGGACGTAATGCAGATCGTTGGTGGCGCAAAGACGAAGTCCGAGCTCGTTACCGAACCGCGCGAGCACGGTGTTGACCTCGACCTGCTTCTCGATTCCGTGCCTCTGGACCTCGAGCAGAAAGTTGTCCTTGCCGAAGATGTCGCGATACGTTGCGACCGACTCCCGCGCGCCGTCGATGTCGCCGTCGACGATCTTGCTGGCCGCCTCGCCCTGGAGACAACCCGAAAGGGCGATCAAGCCCTTCGAGTGCTCGGCCAGGATCTCCTTGTCGATGCGCGGCTTGTAGTACATCCCCTCCATCTGGCCGACGGTGCAAAGCCGCATCAGGTTGAGGTAGCCCTCGTGGCTGGACGCGAGGAGCGTCAGGTGGTTGGGGTCGCGGTCCACGCGGCCTTCCCGCAGCAGGCGAGACCGCGGCGCGACGTAGACCTCGCAGCCGATGATCGGCTTGATCCCGGCTTCCTTGCAGGCCTTGTAGAAGTGGATCGCGCCGTACATGACGCCGTGGTCTGTAAGCCCGATCGCCGGCATCCCGAGCTCGGCCGCACGCGACACCATGGCGGGAATGCGGCTGGCGCCGTCGAGCAGCGAATACTCGGTGTGGTTGTGGAGGTGGACGAAAGTTTCTGGGGCGTGCCGCATCGTTTGATTCTGGGTGTGGCGGCCCCCGGCGGATAGTCTACTTCGAGCCGCGCACCTTCCCGAGCGACCTCCGAGATTCCTGGGCCAGTAACCGACTCCGCCCTGGCCGCGTTTAAGCCGGTGTGATGCTACGGATCGTCCTGGGACTGGTGATCTGGACCCTCGGTCCAGGACGCCTGCGACTCGCCGTCGTCAAGCTGCACCACAACCCCAGGCTCTACTAGCCCTCACCCGCGAGAATTGGGACCGTGATCCCATCCCTCGCCCACGGACCTGCCGAGTCACTGCACTCGGGGATACGCGAGATCGCCAACGAGGCCATCCGCCGGCCAGGCACGATCCGCCTCGACGTCGGCCAGCCCGACTTCCCCACTCCCCAGCATGTCAAGGACGCGGGCAAGCGTGCGATCGACGAGAACAAGACCTTCTACACGCATACACAGGGCTTGCTATCGCTGCGCGAGAAGCTGGTCGACAAGCTAGCGCGCGTCAACGGCATCAAGACGACACCCGAGGCCATCGCCTGCGGTCCGGGCGGTGTCGGTGCCATCGCGGCGATGTTCGCCGCTGTTCTCGAGCAAGGCGATGAGGTGCTGCTTCCTGATCCTGGTTGGCCGAACTACCGGATGATGCTGCCCTGGCTGGGTACGCGAGGCATCTTCTACCCATGCCCGCCGGAATACGGCTTTCAACCCGACCTCGAATCGTTGGCGCGGCTCATTTCACCCCGGACCAAGATCCTCGTGGTCAACAGCCCCAACAACCCGACCGGAGCTGTCTACCCGGAAGCGACGGTCGCGGCGATGATCGACCTCGCGCAAAGCCACAACCTGTGGCTCTTGAGCGACGAATGCTATGACCAGATCGTCCTCGACGGATCGTGGACGAGTCCCGCCAAGCTCGCGCCGGACGACGACCGCATCGTGACCGCATTCACCTTCTCCAAAACGTACGCGATGACCGGATGGCGTCTCGGTTACATCGCGGGGTCGGTCGATCTCATCGACACCGCGACCAAAGTCCTCGAGTCGAACTCGTCGTGCGTCTCGACGATCACGCAGGTCGCGGCGGAAGCCGCGTTGACCGGTCCACAGGACTGCGTCGGCGAGATGGTCAGCGCCTACCGGCGGCGCCGGGATCTCGTCGTCGACATCTTGAAGGAGGCGGAGCTGTTGATCTCCGAACCGACAGGGGCCTTCTACATCATGGCCGACGTCTCGTTGCGGGGCCTTCCTGCCCGTGAATTCTCGTTTGCCCTGCTCCGCGAGCAGGGGGTCAGCGCCGCGCCAGGGACCGCGTTCGGCGAGGTGGCCTCGGAGGCCGTGCGGATCAGCCTGGCGAGCTCAGAGGCAGACCTGCGCGAAGGAGTCGGCCGGCTGGCCAGATTCGTACACCGGAGTACGTAGCCGGGTCGTTTCGTTTAAGCTGCCGCCGTTGACTTCGGGCGTAACCGTCCCACCCCACGTTCCGTTTGGCCCGACATGCAGCTGCTGAGGCCGATCCTGTCGATGGTCGTCAGGTCGCTCGGCCCGGGGCGCCTGCGGCTTTCAGTCGTCAAGCTCGCCCGCAAGCTGGAACGCTAAGCCGGCAAAACTCTTCCCCACTAGTGGGGAGTACCCGCCGGAGGCGGGGGATTGGGGCTGCTCCTCTAGCTCCGCTCCAACATGGCCACGGATTCAATGTGGTACGTCTGCGGAAACATGTCGACGATCGCGGCGCGCCTGACCCTATAACCGCCGCGCACCAGGCCCACGAGGTCCCGCGCGTGCGTCGAGGGCTCGCAGCTGACGTAGACGAGGCGGTCAGGCCCCAGCCGAATCAGCTCCGCGAGTGCCGCTGGTTCGCAGCCCGCGCGCGGCGGGTCCAGGATCACGGCCTGGTGCTGTCCAAGCCGGATGGCGCGGAGCACCGTCTCCACCTTGCCGGGCAGGTACTCGACTCGTGCCGAGTTGATCCGCGCGTTGAGCCTCCCGAGCTGCACCGCGTGCGGGTTCTCTTCGATGGCCGTCACCGCGGCCCCACTTCGAGCGACCGCGACCGAGATCGTCCCGATGCCTGCGTAGAGATCGAGGATGCGCTCCTCACTCTTCGTCTGCAGCATGTCGAGGGCGACTTGGTACAGGACGAGCATCTGCTTGTAGTTCGTCTGCAGGAACGTGTCGCTACGGACACGAAACGTCATGTTCCAGAACTCCAACGTCATCGCCTCGTCGAGCAACGTCGAGCCGGGAAGCAGCTCGGCCACGCGGTGCGCGAAATCGTCGCGCGGCCAACGCGGCTCACGGCCGTGGAAGCGCAGCCTCCACAGCAGCCCGCTGCCGGTCGGCTCAGCGGTCAGCAGCAGATTCTGCAAGCCGGTCAGCTGTAGCTCGTTCGCGGCCTGCGCAAAGGCCGGTAATGCGCTTTCGATCCGAGCGTCATGGATGACGCAGCTGTCGATCGGCAGCACCGAGTGCGAGCGCAGGCGGTGAAAGCCGAACCGCCACCCACCCGCGCCGGCGACAGCCTCGAACTCACCGCGAATCCGGTACCGCCACGGATCATCCATACCGAGGACGGCGGTATCCGGAGGCAGGCGCTGGCCCGCTCGCGCCCAGGCCTCTTCGACCACTTGCCGCTTCAGCTCGAGCTGATGGGCGTAAGAGGCATGCTGCAGTTGGCAGCCGCCGCAGGCGCCGAAGTAAGGGCACGGCGCGGCGACGCGATGGGGCGAGGCTTCGATCACGCGAGTGGCCGCCGCGACAGCGACACCGCCCTGGCGGCCGCGCGGCTCCGCCTCGACGACCTCGCCCGGCAGCGCGTAGTTGACAAGCCACACCTTGCCGTCGTCACGAGCGACCGCGGCCCCACCGTGGGCCGGCGACGATGGCCGCAGGATCAGCGGCGCCACAGGGAGACCGGATCGCGCGCCGGCTTGAAGCCGGCCGCCTCAACCATCTGCGTCGCCACATGAAAGCCGGCGGCAATCTTGTCTGGGCTGTGCGCATCGCTGCCGTACTGCACGGCCTGCCCGCCCAGCTCTCGCCACCACCGCACGACAGTCATGTCCGGGCACAGCCTGTCGCCGCGCGTCGTGTTCACCTCCAGCACGCGGCCTGTTCGAGCGGCAGCCTTCAGCACCTCGCGAATCTCAGGCTCGAAGTCCTTTTCCTTATATGGCGGCGCTCCCTCGATCCAGTAGCGCTTCGGGTAGTCGAGATGGGCGAGCGTCTCGAAAGGCTGGTCCGCCTCGAGCATCGCGAGCACCTCGCCGAAGTACTCCCGGGTAGCCGCAGCCAGGTCGACGCCTTCGCGGTCTCGCAGCTGGCTGGCATCGACGATCTCGCCCTCCAGCTTCACGCAGTGGACCGAGCCGAGGACGTTATCCAGCGGGCCCGCGGACAGCACGGCCGCCGTCTCAGCGGGAAACCAGTGAGGCTCGCCGAGCTCGACGCCACTCAGGATGCGCAAGCCCGGAAATTTGGTGCGGCAACGCTCCACCGAGTCAAGGTAGCCCGCGATGTCGACGCAGTACTGGTCTTCGTGGACCTTCACGAAGTCCGCGTGGTCGGTGAAGGCGACGGCCGGGAGCCCCAGCTCGATCGCGCGCTCGCAGCTGCGCTCCATCGACCCGCGCCTGCCGTCGTACGACCATTCCGTGTGCACGTGGAGGTCAGGAGGGAGGACCACCTAACAAGGCTAGCGGTGAATCGGGCGCTCCCACCCGCCTGCTGCGCGGGCGACCTCCCCCGCGAGCGGGGAGGTGAACTCGCCCTAAAATCCGGCCGTGGGGTACGTGGTGGAGGCCGTGGCCTACCTTGCGGGCGCCTTCTTGATCGGAGCCGGGCTGTACCTGCTGATCCGTGGCACGTTTCCCCGCTGGTGGCCCGGGAGGCTGCTGTGGCCTTTGGTGCGCGTGACGCCGTTTGTCGCCCGCCTGCAGGGGCTGACCGCGATCGGGCTGGGCGCGTCGATTCTCATCATCGTCTTCACGTCGATCGTGTCCGGTACAGCAGGCGGAATCCTTGTCCTCGTTGCGCTGGCCGCCTACGTGGTGGCGCTGGTCCTGTACGTGTTCAGCGCCTGGCTGTCCCGCCGCCCCGCGAACTAAGTGTCTTGCGTTTCGGCGACGCCGGAAACAACCGGTGGATCAAGGTCCTGGCATGTGTGCCCACACTCCCCTGTCGCGGGGTACACGACGCCGGTAACGCCTAGCCGAGCAGTTTCAGCAGCAGCTCGTTGGCGACCTTGGGGTTCGCCTGAGGTGCGCGCTTGCGGAGGTCCGCCATGAGCGCCTGCATCGCCTGCTTTTTGCCGCCGCGGAAGTCGGCGGCAGCTTTGGGGTTGGCGTCGATGACAGCTTCGGCAAGGACGCGAAGCTTGGATTCATCGCTCACCTGCTTGTGTCCGTGCTCGGCCGCAATCTCGGCGGGGGTGCGCCCCGTCTCGACCGACTCCACGAGCACCTCGCGGGCCTGGTCACGGGTGATGCTCCCGTCGCTCACCAGCTTCACGAGCTCGGCCAGGTTCCGCGCCGAAGGCAGCTTGCCGCTTGGCGCAACCTCCGCGACGATCCAGTTCGCGACCTGCTTTGCGGGCGCGCCGGCCGCCACGGCCCCGTCGAACAGATCCGCAAGCTCGCGGTCGGCGCCGATCACCGCCACATCACGGTGCGGCAGCGAGTGGTCGGCGACGAGCCGGGCGCGACGCACCGCCGGCAGCTCGGGCAGGCCTCGCCTCAGGTCTTCGATCCACGCCCGATCCAGCTCCAAGGGAGGGATATCGGGCTCCGGGAAGTAGCGATAGTCCTCGGCGAATTCCTTGCTGCGCTGGGAGAAAGTCCGCTGCTCGGCCTCCGACCAGCCGCGCGTCTCCTGCACGACGGTGTCACCCGCTTCGAGCACCTGCTTCTGACGCTCGACCTCGAAGAGGATGGCGCGATGGAGCGCGCGGAACGAGTTGATGTTTTTCAGCTCGGTCTTGACACCCAGCTCACTCGAGCCTTCGCGCCGGATCGAGATGTTCGGCTCGGCGCGCATCTGCCCCTTCTCCATCTCCGCCTCGGACGCGCCGATGGTGCGCAGCAGAGTGCGCAGCTCTATGGCGTAGTCGCGCGCCTCGTCCGCGGATCGCAGGTCGGGCTCGCTCACTATCTCCATCAGCGGCACGCCCGCGCGATTCAGGTCGACGTACGACTCCCACGCCTTGTGCAGCTTGTCGCCTGCGTGGATGAGCTTGCCGGTGTCCTCTTCGAGGTGAACGCGGCGGATGCGAACCTTGCGCCCGCCCACATCGAGGTGGCCGTTGATGCTCATCGGCAGGTCGTACTGGCTGATCTGGTAACCCTTGGGCAGGTCGGGATACATGTAGTTCTTGCGGTCGAACTTCGTATGTCGAGGGATCTCGCAGCCCAGGGCGAGCGCGGTCTTGAGGCACGCCTCGACCGCTGCCTTGTTCGGCACCGGCAGCACGCCGGGCAGGCCGAGGCAGACCTCGCACACATGCGTGTTGGGCGCGTCACCGAGCTCGCCGATCGCGCAGCCGCAGAACATCTTG
>Ga0209157_1004115_pt1 | contig 10941 bp, 5 predicted proteins | sample GraSoiAngelo_135_FD_185892 | JGI IMG/M metagenome (GOLD analysis project Ga0209157, IMG submission 185892) | Grasslands soil microbial communities from the Angelo Coastal Reserve, California, USA - 14_0929_05_40cm (SPAdes) (version 2) | ecosystem: Environmental > Terrestrial > Soil > Grasslands ... | reverse complement strand
GGTCTTATCTCGAGGCGCTCGGCGACAAGACGGCCGAGGCGCGTCTGATCCTCGGCCGGGTGGCGTATCTCGGCGCGCGCCAGGCGGTGCTGGAGCAGAGCCTGGCCGCCGCGCGGCAGAATCTCGATCTGCAACGTTCCCGTCTCGAGAACGGCGATTTGAGCGGCAACGACTTCGACCGGCTTCTGGTCGACACGCTGCTCCTGGAATCGGAGGTCGACGCCAACCGGCAGGAGTCCGAGTCGACGGCGGCCGCCTGCGGCGCCGTCCTCGCCGACCCCTGTTCGGTGGCGGGCGCCGGCATCGAGTCGGTGAACCGCGCCGCCGCGCTGCCGCCAGCCCCCGACGCCCGCGCGGCGATCGAAAAGCGTCCTGACATTCAGGCGCTGGCGCTCGCGCGCGACGCCGCGAACAGGGACGCGCTTCTGGCCCACAGACGCCGCATCCCCGACCCCAGCCTGAGCCTCGGTTACACACACGACAACTTGACGATTTCAGGCGACCAGCCGCGCACCTTTCTCTTTTCGATCGCCATCCCGCTGCCCGTCTTCGACCGCGGTCAGCACGAGGCAAGCCGCGCCGAGGCTCGCGCCCGGGAGCTGGAGTGGACGGCAGCCGGCGCGCGCGAGCGCGGCCGGGCCGACGTGGACGCGCTTCTCAAGCGCCGCGCGTCCCTGGAAGGGACGCTCGGCGAGCTCCTGGGCCAGGCCGTGCCGAAGTCCAAGGGGGTCCTGGAGGCGACTCTCGACGCCGTCAACCGGGGCGGCATGAGCATGACCGACCTGCTCCTGGCGCGCCGGACGCACACCGATCTTCTCCTCAAGGTGATGGATCTGCAGTTCGACCTGTTCATCGTGCGCAACGACCTGCGCCGCGCGCTGGGCCTCGACGCCGATCTGGCGCGCGCGGCCGCCGCCACTCCGGAGGTAAGGCCATGAAGCGCCCCCTGATTCGGATGTTCGGTCTCGGCAGCTCGATGCTCCTGGGAGGCCTGTCGGTGTGGCTGTCGGCGGGCTTCAGCCGCGAGGCCCCGACACCGGCGAAGCCGGCCGGCCTGCGCGTCGAAGACGGCGCCGTGGCGCTCGCCCCCGACGCGCCGCAGTGGCAGGCGCTGAAGCTGGGAGTCGTCACGACCGCCGACACGCGCTGGACCGACCCGGTGCCGGCGCGCGTCGCCATCGACGAGACGCGCGCCTCCAAGGTGCAGACGCCCCTGAGCGGCCGCGTCAGCCGGGTGTTCGTCGAGCTCGGACAGCGGGTCCACCCGAGTCAGCCTCTGTTCTCGGTCACGAGCCCGGAGATCGCCGACCTGCGCGCTGCCAGGGAGAAGGCGGGCGTCGACCTCGAGGTGGCCCGCGCCGGTCAGGATCGCGTGCACGCCCTCGTCCTGAGCCGCGCTCTCCCGGCCAAGGAGGAACTCCTGTCCCAGCAGCAGCTCAAGGAGGCCGAGGTGGCCCTCAGGGTCGCCGCCGCCAAGGTCGACGCCCTGCGGGTGTCGGAAAAAACCGACAACGAGTTCACGGTCACGGCCAAGAGCGCCGGTATCGTGGTCGAGAAGAACGTCCTGATCGGGCAGGAGGTGGCGCCGGACGGCTCCTCGGCCCAGATGGTCGTCGCCGACCTGTCGTCGGTCTGGGTCCTCGCCGATCTCTTCGAGTCGGACGCGGGCGAGGTCCGCGAAGGAACGTCCGCGCTCGTGAGCTGCCCGTCGGTCCCCGGCCTCCAGGCCGAGGGAAAAGTCGACATGGTGTCCGCGGTGGTCGACCCGGGCCGGCACACCGTCCCGATTCGCGTGCGTCTCGCCAACCCCGACGGCGCCTTGCGCCCGAACATCTACGCGCGCGTCCGCTTCGCGACTGAAAGCGCCGCGGGGACGGTCGAGATCCCGGCCACGGCCCTGATCACCGACGGCACGCGGCAGTACGTCTACGTGCGCGATGAGGCGGGACGGTTCGCGCGCCGCCCGATCGTCGCCGGACCGTCGAGCGACGGGCGCGTCCCGGTCCTCTCCGGCCTGGCGCCCGGCGAGACCATCGTGGAGGAGGGCGGCCTGCTTCTGGACAACCAGGTCGTGCTCGGCGCCTAGGAGTAGGACGATCCCCCGGATGCTCGACGCCCTCCTCCGCCAGTCGCTGAAGAACCGGTTCGCCCCGTTTGTCCTGGCCGCGATCCTGGCCGCGGGCGGCTACTACGCCTTCACGCAGCTCACCGTCGAGGCTTTCCCCGACCCGACCGACACGCAGGTGCAGGTCATCACCCTCTTTTCCGGCCAGCCGACCGAGGAGGTGGAGCGCCGCGTCTCGATCCCGCTCGAGCGCGTCCTGAACGGCGTGCCGGGCCTGTTCCGCCTGCGCAGCATCTCGCTCTTCGGGCTGTCGTTCGTGACCCTGACCTTCGAGGACGGTATTGAGCCCCTCCTCGCCCGGCAGCAGGTCCTGGAGCGTCTGTCGCGGGCCGAGCTCCCCGCCGGCGTTCAGCCGGCCCTCGGTCCCCTGGCGACGCCCATCGGCGAGGTCTACCGCTACACGCTCGAGGGCGAGGGCGCCGACCCGATGACCCTGCGCACGCAGCAGGACTGGGTGGTGAGGCCCCAGCTTCTGCGCGTCCCGGGCGTTGCGGACGTCGTGTCGTACGGCGGGTTTCTGCGCGAGATCCACGTCGAGCCGGACCCGGCGCGGATGGCGGCGCTCGAGGTCGGTCTGTCCGACATCTTCGAAGCGCTGAGGAAGGGGAGCGACAACGCCTCGGGTGGCTACGTCGAGCGAGGCAGCGAGATGTTCGTCATCAGGAGCCTCGGCATCTTCAAGGACCTGCGGGACATCGAGCAGGTGCGCGTCGGATCGAAGGGGGGCGTGCCCGTGACCGTCAGGGACGTGGGCCGGGTGACGATCGGGTACGCCCCCCGCCAGGGGATCGTGACGCGCGACGCCGACGAGGACGCGGTGGAGGGGATCGTCCTGATGCGCCGGGGCGAGAACCCCTCGGTCGTCCTGAAGGCGCTGCGCGAGCGGATCCGTGACATCAACGATCGCGTCCTGCCGCAGGGGACCCGTATCCGGCCCTTCTACGATAGGACCGAGCTCGTCGAGACCACCCTGCGCACCGTGTTCCACAATCTCCTCGAGGGAGCCCTCCTGGTCGTCCTCGTGCTGTTCGTGTTCATGCTCTCGGTGAAGGCCTCCCTCATCGTCGCCGCGGTGATCCCCCTGTCGCTTCTCGCCTCGTTCCTGTATCTGTATGCGCGCGGCATGTCGGCCAACCTGCTCTCGATGGGCGCGGTCGATTTCGGCATCATCGTGGACGGCGCGGTGATCCTGGTCGAGCACCTGTTCCACCGCGTCCACGGCGAGGACCTGCGCGACGACCGCCACCCCGACCATGAAGCCGACCGCCTGTCGCAACGCATCCTGAACGCGGCACGTGAGGTGGCGCGTCCCACCCTGTTCTCGCTCCTCATCATCATTGCCGCGTACATCCCGATCTTCTCCCTGCAGCGCGTGGAGGGTCGCATCTTCCGCCCGATGGCCCACACCGTGGTGAGCGCCCTTCTCGGCGCACTGCTCGTGTCCTTTACGCTCGTCCCGGTGCTGGTCCATCTGTCGCTGCGCGGTTCCAGGCCGGTGCGCGACTCGCCCCTGCTCCACTGGGCGCGGCGGGCGTTCGATCCGCTCATCCGCTTCGCCATGCTGCGCCCCGAGATTGTCCTGACGGTCGCCGCCGCGGCCCTGGCCTCGGCCCTGGTGGTCCTGCCGCGCCTCGGATCCGAATTCCTCCCCGAGCTGAACGAGGGATCGCTGTACATCACCCTCACTCTGCCCGGCAACATGTCGCTGACGGCCGGGCGGAAGCTCGTGCCGCTGCTCAAGGAGCGCCTGCGGCGCACGCCCGAGGTCACCGAGCTCCTGAGCCAGCTCGGCCGGCCGGAGGACGGCACCGATCCGACGCTGTCCAACAATCTCGAGATCTTCGTCAAGCTCAAGCCGATGTCGGCATGGCGATCGTCCATGCGGAGCCTCAACGACCTGATCGCCGAGATGGAGCGGAGCATCCGCGAGATCCCGGGGACGGAATGCAACTTCTCACAGCCGATCAGGGACAACGTCAACGAGAACATCTCGGGCCAGTTCGGGCAGATCGCCGTGAAGATTTACGGCGACGACCTCGACGTCCTTCAGGACGCGGCGCCGAAGGCGGAGGACGCCATCGCCAAAGTACCGGGCGTCGCCGATCTCGGCATCGTCAAGTCGGGCGAGATGCCGCAGATCGCCGTGAACCTCGACCGTCCGGCGCTGGCGCGCTACGACCTGGACCTCGCGGACGTCCAGGACTACGTCGAGACCGCCATGGGCGGGCACGTCGCCTCCGAGCTGTGGGAAGGAGAAAAGCGCTTCGACGTCACCGTCCGCCTGCCGCCGTCGACGCGCGAGGACATCGGCTCGATCCGCACCCTCATGCTCCCCCTGAAGAACGGCGCCCTGGTGCCGCTCGCCGCCGTCGCCGCGGTCCGCATGGGCAGCGGCCGGGCCGCCATCACCCGCGAGAACGGGCGCCGCTACGTCGGCATCCGCATGAACGTGCGCGACCGCGACATGGGGTCATTCGTGCGGCAGGCGCGCACGCGGGTCGCCGCCGCCGTGTCGCTGCCGCCGGGCTACGAGATCGCCTGGGGCGGCGAGTTCGAGAATCAGGAGCGGGCGATGGCCCGGCTGAGGCTGGTCATCCCTCTGTCGCTCCTCTTGACGTTCATCCTGCTGTTCCTGGCCTTCGGGTCGATGTGGGACTGCGCCCTGATCCTGTTGAACGTGCCGCTCGCGCTCATCGGCGGCGTGCTCGGCCTGGCGGCGGCGCGCATGCCGCTGTCGGTGAGCGCGGCCGTCGGCTTCATCGCCCTCCTGGGCCAGGCGGTCCTGAACGGCGTCCTGGTGGTCGCGTCGATCAAGACGCGGGCGGAGCGCGGCGGGAATTTCTACGAGGCGGTCGTGGCGGGAACGCGCGACCGGCTGAGGGCCGTCCTGATGACCGCTCTCCTGGCGTCGCTCGGACTCCTGCCTGCCGCCCTGTCGCACGCCATCGGCAGCGAGACACAGCGTCCCATTGCCGTGGTGGTGGTCGGTGGTACCCTGTCATCGGCCGTGTTGACGCTCATCATCCTTCCGGTGACCTATTACTGGGTGACCCGCCTGAAGGAGCGCCTCCTGAGGCGCGCCCCCGCCCCGGCCCCGATCCTGCCGTGACCGCCCCCGGCCCGGGGCAGGACCTGTCGGCCGTCCACTCCCGCTTCGCCCGGGCCGTGTTGCTGATCTACCTGGGAACCGCGGTGATCGCCGTCGGGCTTCTGGCCACGGCGCTCGCCACCGACCTGACCTACCAGCAGGAATTGGCGCGCGAAACACTCCTCCTCGAGACCCAGGTGCACGCCTACTATCTTGGCCGCCATCTGCATCTTCTGGCCGGCGAGCTGGCGCGTCTCGGCCTGCGCTCGGAGGTGAACCTGCTCGACCGCAACTCCGAGCCGGAGCGGAGCCTTTTGAAGCTGACGCACGAGAAGAGCGCCTTCTTCAACGTCGGCGTGGCGGTCATCGGGCCGGATGGAGCGGCGATCTGGGCCGAGCCGCAGAGCTTTCTACCGGCGGGCATGTCGCTCGCCGCGGAGCCCTGGTTCCAGGCGGTCCTGCGCACGCGTAGCGTCCTCATCGCGCCGGTCCAGCCGGAGCGCGAGCGCGACTCGGTCCTCTACATGGTCTCCCCGATTCTGCGCGCCGGCGAGTTCCAGGGGGTGCTGCTCGGGGCGATTGACCTGGCGCCGGAGGGAGCGCTCGGGACCGAGTTCCATCCCGGTCTGCACGGCCTGAACGTCCTGGCGACGCGCGCGGGTCTGGTGATCTATCCACCCAAGCCCCCCTCGTTCTCGTCCGGCGCCGACTGGAGATCGATCGTCGGCGGCCACCCCGACGAGCCGTTCATCACCGAGGCGGTCCTCGCCGCCCCGGGCGAAGCCGCGGGCAGTCTGCGGGCGGAGCGCACGGTCATCGCCGGCAGCCCGGTGCAGGGCACCGAGTTCGTCCTGCTGACGCTGAACAATGCCGACCTCTTCTTCGGGCCTGCCCGCGCCCGTCTCGTCACCCGCCTGGGACTGGGCATGACCCTGGCGCTCGTGCCGCTCGTGGTCCTGGTCTTCCTGCTGCGCCGCTCGTTCCGTGTGTTCGAGAGGTCCCAGGACGTGGCGCTGCGAAGCGAACGGCTGCGCATGCTGGGAGAGGCGGTCAACCTGATCGCGCACGAGGTGAAGAACTCTCTCAACGGCCTGCGCGTGGGGCTCGATCTGATCCTGCAGGCGGATCGCCTGGCGCTCGAGACCCGCCACCGTCAGGCGGTCTCGGGTCTGCGCACCGAGATGGAGCGTTTATCGACCTTCACCACGGAGCTTCTCAGCTTCTCCAAAGGGGTCGTGCCGCGCCCGGTCCCCCTGGACCTGGTCGAGTTCTCCCGCAAGGTCACCGATCTTCAGAGCCCTCGCGCCACCGATCTCGGAGTGGCGCTCGCGGTCGCCGCCCCCTCGAGTCCCGTGCCGGTCAGCGCCGACCCGACGCTGGTCCACATCGTGATCGCCAACCTGGTGGGCAATGCCCTGGACGCCCTGGCCGGCGATCATCTGTCGGCACCCAGCGTCGCCGTGCAGGTGGGGCGGCGCGGGTCGGTCGCCGAGGTGCGGGTGAAAGACAACGGGCCGGGGGTTTCGGCCCAGGTGCGGGCGCGACTGTTCGAGCCGTTCGTCACCGGGAAGCCCAGCGGCGTGGGCATCGGCCTGGCCCTTTCGCGCAACATCGCGCGGGCCCACGGCGGCGATCTTGTCCTCGAGGAAGGGGGAGCGGGGGCATCCTTCCTCCTGACGCTCCCGCTCACCGCGTCGTGAGCGCCTCGCCCGGCGCGACTCCGGGAGTTACGATAGACCTTGCTTTCCAGGAGAAGGGATGAGCGCCAGCATCCTGATGGTCGACGACGAGGCGGTGTTCCGCGTCCTGGCCGAGGAGGCGCTGACCGCCGAAGGGTTCGAGGTCCGCACCGCCTCGTCCCTGAAGAGGGCGCGCGCCGAGTTCGAGCGCGGCGCGCCGGACGTCCTGATCCTCGACCGCCGCCTGCCCGACGGGGACGGCATCGACTTTCTCAAGGGGCTGCGCGCCGACGACGCGCCGGGACGCGGCGACTCCTCCACCTCGACGATCGTCATCGTGGTCACGGCCTACGGCGACATCGAGAATGCCGTCGAAGCGCTCAAGGCCGGGGCCTGGGACTATCTGACCAAACCCGTGCAGCTCACCGACCTCGTCGTGAAACTGCGCAAGGTGCTGGAGACGCGCGGCCTGAAGGACCGGCTGGCGATCGCCAGGAGCAGCGCCGAAGGCCCGGCGATGGTCCAGCCGAAGAGCCCCGCCATGCGGGAGGTGGTCGAGCGTCTCAGGAGCGTCAGCGTCAGCCCGCTGACGCCCGTGTTCATGTACGGCCCTTCGGGCGTCGGCAAGCAGCGCGCCGCCGAGCTTCTGCACGCCCTCACCTGGACCCGCGACGATCCGAACGCCCCCTTCCTCGAGGTGAACTGCGCGGCCTTGCCGGACGACCTCGTCGAGAGCGAGCTGTTCGGCCACGAGAAAGGAGCGTTCACGGACGCCCGCTCCATGCGTCGGGGTCTCATCGAGATGGCGGCGGGCGGCACCCTTTTTCTGGACGAAATCACCGAGCTGCCGCCGCGCTCGCAGGCCAAGCTGCTGAAGTTCCTCGACACGATGCGTTTTCGACGCCTCGGGGGGGAGCGCGAGATCGCCGTCGATCTACGCGTCGTCGCCGCCACCAACCAGGACGTGAACGAGGCGGTGGCCGCCTCCCGCTTCCGGGAGGACCTGTACCATCGCCTGGCGGTCTTCTGGCTCACCATCCCGCCGCTCGCCGCGCGGCGCGAGGACATTCCCGATCTCGCGCTCGCCTTCGCAGGCTTTTTCGCGGGCCGCGTCAAGAAGCACCTCACCGGTCTCACCCCGCAGGCGATTCTGGCGCTGACGTCGTACGACTATCCGGGAAACGTGCGCGAGCTTCGCAACATCATCGAACGGGCCGTCATCCTGGCGCGCGGACCGCTCGTGGACGAGCGGGACATCATCCTGCCGGAGGCCGGCCGGCCGGCGCCGGCCGTCCCCTCCGAGGGCGCCTTCTTCCGACTCACCGCCGGCGACGGCGACGCTCCGCCGACCCTCGAGACCGTGGAGCGCGCCTACGTCGCGCGCGTCCTCGAGTACTGCCAGGGCCGCCGCATGGCCGCGGCCGAGGCGCTGGGAATCTCGTACCCGACATTCCTCAAGCGACTTCGAGAGCTGGGACTCGAGTGAACGGACGGACCCGGTCTACGGCCCCTGGCTCCCCCGCGGAATGATCGGAAGGATCACTCTCGAGGGATGCGCGGTGTCGTGGAGGAGGGTCTGGCGCGCGGTGATCAGGCGGCTCGAAGTGCCGAAGGGTTCGCCGGTGTTGGGATTGCGATCGAAAGACGGGAAACGGCTGCTGGTGATGTCGATGCGGATGCGGTGGCCCTTCTTGAAGACGTTGCTGGTGACCATCGAGTCGATGATGATCTCGGTCGGCTCGTTGGGGGTCAGCCATTCGGGAGCCGACTCGGACGTGCGGTAGCGGGCCCGAATGAAGCCGGCCTCGTTGGGCGCGAGGTTGTAGGCCCGGTCGTCGGGGTAGACGTCGTAGAGCATGAAGCAGAAGTCGGTGTCCGTGGCGCTCGATGCGGCCCAGAGGTGGGCGGTAATGGGTCCGGTGACCTCGACGTCCTCCGCGAGGGGTTCGGTGCTGTAGACGAGGACATCCTGGCGGTTGTGGATCTTCGTTCGATCGTAGGGGCCCATCTTCTCGAAGTTCTCGATCGCGACGGGACGCCAGGGCTCGTAGGCGTAGTGGTCCGGCGATTCGTCGGCCCCGGGCGGTCCCTCGACGGACAGCCGGCCGTCTCCCGCAGCGGTGTTGGCGCGACCGCGGCTGTGCAGGTAGTACGGCACGTACCGCGTACGCTTCAGCGGCCACTCGTTCTCGGTGCGCCAGACGTTGTCGCCCATCACGAAGATCCGCACCGGCGGACCCTCGTCGATGCCGTTCCGCATCTCCTTCAGCCAGCGGTCGTGCCAGCGGATGACCAGACCGTAGTAGTCGAACGTCATGTTGGGGCCGAACTCGAGATCGCCCACTTTGATCTCGTGCTCGCTCGGGTCACCGTGGTCCCAGGGACCGAGGATCAGCCGCTGCCCGCGCCGCGCCAGGTCGGTCGCGCCCTTCTCGCGCATCCCATTGAAGTTGCCGATCGCTCCGAGCGGGCCGTAGTTGCTGTCGTACCAGGCGGAGAAATTGAGCGCGGGCACCGCGATCTTCGGATAGGCCTTGGTCACGTCCGCGAAGTCCCAGTACGGCCCGTCGTCGGGGTGCTCGAGCCATTCGTAGTACCAGGGGGCGATGTCCCTGAGCACCGGGAAATTGTGAAGCGGCAGGTAGTTCTCCCACTGCCATTTCAGGCGGTCCCATTCCGACTGCGCTTCCTTTTCGGTCACGGCACCGCGCAGCCCCTTGCGCTGCCGCACGTCGGGCGCGATCGTGAGGAGGATCCAGCGCATCCAGTCGTGGTTGAAGCCGCCGCCAAAGTAGAAGAAGTGACGGCCGGTGTCGAAGGTCATGGCCGGAAAGATCGACACCAGGTGAGGCGGGGACTCCATGGCGGCCAGCCACTGCACGGCACCCGGATACGACAGGCCGAAGGTGCCGACACGCCCGTTGCTCCACGGCTGAGCCGCCGCCCACTCGATCGTGTCGTAGCCGTCCTTCCCCTCCTGGTGGTACGGCCGGAACTCGCCCTCCGAGTGGTATCGCCCGCGCACATCCTGCGCCACGACGGCATACCCGGCGCGCGCCGCTCGGACGATCGTCGGCTCGGACCCCGACTCGACGAGATCGTCCTTGCCGTACGGCGTGCGGTACACCAGCGTCGGGAACCTTCCCGGGGACGAGGGCCGGTAGACATCGGCGCGCAGGGTCACACCGTCGCGCATCGGGACAGGCACGTTCTTCTCGACGGTCATGTTGGCGAAATAGGGGCTCAGGACCCGTGCGCCGGGCGTCTCGGTCTCCCCGGCGCCCGCGCCGCCCCCCGCCAGGTGCGCCGGACGCTCGGCGCGGCAGGCGAGCGGGGCCGCGATGGCGAGCACGGCACCAACGGCCAGACACATGCCCACTCCGATGAGGCGGTCGGAAGACGGGCCGGCACGATGCGACATGGCCGGCGACTGTAGCAGACGCCGGACGTGTCGATCAACAGCGGTGCTCTGAAACCATCACGAAAATGCAATCCCTTGAAATCCCACCGGGACGGGCCTTCTGGGAGCTCTTCGCCCCTAACGGCCGAAAAACGGGACACTTTCAGGGGTGGACGGACCGATCTCCCTCCATCATATTTATAGGGGGGATTCGGAAGATGCGGCTCTCGCCTAAGAGAGGAATCGTCGTGCCCCTGCTGGTCGCGGCGGCCGCCGTCACGGCGCCAGCCTGTGGCGGCCGGACCGCGGCGCGCGCCGTGACTTCGCCGCAGCCCCCGCCGATCGCCGAGTGGGAGCGCCCTTCCCGGTTGAGCGACGCCGCGCCCGCGGTGCGGCTCGACCGGCCCGGTGCCGCGTCTTCCGGCCATGAGTCCGCCGTCTGCGAGGCCGATTGCGCGGGCGGCGTGCGGGTCAGCCTGCAACCCGGCATGACGCTGTACTCCCTGGCGCGGGCGTACCAGGTGCCGCTGCAGACGATCATGCAGGTGAATGCCATCAGCGACCCGACGATCCTTCGCGCCGGCACGCAGATCTATATCCCGACGTCCGACGGCGCCACGGGCACGGTCCCCGCTCCTTCCGCTGCGCC
>Ga0209157_1004109_pt1 | contig 10948 bp, 13 predicted proteins | sample GraSoiAngelo_135_FD_185892 | JGI IMG/M metagenome (GOLD analysis project Ga0209157, IMG submission 185892) | Grasslands soil microbial communities from the Angelo Coastal Reserve, California, USA - 14_0929_05_40cm (SPAdes) (version 2) | ecosystem: Environmental > Terrestrial > Soil > Grasslands ... | reverse complement strand
CATCAAAGTTGGGTTGATTCGCCGTCACACGCTTGAACTCCTTCTCGCGAAGGTCGAGAGCATCGGAGTAGAGCAGGCCGTTCTGGGTCGAATACTTGGTTACGGCACTATTGTCGTCGTCGGGACTGGTGGCACAAAGGAATCCTTTACGAACATTGCGCAGCCGCTCGAATTCCGGAAGCAGGTCCAGGCTCATGCGGCAGCCTGAGCCATCAAAAAGACACGTCAAAAAATAAAATTGGGGTCAGGCTCGAATGAGCCGCGCGGCGGAGGTATAAAGGAATCGTCGTGGAGAACCGCAAACCGTTTGTCGTTCTTGGGATCGATCTTGCAGGTTCGCCGCGCCGTCCGACAGGCCTGTGTCTTCTTCGCGGCTTGCGGGCGCAGACGCACGTCGCGTTCAGCGATGACGACATCCTGGACGCCGTGCAACAAGCCCAGCCTGACCTCGTTCCCATCGATGCTCCGCTCAGCCTGCCCAAAGGGCGACGGACAATCAATGACCGTTCAGGCGAGCATTTTCGCGACTGTGACCTTGAGCTACGACGACGCGGGATTCGGTTCTTCCCCGTCACGCTTGGACCCATGCGAATGTTGACCGAGCGCGGTCTGGCGTTGAAAGCGAAGATACGGGCGATGGGCTATCGTGCAATCGAATGTTACCCTGGCGCGGCGCAAGACGTCTGGGGGATTCCCCGGCAGCATCAGGACAGAAAGGAGCTGCGGGCCGGGCTGAGGAAGCTGGGCGTGAGAGGCTTGACCAACGCGGTAACAAGTGATGAGCTGGACGCCGCGACGGCAGCTCTGGTGGGTCAGTGGGCGCTGTCGGGCCATGGAGAGATGCTTGGCGGCGAGGAGGGAATCTGTATCCCGTCAGCCAGGTTCCCGGGGAAGGCAAAAGAGGGTAGGCTACTTTAAAGGACGAAAGGAGGTGAAGGGAGCGGAATCTAGCAGATGTGGGGACTTTGGCGAAGACGCGACGATTGGGAGAAAGGAGAAGATCCATGAAGAAGAAACTTGTGCTCATTGCGCTTGTGACGCTTACGACTTTGCCGTTGGCTGGCTTGGCGGGCGCTTTCGAGGTGGACCCTTTTCATTTCGGGCGCGGATGCCTCGCGACGTGGGAGCGGGACGCTGGAGAGCCCGGCCAGAAGGGCGACACGAAGCAGTTTGGACTCTATCTCCAGAAGCACACTGCGAGCGCAGACTTTGCGGCGGCGGGCGTGCGGAACATGTTGATTCTACCCATGCCCGCAGCATCTCTGAACACCCTGGCGTTCGACATCTCCGGTTTTCCCGGGGAAACTAACTTCGGGGTGGCGAACGGCTACTGTGGCGCAGGGGCGCCCCGGTTTAACGTGGTATCCGAGGCCGTGGGGACTTGTTTCCTCGGCTGCGTGCACGGGACGAAGACCCAGGACACGCAAACGGGTTGGTGGGAGATCAGGTTCGATAAGCCGTTTTCTGCCTTCCCGGGCTGCGAGAGCGGCGTCACCGGGAATGTTACATCTATCAGCATCGTCTTTGACGAGGGGACCGACGTCGGTCCCGGCAATGTGGTCATCGACAACATCAGGATCAACAACGAAGTTGTCGGGGTACCAAGAGGAGGAGGGTGAGGACGAAGACGACGGGCGAATCGGGGGCAGCCACCGTTTAACGGTGACTGCCCCCATTTCTCATCTACTGATGAAATTTAACAAGCGATTCATTCTGAACCTGGCGGTTGTGGCTGGTGTCGTCGGATTCTCCGTGGTCTGTCTTCACTCGGTCGAGGAGATCCATTACCTGAAATCGTTTTTTCCGAGAGACTTCACGGTCGAGGAGGCGTTCTACGCGGCGGCGATCGAGCTGATCAAGGTCATCATCATCGGTCTTCCCATCCTGCTGGTCGTCGGCGTTTGCATGTCAAAATTGCGACAGTCCAAGAGGGATTCGGATTCCTAAAAGGGCCAGGCTCGAATTAGCCGCGAGCCGGCGGATAAACGGAAAGGAGGGCTCGTATGTTGAAATCGATCTCACTGGGCGGACTAATCGGTGGCTTGGTGCTCTTTGCCTGGGGCGTTGTGTCCTGGATGCTGTTGCCCTGGCACCTCGCGACGCTGGAGAAATTTAAAGATGAAGCCAAGGTGGCACAGGCGCTGACCGCCAATGCGACCAAGTCCGGCGTCTACCTCCTTCCCAACGTTCACAAGCACGAACCGGGAATGCCGGAGGCGAAAGCGAAGAAGGCAGAGGCGAAAGGGAAAAAGGCAGAGGCAAAAGGGAAGAAGGCTGAGGCGAAACGGAAGAAGGCAGAGGCGGAAGGGATGAAACGCATGATACAAGGTCCCTTCATGTTTGCCGCAGTGAACCTGCAAGGGACGTCCGGCTCGGGCGCGGCCCTGCCTATTCAACTCGTCACTTCGATTGTGAGTGCGTTCCTGGCCACGTGGCTACTGATGAACACCACGCTCCCAGGTTACTGGCCGCGCGTCGGCTTCCTGGTCGTGTTGGCTCTCACGGCCGGCGTGATTTGCCATGTTCCGGATTGGAATTGGTGGGGATTTTCGGCTGGTTACACCGCTGTGGCCTTCGCTGATCTCCTCATCGGCTGGACGCTCGCCGGGCTGGCGATCGTAAAGGTGACGTAGAGTGGGTAGATGACCTCGGCGCGGACCCACGAGCGTCGCAAAGCGGCCACCCTCGCCGGGCTCCACTACGTCACGGATGGCTTTGCCGGCATCCGTCGGCGCCGTTCCGGGACAGGTTGGATCTACTACGCCCCGAACGGTGCGCGCATCAGAGACCCGGACACCCGGAAACGGCTCAACGCGCTGGCGATCCCGCCGGCCTGGACCGACGTGTGGATTTGCCCGGATCCCAACGGCCACATACAGGCGACGGCGCGCGACGCCCGCGGCCGGAAGCAGTATCGCTACCATCCCTCGTACCGCGAAACGCGTGACAGGTCGAAGTTTCGCCGCATGCTCGAGTTCAGCGAAGTCCTCCCTGCCCTCCGGGAACGCGTGGAGCGCGATCTTCGGGCCGGCGACCTGACCCGTCGCCAGATCCTCGCCACTGTGGTGCGGCTGCTGGACAAGACGCTCATTCGTGTGGGCAAGGACGAATACGCCCGCGCAAATCGCTCCTTTGGGCTGACGACTCTGCGCAGGAGGCATGTGCAGGTCGAAGGGGCCTTGTTGCGATTCAGCTTCCGGGGCAAGAGCGGGGTCGAACACTCCGTGTCCATCACTGAGCCCCGGCTCGCTCGCATCATCCAGCGGTGCCAGGATCTGCCGGGGCAGGAATTGTTCCAGTACCGCGACGCATCCGGGAAGCGTCAAACCGTTTCGTCGGACGACGTGAACGCCTATCTTCGGGAAATCACCGGCCGCGACGTCTCGGCCAAGGATTTCCGCACCTGGGGAGGCACGATGGTGGCCGCCGTTGAGCTGCGGGCAATGGGGCCTGCGGCGAGCCGTCGTGAAGCGGACCGGAACATCGTCCGGGCGATCGACGCAGTGGCAGAGCGGCTCGGTAACACGCGCGCGGTGTGTCGGAAGTACTACGTTCACCCTGTGCTGGTGCATGCGTACCTCCTAGGCCACACCGTGCCGCCGTCCCCCACCCCGCCGTCCCGCCGCGGCCGCCGCGAGCAGCCTGCCGCCGCACTGCGGCGTGACGAGGTTGCGGTCCTGGAATTCCTCCAGGAGAAAGTGTCGGGCGCTCGTTAGGGAAGGCGAAGCGGCGTAACAGAGCTGGACGACGGAAAAAAGGGGACAGGCTACTTTTCTGACTGGTTGATTTTGTGAGGCTGAACTTTCGAGAATCCAGAAAAGTAGCCTGTCCCCTTTTTCATTTCGTGCTCTGTGTTGCTGCGGCTAATACTGGTTTTTCAGAGACTTCTGAAAAGCAGCCTGTCCCCTCTGCTCCATGATTTCAGGGATATTTCAGACAATGATATCAGGGATGTTTCCACCCCGATTTCAGGGATTCACTCGATACTCCCACCCCTCCTATCTGAAATAACCTTTCACCTTTAGGCACACTTGAACATCCTCAATTCTGAAGTACCGTACTATCCAGAGTTGCCCCCATGGCTGAGACAGCAAGCAAGGCTCTTGGCGAAGAACGACGGCGCAGCCAGCGAGTACCATTCTCCCTGGCGGTATACGTGATGAGCGTCCCTCCCGCATTGAGCTTCATAGAGCGATGCGAGATTGTGGAGGTCAGCGGCCACGGCTGCCAGCTCTTAGGGCCTCGCCCGCTCCCTCGCCTCACTCGGGTACGCCTCGATCGACGGACGCGTGTCGCCATTACCGCTGCTCAAGTCATACGCTCGACCCCCGTAGAATCTATGGTGGTGAGGATGTGGAGGATCGGGCTTGAGCTCGAGATGCCTGGGAACGTCTGGGGGCTTACCCAACCTCCACCTGATTGGCGTACGCCGCCCTGATTGCTGTCCCCTTTTTCACTTCTTTCGCCGTCCTCCCTTCATCGCCCGTTCCATCTCGCGGCCGGCCTCGCGTTGTTTGATGGCCTCCCGGCGGTCGTAGGCTTTCTTTCCGCGGGCCACGGCCAACTCCACCTTGGCGAGCCCGCGCGGCGAGAAGTAGATGCGGAGCGGCACCAGCGTCAGGCCCTTTAGCTGCGTCTGGCCAATCAGCCGGCGGATCTCCTTTTTGTGCAGGAGCAGGGTCCGCGGGCGCAGGGGGTCATGGTTCATGATGTTGCCGTGGCTGTACGGGCTGATGTGGCAGTGGTGAAGGACCACTTGTCCGCGGTCCACGCTGGCGTAGCTGTCCCGGAGGTTGGCCTGCCCTTCGCGGAGCGACTTCACCTCCGTGCCCTGTAGCGCGATCCCGGCCTCCAGCTTCTCCTGGATGACGAAGTCGTAGAACGCCTTGCGGTTGGTCGCGACGACCTTCTCTCCCTGCTCTTTCTTGTCGTGGGACATGCTCAGGTCAACCCACTATACCATTCCCCCGCGTTCCTTGACACTCCGAGGCCCCTCTCCTACAATCTGACGCGACCAACCGAGGTGAGCGTGAAGCCCCAGATCCGCCGCTGGTTTGAAGAGAGCGCCGAGACGAAGCTGAAGTTCGTCGCGGAGCACGCCGATCGCATCCAGCAGCTCGCCGACCTGCTCGTCGAGACGTTCCGCAAGGGCAGCAAAGTGCTGCTGTTCGGCAACGGCGGCAGCGCCATGGATGCCTCGCACATCGCAGCCGAGTTCGTGGGGCGCTACCGCCGCGAGCGGGCACCGCTGGCGGCTATCGCGCTCTCGGCGGACCAGGCGAAGCTTACCTGCATCGCCAACGACTACGACTTTTCCGAAATCTTCGCCCGGCAGGTCCAGGCGCTGGGCCGTCCCGGCGACGTGGCGATCGCGATCAGCACCAGCGGCAATTCCCCGAACGTCCTGAAGGGAGTGCAGGCGGCGAAGGCGAAGGGGCTCGTGACGGTGGGCTGGACCGGCGGGACCGGCGGCAAGCTCACCGGCCTCGCGGACCATACCTTCGTCGTCCCGTCGAAAGTAGTCGCCCGCATCCAGGAGACGCACATCACGCTCGGGCACGTCCTCTGCGAGCTCGTTGACGAGGCATTGCTTGGCAAAGAGTAAGCAGACTGGAGCCCCGCGCCTCCGCGTTCCCCTCCTCAAGCCGCTCGCCCTCCACAAGGTCAAGACCTATCCGCTGGCCAAGCGTTACAGCAAGGTGAAGCTCGGCGAGTCCGCCCGGCCGTGGCGTCCGGGCGGCGCCATGACCGACTTCCTTGCGGGGCTCCCGGACATCCTCGCCGCGAAGACGCTGCGCGAGGTGACGGACGCGATCGTCAAGGCCCGCTTGGCCGGCAAGGCGGTGGTCGTCGGCATGGGCGCGCATCCCACGAAGGTCGGCCTGAATCCCGTGCTCGTGGACCTGATGGAGCGGCGGGTCATCACCGCCCTGGCGCTGACCGGCGCAGTCATCATCCACGACTTCGAGCTGGCGTGGCTGGGACGCACCTCGGAGGAAGTGGATACGGAGATCAACACCGGCCGCTTTGGGATGGCCGAGGAGACCGGCCGCCTCCTGAACGAGGCGATCACGCGCGGTGTGCAGAAGGGCTTGGGCATCGGCGAAGCGTTGGGCGCGTGGGTCGAGGAGCGGCGCCTGCCGAACCGAAAGACGAGCCTGCTGGCGGCCAGCGTTCGGCTCGGCATTCCCGTGACGGTGCATGTGGCAATCGGCACCGACATCATCCACATGCATCCCGCCATGGACGGCGCGGCCGTGGGCGAGGGGACGCTGCGTGACTTCCGCACGTTCGCGGCAGTGGTCGCGGGCCTCGAGGGCGGTGTGTACCTGAACCTGGGCTCCGCCGTCATCATGCCCGAGGTCTTCGTGAAGGCCCTCACGCTCGCCCGCAACCTGGGTCATACGGTGAACCGGATCACCACCGTCAACATGGACTTCCTCCCGCACTATCGGCCGCTCACCAACGTGGTCCGGCGGCCGACCCAGAAAGGCGGCACGGGGCACATGCTGATCGGCCATCACGAGATCATGGTGCCGCTCTTAGCCGCCGCGGTGCTGGAGCGGCTGCGTTCGCCGAGGCAGGCCAAGCGCTGAAATGCCGTTGAACGGCGACTCGTCGGCGTCACCCCATCAAGAGCGCGCGCAGGTCGTCGAGGCGGCCGGCGTCATCGGGCTGGCGACTCTCCTCAGCCGCATCCTCGGCTTCGCGCGGGACATGGTGCTGGCGCGCCTGTTCGGCGCCGGTTTCGCCGCCGATGCCTTCTTCGTCGCCTACCGTATCCCCAACCTATTGCGCGAGCTCTTCGCCGAAGGCTCGATGTCGGCGGCCTTCATTCCGGTCTTCAGCGAGTACCTGACCAAGCGCACCAAGCGCGACGCCTGGGAACTGGCCAGCGCCGCCTTCACGACGCTCCTCACCGTCCTCACCGGCGTCTGTCTTTTGGGAATCCTCGCCGCGCCCTGGATCGTGAAGCTGATCGCGCCGGGCTTCAGCGACAATCCAGAGCGGGAGGCGCTCACCACCATGCTGACCCGGATCATGTTCCCGTACCTTTTATGTATAGGGCTGGCGGCGCTGGCGATGGGCGTGCTGAATTCGGTCCGGAGCTTCGCGGCGCCGGCGTTCTCGCCCGTGCTGTTCAACATCGCGATCATCGCGTCGGCTTTCCTGCTGGCGCCGTTGTTCGACGAGCCGATCCTCGCCGTGGCCTTCGGGGTCGTCGTCGGCGGGTTCGCCCAGTTCCTCAGCCAGATGCCGGCCCTGCGCAAGGCGGAGCTGCTCTTCGGCTGGCGGTTCGATTTCGCCCATGAGGGCGTGCGCCGTATCGGCTGGCTGATGGCGCCGGCCTTGATCGGCCTCTCGGTTACGCAGATCAACATCCTGGTCAGCACGATCCTGGCGTCCTACTTTCCGGGCGGCCCGACGTATCTGTTCTACGGCATGCGGCTGATCCACTTTCCCCTCGGGATTTTCGGCGTGGCGCTGGCAACGGCCTTGTTGCCGTCGCTGTCCACCCAGGCGGCGAAGGGCGAATTGGACGCCCTGCGGAGCACGCTGGGGTTCGGGCTCCGGCTGATCTTCTTCATCATCGTGCCGGCGATGGTCGGCTTGATTCTGCTGCGCGTCCCGATCGTGCACCTGTTCTTCGAGCACGGCCGGTTCACGGCCGCCGACACGCATGGCACGGCGGCGGCGGTGCTCGCGTACGCGGTCGGCCTCTGGGCCTTCGCCGGCGTGCGGATCGTTGTGTCGGCCTTTTACTCGCTCCAGGACACGCGCACGCCGGTGCTGGTGGCGGCGGTCGCCCTCGCCGCCAATATCGCGTTGTCGCTGCTCCTGATGGGGCCGCTCCGGCACGCCGGGCTCGCGCTGGCGACGGCCCTGTCCGCAATCCTGAACATGGCCGTGCTGCTGGTGTTCCTTGCCCGGCGGCTCGGTGCCTTCGGCTGGGAGGCGATCCTCCGCAGCCACGCGCGGGTGGTCCTGGCGTCGGCGCCGATCGTCGTGACCTGCCTGTGGATCGCCGGGCTCGGGGTCTGGGCGCAGCCGGAGGCCTGGGCGGCGAAGACCGTCATGCTGATCGTCGGCATGGGCATCAGCGTCGTCAGCTACGTGACGGTTCATGCCCTGCTGGGCTCGGACGAACTGGACTTCCTCTGGAAGCTCGTCAGGCGCAAGATCACCCAAACGGCGTCTTGACCCTCCGCCGCGATGCCAGTACCCTGTCCGCACCATTCACCAGTGGAGGAGGCTATGAGGCGGATGATCACACGCACACTACTGGCCGTTGCGGCGGCCGTGAGTTTCGCGACGGCGGACGCGCGGGCGGCGACCGAGCGCTACAACGTGGACCCCGACCACTCGATCGTGGGGTTCAGCGTGGTTCACATGGTGGTCTCCAAAACCACCGGCCGGTTCAAAGACTACGCCGGCTTCATCGAGATGGACCCGGACGCCAAGACCGTCAAGGCCATCGAAGCCGTGATCCAGACGGCATCGCTCGACACTAATCACGTCAAGCGGGATACCCACCTCCGCAGCCCGGACTTCTTTAACGTCGAGAAATATCCGACGATGACGTACAAGATGAAGTCCTTCGACAAAATCGGCGACAATCAGTATATGGCGAAGGGCGACCTGACCCTGCTGGGCGTGACCAAGGAGGTCGTCCTGACCGGGTCCTTCAACGGCCTCGTGCCGAAGGACCCGATGGGGAACACGCGGGCCGGCTTCTCGGCGCACGGCAAGATCAACCGGCAGGACTTCGGGATGAAGTGGAGCAAGGCCCTCGACACCGGCGGGCTGGTCGTGGGCGACGACGTGGACATCAATTTGGAGATCGAGGTCATCAAGCAAAAATAGGAAGGAGAAGCGATGCGAGAGACGATTTTCCAAACGGACTGGGGATGGGTCGGCCTTGCCGCGACCGATCAAGGCGTACGCGCCGTCGTGTTACCGAAGACGACACGCCGGGCGGTGGAACGAGCGCTGCGGGAGAGCGGGATCAACGGCGAGGCAGCGTCCAACGGGGCGGGAAGAGCCGGGTCCCATCTTGAAACCGCCAGGGCAGCCGTCGCGGCCTATCTTGAAGGGAACGCGCGTGATTTCAACCTGCCGCTCGATCTGCAGGGCCAGCCGCGATTTTGCGTGAGGGTCTGGAAAGTGCTCCAAAGCATTCCGTATGGCCGGGTGCGGTCCTACGGCTGGGTGGCGCGCAAGGTCGGCAAGCCGCGGGCCGCGCGCGCCGTCGGCGGGGCGTGCGGCGCCAATCCGGTGCCGCTCCTGGTGCCGTGCCACCGTGTGATCGCCGGCGACGGATCGCTGGGCGGCTTTTCGGGCGGCGTGGGCGTGAAGAAGCGTCTGCTGAGACTGGAGGGTCTGACCACGGGAAGGGGCGCGTCTCGGCGCGCCTGGGGCGGGCGGGTGGAAAAGAAGTGAAAGCCGTTATCCAGCGCGTGACGCGGGCGTCCGTCGAAGTGGACGGCAAAATTGTCGGGCAGATCCGAAACGGCCTCGTGGTGCTGCTCGGCGTGGCCAAGGGCGACACCGAGGCGGATGTGCAGTATCTCGTGGAGAAGATCCCGGCGCTCCGCATCTTCAGCGACGAGGCCGGCAAGATGAATCGCTCGCTGGCCGAGCTGGGCGGCGGGTTTCTGGCGATCTCCCAGTTCACGCTGCTGGGGGATACCCGCAAGGGGCGACGTCCCGGGTTCGATCAGGCGGCCGATCCGGCGACGGCGCAGCGCCTATTCGAGCAGTTCGTCGAGACCCTGCGTAAAACCACCGACCTCACGGTCGAGACCGGCGTCTTCGGCGCGCGCATGAAAGTGGAGCTCGTCAACGACGGTCCGGTCACCTTCATCCTCGACAGCCGGGCCTAGCTTCGATATACTGAATGCATCGGGAGAGCTTATGGAATCGCGCATTCCTGAGCATCATCCTCTACGGCGGCTGTTCGGAACGCTGGCGGAGCGAGCCTTCACGGAGAAGCTGGGTTGGCCCGACTGCAACGTCAGCGACTACATCTCCAAGCTCCTCGTGGAATTCACCCACACGGACAATCTCTACCGGATCAAGAGCGCCAAGGGCGCGCGGGTGGAGGCGGTGGTCGACCTGCTCTATGAGTCGGAAGTCACGCACGAGGCCCGGTCGTTCGAACAGGAGCGCGACGTGCACCGGCACATCGGGGACTTCACGCTCTTCATGGCCGGGCTTTTCCCTGAGTATCTGAAACGGATCAAGACCGACGGCCTGATCTACCACAAGGACTTCCTCGTGGATTACATCAAGACCGGCAAACGCTCCTACCGGCTTGTGGCCGAGTACATCCAGGGGGCCTCCTCATCGGCCAAGGCGGAGCCCACGCCGCCCCTGTTCCTGAAGCTGTCGGAGAACTTCGAGCTTTGCGTGGTGGGGCTCGGGTATATCCGTGGCGACCTCGACCAGATGCAGCACAGCCGGTATCAACAGGCACGCCGTATTCTGCTCAATTAGCCAGTCCTTGTCACCCTGAGCGAAGTGAAGGGTCTCAATTCAGAGCATAGATTCTTCGCTGCGCTCAGAATGACATTCCGGTGACCTTAGCTCTATGAAATTCCTGGCTGCGGAGTTTGTCGCCAGCGCTGCGGAGCCCGCGCAATTTCCCGCCGGAGACCTTCCCGAGATCGCCTTCGCCGGGCGCTCCAATGTCGGCAAGTCCTCGCTGCTGAACGCCCTCTTGGGGCGCAAGAACCTGGCGCGGGTGAGCCAGACGCCTGGCCGGACCCGCCTCCTGACCTTCTTCCATGTGACGCTGGCAAGCCGTGGAGCCAAAGGCTTTCCGGAGAAGTTCCTGTTTGTGGACTTGCCGGGCTACGGCTACGCCAAGGTCGCGAAGTCCGTGCAAGATCAGTGGGGGCCAATGGTCGAAGGATACCTCTCGTCCCGGCCTCCCCTCCGCGGCGTT
>Ga0209157_1004108_pt1 | contig 10948 bp, 10 predicted proteins | sample GraSoiAngelo_135_FD_185892 | JGI IMG/M metagenome (GOLD analysis project Ga0209157, IMG submission 185892) | Grasslands soil microbial communities from the Angelo Coastal Reserve, California, USA - 14_0929_05_40cm (SPAdes) (version 2) | ecosystem: Environmental > Terrestrial > Soil > Grasslands ... | reverse complement strand
AGGGCGGAAGCAGTCCTGCGGGGCCATCCACGTTTTGTAGACCTTGCGAGAGTGCGAACGGCCGAGAGTCGAATGCGTTTGTATGCCGGTGGAGGAGGCATTGGACTAGACGCCCAGGCCGCGCGCTATGCGAGTGGCGCGTACAGCTGGCTTCCGGGACGCTTGCGTTATATCGCGTCAGCGCTGCGAGCGTTAGTGGGGTTCGCGGCTATCCCAGTGCGAGTCGACTTTCCGGACAGTGATATCCCTTCATGGGAGGCGAATGCGCTGCTGCTAGCAGCGCTGAATTCACCGAGCTACGGAGCTGGTGTCAGGCTGGCTCCCGAAGCGACAGTCGATGACGGTTGTCTGCACGTGGTTCTAATCGAAGACATCGGCGCCTTGGGAATTATGCGGCCTCTGCCGCGATTGATGGGGAGTGGTGAACTTCGAACTTCGCGTGTGAAGCGCTGGCAGGTGAAGAAGGTGCGGCTTACAACGCATCAACCAACCGCGTTTCACGGAGATGGTGAGATCATTGGATCAACCCCGGTAGAAATCGAAGTTGTGCCCAGGGCCATCCAAATCTTGTCGCCTTCACAGCGTTAGGACATTCGCTGGCCTATGATGTGGCAAGAGCAGGGGCATTACTGAACCAGGTCTAATACCAGACCTGTGTATCGTCGCTGGAAGCCCGCGAACTGACCAAAGAAAGGAGACGTAATGTTGTTGAATACGTCGTGCGGGTTCAGGCGGTTCGTAATGTCGGTCGAATACACGCCAAGACGCGCCTTGTGAGTTTTGGAATGCTCCGTCCGCGGTATGTGGAATCCAAACTCGCGGTACAGCCTGACATCAAGCGAGAAATAAACAGGGAAACGCTGGCTATCGGGCACGCCGGCATAATTCTGAAGAACATCCACGTTTGAATAGGGCAGTCCGGAGTGCACATCTAGCACCGGGCTGATAACCATCTTCCACGGCAGACCGAAGAACCCCGAGGCCACAACGCGATGAGGAACATCCGAAGACACGATACCCGTGACATTCGGCCGGATTACCGGAATCTGGAAAGGTACAAGTGTGTCCGACAAAGTGTTGAGATCACCGCGCCCCCGGCTCCAGGTGTAGGACAAGCTCATGTCAGCGCGGTTACCAAACCGATAGTGGGCAGTAATGTCGGCCTGGCGATAGTTTGCAGTCCCCGTGTTCCTCACAGCTAATAAGCCGGTTCCGCTGGCCATATCGACTATCTGATCCAGAAGAAAGAGGTCCACGGTGTGGCTGTCAAGATAGCTGGCCCGCAGGTTGAGATTCTTTCGGAATTGGTGTTCCAGCACCACGTTCCAGCTAAATGTGCGAGGACTTGATCCAGGCTCGCGCGGGACGCCAGGCGTACTCGGCGGTGCGCCCGAAAGAAGATAGGTATTTACCAGGACTATGGGCTGTCCTATCAGCGCACCAGTAGAATCGAAGAAGCTAAGCATGCGCTCTTGATTGCTGGTGAAGTCTGCGGCCAGCAACGGGACATGGCCGTAGACCTCGGCGGCGCCGGCACGAATTACCGTGTTTCCCCCGTTCAGCGAATAGGCCGCGCCGATGCGGGGAGCAAACGCGGCAGTGCGACCGATGGATTGTGTGGTCAGGCGTGCGCCGTAGTTGATTGTCAAGTGACCGTTCAGCGTCCAGCGATCCTGGATAAACTCAGCCACCTCCGTATCCGTTGCGCTCAACAGGCCCGCGCCTTGAAAATCAATCCGCTCAGCGACTGAGCCATCCTGCGCGACCAAATCAATCGGATGGGAAATGCTGCTACCGTCATACTGACGATATAGGAGGTCGGCGCCAAATCTCACTTCATGGCTGCCATGCCAGGACTTCGCTGAAAGTTGATACGCGGGCAAAACTTCCAATTGGTTCGCCTTACGGTCCCAACGATTGAAGTAATTGCCGCCCCATCCTTCCGGCGAGATTTGCATGTCGGCAGGGCCCTGCCCATGGGCGTTACTGTCGAAAAAAGTGTACCGAACCATGGTGTTCAAGACTGCCCCAGAGACAAACTGATACGAATCGGAGAACCCGCCCGATACTCCGCTTCGGCCATAGCTCGTAGACGCGCTTTGGGGGATCAACGCATTGATGTTGGCGAAATCGAGCTCCATCGGGAAGGTGTTGACATTGAAATTCAACACGTGCCGAGGCGAAAGAATCACCTGAACGTTGGTGAGGGAAGTAAAGCTTCGCGTTTTGATCTCATTCACGGGAAACGACAACCCTCGCACAGGCTGTTTCCGCAATTCGTACGTAACCTCTTCGGAGAAATTCACCTTGTTCTTGATGAGCGGGCCACCGAACTCAAACCGCGGTGTCCAGTTGGCGAGTCCTACGAGGCTATCGTTTTTCCCGCGGAACGCCGGGATAAAATCGCGCAGCTTGTATTCCCATGTGCCGGATGGAGGCATCGTTTCGATGGTTGTCAGGCCACCTGTGAAGCCTCCGTACTGCGAACTCTCCGGCAAACTGTAAACGGTCATGGATTGAATGATGTCCACCGGAATGGGAATCGAGAAGCTTCCGGAAACAGGGTCCACGTTCTCCGCGGAGTCCACCACCAGCATCCCCTGGCTTTCTGCCTGGCCCTTGAACGTCAGCTTACCTGTGTGAGTTCGAACGACCCCTGGTATCAAAGAGAGAGCCTCAGTAAATTTCTGCGTCGGCAAAGGCAGGCTCTCCAATTGATCGGTGTTTACCGTTGCAGTGATCGCCACGTTCTGGGTGGCAATTTCGGCAGCTTCTCCCTGAACCTCAACCTGCTGATTGACGGAACTGATCTGCAGAACGATGTCTTTGACAAGGGCCTGGTTTGCGCCGAGCGTTATCGTTGTGGACCATGTTTTGAAGCCATCGGCACTCGCTTCTATTGTGTAGGTTCCCGCGGCTAGTTGCGTGAACTGGTAATGCCCTTCCGCATCGGTCGCCGTCGATTGCGGCGCTGGTCCAACGGACGGACTCGTCAGTTTTACCGTGACTCCAGGAAGAACGTTGGTTGCCCCCTCTCCGGATATGGCCGTGATCCTGCCAGAGATGGAGGCCCTGGAAGCAGTTGAATTTGTACCCTGTAACTGTCGAGCCACAGTCGGGAACGCGAACAAAATCAGCGCGATAGAAATCGCACAGAAAGCATTGGACGCAATTCTTCGAGCGATTTTCATTGTGTTTGCAGTCAAAACTCCAAAGATGAAACTCCCACCCCAGACTGATGATTCGACGCCCTATGCCCCCTGGCAGTTGCGTGACATTTTTACAGGCGTATCCAAATTACCCACTGGTGCGCCAATACCGCACAGGAGCCCTTGCCAGCAGTAGGTCAGGCTGAACTACGGCATGTTCTTATGAAACACCTTGCGGCGAATATCCGGCCAGAATTCCTTCAGTTCGTTGTTCATTCCGTCATACAGAATCAGAAAACCAAAAGTGGACGCATTGCGCGAAGCCGTCCGATCCTCCGGTACGTGGTACACATTTGACATGGCGGCGGCCACGGCATTGCCAATCGATTCCGAGTAGTTGAAGTGATCGTGCCCTGAATCCGTTCGGCTGACAAAGAGCCGGTTGACGGCATGGTAGGCCCGACGAGCGAAACTCCCATTTCCCATCTGGTAGTACCTCGGATCTTCATGGAGCAAGCTCGGGAAGATCGCTGTCGTCATATAGGTGCCGATACTGTTGTCGGCAAACGATGCGCCGTAACGTTTTCCAAAGGCGTCCCACCCCTGTCCCCAAGCCTTGGGATCATTTCTCGCTTGTTCTACTCCAGCAAGGATGCCGTTGAACGGATACGCCCCCCAATCGAATACGCCAGCGGTAGCCAATCTGAATTTCTGTCCCGTGGTGAGAGGAGGAAGGTTGATGGCATTTTCGACGGTGCCGTAGTTAGGCAGAACCTCGAAGATGCGATCGTTAATCGTTCCTGTTTCTCTTTCCAGTTTACTCTTCCCGATTGTCTCTCCGGGTCTGTATTCCTTCCCATCTTTCTCATTTGCTGTTTGCGGATCAGACGGGACCGGGGTGGGCTGTTGAGTCTCTTCCTGCTGTGCCAACGCAGGCATGGCGGCGCTCAATAATCCAACTAGGAGCAAAAACACGATTTGGCGCTGCACCCCAATTTGTCTGATCATGACATCACCAATTGTCTCCCAGAGGGTTTGCTATTCCCGCAACAAAGGGATGACGACGTTCCACAGCGCCAGGTTCTCACTTAGATTCACTGCGCGAAGAAATGGTTTTACTCGAATATCGCCACGGGAAAGGTTGCGGCAAGCGTGACTCATAGCTTAAGCTGAGCGCACACACTTCAGCACGCTCGCTGGCATAGCTGACTGGCGGGAAGAAAGTGAATTCAGCTCTTTTTCTTGTCGATTTTCAAATTCAGGACGATGTCCTTGCGACTGTCGAAGCTGGAGACCGTGCGTGTAGGCGACTTGGCGCCCTCTTTTTCCGCGTGCAGTTCGTAATCCGCATTCGGGTCCAGTCCGCTGAACCGGTAGCTGCCGGTGTCATCCGTGTAACTGCTGCGGACGGAATTAGTGCGCACGTTTTTGAGAAAAACAACACTGCCGGAAAGAGGGCTATCGGACTTGTCAGACACCACGCCGCGGACCGTGCGGAGCTGAGCTTCGCGCTTCTTGTCCTGAGCAACCCCAACGCCCGCAAACACTGCGAGAATCAGTGCCAGACCACAGATGCGTCGCTGCACATTCATCCTTTGCCTCCCGCAGTTGGCTGCATACGGAACACTATGTTTTGCTCGTTTCCGCCGGTTTTTGCATCAATAGCGCGCGTCTGTTCTGAGTAACCCTTTGCGCGGACTACCATCTCATAGTCTGAGCCCTGAGGCACGCGGACTGCAAATTCCCCACGGGAGTTCGTGTAACTTTCCCACCGGAATTTCTTTTCTCCGGCCCGCCGGATGCGAAGTTCCACGCCCGGAAAAGAAAGCGCCTTCTCCGTAAACACGGTTCCGCGAATCAGGAAGTCATTTGCGTGGCTGTATCTTTGCTTGACTGGCTTGCCGGTTAAGGACGTGGGAGCCTGCGGAGTGGTTGCAGAACCAGGCGGCGGTGAGGCGGGTTCCTGAGCCTTCCCAAACGCTACGCTGAAGGAAGCGACAAGCGCTGCCGTGCAGAGAATCGAAATCCACTGCGGGCGCTGCATTCTGTTGCTCCTTACAAAGTTAGATGGCAGCACGGACACGGTAGGATGCCAGACGGCATGAGTCTTGCACTTACTCCTCGTCCTCTTCTTCATCTTCCTCGTCATCGTCGATCAGGTCGCCATTTTCCCCGGTCTTATCCTCTTCCTCTTCATCGTCCTCTTCGTCCAGGTCGTCGGAGATGAGATTCAGGTGGACGGGATGCGTCTGCGAAACCTCGAGCTCGGATTCGCATTCAGGGCAGCTCAGAATCTCGCCTTCTTCGACTTCGTCTTCGTCCACATCGATCTCGGCGGAACATTCAGGGCAACGGATCACGGCTCCACCCTCCGTAAAGTCGTTTGTAAAGTGGCGGTACGAGGACCGTGCCCGCCACTGTGCAGCGTATTATATACCGCGGGTATGAAGTCAACTCCCGTACGTGGCAGCACTGCTTTGAGCATCACCACTCCGCAAGTGGAAGGATCACCCGAATGGCCTCTTCCAGAGAATACCCCGAACGGCCAGTGGTTGGTATCGGGGGCGTGGTCATCGACCAGGGCCGCACGCTCCTGATTCGACGTGGCAGCGAACCGCTGCTTGGCGAATGGTCTATTCCTGGCGGAACTTTGGAGCTAGGCGAAAGTCTGCAAGAAGGCGTCGTTCGGGAATTGCTGGAAGAAACTGGAATCGAGGTTCGCGTCCTCGACCTGATCGAGGTGTTCGACCGAATTTTCCCCGAGGATGGCGCAACTGGCGCGGAGGCGAAACGAAAACCGCGATTCCACTTCGTTATCGTTGATTATCTTTGCGAACGGCTCGGCGGCGAGCCCCGCGCGGGCAGCGATGTCACCGATGTCGCGTTCGCGCGTGAAGAGGAACTCGCCAAATTTCACCTCACCGAAACCGCAACCCGCGTCCTGAGGAAAGCGTTCGCTATGGATCGCGCGCGACGAGCCGCCAAATGATGCGGCATACCATCAAGGGGCCTTGGCGATTTCAATGCTTCCGTTCGAATCTGTAAGCTGAAGCTGGCAGCCGCCCGGGCCGATCGTGCCGTTCATCGTATCGCCGCCGATGCTGCCCGTTGAAGTGACTGGCAACTCCGAGGAAATCCGGCCGAAAGACGTCCTGGCCGTGAGGTTGTAGCCCAAGCCTTCTGGAATGCGCACGCGGATGGATGAGAACGACGTCTTGAGCGAAATGTCCCGGCAACCGCTGGCCGGTCGCATGGTCGTCACAGAAATTGCTCCGTTCTGATTGTCCACGGTAATTCGCCCCCCCACAGTGTCCAGCGTAACGCCGGCGAATGAAGTGTTCACTCTGACTTCACCTTTAACGTTTCGTGCGGTCACGGAACCATTGCTGTTTTCCGCTGTTAGGCTCCCATTAATGCCTTCGGCCAGCACACTGCCGAAACTCGTCTTCGCAAATGCGTCTCCGCCAATGTCGGTGAGTGTAATTCCGCCGTTACCCGTAACCGCGCGAATTCCTTTTGGGATATTGGAAGCCTCGATAGCGCCAAAAGAAGACTTAAGCGTCACACTCCCACGCGCATCGCGCACTAGCACTTTGCCGTTGGAGGTTTCCGCGTCAAGCGCTCCGCTGATGGTGTCCAGCTCGATGTTGCCGAAGGAATCGCGAATCGTCACGGAAGCGCCCAGAGCCGACCTCCCGTTAACCCGTGCGTTGTTGGTGACGCAATTCACGCGGCCGCGCACGTCGGAAAAAGTGACGTTGCCAAAACTGTTGGTGATGTCTGCGGAACCGCCAATATTGGAGAATTCGACGTTGCCATTGTTGTCGCGGACCAGGAGGTCGCCGCGAATGTTGCGCGCCTCCACACTTCCGAAAGAAGTCGTGATGCTCGCCGAGGCGGCTTCAATCAACGAAACCGTCCCGTTGCCTCCGTTGACGGTCGCCGCGCCTTGAATGTTCCGCGTGGTGATGCTTCCAAACCGGTTGTGAACTTCAAGTGTGCCCTTTACGTCGGCAGCCTGCACCGAACCGTTGTTGTCATTGATGGTCACATTTCCCGCGGCGCCCGCGAGCTCGATGCTCCCGAATGAGTTGTACAGCCGGGCTCCGCCGGTATCGCGGACCATAAGCGACCCATGGCTATTCTCAATGTCCATTGCACCGTGAATGCGGCCGGCGTCCACGCTACCGAAGCTGTTGCGGACGTTCAGCGGAGCGTCCGAGGGCATCGCGATGTCGTAGTTGACCGAGTAAGAAGGACTCTTGCCAAGGCGGATGAATAAATGCTTTTCTTCCTCAGGGTAATTCGTCTTGATGCGCACGCCTTCTCCCGTCTGCTGCACATCAATCTGAATTTTTTGCGCGAAGGATTCCGCCTCGTCGCGCGTGCTGGCTTGCACGCGAATCGTCGCTGAGATTTTCACCTCCCTGCCGGGCTCGCCGTGGAGACGGACCTCGCCAAACTTGTGCTCGACGCGCACGGACTGCCCGGCGCCCAGCGTCACGCTCTTCTGAAAATCTTTCGTGACCTGCTCCTGAGCATTTGCGCCAAACATCGGCTCACCCGCGAGGAGCACGGAGAGCATGCCCGCAACTGGTGCGAGACGCAACAGTCCTCTCCGAAAAATGGACTGGGTGCGATTCATCGTTGTCTTGCCTCCAAGACTTCTTCCAGCGTGCGCTGCTTCTCCTGGTACATGGCCAGCAGTTGATAGCGCAGTTGCGCGTTCGAGGGATTCAATCCGGCTTGTGCCCGCAGATCCGCGATGGCGCTATCCAGCACTAGCAATTTCTCGCGGTAATTTGCGAGCAGTGGCGTCGCGGGATTGTCGAGTTGCGGCTTGGCCTCAGCGGCGAGCTTGTCAATCGCCCGCTCGTAGGCAGTTTCCGCGCTTTCCACTTCCTTGAGGGCTTTGCTTTTTAAGAGAGATTGGTCATCGGGATTTGGCTCAACAAAGCGCTGGCGATGTAAGATCCAGCCTCCTGAAACCGTCAGAATCAGAACGAGCGCGCCCGCCAGAGCCGTTTGCCATCCCAGCGAGATCTCAGGTAAGAACGAGAACCAACGGCGCAGCCCGGCACGTTGCGCTTTTTTCGTCGTTTCTTCCTCCAGCGCGCGTTCGATCCGTGGCCAAAACGAAGGACTATCCGAAGAATCGCGCAACTCTTCCGCTGCGACACTCAACGACTTCCAGGCGCGAACCTCTTCTTTACACACCGGGCAGGAGGCGGCATGTGCCTCAAGTGCCGCCCATTCGGCGGACGTGCCGTCCTCAAAAATCCTATCTCGATCGTTACAAGTGACATTCATCGCGGTTCACCGTGCCTACGCTGCGCTGCCGTGCGGCGGTTCCAGCATTTGGCGAAGACTTTTCTTCGCTTGAAAAAGCGTGTTCTTTGAAGCTGTCTCCGTCATCTCCAGCATCCCTGCAATCTCCGCATGACGAAAGCCTTCGACTTCGTATAACAGAAAAACATCGCGCTGGTGTTGCGTGAGCTCGGCCAGTGCGCGCTCCAGCGCCATGTGGAGTGTTGGGTGTGCTCCAGGCGCGCGCGGCTCAATTCCGGGTGACTCCTTGGAATCCTCGTTCGCGACTTCTTTCTTCCGCAACCGGCTGCGCCGAGCGTCGTAGCAGGTGTTAATGAGGATCCGGTACGTCCAGGTGACAAAACTCGATTGCCCACGAAAACCGGCGATACTGCGATGGATTTTCAAAAACGTCTCCTGCACGGCGTCTTCAGCGTCAACGGGATTGCCAAGAAGATTCCGCGCCAGGTTCTTCATGCGCGCGCCATGTATCGCATACAGACGTTCGTAAGCGCGCAGGTCGCCGGACCGGCAGGCAGCAGCCAGTGCGGCATCCTCGCTCTGCGCACCCTCGGCGGCTAGGTTGGGGCCGCCGACAAAGTGCTCGGAAGGTTCCACTCGCGTCCCCCATTCGCGCGGCACGGAAGAGATTCTAGCCTTCCAAGGCAGCGCAAGTCCCATTGTTCCCATTGCTGCCTCCTGAGGTATAGACGACAGGGAATGGTCAAATGTCAGGCATGTCCGCCAAAGGACGCTTGTGTCGGCAAACCCTTAGTTTCCGGCTGCCATCGATGATTTCCTTGACTTCTTCTACTGTCCTGATACCCTAGTTCGTAGGTAAACCTGCGTTATTTCCGCCCTGCCCGCCTGCTCCTGTTTCTGTGCCTAATGTTTTGGCACCTTGAAGACCCTTAGGAGAAAGGGGATTTGCTACAACGTAACTCCCTGTAAAATCAACACTTGCAGGAGTGCCCGCAAATGTTGATTCTAAACGACTTACATTAACACTAAGTTCTTTAGATGCAACATTTACAAGAAACTGGGGGGGAGGTCAGGCATTGCGTTTGGTCACAAAACGCCACGGGCGAGGGCAGTCTTCCACAGATCACATGGACCACTGACCGAATGACCGGTGCCGGGAAGGAAACGCCTGTCACAAATGCCCAAAGACTCCAACCATCGAATTCTGTATGATTTATCGAAAGCAGGGTGCCCGTCGATTCGCAGCTGATTTCTAAGCGGGGGAATGGGTCCAACCAGCCAACCTCATCCCTTTCACCCTAAGGGTGCCCCTTTGGAGGTGTGAAGTGATCAAGTCTCAAGCCCATCGAAACCTCTGGCTTGTCTTGGCAGGGGCGGCCGTTTTAGCCGTAGCCGGCTGCTCGGACAAGGCCACTAACGAAACAGCTAGCGCTCCCCGGAAGCCCGCGGCAGCAAAACCTGCGGCTGCAAAGCCTGCCGTCGTGGCCAAAGCACCGGAGCCGGCAACGATGATCACCTTGCCGAAAGGCACGGCGATCAGCGCGGCGGCCAGGCAAACGCTAGCCACCGACAAGAACAAGGTCGGTGACACCTTTGCCGCCAGCCTCACCGAGCCGATCCAGGTGGATGGAAAGACGGTGATTCCCAAGGGTACCCAAGTCACCTGTCGCATAGTCAAGGTCAGAAAGAACGAACTGAAGGTGACGCTCGCTTCGGTGGTCATCCACGGGAAATCTTACCCGCTGGACTCCAATTCAATCACCGGACCGAAAACCCATGCCAAGAACGCCGACAAGTCCAAGGCGAACAAGGACGTAACCCTGCTCGCTGCCAAGAGCAAGTTGACGTTCAAGCTCGCCAAGCCGGCAACCATCCCCCTCAAGGGATAATCGGATAATTGCTAACCCCGGGCCCGGCCAACAAAAGTTGGCTGCGGTTCGGGGTTTTTCGTTCAATCCAGTAGCGAGCGGCACAGACTGAACTTCGGCTCCTGAAGAAACTGTTTTGCCGGGAGGCAGTTTCTGTTCATAACCACGTGAACTGCCGCGATGGCATCCGGTGGTTCCCTCCCATTACATATCTGATAAGCGTGGCTCAAAATTCTCTACGAACGCATATGTGAGCAACGCACCTAAGAGAAACAGTGCAATCAGGATTTCCACGAGGTTCCATACCCGGAGCGACAGAGCAATCCTTAGTACCGGCGGCTTCTCCCGTTCGAGCTTCAGCGAAAGAATAGATCGTGCGTTCAGCGCGAATGCGATTGCCAAAGTCCCGAGGATGAGAATGGGGCTATTGAAGAATTGCAAGCCAGGAGTGTCGTACCGCAGGCCGGACATCGTAATGAAATAAGTCGGTACCATCAACAGAAAAACCCCTACAATGTCGTTAGCACATGATATGTCCGCTTGATTAGCATGTGAAATGTCCGCTTTTGAGAGGCGGCTGGGTGTAGACCGCATTCCGGGAGGTTGCCGGGATGGTTTACACCAGGGTCGCCATGGAGCGGG
>Ga0209157_1004102_pt1 | contig 10960 bp, 10 predicted proteins | sample GraSoiAngelo_135_FD_185892 | JGI IMG/M metagenome (GOLD analysis project Ga0209157, IMG submission 185892) | Grasslands soil microbial communities from the Angelo Coastal Reserve, California, USA - 14_0929_05_40cm (SPAdes) (version 2) | ecosystem: Environmental > Terrestrial > Soil > Grasslands ... | reverse complement strand
ACGGCGTTCCAATCGAAGCGGATCACGTGCCGCGAACTCGTCAATCTCTACATCAAGCGCATTGAGGCCTATGACAAGGAAGGGCCGCGCCTGAACGCCGTTCAGACCATCAACTCACGCGCGCTCCGGGAGGCCGAACGCTTGGATGCGGCCTACGCCTCATCGGGACGTGTGGGCTCGCTGCATTGCATTCCGGTTCTCCTCAAGGATCAGGTCGAAACGAGCGACATGCCGACGACCTATGGGTCCGTGATCTTCAAAGACTTCGTCCCCCGGCGGGATGCCACGATCACGACGAAGATGAAGAAAGCCGGAGCCATCATTATCGGCAAGACCACAATGGGCGAGTTTGCTGCAGGATACCTCGGATCCGCTTTCGGTATCGTTCGCAACCCCTACGATCCGGGGCGTAGCCCGTCCGGTTCCTCCAGCGGCACCGGAGCAGGCATCACGGCCAACTTTGCCACTGTGGGAATCGGAGAGGATACCGGCGGATCCGTGCGCGGTCCGGCTGCCTTCAATAGCCTCGTGGGTTTGCGCCCGACGGTGCCGTTGGTGAGCCGGTTCGGGATGATGCCGGCAACGCCCAGCCAGGATACCCTTGGCCCGATTGCCCGCACGGTGAAGGACGCGGCCCTGCTGCTCGACGTCATTGCCGGCTACGACCCGAATGATCCGGTGACCGCGTATGCCGCCGGACAAGTTCCTCCGACGTACACGGCCTTTCTGAATAGAGACGGACTACGAGGCGCACGGTTGGGAGTCATCCGCGAACCCATCGATCCGAAAACCGACACCGCTTCTGATGATTACAAGAAGGTCAAGGCGGTCCTGGACAAAGCGATTGCCGATCTCAAGGGACTCGGAGCCGAGGTCGTCGATTCCGTGACGATTCCTGATCTGAAAGATCGCGTCAAGAAGGGATTTGACGATAACCTCTACGAGACCGAGCCCGCCATCGATGGTTATCTTGCGAAGCACCCGAATGCTCCGGTAAAGACTTTCCGCGAAATCCTGGTAACGGGAAAGGTTGTACCGTCGCGATCCAGCCGCCTTATGACGAACGTCGGAAGGACGATGGACGAACCCGGATACCTGAAGGTTTTGTTATCCAGAGAAGAGACCCGGCAAATCGTACTGCAATTGATGGCCGACAACCGCCTGGACGCACTCGTGTATGCGACCTACGATCACCCGCCAGCCATCATTCGAGCGGACGCTCTCACCAACCCTTCTTTTGTGGACCTGGCCGACCCCGGCAACAACCGCCGCCTCGCCCCAATTCTCGGTTTTCCAGCAATGAGCGTGCCGGCAGGATTCACGAGCGACGGATTGCCCGTCGGCATCGAGTTTATGGGCAGGCCATTCTCGGAGCCGACGCTGTTCAAGGTTGGTTATGCCTACGAGCAAGGCACGCATCACCGAAAGCCCCCCGCCACGACTCCGCAGTTGCGGGGTGAACCGTAGTTCGCGTGTTATGATTCCAGCGCATGCGCCGGGATTTATTTGAAATTGTTGTCTGTCTCGCACTGATGGTGTGGCTTGCCGCCTGTGCGTCTGGGCATCAGGCGAATCCTCAGACAATTAAAAATCCCGTGGCCTGGACTCCAGAATCCTTAGCGACGGGCAAGAGGCTTTACGATCGCTTGTGCACGGACTGCCACGGCGCGACCGGCCGCGGTGATGGCGAGAAAGCGAAAAAGCTCGCCGCGGCAGGAGAACCCAAGGCTCCGGATCTGACCGATGATAAATGGGATCATGGATCCACCGATGGAGAGATTTTCGTGGATATCCGCGACGGCCTGGGCTCGACCATGACGGGCCTCAACGGCAAACCTGGGATCGGACCCGAGGAGATTTGGCACCTCGTCAATTATGTGCGCAGCCTTGGGGGGAAGAAATAAAATTGAAATCGGACAAAAACCCATCTCAAATCCGAAATTTTGAAAACTCAGATTGGACCCAGTCCAATTTGCAATTTCGGATTTCGGATTTAAGATGCAGGAATCGTCCGATTTCAACATTTTTCCCGTCGCCTCGGTCCTCGGTTAGTCAAGATGCTAATAACACCTATGTTTAGTACTTCTGATGGTTGTCCCATTGCGTATACGATCCACTCTGCACGGATCCCAAATGCGCCGCGTATGGTTCTGATTCATTCGCTGGCGCTCGACTCCAGCATCTGGGACAGTGTGGTTGAGAGACTCGCCGGCTGTGCCGAAATTCTTACCTACGACTGCCGGGGACACGGCCGATCCGGCCGCCAGGCCGGACGCTTCACGACGGAATTGTTCGCGCGCGACCTTCTGGAACTGCTCGATCACGTCGGGTGGCAAAAAGTCCTCATCGCGGGTTGTTCGATGGGTGGATGCGTCGCCCAAGCATTTGCCGGACAGTATGCATCGCGCGTGGCCGCACTCGTATTAATCGACACGACAGCATGGTACGGCGAGGATGCGCCTAAGACCTGGCGCGAGCGCGCCGCCGCGGCCGAAGCAAAAGGCCTCGCCGGGCTGGTGGACTTTCAGATGACTCGCTGGTTTGGAGATGCGTTTCACGCCGCGCACCCCGAGTTGGTCGACGAGGCCGTTCGGGTTTTTCTGGCGAACGATCTGGCCTGCTACGCCGCAAGCTGCATCCTCTTAGGTGACGCCGACCTGAGGCGTTTTCTGCCTCACATCGCGGTGCCGGTTGCCATTATCGTCGGGGAACAGGATTACGCCACACCGCTGGACGCCGCTCAATATTTACACGAAGCGATCGCGGGATCGACGCTTACGGTCCTTCCCGAGGCACGCCATTTAACGCCGATGGAATGCCCGGATCTTATCGCAACGCAGTTATTGGCACTAACCGAACGCGCGGCCTCTGCTCATGCTTGAGTCGCCGCTCATCGCGCGTCTCGAGACTGTGCCGTTCTCGCGGTTCCATGCGAAAGCTCGCATAGTCGTGGGAAGCGCTACATTCTTTGATGCCTTCAACGCGCTCGCGCTCGCCTTTGCTCTACCCGTCTTGATTCGATTGTGGGAGATCACTCCCGCTCAAACCGGATTCCTCATCGGTTCCAGTTATGTAGGACAACTCGCCGGCGCATTGTTGTTCAGTTGGCTCGCCGAAAGGTTCGGGCGCGTACCAAGCGCCGCAGCCGCGACCGCGCTCATGTCCGTGATGAGCCTGGCGTGCGCGGCCGCCGGTAGTTTTCCCGCACTGTTCGCTTATCGGCTCATTCAGGGTATCGGAGTGGGCGGCGAAATGCCGGTGGCTGCGGCTTACATCAGCGAATTATCCAAAGCTCGCGGACGCGGAAAATTCTTCATGTTGTATGAAATGATTTTTCCGATCGGCCTCATGACGACCAGCCAGGCCGGCGCATTCGTCGTTCCGCTAGGGGGCTGGCAGGCAATGTTTTTGATCGGCGGCATCCCGGGTCTGATCATCACATGGTTATTGCTTCGCCTGCCGGAATCACCACGATGGCTGATTTCGAAAGGTCGAATCGCGGAAGCCGAATTCGTCGTGAAGCAGATTGAGGCATCGGCGAAAACTGTGAGCACACCCACGCCCGGTCCGCCGAATGTGCCGCCGAATCGTCCCGAACGTGGCCGATGGGCGGATGTGCTCGCCCCATCCTTTCGAAGCCGAACATTTGTTGTGTGGACGCTTTGGAGCTCGGCGTACTTCGTGACCAACAGTTTGAACAACTGGATGCCGAGCTTGTACAACACGGTATATCACTTGGGACTGCAACAATCCTTGCGTGCAGCCTCGATGACAAACGTCGTTCAAGTCGCTGTTCTGCTGGTGTGCGCGTTTTCCATTGACCGGCTTGGCCGCCGAAAGTGGACGGTTGTCTGCTTTCTTGCCGGCGGTATTGGATTGGCTACACTCGCCTTTAGGGGGGCTCAGAACGTCACTAACGTCATCATTCTCGCGACACTCAGCTATGGAATCATCGGCTCGATAAATGCCGTCCTCTATCTATACACGCCGGAGATTTACCCGACGCGCATGCGAGCAATCGGCACAGGACTCGCCACATCATGGCTCCGACTGGCTTCAGCGGTTGGACCCGCCATCGTCGGTATGATGGTCGGGGCAGAAGGGATTGGTTCGGTCTTCGTGTTGTTCGCCCTGATCAGTGCCATCGGAGCGGTTGCAGCTCTCTGGATGATCGAAACACAGGCCGCCGGCTCGAAGAAATTGCCGGATGAAAAATTGGGGGACAGACGTTGAATTCGGGGTCAGACCCCCGAATTCAATGGGTGATGTAGACGTATGTCCCCGAATTTTATGTTCGAGTGCTCGGCCGGTTGTCTTGTTCAACCGTGTGCGTGCCGGCATGTTCGACGCCCTCTTTCAGCACAAGGTCTTTACCGCAGCAGCAACGCAGCGTGAACTTTCCATGGCACGTCGATTTTGCAGAACGCAGCACTTCTATCTCCGCCTGGCAGCTTGGTTCCGTGCAAATCCAAATTTGACCTTCTTTTACGTTCACGTTTGTCCTCCGCTACGCCTGGAGCACGTGCGTTGCCACTGCAGCGAGGCAATGGTCTATCCTCCTTGAAGGCGAGCCAACGATTGTTTGATGCTCGGCGATTTACCAGTTTCGACATCCGCGCGCCGAAGCTGATGGAATTGAGTGAGAATCTGATTGGCTTGAGCCAGCACCTGGATTCGTGCCGCATAATCCGCAATTCGCTCTCCCGGCAGCGCCCAAAGCGCAAAATCATCGGTCATGACATCGAGATAGGCGCGTGCACCGCAGCAACCCAGGCTCAGTGCCGGCGCTCCTGTGTTGACGACTTGGGAGATCACAGCGCACGCAGGGCGGCCCAGGGCTGGTGGTACGGAAGGCTGCACTTGCTGAATCGCCTCGGTAATCGCCAGGCTTTGCCGGGAATTTGCAAAAAGAAGTACGGCCGCCGGCGGAACCGGTGTCGTGGCCAGCGGCGCGTAGGTCACATATTTTGCTTCCTGTTTGAGCACCGGGATGTTGGCGAGATCTTCCGGCCGCACATAACCGAGATCGCCGAAAACCTTCAGGCAGTCGTTCAAATTTTCCTGTTGGGCGGCTGTCCTCAGCGGCATGTGATGCGTATACATTCCGACGACGCAATTGCTGTGGTCCGCCGGCGAAGTAACAAAAGCGTTTTGCGCGCCACGCTCCCAGAAAACACAGCCCGCAGCCGCTGGTTGGGTCGAAGCGGGCACTCTCTCGGGCGGCTTATCGGTAAAGCATACGGCTACCGGAGGCACCCGGAGCTTCAAAGATTCCGATAGAGTCTTGGCAAGCGAAGAATAGTCGTTCATTTGAGATTCTCCTCCACTCATTTTTTCTGAGGGCCCAGACCTTTGCTGTACAACAATTCGTTGATCTGGGGATTCAAACCCACGGCGAACCAGGCCTTCAGCTGAACCATTTGTGCAGGTGTCAAAACGTTTTCGGCATCCTTGAATAACTGCAAAGTGGCCGCGTCCACACTGCGATCGTACTTGCGAGCGATCTCCACCCACTTTTCTTGTTTATTGCCGGTAAGTCCAAATATGTTGGCTGTCCCGTGAGAGCACAATTGCCCTGTCTTCATCGTGGGACAGAAAATTGCCACGTCGTCCTCTGCCGAAACGACCGCCGCGCTCTCGTGGTGCCCGCTGTGGTCATGCTGTTGCGCGTACGACGCCAGGCTCAATGCTGCCGCTATCACCCCGATGAAGAGCACGATTATTGCTGTTTTCCGATGCATGTGAATTTCTCCTTTCGCTCCGACCCGAAGTCGGACACAGAGTATACAAGTTGAGACTTGACCAGATTTAAAGAGAAAGACGAACGCCCGGCTTCGGCGGAGGAGTTTCGTTGGACAAACTCGGAGCAGTGTAGGCAGTGTACGGCATGGTCACGAGCGGCGAATCAGAATCAACAGGGCGCAATAAAAACTCCAGTGGAAGAACGGCCACGCCGAAATCAATCACTGTAATCGAAGCGGAGTTTTTCGTGTGACCCGGCAATGCCAGGCAGATCGTGCCCAATTCCGCGGCATGCTTCATCAAGCAAATCCTGATGCAGTCTCTTTCGGATTGCTTAAGAGAATCCGCATCTGCTGTGGTTTCCGAGGACTCGCCACAGACGATCCACAGACCGTTGGATAACATCGGGATCAGCAGTATCCAAATTGCCAGGCCGCGCAGCATATCTAAGCTGGCATCTCTTATCCTGAAGCGCTTAGTTCCGTCAATATATTTCAACCAGCATGCTTAGGCGTTCGCACCATGCTACACAGCAAAACGACTTGCTGTCCAGCAAACGCCGATGCTACGCAGTCGAGACTTCACTCCGTTTCCCCTCAATTTCCCCCGATTTCGCCTGCCTTTTGGTGCCAAGTCTGGTGCCAATTTTGGCGACACACCGAACGCGACCGAAGGCTACGGCCCGGCAACCGCAACGGAAGATCCCAGCAACGTGCGGCAGCGGGAAAAAAATACAAGAAATGTTGCGTAGCGTAGGGTTTTAGCCGCCAATGAAGCGAATGCCGCGAATTAATCCGCGGCATTCGCGGGTTAACCCGCTACGACAGCAGAATTGCGATTGTCTCGCGATCCAGGCTGGCGAGAAGGCTGTTGTCCTCATTAATAACGGCTTCGGCCAGGCCGCGTTTGGATTTTTGGAGTTCGAGAACCTTTTCTTCCACCGTGTCTTTTGCGATCAGACGGTACGCAAAAACGCGCTCCGTCTGACCGATGCGATGGGTGCGGTCGATGGCCTGGGCTTCGACGGCAGGATTCCACCATGGATCGAGCAGGAACACGTACTCGGCCGTCGTCAAATTCAATCCCAATCCGCCGGCTTTCAGGCTGATCAGGAAAATCGGGCAGGCCTCATCGTCCTGGAACCGGCGTACGCAGGCTTGACGGTCTCGAGTTTTCCCGTCGAGGTATTCATACACTAGGTTGACGGCGTCCAGTTTTTTCTTGACGATCGCGAGCAGACTAGTGAACTGGGAAAAGACAAGGACTTTGTGTCCTTCCGAAACCACCTCGGTAAGCTGCTCGATTAACGATTCCAGCTTGGAACTCGGCTCTTCCAGGCGTTTCTTATCGATCAGACCGGGATGACACGCGGCCTGGCGGAGGCGCAGCAGCGCCTCGAAAATCTGCATCCGGGATTCCTGAAGTCCCAACTCGTCGATACGGCCAAGGAGCGATGCGCGATAGTGATCGCGAAGTTCGTTGTAAAGCTTTCGCTGGGCGCCTTCCAACTCGCAATAGATGACCTGTTCCGTTTTCTCCGGCAGTTCCCGAGCGACTTGTTTTTTCGTCCGCCGAAGTATGAAAGGGCGGAGCGCCTTGGCGATGAGCTGGAGCGATTCTGTTCCCACACCGGCGCCGGAGTGCGCGCGGAAGACGGAAGCGGCGCCGAGAAGCCCGGGATTCAAAAATTCAAGAATACTCCAGAGATCGCCCAAATGGTTTTCGATGGGCGTCCCGGTCAACGCCAGACGGTGCGTTGCGGTCATCAACATCGCCGCCTTTGCGGATGCCGTCTCCGAGTTCTTGATGGATTGCGCCTCGTCAAGAATGATGGTGTCGAAGACGACGTCTTTCAATGCCGGCGCGTCACGCCGCAAGGTGCCGTAAGTTGAGAGAACGAGGTCGCATTCCAGTATTCGGCTCAAAGATTGCATCCGGCCTGGTCCGGTGAGATCGAGCACACGCAGGCGCGGGGCGAATCGCGCGGCCTCCTGCTTCCAGTTGAAGACCAGGGAACGCGGAACGACGACCAACACGGGGCCTTGCCCTTCGCCATCGAGCAGGGCCAGGACTTGTATGGTTTTGCCGAGTCCCATATCGTCCGCAAGGCAGCCGCCGAATCGAAACTTCCGGAGAAACCGCAGCCAGGCGAGTCCTTCGCGTTGATAATCGCGCAGAGTGCCGGAAAAACCAGGAGAAGGATCCGCCGGTTGAATGCCTCCAAAGTTTTCGAGTTCTTGCCGGATTCTTTGGAAACTTTCGTCGAATGTGACCTCGGGTTGTGAGGCGAGCAAGGCGTCCAGCATGCTGGCCTGATTGGTGCGGAAGCGGAGAGCGCCGTTTTCCCGTGATCCCATCGACGACACGAGCCGGTAGCGTTTCAGCCATTCTTCCGGCAACACCCCAAAAGATCCGTCGCCGAGACGCACCATGCTGTCGCCGCGGGCCACGGCTTTGAGCAGTTCAGGAAGTTCGATCCGTTCGCCATCGAACTCGGCGTGGCCGCTCAGTTCGAACCAGTCGATGCCGGACGTCACCTCGAATCGAAACTGGCCGGCCTTGCGGTACAGGTTGCCTTCCGCTTCGACGCGCCATCCTTCAGGCACCAACTTCCGGACCAGACCCGGCAGACGCGATGCGGACAGTTCCAACTGGCCGCCGCCAACACTGTACATGGACGTGCGGCGCGCGCCCGCAAGGAAGAGTTGTTCCATCGCTTTCCGTTCGCCTTCGCTATCGCGCGCGACCAGCCGGTCTGTGGCCTTATCGTGCAGGATCGCGGCCGGGTGCCGCTCCGCGACAGTGACCGAGCCATAACCGAAACGGACCTCGCATTTCAGCTTTGACGGATTGCCATATTTGGGTTTCGAAATCTTCAGAATCGGATGCTCCACGGCCCCCCGATCGATCTGGATTTCCTCCGGAAAATCGATGGAAGGAAGAACCGGAAACTGCGCCAGCTCCATCATGAATTCCTGCCGCTTTGTGAACGGCACGGCCAAATCGCCGCTTTTTCGAAGCCGCGCCGCCCACTGCAGCCCGCGTCCTTCTTTGAGATGGGCCACGCGATCCTCAAAAAAGACCAGGCCGGGAATCATCAGCTTCGCTTCCTGGAGCGCGCGCTGTTCGTTATTTCTCTTAAGCGAGCCTCTCATTACGAACGCTTGCATCTCTTCATTCTTGCGAATGGCGACGTCCAGGGCCCAGACTTCTCCGCCGTCCCATTGCAGTGGCTGGAACGAATCGGGCAACTCCGCAGGCTCCAAAAGGAAACGCCCCGTCCCGCACAGCATCGGCATCAATAGGTCGAATGCGTCTCTGGGTATGCGCCGCGGCGCAGCGATGCTGTCCTTGTCCGGCAGATAAGTGGTATACGGCGACGCGTCACTTCCGAGTATACTGAGCAGCTTCCGGTCGGCTTCCTCGAGCTGGGACACGCAACGGATGGGGCTTTCACGCCGGTTTGGCTTGCCCCAGCTCCCATCTTTTTTCAACCGGCTCATCTCGACGTGAACGATAAGACCGCCGCTGGACACACATTCATCGGCGTCTATCGTGTAAAAAATGCGTCGCTGAGGCTCCAGATAGACCGCCGCCGCGGAGACGATCTCCTTGCGAAGCGCCGACAACTCCAGTTGCCAGGGCTCCGGCGCCGGCGGCCACGAAGGACGTCCAGGCCTGCGCCCATGTTCTTCGTCGCTTTCAAGCCGGATGAAAGGCCCCCATGTCGAGGCGATCCGCGAAAGATGCCCTGCCGACTCGGCGGCCATCAAGGCGGCCCAGATATGACTGCATAATAATCGCTGAGAAAACGTGGCGCAGTTGCAGTAAGTCACGAGGGCGTTGTCGTCCATGTACAGATCGACACTGTACGGACTGTCCGCATGAACCTCTGCACGACACTCCGCATTCGTCCCGTACTCGATCCGGACCCGGCTGGCATACCGGCCGGCGCTATTGCGGAGTTGCGAAGAAACGGAGTCCTTCAATCGATGAAGCCATCGCATCGGGACTTATCATAATTGCGCCAATCAATTGGCGCAATCGGTCGGTCAATGCACTGCGGCCGCGTCTCTCTTCAATCAGTTAGCTCGGTGGCAGCCACTGTTTGCGGTAGCTCTTATGTCACTAATTCCTTCCATGGTCATCACCTCATCTCCTATTGGCAAGTAATTTAATGTTGTTGTCCTGATTGCCGCCGGAGCGGAAGATTAGAGTTCCGGCTGTTGGTAAGGCCACACACTCGGCCATCCTCAAAGCGCGAGGTAAACCTGTTGATTCGAACGTGGTATTGCATGTGGAGAGTCTTAGCTATGGGAGTACCTATCATGACGACAATTCAGATGACTCTTGAAGAAGATCTGCTGGACGAGTTGGATCGCACAGTAAAAAAAATGCGCAGAACGCGGTCTGCCCTCATCCGGGAATCCATCAAAGAGCACCTAAAGAGTCTTCACATACGCCGGCTTGAAGCGAAACACCGCGCGGGTATTCGGCTCATCCTGTAAAGCGAAGTGAGTTCGACGGCTGGGAAATGGAACAAAGGTGGGGCGATTAGATGCAACGCGGGTTTACGATACCGCCCTGTGCGCCCTATTGTTCATGATCCCCGCTCTTTCCTTTGCGTCGTGGAGCCCACATCTTGCCAGAAGCAATTTAATAAACTCTCTGCTCAAGTCTTGTAAATTGGAGCAGCGGTTTCTTGTCCTTTGCTGACCGGTGCCAAGTCGAGCAAGATAAATTTAGTAGATTCAATAGTTTAATAGCCCCGGAGGGAATCGAACCCCCGACCAACGGTTTAGGAAACCGCTGCTCTATCCTTCTGAGCTACGGGGCCGCAATTGAATTGTAACAAGTTATCGGGGGTGCGGCAGAAGTGTTGTCCGGTTTTGGTGCATTCATGCCCGGATTCATAGACCCCGTCTCGTTATAGTTAGGCAGGTCCCCGGTAATAAGACGTGTAGCTTTCACGATACTTGGCATCCGATAACGAAATCACCTTGAAGGCTGTTCCGAGCCGGTAACTCGCTTCGATCACAAGTTCGTCGTTCCCATCTCCATTGAGATCCAGAGACGCAACGAAATAAGCGACGTACTGCTGTTCGGAAGGTGACGGTTTGTAAACGTAAAGCGATTCGAGACTACCGTCCGGTTTCTCCAGGAAGATTCCCCATGGGTGGGTCCCCATGGTCATATCGGGATGACTGTAATTGAGAAG
>Ga0209157_1004101_pt1 | contig 10960 bp, 10 predicted proteins | sample GraSoiAngelo_135_FD_185892 | JGI IMG/M metagenome (GOLD analysis project Ga0209157, IMG submission 185892) | Grasslands soil microbial communities from the Angelo Coastal Reserve, California, USA - 14_0929_05_40cm (SPAdes) (version 2) | ecosystem: Environmental > Terrestrial > Soil > Grasslands ... | reverse complement strand
ACCGCGCAGCGTCTCGAGGACATCGCGCTGCGGGAGCTCGCATGAGGGGCGAGGAGTTCGTCTGATGTGCGGGATCGTCGGCTACGTCGGTCCGCGCACGGCGCTTCCACTGCTGATGGCCGGACTGCGACGCCTCGAGTACCGCGGCTACGACTCGGCGGGTGTCGCTCTTCAGAAGAACGGACATCTCGACGTCATGCGCGCGGAGGGAAAGCTCGACAACCTCGCCGCGGTCGTCGCGACGCACCCATCGGATGGCAAGACCGGCATCGGCCACACGCGTTGGGCGACGCACGGCCGCCCGACAGAGCAGAACGCGCATCCGCACGTCGACTGCACGTCCGCGACCGCGGTCATCCACAACGGGATCATCGAGAACTTCCAGGAGCTGAAGGCGCCACTCGTCGCGGCCGGGCACAAGTTCTCGTCGGAGACCGACACCGAGGTCGTCGTGCACCTCCTCGAGGACGAGCTCAAGACCGGCAAGTCGCTTGAGGACGCCGCACTCGCTGTCCTCCCGCGGCTCGATGGCGCGGCCGCGCTCGTATTCATCTCCACCACGCACCCCGGCACGATCGTCGCGGCGCGCATCAGCAACGCGGGTGGCGTCATCGTCGGGCACGGGAAGGCCGAGAACTTCGTCGCATCTGACATGACCGCGCTCCTCGAGCACACGCGGGACATGTCCTTCCTCGAGCCCGGCGACATGGCGGTCGTGACCCAGAAAGACGTGCGCTTCCGACGCATCGAGGACGGCGCGACGGTGGAGCGCGCCCCCAAGAAGATCGAGCTCGATCCGGTCGGCGCGGCGAAGTCAGGTTACAAGCACTTCATGGCCAAGGAGATCGCCGAGCAGCCGCGCGCGATCTCCGACACCCTCCTCGGCCGCGTCGATCGCACCTCCGGCCGCGTCGTTTTCGACGCGGACGTGAAGATGACGGACGACTTCGTGAAGGCGCTGCCGCGCATCACGTTCGTCGCCTGTGGCACCGCGCTGCACGCGTCGCTCGTGGGCAAGTACCTCATCGAACGCCTCGCGAAGGTCCCCTGCGACGTCGAGATCGCGTCCGAGTACCGCTACCGCGACCCGGTCGTGTCGAAGGGGCAGCTCACGATCGCGGTGACGCAGTCGGGCGAGACCGCCGACACGCTCGCGGCGATGAACGCATCGAGGGAGCGCGGAGCGCGGCTCCTCACGTTCTGCAACGTCATGGGCAGCGAGGCCACGCGCATCTCGGACGACGTCATCTATCTGCACACCGGACCGGAGATCAGCGTCGCGTCGACGAAGGCGTACACCGCGATGCTCGTCGACCTGTTCCTCTTCGCGGTGTATCTCGCACAGCGCCGCGGCACGATCGCGCCAAACGTCGCCGCGCAGCTGCTCGCCGAGGCGTTCCACCTGCCCACGCTCATCGACGCGGTGCTGCGCGAGGAAGGGAAGATCCGTGCGCTCGCGTACCGCTACACCACCGCTCCGAATTTCCTGCACCTCGGCCGCGGCGTGAACTACCCGACGGCGCTCGAGGGCGCGCTCAAGCTCAAGGAGCTCTCGTACATCCACGCGGAGGGCACCGCCGCCGGCGAGATGAAGCACGGCACGAACGCGCTCATTGACAAGACGCTGCCGGTCGTCGCGATCGCGTTGAAAGACTCCGTGTACAAGAAGATGCTCTCGAACATCCAGGAGGTCCGCGCGCGCGCCGGCATCGTCATCGCGCTCGCGACCGATGGCGACACCGAGATCGAGCAGCACGCGGACGAGATCATCCGCGTGCCCGCCGTGCACGAGCTGCTCTCGCCGGTGCTGGCGGTCCTGCCGCTGCAGCTCCTCGCGTACCACATCGCCGACAAGCGCGGGAACGACGTAGACCAGCCGCGCAACCTCGCGAAGGCCGTCACGGTCGAGTGAACCCGAGCGAGATCGGCATCGACATCATCGAGACGCACCGTATCAAAGGAGTCCTCGAGCGGCACGACATGCGCTTTCTCGGGCGCGTGTACACAGAATGGGAACAGCGCTATTGCCGGCGCAACATCCTCCACCTCGCCGGGCGGTGGGCGGCGAAAGAGGCGGTGTCGAAGGTGCTCGGCCTCGGCGTGCGCGGTGTCGGCTGGAAAGAGATCGAGATCAAGCGCACGCCGATGGGTCAGCCCACGGTCACGCTCCACGGACGCGCCGAGCAGCGCGCCCGCGCGCTCGGCCTTCGCGAGCCGCTGTCGGTCAGCATCTCGCACATCCGCGACCTCGCCGTCGCGGTCGCCGTAGGTCTGCGCTGACGGAGCCCATCCCGCTCGACGCGAGCGTCGTGCGGTCCGTCCTGCGACCGCTTCCACCCGACGCGAGCAAAGAGGTGCGGGGACGTGTGCTCGTCGTCGGCGGGTCGCATCGCTACCCGGGCGCCATCCTCCTCGCTGGTCGCGCGGCCGCGCGCTCGGGCGCGGGTGTCGTCACCATCGCCGCCGGCCGCTCCATCGTCGAGATGGTCGCCGGCCAGGATCCGAACCTCACGTTCTTCCCGCTCGCCGAGGTGCAGCCGGGCCTCATCGCGACCGGCGCGGCTGCGCAGCTGTCGACCCTGCTCTCGGACAAGATCCGCGCGCTGCTCGTCGGGCCGGGGCTCGCGCACGCCGCGGGCACGGACGAGTTCGTCGTCGCGGTGCTCCGGAACGCGAAGGGCGCCACGACGGTGGTCGACGCCGACGGGCTCAATGCGCTCGCGCGCACCGAGGACTGGCCGTCGGTGCTCCCACCCCGCACGATCCTCACGCCACACGACGGCGAGGCCGCGCGCCTATCCGGCCGCGTCGTGCCGAAGGACACGGCGCGCGTCGCGTTCGCCGAGCGCCAGGCGGCGCAGTGGAATGTGACACTCGTGCTGAAGGGGGCGGTCACGGTCGTTACCGACGGCAAGCGCACCTACGTGCACGATGCGCCGAACCCGACGCTCAGCATCGGCGGCTCGGGGGACGCACTCGGCGGTGCCGTCGCGGCGTTCGCGGCGCGCGGCCTGGCGCCGCTCGCGGCCGCTGCGGCGGCGGTGTGGGTGCACGGGCGCGCGGGCGCGCTGCTCGCGGCGGAGATCGGCGAGTCGGGCGCGCTCGCGACGGACATCGTCGACGCCTTGCCCCGCGCGCTCCGCCAGATCCTCACCAGCCCGGGCGAGCGGCCGACGATCGCGCGCGCGCGTTCGTCGGCGACCCCCCAGCGGCTGCGCGTGGTGCGCTCGCCGCGACGTGCGGCGCGGCGTCCGCGATGAGCCTGCGCGCGCCGATCCGCTCGACCGTCGCCGACGTCGATCTCGACGCGATCGCGTCGAACTTCGCGTCGCTGCGTGCGCGCGCGACGAACGATGTCATCGCGGTCGTGAAGGCGGACGCGTACGGGCACGGTGCAGAAGCGGTGGGCCACACCCTTGTCGAGGCCGGCGCGGCGATGCTCGCGGTCGTCACCGTCGAGGAGGCGCTCGTGCTCCGCGCTGCCGGCATCCGCGCGCCGATCCTGGTCTTCCTCGGCGCGACCGACCGCGCCGAGGCCGAGGCCGCGATCGCTGCGGATCTCGTCCTCGTCGTGTGGGACACGGAGGCTGCGAAGCAGCTCGGCGACGTCGCCGCGTCCGCCGGTCGTACCGCGGTGGTCCACTTCAAGGTAGATACAGGTATGACCCGCCTGGGCGCGCCGCTTCAGGATGCTCCGCGGCGCTTCGCCGCGATCCGCGACCTGCCGACCGTGCGGGTCGAAGGGCTCATGACGCACCTCGCGACCGCGGACGAGCGCGATCTAGCGACGGCACGCGAGCAGCTGCAGCGTTTCGCGCAGGTGCTCGGCGCGATCGGCGAACCGCCGCGCTACGTGCACGCGCAGAACAGCGCAGGCGTCGCCGCCTTCGGCCTTTTGCCCGGCATCAACGCCACGCGACCGGGCGTATCGCTTTACGGCCTGCACACCGCCCCGCATCTGGTCGGCGCGCTCGCGCTCCGGCCGGCGCTCGAGTGGCGCTCGCGCGTGCGCCGCGTCGCCGACGTCAAGAGGGGCACCGGCGTGTCGTACGGGCACGAATACCGGATGCCCCGCGACGGTCGGATCGCGACTGTGCCGGTCGGCTACGGTGACGGGCTCGCGCGCTCGCTCGGCGAGAGCGGCAAGCTCGTGGTCGGCGGTCGCGCGCTGCCGGTCGCGGGACGGATCTGCATGGATCAGGTCATGGTCGACGTCACCGATGTCCCCGAGGTGCGCGAGGGCGACGAGGTCGTGATCATCGGCGCGCAGGGTGGCGCGCGGCAGAGCGCAGACGACCTCGCGCGCGCGCTGGGCACGCTCAACTACGAGATCGTGACCTCGATCAGCCGACGCGTACCGCGCCGCTATCACCAGGGTGGGCGGGTCGTCGCAACGCGGACCCTCGCCGACGGGTACGTCCGTTCGTGAGGCGGTCGCTCGCGATCCTCTTCGCCCTCGCGGTGGCGTGCACGCCGCCGACCACCGCGCCGTCGGCCTCACCGAGTGCGTCGGCGAGCGCCTCGACGACGCTCACGCCGGTCGGCAGCGGCACCGCGACGCTGCCCGACATGACGCAGGCCCTGCTGAACAAGCCGCTCCCGGTCGCCGATGTGTTCGCGCTCACCCGAGCGATGCGCGGCCGAGATGGCCAGCCGGCGAAGGAGTTCACGCCCGTCCGCACGACGCCGCCGGTCGAGGACGTGGGGACGTCGAAGCCGTTCTGGACGTACGACTTCGCGGCGAAGAAGAACCTCCGGATCACCGCGACGCTCCGCGTGATGACCGAGCACGCGAAGTGGTGGGTCCAAGACGACATCACCGTCGACCTCACGCAGCTGAGGCAGAACGCTACGTTCTTCGAGTCGAACATCTACCCGACCAACCGGCGGCTGTACGGCTCGGAGTGGTCGCCGGGCGTCGATGGCGATCCGCGGATCGACATCATGATGGCGCGCATCCCCGGCGCCGCGGCGGGTTACTTCAGCTCGACCGACGAGCTACCGCTGTGGGTGAACGAGTTCAGCGCCGAACGCGAGATGGTGTACGTCAACTCGCAAGCGGCGCGCGCCGGATCCGCGTATCTGAACTCCGTCGTCGCGCACGAGTTCTGCCACATGATCCAGTTCGGCCATCACAAGAGGTCATCGGTATGGTTCAACGAGGGTCAGGCGCAGCTCTGCGAGCAGGCCAACGGCTTCGGGCAGCCGCACGCGCAGACCTTCCTTCAGCTGCCGGACACGCAGCTCAATGACTGGCCCGAGCTCGAGCAGTCACAACCGCACTACGGGGAGGCGCACCTCTTCCTCGACTTCCTGCGTCAGCAGGCCGGCGGCGACGCGCTGATCAACGCGTTCATCGACAAGGGCATCGACACACCCGCCGATATGGATGCGGTGCTGAAGGAGCGCGGCCAGAAGAGCCTCGACGAGCTGTACGCGGACTTCGTCGCGGCGAACGCGTTCCTCGGGACGCCCTCCGTCGATAAGGCGTCGACCTACCCGAGCGGCGCGGTCGCGCGCGTCGCTGCGACCGCGACCGACCAGGATCGCGTGTCGCTCGGCGGCAAGCTCGCGAGCACGGTGCATTCGTACGCGGCTCGATACGTCGAGCTGCCGCGCGCCCTCGCGACCGTGAAGTTCAGCGGCACGCTGCGCAGCAAGGTCGTGCCGACCGATCCGCACTCCGGCACCGCGATGTGGTGGTCCGATCGCGCCGACGGTCTCGACAGCCGGCTCACGCGCACGGTCGACATGTCGAAGGCGACGAGCACGAAGCTCACGTTCTGGACGTGGTACGAGGTCGAGACGGACTACGACTATGGGTACGTCGCGGTTTCGGCGGACGGCGGCACGCGCTGGACGACGCTTCCCGCGTCCGCGACGACGAAGGAGGATCCCAACGGCCAGAACCTCGGCAACGGCTTCACCGGGACATCCGGCGGCGCTAAGCCGACGTGGATAAAGCAGGAGGTCGATCTGTCCGCGTACGCCGGCAAGCAGATCCTGCTGCGCTTCGAGTACGTGACCGACGGCGCCCTCTCGCTCCACGGCTTCGCCGTCGACGACATCGAGCTGCCCGGCGTCTTCAGCGACGACGCGGAGAAGGATTCCGACTGGCAGGCTGAGGGATTCGTGCGCTCGACGAACTACGTCGCCCAGAAGTTCATCGTGCAGCTGCTGCGTTTCACCGCTGCCGGCGCGACGTTCGAGCGCAAGGTCGTCGACGGTACGACGCAGCTCGACATCGACACCTCCGGCGATCGGAAGCCGCCGCTGCTCGCCGTCACCGCCATCGCGGTGCGGACGACCCAGCCCGCGGCGTTCGAGGTGAGCGTCGAGCGTCGATGACGCACAGCCACGAACCGCAGGTGAAGCCGATCAAGTACGGCGTCGTGCCGGCCGGCGGCCTCGGCACGCGCTTCCTCCCGATCACGCGCACCGTCCCGAAGGAGCTGCTGCCGATCGTCGACACGGCGGTGATCGAGCTCGTGGTGAGCGAGCTCGCGGCATCGGGTGTCGAGCGTGTCGTCATCGTCGTCGGGCCGGGGAAGGAGAGCATCGAGTCCTACTTCCGACCGAACCCCAAGATCGAGCGGCGCCTCCAGATCGAGTTCCGCAAGGACGAGCTCGAGCTGCTGCACCGGCCCGAGAAGCTCGCCCAGGTGAGGACGGTCGTCCAGAAGGAGCAGAAGGGCAATGGGCACGCCGTGCTCATGGCGCGCCCACTCGTTGGCGCGGAGCCGTTCGCGATGATCTGGGGCGACGACATCGTCCTCGCGAAGGAGCCGGCGGTCGCGCAGCTCATGCGTGCCCGCGAGCGCCTCGGCGGCGGGAGCGTCGTCGGATGCGTGCGCGTCGACACGAAGGACACCTCGCGCTACGGGATGGTCGCGGGGACGAAGGTCGACGCGGACGCGATGCGGGTCATCGCGATCGTCGAGAAGCCGAAGCCGGACCAGGCGCCGAGCGACCTCGCGGCCGTCCACGGCTACCTGCTCGAGCCGGAGATCTTCGACGTCCTGTCGAGCGCGAAGCCGGGGGTGGGCGGCGAGATCTGGCTGACCGACGCGGTCAGCGCCCTCGCGCGCCAGGGCGGGACCGTCTGGGCGGTCGAACTCGAGGGGCAGCGCTACGACGCCGGTGACAAAGTCGGGTACGTGAATGCGTTCCTCGACGCGGCCCTCGGGCGTGCGGATACGGCCGAAGCGGCCCGACAACACCTCAAGTCCCTGGGGTGGACCCCACCTGACCACTAACCGTACAGTCGAGCCCTCCTAAACGGGTTGGACGGCCCGAGGCGCCCTCCGATAGCATCGAAAGCGTTCCCCCTCTGTACACCCGCTGTGGTGGGTTGCTGTCCAGGTGGGATCGGGGGAACGGGAGGAAGGGACTGAAGGGCTTCCACTCGACCGGACTGCTTCGCGTCGCGCAGCTCCTGCTCGTTACGTTCCTCGCGTTCGGCGCGGGGTGGCAGGCCGCCCTCGTCGCCGGCGCGTCGCTGCGCATGGGCGATGTCACCGCGCTACCACGCGCTGAGGGTGAGGCTCGCGGCTTGGCGCGGAGCGCCGCGACCGATAACGCGGCGAGTCGGATGGGCGCCTCCGGCCGGAGCCTCGTCCTCGCGAGCGGCGTACCCGTCAGCGTCGTAGACGGTGGCGCGAGCCGAGCACTCCGCGTGGCCCGCGGCTCCACGGCGGCGGAGGTCCTGGAGGCGGCCGGCCTGACCCTCGGGGCGCTCGACCGGCTGGAAACGTCGGTCGACGGGACGGTCGACGCCGGCGACGTCGTCCGCGTCGTACGAGTCTCCGAATCGGTGGCCGTCGTCCGCGAGCCGATCGCCTTCGCCGTGACGACGATGCCCGACCCGACGCTCGTCCGGGGCAAGGCCGTCGTCGTGACGGCCGGCGTCCCCGGGCTCGCCGAGAACACCTACCGCGTCCGCACCGCCGACGGCGCCGTCGAGGAGCGCCTGCTCGTCGCGAGCACCCAGCTCCAGGCGCCCGTGGCGGAGGTGCGCCGCGTCGGCACGCAGGCGCCGCCCGTGCCGGGCGACATCGCGTCGATCATCCGCAGCGCCGCCGCGAACTGGGGCGCCGATCCCGATCAGCTTCTTCGCGTCGCGTGGTGCGAGAGCCGCTACAACCCGAGCGCGTACAACCCCTCGAGCGGCGCATCCGGCCTCTTCCAGTTCCTCGCGTCGACCTGGGCCGCCAACAGCGTGCGCGCTGGATATGCGGGCGCGAGCCCGTTCGATGCGGTCGCGAACGCGAACACCGCGGCCTACATGTTCGCGAACGGGCAAGCGCGGCAGTGGTCGTGCCGCTAGCTGCCCTCTCGTGGCGTGTCCCGTCGCGTCGCCGATGTGCAGGTCGGCCAGCGCGAGCTCTCCGGTGAAGTCGAAGACGCTGGGCAACATGCGGATCCGTGAGCGCGGCTCGGACGCAGCGAAGACCAAGGCGACGCGGAGGTCTGAGCGCCGCTCCGTCTAGTCTCGCGGGCTGTGGACGACATCGCCGATCCGCGATCACTTGACGCCGCGCTGCGCCGCCACGGCGCGCGCGCCGCGAAGAGCCTCGGGCAGCACTTCCTCGTGGACCGCGGTGTGCTCGCGTCGATCGTCGACGCAGCGGAGCTGTCGGCGAATGACGACGTGCTCGAGATCGGGCCGGGCCCCGGCGTCCTCACCGCGGCGCTCGCCGATCATTCGCGATCGGTCACGACGATCGAGATCGACGAGCGGATGATCGCCATGCTGCGCGAGACTCTCGGCGAGCGCGACAACGTTCGGATCGTCCGCGCGGATGCGCTCGCGGTCGATCTCTATGTCCAGGCCGAGCGACGGCCGACGCGCATCGTCGCGAACCTGCCGTACCAGATCACCACGCCGCTCCTCGAGCGCTTCATCGGCGACGCGCGCCGGCCGCCGCTCGTGGTTGTGCTGGTGCAGGAGGAGGTCGCGCGGCGCATCGTCGCGACCGCGGCGAACGAGCGTGCGCCACGCGAGCGTGGCTACCTGTCGGTGTTCGTCGAATCATTCGCCGAGGCGCGGATCGTCCGCCGAGTGCCGCCGCGCGCGTTCCGGCCACCACCGCGCGTGTCGTCGGCCGTCGTCGCGCTGCGCACGCGCGAGCGGCCCGCGTTCGCGCCGCTCGACGAGCGCGCGTTCCTGCGCTTCGTCAGCGACGTCTTCCGTCATCGGCGCAAGCAGCTGCGTTCCGCGCTCGGTCACGAGGCGGGCATCGACCGCGAACGTGCCGAGCGCGCGCTGCAGGAGACCGGCATCGACCCGCGCCGCCGAGCGGAGGAGCTCTCCGTCGCGCAGTGGGTCGCGCTGGCGACCGCGCTCGGCGTGCCGCGCGAATAGTGGGTCGTTCCGTGCGCGTCGCCGCGAAGGCGAAGCTGAATCTCGCGCTCGCCGTCGTCGGCAAGCGCGACGACGGCTATCACGAGCTGCGAAGCGTGTTCGTCACGCTCGACCTCGCCGATGACGTGCGCGTCGCGCCGCACAAACGCCTGGAGGTTCGAAACACGTTGCCCCTCGACGGCGAGGATCTCGCAGCGCGTGCGGTGACCGCGCTCGCCCGCGCGACGGGGCGCGAGCCATTCGCGTTCGTCAGCATCCGCAAGCGCATCCCCCTCGCTGCGGGCATGGGTGGCGGATCGAGCGACGCCGCGGCGACGCTGCACGGTCTCGCGCAGCTCTGGCGGGTCGACGCCGATCTGATGCGGATCGGTGCGGAGCTCGGCTCGGATGTGCCGTTTTTCGCGTCCGGAGCGCGCGCCGCTTTCGTTTCCGGTCGGGGCGAACTGGTCCGCGCGCTCGCGCCTCCGCGCGACCCCATTGACGTCGTCGTGTTGCGGCCGCCGTTGCGCCTGCCGACCGCGGAGGTGTTCGGCTCGTTCACGATGAGCGATCGCGTCGCGGCGTCGCGCGTCGAGCAGCTGGTGAGCGCGTTCGAACAAGGACGCGTCACGCCGGACGTCATTCGCACGTACGCGGCGAACGATCTCCTCGCCGCAGCGGAGCGGCAATGCGAAGCGATCACGACGTGGCGAACCGCGGCCGCCGCGCGCGGCATCCCGCTGTTCCTGACCGGAAGCGGGCCGACGCTATTCGCGGTGGCGGACGACCGAGGGGACGCGGTGCGTGTGGCACGCATCCTCAGGCGCGCGGGAATGCGCGCGCATCCGCACAAGATCTGCGTTTGACCTGTTGTATCGCGCGCGAATCAGCGGGCGACCGAGGGCTGTCCCCTTACGGTTGACGCATGGACGAGAAGCGCGGAGACATGACCGTTCGACAGGCCGGCGCAAAGGGCGGCACGTCGACGGCAGGCAAGCACGGCGCGGGGTTCTATCGCGAGATCGGAAAGCGCGGTGGCCAAGCCCGCAAGGGTCAACTCGGACCCGAGGGATACGCACGGCTCGGACGCAAGGGCGGTGAAGCTCGGAAGACCCAGCTGGGGTCGAAGGGCTACGCGGAGCTCGGGCGCCGTGGTGGCGAGGCGCGCAAGTCGCAGCTTGGCAGTGAGGGCTACGCGCAGCTCGGTCGCAAAGGCGGTCGGCGCGTCGCGGAGCTCATTCGTCGCGGCAAGCTGCCGCAGAACGGGGACCGCTAGGCAAGCGAGCACACCACCTATCCTTTGGCCATGTCCCTCTGGGGCGTGGCCAAGTGGTAAGGCAGGGGACTTTGGATCCCCGATCCCAGGTTCGAATCCTGGCGCCCCAACCCGCACGTCCCGTTAGATGAGTAGATCGCCGCTGGGCATTGTGCTCGCGGCGGGGTTGGGCACGCGGATGCGATCCCAGACCCCGAAGGTGATGCACAGCGCCGCGGGCCGCCCGCTGCTCGCGTGGATCCTCGGCACGCTCGCCGAGGTCGGTGCGCGTCCCGTCGTCGTGCTCTCGAGGGAGAGCGAGCCCGCGCGCGCTCTGCTGAACGGTGAGGCGACCTTCGCGA
>Ga0209157_1004100_pt1 | contig 10960 bp, 8 predicted proteins | sample GraSoiAngelo_135_FD_185892 | JGI IMG/M metagenome (GOLD analysis project Ga0209157, IMG submission 185892) | Grasslands soil microbial communities from the Angelo Coastal Reserve, California, USA - 14_0929_05_40cm (SPAdes) (version 2) | ecosystem: Environmental > Terrestrial > Soil > Grasslands ... | reverse complement strand
AGATCTGCGTCCGGTTGTTCGGCGTCTCGAAATGAAAACTCCGGACAATCTCAATCGGCGGTTGATCCGGGAACATCCGAGGGAGGAACACGATGGCTAGGAGGACCATGAACACGAGGCCGGAGAGGAACGAATACCGCAGGAGCTTCGTCGCCTGCGGCGGCGGACTCCGTTTTCGTTTGAAGGGCACCTCCGGCTTGGAGGGCCGCCGAATCTTCATGGACTCACCCCACGTAGATCGCAGGCCGTCCGGGGACGGCGTGGTCCGCTTTCTTCGACGGATCCCAGCGTTTCGGATCGTCCGCCCGGTACACGTCGACCTTGACCCGGAGCTCCTTCTCCAAGAAGCCGAGGTTTTCCCGGAACATCGCGAACTCGTCCACGGACGCAAACCGGTCAAGCTCATCCGGCTTCGCGTGCCGCAGGTCCTCCGCGACCTTCTTGGCGAAGGCGGCGACCTCTTTCGCCCGTTCCCGCATCTCCGGTTCCGCGATGGCTCGCTCCATCAACACGTTCATCGGGATCGGCCCTTTCTTGGCAAGCTCGCGCGCGGTCCGGTGGACGTGCACTTTCCATGCGGGGGCGGTGTAGAGGGCCAATCGCTTCGGCGCGATTCCGGTGACCTTGAGGATCTCACGGACATCAGCGAGCGTCGATTGCAGCAGGACTTCCGCGGTTTCGGCCCGCGGATCGACCTCGGCGGAGATCGCTTCCGGATACCCCGCGTTCACGACGAACCCATCGCCGCCGAGGCGATGCCAGATCTCTTCCGCCACGTGAGGGACGAACGGAGCGAGCAGCTTTGTCTGGACATCGATGAACCGGCGGAGCACGTCCGCATGCGGTCGGCCCTCGGACCGACGGACGTACCAGGACCACGAGGCCTGCAGGTCGAAGTACCCGTGCCGGAGGGCCGCCTTGTAGTTCATTCCCTCCATCGCGGTTCGGCTCGCCTGGATGGAACGGCTGAGGACGCTGAGGAACCATGCGTCGATGCCATGGTGCTCCTTGCGGGTCGCGTCCTTCGACGTGGCGAATCGGAGCCATTCCTCGATGCGGGCTTTCGCGGACTCGGCGAAGTCCATGTCGACGTTCGGATCGTCGAGGCCGTCTCCCGCGTTGGCGACGGTCAGCCGGACCACATCGGCGCCCCACTCCCGCACGGCTTCGCGGATGTACCAGACGTTCCCGCGGGACTTCGACATCTTGCGACCCGCCAGGCGGACCCATCCGTTCACGCCGTACCCACGAGGCCACCGTTCCTTCGGGAAGATGGCGGTGTGCGCGAAGAGGCAGAAGGTCATGTGGTTCTGGACGAGGTCTTTCCCGGTGTTCCGCAAGTCGAGCGGGTACCAATAGGTGAATTCTTGGCGGAGGCCGTCGATCACGTCAGCCTCCAACCCGAGGCGAGACGCGACGGCCTTGGCGCTGCCCTTCCCAAAGAACACGAAATCGAAGAACGCATCGTCGAGGCGCTGCGCCCACGGGACCGACGACCGCAAGGCGCCGCCCTGGAGGGCGTGGGCGATCGTGTAATACGCCATGTAGATCGTCGAGTCGCTCAGCGATTCGATGACCCAGTTCGAGTCCCAAGGCAGGATCGTCCCAAGGCCCCGATGGTGGGCGCACGGCCAGTCACGGAGCCAGTCCGTCACGTAGTCGAACCACTTCCGCAGGGCCTCCGGGTACAAGTCCATCGACGCGATCGCCTCGTGGACCTTCGCCTTCCACGCGGGATCGGCGTAGGAGAGGAACCATTGGTTGTCCACGACCTTCACGATCGCGGGCGTCATGCACCGGCAGATGACGAGGCCGCTCGGCTCGTACATCACGTCGGCCAGGCCCTTCGACGTCAGCTCCTTTCGGATTTCCTCTTTCGCGACCTCGACCCGAACGCCGGCAAAGGGGCCGCAGTTCTCGTTCAGGACGCCGCGGTAGAAGCCGGTCTTGTACACCTCCGCCTTCGCCTGCTCGAGCTTCTCCCGGTCCCGCTGGTTCCGGATCCCCAGGCGGTCGACGATCTCGACGCCCGGCAGGGGACCCCATCCCGGCGTCCGGATGATCGGGATCGGCTGAATCGCGCGGATCCGATCGGCGTCCAGATCGTACTTCGCCAAAAGGCGATCGTCCTGCTGCAGATCCCGCAGGGCGACGTAGTCGTCCGGTGCGTCCGACGGGACGCTCGTCACGATCCCGGTCCCACGGCCTTGGTCGATGAAGGAGCCCGGCAGGATCGGGATGGCGCGGTTGATCGCGGGAGCCACCGCATCCTTGCCGAGCAGTTCCGTTCCATGGATCCTCGACTCGATCGCGACGGACTTCCCCTGCTCCGAGAGCTTCTTCGACGCGAGGTCGTTCAGGATCCACCGCTCGTCGCCGACCCGGGCGACCACGTATTCCGCTTCCGGATCGACCCAGAGGTTCGTCTGGCCGAACACGGTCTCCGGCCGGATCGTCGCCGCGACGAGGAACCGGCCGTCGGCTAGGGGGAACTTGAGCAACGTGTACTCCATCGGGGTCTCGCCCTCGCCCTCGAGCCGATCATGGTCTCCGATCGGCGCCTGGTCCTTCGGGCACCAGATGACCGGGTGCTTGTCGATCCGCACATAGCCGCCGTCCTTGAGGCGGTGAAACTGCCAACGCACGAACGCGTCGTACGGCGGGTTGAGCGGCGTCGTGATGAAGGACCGCGTCCAGTCGACCGCCGCGCCGAGGGCCTTCAGGTCCTCCATCGTGGCGGCCGGGAAGACTTCAATCCAGTGCATCGGATCGGCGAACTTCGGGATCTCGCGGTCGGGGATGCCCATCGCCCGGAGGATCTCCCACTGCTTCGGCTCCTTCTCCGCGATCCGTTTCGCGGCTCCCAAGATCGGGAGGCCGGTGCAATGGAACGCCTGGGGATGGAGGACGTTGTAACCAAGCATCCGGCGGAAACGAGACTGGAACTCGGCCCGCAAGAACGACGTGCCGAACCCCAGGTGCTGATATCCGTTCATATACGGATACGGCACGGTGGAATACCATTTCGGCCGGCCAGGGTCCGCGCGCGCGACGTACACGTGCTCCCGCTCCCAGGCGGATTGCCACTTCGCCTCAATCTGCCGCAGGTCGCCCGGTCCTGCGACGCCCCGGGCCTTCGTCGGCGCGCGGGCGAGCGCGTGCGCCCGCCCTTTCTTCGGCCGGATGGGGGCGCGACGGGGCTTAGGCCTGGCCCGTGGTCGAGGTCGAACGCTTCGTCTCGCGGCGCGGCGGGTCTGCGACTTCTTCCGTCGACCGCGGCGGGCACGGGACTTCTTGGCCACGCGCGCACATAGGGACGATTCTCGTAAAGCTTTTCGCGGGGCATAGAAGGGTGAATCGCCGCTCGTTCGTGGCTCCGCCGGGCCGTCTTCCATATGGCATACAAAATAAAAATCCGAGGCCCATTCCACGCCTGGTTTCGCGCCACGATGGAGGCCCTTTGTCCTACGTCGTATGACAATTGACAAAGACTATATGTACCGTGCGCCAGGATACGGCGGACAACACGCCGAAAATTGCGCGAATGGTGTATGACCTCGTCATACCTGTTCTCGCGGTTCAGGCGAGGGATTCGGATGGACGAAAACGAGCGGATCACCCTGCGGCTCGAGAAAGAAAACCTCGAGCTGATCGACGCGTTCCTGAAAGGGAGCACGTCGCATGGGAACCGCTCCCAGCTGGTCCGCGACGCGGTCCAGGCGTATATCCAGACGATCCGCGAGGGCGGCGACACGGTCAAGATTCGCATCCCGCGGTACTACCTCGAACTGATCGACCGCCTCGTCGCAGACGGCTACTTCCTGAGTCGGGAGCACGCGGTCGTCCGCAGCATCGAGGAGTGGTTCACGCGGGATCGGGTGAAGGAGATCCAAGACCACCGGACAGAAGTCGACAAGATGACCGGCAAGGTCGTCTCCGTATCAACGGGCGACAAGGACGGAGTCATCCCTCCATGAATCGCACAGGCGTGGCGGATGCCGGAAGGGAGTCACCTCGGACGACGAAAAAAGGGAACGGATGGGACCCTGTCATGAAGGGATGGGATGCACGCCTTCAGCGGAGTGAACTGCCTTCTGGCCTCCCTCGATCGGTAGCAGGATGAGTGGAGGCCGGACGAATGGTACCCAGGGATTACGTCGAAGAAGTCATCAGCAGCCTGTTTGAGGACGCCGTGGACCCGAAAATCTCCGTCGTCGGAGTCGGGGGCGCGGGCGGCAAGATGGTGAGCACGCTCTACGACCGTGATATCAAGGGCGTCGAAACAATCGCGGTCAACACGGATCCCTCCGGGCTCTCAAAGGCCGAATGCGACGTGAAGATTCTGCTCGGTCAACCGGCGGACGGGGACCGGATCGCCGGAGCCCGCGCGTCCGCCGAAGACCAGGAAAGATCCCTACGGGATTCGCTCTCCTCGGACATCGTCTTCGTCGTCGCGGGACTCGGCGGAGCCGCTGGGACCGGAGCCGCGCCCGTTGTTGCGCGGGCCGCGCGCGCGAACGGGGCGGTAACGATCGGAGTTGCGATCCTGCCGTTCGAGATCGAAGGTCGGACGGAAGCTGCCCGACAAGGGCTCGAGGAGTTCCGTCGCGAGGCGGACAGCGTGATCGTCGTGGAGAACGACTCGCTGAACCGGTTCGCCGACCAAATGTCATTCAACGAAGCGATGCAAGTCATCAGCTACATGGTCGTCACGATCGTGCAAGGCGTCGTCGACCATCTGACCAAGTCGTACCTCACGACCCTCGCCGAGGAAGTCGAGAACGCGGCGAAGGAGATCGAGGAGCAGAACAACCACGCGATCCACGTCGAGGTGCAGCCGCCGGAGACGGTCCAGGCGGCCTGGGACGTGGGGCCGGTCGCCTTCAACGACGACGGCTTTATCGGCCTCCGCTGAGACACGCTCAACAATCCTCCCCCCAACCAACGCCCACCCGCGAGGGCTTCGGGCGATCCCCGCTGCAAGGCAGGGAGCGGCCCTCGCGACCTCTTTCTTTCCCTGGTCGGGCGGAAATCCCGGGATGCATTAATGGGACCGAAAACCGTTCCCACGACTGTGGGCACGGACCTCATCGAACGCCTCGAGCGCGAGGCCGACAGATCGATCCCGATCCGGTTCCGTGTGCTTCTCCGCCGGCAGAAAATCGTGACTTTCGCTTCCCTCGGAATATTGCTGCTAGTCTTCGGCGTACTGGGCGTTTCGCTCGGCCTTGGGATTTCCCCGCCCGCGGGGTTCGGTCGCGTCATACTCGTCGTCCTCATCGCAGACGTGCTGGCGGCTGGACTATTTCTGTACGTGAACTGGAGTTGCCCGCGCTGTGGAAAATACCTCGGCGAGAGCCGTTGGTTTCCGGGCTGGAATATCACCCACTGTCGTTACCGCGGCGTCCATCTCCGCTGAGACAGCGGGAAGGTTCATCGATGGTAGGTCAATCTCCGGGCCATGGCTGTTCACCGCGACTCCATCCCGCTCGACACTCGAGGACGCACGGACGCGATCGATCTCACGGAACGGGTCGAGGCGATCGTTCTGAAGTCGGGCATTCGCAACGGCCTCACCTGCGTCTTCACGCCGAGCAGTACGAGCGCGATCATCACGAACGAGTTCGAACCGGGGCTCATGGAGGAAGACATCCCGAAAGCGCTGGATCGGCTCTTCCCTTCGTCGATCGAGTACGGGCACGAGCGCCGGTGGCACGACGGAAACGGCCACAGCCACGTCCGCGCCACGTTCCTCGGACCGAGCCTCACGATCCCGGTCATCGACGGCCGCGTCGAACTGGGGACGTGGCAGCAGATCGTCTTCCTCGAGCTCGACAACAAACCCCGGCACCGCGAGATCATCGTGCAAATCGTGGGCGAAGGGGCCACCGGGGACGCCGCGGTAGCACGGCGGCAGGATTCGCGGGACTGGTCGAGCGCAACCCCTCAGCGCTCGTCGGTCGATCTCGCCTCCGATAGTTGGCACGTGGGGAATCCCAACGCGAGTCGAGTTGCGGCTGTGGGCGATCGGTTGGGTCGAGGGTTTGCACTTCCTTGCGATCCTGTACCTCGCGGTCTCCATCAAACCAGCCTGGCTCGCCGCATGCGTCTTGCTCGGCGGATTCGTAGTCTCGGGCGTCGCATAGGTCGCCATCCTGGATCGGTGGAGAGCGCATCCGCTCATCGCAAGAAAGGTGCTCAAGATGATCCGAACGCTCGACCTTGAATCCGGATTGCAGCGGCGTCCCTGAACCGCGAATTCGGAGGTCGGAGCGGCAAGTTTTAAGCCGACGGGATGGTAAGGCGCCGCGGGTCGATCCCATTCCGAAGGACGTGCAAGGTGAGAAGGTCACCAACTCGTTCCGGCTCAACAAGGTCGGCGTGACCGGCGTTGTGAAACCCGTCCAGGTGCGTCGTCCCAACCGAACGCTGACGTTGACGACAACCCTCGATCTGTTCGTCGACCTGCCTCCGGACCAGAAAGGGTCGCATCTCTCGCGGAACATGGAGGCAATCAATGAGGTCGTCGATCGCTCGGTGCGCGAGCCGGTCGACAGCCTGGAAGAGCTGACGGAGACCATCGCGCGTTCTCTGTTGAAACGGCACGAGTACGCGACGACCTCCGAGGTCTGGGCCCAAGCCGACTATTTCCTCGAGCGCACGTCCCCTTCGGGCCGGACCTCGCTGGAGCCGTACCGCCTCGTCGCACGGGCGAATGCACGGCGCGGGTCCCCGGACGTCGAGCGCTCGATCGGCGTCGAGGTCGTCGGAATGACCGCCTGTCCGTGCGCCATGGAAACGGTCCGGGAGGACCTGTTGCAGGCCCATCCGGAGATCGCGAAGTGGCCGGATGGCATACCGATCATCACACACAACCAGCGCAACCGGACGACCGCGATCTTGCAGGAACCGCCGGGCCATGAGATCGAGGCCGATGAACTCGTCGACATCGTCGAAGAGTCCCTGTCGGCGCCGACGTTCGGTCTGCTCAAGCGGCCGGACGAGGGCCGCCTCGTCGAGATGGCGCACCGAAATCCGAAGTTCGTCGAGGATGTCGTGCGCGACGTCTTGGACCGGCTTCTGAAGCGTTATCCGAAGATGCCGGACACCACCTGGGTGCGGGTGAAGTCCGAGGCCGAGGAGTCCATTCACAAGCACAACGCGTTCGCGGAGCGGTCGACCACGTTCGGCGAACTGCGCGCGCTCTGAACGTTTTGGCGAAGGCTGATGGCCTCGAAACGCGATGACGCCGCCATGGCGGTGCCGGCGCTTTGCCACCTCTGCAGCCGCCCCACCTTGCGATCCTGCCGCAATTGCGGCCGGCCCGCATGCGACGAGCATATCGCCGGAGGCGTGTGCGTCGAATGTCGCGTGGGCCGAAGGGGCCGGGCTCCGGGCGTCCGAGTCGCGTGATGGCCTCAGAGGATCCGCTTCGCATCCTCTTTCTCGATGCCTAAGGCCCGCAAGGCGTACGTCAACGCCTTCTGTCGGATCATGTCCCTGGTCTTGTCGTCGAGAAACTGTTCCATGACGAGGGGCGCCTTCCGCGCATATTGAATGGCGAACTCGGACCAGTAAAACGGCGCGTTCTCCTCGTCCAGCTTCGCCGCGGCGTTGTACTGTTCCTCCGCGTCGTTGAAACGTCCGAGGTCGACGCAGAATGAGGCGAGGGCGTCCCGGAACTGCGGGTTCTCGCCGTCCAAGTCGATCGCTTTCTTGTAAAGCCCGAGAATTTCGTCCGGCTCGACTTTCGGCACCCCCAGGGCCGCCTCGGCTTTCCCGAAGAACGCGACCGCGTTGGCCGGATCGGCCTTCGTCGCCTTGTCGAAGTGTTTGTACGCGGCATCGTAATCGAGCTGTCCGAGGGCCTGTTCGCCCGCGCTGATGTCGTTCTCGGCGGAGGAAGCCATGCGATGACCGCGCCGCAGATTCTCGGTACGCAAATAAAGATTCCCACGCGATTCTCATTCGGGATGCTGCCGTGCTCACAGGACGGCGCGGTGGTCGCGCAACCAATCGAGGTCGCTCAAGTAGAGCTGACGGATGTCGGAGATCCCCTCGACCGCCATGATCAGTCGTTCGAGGCCGAGGCCCCAGGCGAGCACCGGCGCCTTCAGGCCGAGCGGCTCCGTCACCTCCGGCCGGAAGATGCCGCTGCCGCCGAGCTCCATCCAATGTCCATCGGGCAGCTGGACCTCCGGCTCCATGCTCGGCTCCGTGTACGGGAAATAGCCGGGACGGAACTTGGCGCGCGTGAAGCCGAGCCGACGGTAGAACTCCTCGATCACGCCGATCAATTGAGCGAGGTTCGCGCCTTCCTCCATCACGACGCCCTCGATCTGGTGGAATTCCGGCAGATGCGTGAAGTCGATCGCATCCGGGCGGAAGACGCGTCCGATGATGAACGCCTTCTGCGGTGGGTCCGGGTGCTCGCCGAGCCATCGCAAGGTGATCGGCGTCGTGTGAGAACGAAGGACTGCGCGTTCCGCCTCCTTGCGGTCCCACTTGTACCGCCAACCCGTACTCCCGGTCGACCCGCCGGTCTCGTGGGCCTCCGCCACACGGCGCACAATTCCTTCGTCGGGGAGGGGCATCGTCGCGGGCTGCGACAGATAGAACGTGTCGAGCTGGTCTCGCGCCGGATGGTCTTGCGGCTGGAACAGGGCATCGAAGTTCCAGAACGCGGAGAGGACGAAGTCCCCCTGGATTTCCGTGAAGCCCATGCTCAGGAAGATTCGCCGGATCCGTTCGATGTAAGCGCCGAGGACGTGCCGCTTCCCCGGTCGGATGAGCGGCGCGAACGCCTTCGTGTCGTAACGTCGGAAGTCGACGCCCCGCCATTTGCCGGACCGAAGGAGATCCGTCGTCGGCTGGGCCACCTCTTCTTTGAGTTCGATGCCGGCGGCGAGGACCCTTTGACCGGCCGCGGTGAGGGCAATCTCCCGCCGGACGGATTCCCGCTCCTTCACCAGCTCGCGCCGGGACTTCAGATCCCGCAAGAGATGCGGATCAATCGAGTCCTCCGTCAGCTCCCCTTTTGCGAGCCGGGCGAGGAGGATCTCATCGGGCCCTTTCGCGGTCGCGGCCGCGCGCCCCGCGGGGGAGACGACGACGAAACTGCCGCTCGGCCCCTTCGACACGTCCGCCCAGCCCTTTCGACGCAGCCATCCCAAGGCGACCGCGAGCTCGGCGTCATCGAACTGGCAGGCGGCCTTGAGTCGGCCCACCTCGATTCGGCCGCCCGCCTTGATCGCGGCCTTCAGCGCCTTCCGTTCGGGCAGCTGGCGCCTCGCGACCTCGGGCCTCGCGAGCCGGTACGAATGGACGACCCGTTCTTTCATCGTGACGAGGCCTTTCGCCTGGAGCCAGGAGGCGGCGTTCATCACCTCGACGAGCTCATGGAACTTTCCCGCGGCACGAATCTCCTCGGGCGATGCCTTCTGAACCTTGCCGAGCGCCAAGAGGACTTTCTTCTCGAGGTAGCTCAGCTCCACCGCACCGGGAGGCATCCCGCGCCGCATGGGACCCTCGCGTTATATGTCTTTGTCGGGCCGCCGCCGATTCTCTCCCGGTGACGGGATTTCTCAGCCCTGAGAACTACGACACGTCCTATATATGACAAAACGGAACATCGAGCGCTCCGGTGAATCAGCCGACGCCTTCGAACGCACGAGCGAAAGCCCCGACCGAGGTGCCCTGAATGGAGGACCGGTTTCCGACCAACTATTCGATCCTGTTGTGCGGTCCGCCGGGCGTCGGGAAGTTCGAGTATCTTGTGGAAAGGATTCGGGACGACCTCCGAAAGGGCGAGCGCGTCGTCTTCGTGACCTTAGATCTCCATCCGAACGAGATCCGGGCACGGGCGAAGGCGTTGCACCTCGACCTGGAGCCCGGCGAAGGCAAGTCGTTCGTCTTCGTCGACTGCTACAGCGCGACCACGTCGGAGCGGCCCGAGACGACGGTCGGAAAGAAGACGTTCCTCGTCTCGAGCTTCAGCAATCTCGAAGGCATCGGGATGGCGATGAGCAAGGCGGGCCAAGAGATTGGGACGCCAGTCCGAATTTACTTCTACACCGTATCGACGCTGTTCCTGCACAACTCGACGCAGGCGATCGCGAAGTTCTTCCAGATCGTCACATCGCGAGCGAAGACGAACCTCGGCTTCATTCTGTACGCGGTCCACGAAGGCGTCCACGAACCGATGACGATGAACCTGTTGCGATCCCTCGTCGACGGCGTCGTCGAGATGCGCTTCACGGACGGCATGGGACATGAGGTCCGGGTCCACCACATGCGCGGGTACCAGGTCGACGCGTCGTGGCATCCGTTCGCCCAACTCCCGGAGGCGGTAATCTCGCGATGATGCAGTCTCCGCCGAAAGCCATGGCCCCGCGTGCGAAGACTGGGATCCCGGTCCTCGACGAACGGCTTCAGGGAGGATTCCCGCGTCCGTCCACGCTCCTCCTGTTCAGCGACAAGCCGACGGAGAAACGCTTGTTCGGTGAGAACTTCGCGATTCAGGGTGTGAAGGCGGGGGAGACCTGCGTGTATGTGGACTTCTTCCGCGCCCCGCAGCTCGCCCGCGGCGAACTGAAGCGCTTCGGTCCGGTGGATCCCGCGAAGCTCGTGTTGGTCGATGCGACGTCGTCTCAGCTCCTTCTCCCGAGCCACGAGAAGTATCACATCGACAACATCGACAGCCTCGCGAACATCCGCGAAGCGATCGTCGCCGCCATGGAGGAGGAGCGGCCCGGTCGCATCGTCGTGGATTCGATGGAGTTCCTCGTAGACCGTTTTCCCAAGGAGGACGTCCTGAGGCTGTGGCGCGAACTGATCGAGGCCGCCCGGTCGGCTGGGACGGTGATCTGTTTCCTGTTCATCAACTGGACCCTGATGGAGCGGGAGCTCGACGAGATCCGCGCGATGTCGGACTTCGTCGTCGAGTTCCAGTCCTCCCTCC
>Ga0209157_1004096_pt1 | contig 10970 bp, 10 predicted proteins | sample GraSoiAngelo_135_FD_185892 | JGI IMG/M metagenome (GOLD analysis project Ga0209157, IMG submission 185892) | Grasslands soil microbial communities from the Angelo Coastal Reserve, California, USA - 14_0929_05_40cm (SPAdes) (version 2) | ecosystem: Environmental > Terrestrial > Soil > Grasslands ... | reverse complement strand
GGAAGAGTGGAGCACTTTGCTCGCCGTGGCACAGAATTGGCTTATGTAAAGGGCGGGGCTCGGTGAAGGGGCCCAAGGAAAGGCGGTTTTGAGCATGTGTACCAGGCGGAAGTGGGCACGCATTGTCCCCGTGGTTCTGACCTTCGGCATCCTCCTGTCGTTCGGCGGCCGGGGTACCGTGTCGCGCGCGGACGACAGCGCCGAGGACCCTGAGTACGGCTCGACCTTCGGAAGGGTGCGCTTCCTCGACGGGAGCATGACCCTGCAGAGGACCAGTCAAGGGGACCTGACGGACGCCACTGTCAATGACCCCGTCGTCCCGGGAGACCGGCTGGGCACCGAGGACGGGCGTGCCGAGATCGGAATGTCCGACGGCTCCACCCTCTGGCTGGACCGGAGCACCCGCCTCACCGTGCGCAATCTCGCCGACATCGACAACCGCTACGAATCGACCAATCTGCTCGCCCTGGAGGGCGGGGCGGTTCGCATCGAGGCTCCCGACTCTGAGAACAAGAACAAGACCTTCCGTGTCGATACGGAGGCAGGATCTGTCTATCTCTTGTCGGGGGGAAGCTTCCGGATCGAGACCGATGAGGGTGTGGTGACGTTGTATTCCTTTCGCGGAGTGGCGGAGCTTTCCGGGGACGACGGATCGGTCCTGGTGCGCTCCGGGGAGCGCGGCAGCGTGCAACCGGGTCGGGCTCCTTCGGAGCCGCGCCGGTTCAACACGGCGCGCCTCGACGACTTCGACCGCTTCTGCGAGGATCGCCTGGGAGCCTACCTAAGGCGCGACAGTGACGAGCCGGTCGACAGGATCGTCGAGGAGGTTCCGTACGAGGTCCACCCGTACGTCAGCGAGCTGTCATCCTACGGCTCCTGGCACCAGGTGCCGGACTACGGCTGGGTGTGGAGACCCGTGTACACCGGATCCTGGGGTCCTTACGTGAACGGCTACTGGTCCTGGTGCCGCACCGGCTGGGTGTGGGTTTCCTATGACCCCTGGGGTTGGGCGCCCTATCACTACGGACGCTGGGACTTCGTCGTCAACGTCGGCTGGGCCTGGATCCCGGGTCGTGTCTGGAGCGGCGCCTGGGTCAGCTTCGCGGTCGGTCCGTCGCATATCGGCTGGTGCCCGCTGAACTACTACAACCGGCCGGTGTTCCAGGACACGACCATCGTCAACGTGGTCAATGTCAACGTGACCCGGCTGCAGCCGCGTGGCTGGCGCTTCGTCCCGGTGGGGCAGTTCTCGAACCCGCGCGCGCCGCGTTCGGCGGTAGGCGTCGATCGCCTGCCCCGCGGCACGGACGTGGTCCTCACTTCGCGTCTGCCGCGGTTCGATCCGCGCGATATCGCCGGCCGTCCTGAGCGCGGCGCCCGCTTCGTGGAGACAGTCCGCCAGAACCGCTCTCCGCTGCCGGTGGTCGTGGGTCGCGACAACAAGCCGCTGCCGTTCCGCTCGGCGGAGAGAAGCGCTGGCGAGACGCGTGCGCGCCGCGGCGCCGCATCGGCCTCGCCGCAGGAGCGCTCGCGCCTGCAGCAGCCGCGTCCCGCCGTTCGCCCGGGCGTTCCCGCCGTCGGCCCGGGCCGCAACCAAAGGCGCCCCGGCGACACCGCGCAGCCGCGCGGCCGCCCTGCCTGGGTGCCGAGAGAGGGAGCGCGCCCTCAGGCGGGACCGCGCGTTGTCCCCGGCGAGCCGGATCGTTCGCGTGGACGGGAGTCCGCCCCGTCGCGCCAGAGGACCGCGCCGCCGGCGCGCGACCAGGGTCAGAGACGGGAATATGCCGCCCCGCCGGCGCGAGCACCGGAGCCACCGCGCAATCCGCCACGCTCCGAGCCGCGTGACCAGGGGCGTGGCCAGAGCGCTCCGATGCGCGAGGCGCCGCGCGACACTGCGCGCCGTCCGAGCGCTTCTTCGAACGAGGCGATCGAACGGCTCTTCGACGGCGTGCGCGGTCGTCCCCGCGTCGAGGCGCCCCGCGTGACGCCTCCTGCCCGGGCGCCGCGTCCCGAGGCGAAGCCACCGCACCCGGAGCGACCGCCCCAGGCGCATCCACCCGCTCCGAGAGGCCAGCCCAAGCCGCAGGAGAACGACGACAAGGGCAAAGGGCACTGACCCACCGGGCATTTCTTGACGCGTCGTGGGGCGTGTGGTAAATCAGTCGCCCTCATGGCGATCCTGCCCATCCTCCGCTACCCTCACGAAGTGCTCGCGATCGAAGCCGAGACCGTGCGCGAGATCACACCCGACATCGAGCGTCTCATCAGGGACATGATCGAGACGATGCACGCCGCCCCGGGTGTCGGCCTGGCCGCCAACCAGGTGGGCGTCGGGCTTCAAGTCGCCGTCGTCGACCTCAGCGTCGGTGAGAAGCCGGGGGAAGTGCACGTCCTCATCAACCCGAGGATCCTGGAGAATAGCGGGTCCCACGCGGACGAGGAGGGCTGCCTCAGCCTGCCCGGTTTCACGGAGCGGGTGGGGCGGCCGGATCGCTGCGTGATCGAAGCGATGGATCTGAACGGCCAGATCCGCACGCTGGAGGGGCGAGATCTCATGGCCCGCGCCTTCAACCACGAAATCGACCACCTGCACGGCCGGCTTGTTCATCGAGCACCTCAGCCCCCTGAAGCGCCGGCTCATCAAGAAAAGGGTCCAGAAGCGGATGCGCGCCGGGGACTGGGACCTGGTCCCCGCCTAGATCCCGTCCGGGTCCGGGTCGAGGCCCCGCTCCCGGAGACCCGCCTCCGACACGCAGTCGCCTCACCCTGCAGGGGAGAGCATGCGGATCGTCTTCTTCGGGACACCCGATTTCGCCCTGCCCTCGCTGCGATCGATGCTTCAGGCCGGACACGAAATCGTCTCGGTCGTCTCGCAGCCGGACAGACCGCGCCGGCGGCAGTCCTCGACACCCGAGCCGTCCCCCGTCAAGGCAGAGGCGCAGCGGGCCGGCCTGCCGGTCCTCACACCCGAATCGACTAAGGACCCCGGCTTCTTCGAGACGCTCTTGAAGCTTGCGCCGGAGGTGATGGTCGTGGTCGCCTACGGCCGGATCCTGCCGCCCGAGATCCTCCGGATACCACCGCGCTGGTGCATCAACCTGCACGCTTCCCTCCTGCCGAAGTACCGCGGGGCCGCGCCGATCGCGCGGGCGATCATGGCGGGCGAAAAGGTCACCGGCGTCACCACGATCAAAATGGATCAGGGGCTCGATACCGGCGACATCCTGCTGCAGCGCGAGTGCGCCATCGGCCTGGACGAGACCGCCGGTGAGCTGGCCCGCCGGCTCGCCGATCTCGGCGCCGGGCTCCTGGCCCAAACGCTCGAGTCGCACGCGCGCGGCGTTTTGGAGCCGAGGAAGCAGGACGCGGCGGAGGCCAGCCCTGCCCCCTCCCTCACGCGAGCCGACGGCAGGATCGACTGGTCGCGCAACGCGCAGGAGATCGCCAACCAGGTGCGCGGTTGCCATCCCTGGCCCCTGGCGGTCACCTTTCTGCGCGACCGGCCGGTGACCGTGCACCGCGCCGAGGTGAGCTTCGAGCCGATGGCGGCCCGCGCCCGGCGCCCGGCGCCCGGTCAGGTCATCGCCGCACGGGACTCGATCATCGTCCAATGCCAGGGCGACAGCCGTCTGCGAATCCTGCAGGTCCAGTTTCCCGGCCGAAAGACCATGACGGCGCGCGAGGCGGTCAACGGGCGATTGATCCGTGTGGGTGAGACCTTTGCCCAGGCGCCCCCTGGCCGATAGCGCGCGCGCCGCGGCCTTCGCCGTCCTCGAGGCCGTTGAGTCCCGGGGCGGAAGCAGCAACACGCTCCTCGCGGAGATCGACCTTCCGGACGACCGCGAGCGGCACCTGGCCACGTCCCTCGTCTACGGCGTGCTGCGCCAGAGGCGGGCTCTGGATCGGCTCGTCGAGAAGACCTCCAACCGCCCCCTCTCGGAGGTCGACACGCCCACGCTCATCGCGCTCCGGCTGGCTCTCTTCCAGATCCTGTTCCTGACGCGCGTGCCGCGCGCGGCGGCGGTTGACGAGGCCGTGTCACTCGTGCGCGCCCGGCGCGGCCGTGGCGCCGCCGCTTTCGCCAACGGCATTCTGCGATCCGTCTGCCGGTGGCTGGATACCGGCCTGGACCCGGTCACGCTTCTTCCTGACGAGACCCTCGACACGGCTCTGTTTCTGGCCGAGACGTACTCCTTCCCGCGCGACCTCGTCGAGCGCTACCTGGTCCGGTTCGGGCGCCAGGAGTGCGAGATCCTCCTCGACACGCTCAACCGGCCGGCACCGATCGTCCTGCGTCCCGGGCGCCGCGCCGGGTCCCCGGAGGCCCTGGTGCGACGTCTTCAGGACGAGGGGATCGAGGTGGTCCCGTCGCCGCTTCTCCCGGGCGCCCTGCGCGTGGTGCGGGGAGCGCCGCAGCACACACGGACGTTCCGAGACGGGCTCGTCTACATCCAGGACGAGGCGGCCCAGATCGTCACGCTTCTCCTCCTGCCGATCGAGCCCGAAGGCGGCCTGCTCGATCTGTGCGCCGCGCCCGGCGGCAAGTTCCTGGCCGCGGCAGAGACGCTCCCGCCGGGCACGCGGATGGTCGCGACCGACGTTTCCGCGGCGCGACTGCGCCTGATCGGGGACAATGCCCTGCGCCTCGGGATCACCGGGATCCACAAGGTGGTCACGGACGCCGCGCGCCCCGGCCTGCGTGGCGACTTCGGCCGGGTGCTCCTCGACGCTCCCTGCTCGGGGACGGGCGTGATCAGGCGCCACCCCGAGATCCGCTGGCGGCGGAGCCGGGAGGACATCTCTGTTGCGACCGGTGTCCAGGCCAAAGCACTCATGGCCGCCGCCGAGCTCCTGTCGCCTTCCGGGCACCTGGTCTACTCCGTCTGCAGCCTGGAGCCGGAAGAAGGGCCCGAGCGAATCGACGAAGTGCTGCGAGAGCGCAAAGATCTCGAGGTCGTGGACGCTCGATCCATCCTGCCTCCTGCGCTTCACCGGCTGGTGGACGAGACGGGATTCCTCTCGACCCTGCCGCACCGCGACGACGTGGATGGGTTCTTTGCGGCCGTCCTGCGAAAGACCTGAGGAGGCTTCTTGGGCGCGACCCGACCGCTGTGTTACCATGCCATCCGGATCACGAGCGGAGGCCCGTATCCTCAACGACTTCCAGAAGGATCAGCTGCGCCGGCGAGTCGTCCTCCTGGCCTGGATCGGAGCGTTCGCCGGCCTGCTCGTGGTGGTCGGCGCGCTCAGCGCTTACATGACGGTGAGGCAGTCGGTCTCCGGACGCGACGTTGAGGTCCCGGATCTGTCACGCCTGACCGCGGAGGAAGCGTCGTCGTTGCTGAAGAAGAACGGCCTGATCCTGGAGGAGGCGGCGCAGCGAAACGACGAGTCGGTGGATGCCGGGCGCATTCTGGCGCAGGATCCGGCGCCCGGGACTGCGATCAAGCCGCAGCGCAAGGTCAAGGTCGTGGTCAGTCTGGGAAATAAAGTGAACTCGATCCCCGAACTGCGCGGGGGGGCCGCGCGCAAGGCGCAGATCACGCTGCAGCAGCAGGGAATGAAGCTGGGCGACCAGGCCTACGTGTACAGCCGCAGGGTCGAGGAGAACATGGTGATCGCCCAGGATCCGCTCCCGGAGAGCGCCGGGTTGCGAGACGCGAAGGTGGCTCTCCTGGTCAGCCGCGGGGCGCCGCCGCGGACCTACGTCATGCCGGACCTGAAGGGACGCGGCGAGACCGAGGTGCTGGCGTTCCTGGCCCGGGCGGGCGTGCGCACCGCACCTCTGCGCCGCGATGCCGCGAGCGGAGCGGCTCCTGGAACGGTCGCCGCGCAGGATCCCGAGCCCGGATTCCCGGTGCGCACCGGCGACCTCGTGACCCTCACCATCGCCGGCGGGGGCCGTGGCGGTGGCTAGCGTGGTGAAGGAGAGACCGGGGCACCGCGCGGCCGCCCGGATGCCCGCCACACCCGCGCTGGCCCCCTCGATCCTCACCGCCGATTTCGGCCACCTGGCCGATGAGATCGCCGCCGCCGAGGCCGGCGGCGCGAAGCTCTTCCACCTCGACGTCATGGACGGTCACTTCGTGCCCAATTTGACGATGGGTCCCCTGGTCGTCGAGGCGATCGACAGACTGACCGACCTGCCCCTCGACGTCCACCTGATGATCGAACAGCCGGATCGTTACGTCGAGCGCTTCGCGCGCGCCGGGGCCGATATGATTTCGGTCCACCAGGAGACCGCGCCGCACCTGCATAGAACGGTGCAGTTGATCAGAGACTGTGGAGCAGCGCCGGGCGTGGCGCTGAATCCCGCGACGCCGATCGGCGCGCTGGACGAGATCCTGCCCGACCTCGACTACGTGCTTCTGATGTCGGTGAACCCGGGGTTCGGGGGGCAGCGCTTCATCCCCTCGGTCATGACGAAGGTCGCGGCGCTGCGGCGGCGCCTCGATGAGTCAGGCGCGAAGACGAAGATCGAGGTGGACGGCGGAGTCGGGCCCGACAACATCGTCGCGCTGCGCGAGAACGGCGCGGACATCCTCGTCGCGGGCTCGGCGGTGTTCGACGGCCGCGATCCGAAAGGACGCGCCCGCACCCTCGCGGCGCTCCTGGAGCGGGCGCGGCGGAGGTGACGGTGTGTCCGGCGGCGACGTTGTGCAACTGAGGGTCCGGTATCCCGAGGTGGATCGCATGGGCGTGGCGCACCACGCGAACCACTTCATCTGGTTCGAAATCGGCCGGACCGAGCTGATGCGGGCCCGGGGAGTCACCTACCGGCGCCTCGAGGACGACGGAATCTTCCTGCCGGTGATCGAGGCCTCGTGCGCCTACCACGCCCCGGCGCGCTACGATGATCTGCTCCGCGTCCGAACGCGAATCGAGGGCGCGACCGCGGTGCGCATCACCTTCGAGTACCGCGTCGAGTCCGAAGCGGACGGTCGCCTGCTGGCGACCGGCACCACCCGCCACGCGTCCGTCGACCGCGACGGGCGGCCGCGCCGTCTGCCTGCGAGGTTCCAGGAGCTGCTGGCTTGAGGGGCTTCTTCCCTCGCGGGGTTGCGGAACGCGGCGCGAGGCAGGCGTTCCTGGTCGGGACGCTGGCGCTCGCGTGTCTCGGCGGCACCGCCTGCGCCGCGAAGCACAAACGGCAGCAGACATCCCTGCCCCCCCAGCGGGTCTTCGAGATGGCCCAGCAGAAGATTGCCCGGAAGCACTACTTCACGGGACGCACGATGCTGCAGGAACTGATGCCGCGCGTTCCACCGGATGACCGCGAACTCCTGCCGAGGATCCAGCTGGCGATCGCCGACGCCTTCTTCAAGGACGGCGGGCAGCTCAACTACGGCGAGGCGCTGAACGGGTACCGGACCTTTCTGACCTATTACCCGAACCACGAAGAGGCCGCGCGCGTCCAGTTCATGGTCGGGATGTCCCTGTTCCAGCAGGCGCTGTCCCCGGACCGCGACCAGTCATTGACGAACCAGGCCATCCAGGAATTCGAGAAAGTCGGGACGACGTACCCAACCAGTCCGTACGTCGAGCAGGCCCGGAAGAAGATCGTCGAGTGCCACGACCGCCTGGCGGAGCACGAGCGGCTCGTCGGGCGGTTCTACCAGAGGCGCAAGAAATACAACGCCGCGATCGACCGCTACCGCGCGATTCTCGACCAGTATCCCCTCTACAACCGGACGGGCCAGGTGCTGCTCGACATCGGAACGTGCCTTCTGGCGGTCGGCAACCGCCCGGAGGCCGAGGAGTTCTTTGGAAGGCTGTTCCAGGACCAGCCGGACGGCAAGCTCGCGTCCAGGGCCAAGGAACTCCTGTCCGAGTATGATCGGAGCCAGCAGAAGGAAGCGCGCAAGGAGCGCAAGGGATGAGCGCCGGACGGCCCCACCTCTCGGTCATCGTGCCGACCCTCAATGAGGAGGCCACGCTGCGTGATTGCCTCGATTCGGTAAGGTTCGCCGATGAGATCCTGGTCGTCGACTCCTTCTCGACCGACGCGACCGTCGATATCGCCCGCGAATTCGGCGCGCGCGTGCTGCAGCACGAATACGTCTACTCGGCGCGGCAGAAGAACTGGGCGATCCCTCAGGCGAAGCACGAGTGGATCCTTCTGGTCGATTCCGACGAGCGGGTCACGCCCGGTCTGCGAGAGGAGATCCTGGCCCTTCTCGCGTCCGGGCCGCGTGACGACGGTTACTGGATTCTGCGCGCCAACCATTTTCTCGGGCGGCGGATCAAGCGCTGCGGCTGGGGCACCGACAAGGTGATCCGCCTGTTTCGGCGGGACCTGGCGCGCTACCAGGATCGCGAGGTGCACGCCGAGATCGATCTCCCGGGGCCATTGCCCGTGCTCGCGCACCCGCTCGAGCACCACTCGTTCCGATCGTTCGCGCAATACTGGAGGAAAATTCAGATCTACAGCGAGTGGGGCGCGGCGCAGCTCTACAAGGAGGGGAAAAGGGCCGGGGCGCTGCAGATCCTCGGACGCCCGGTGATCCGGTTCTTCAAGATGTACGTCGTCCGCCTGGGGTTCCTCGAGGGCGTGCGTGGTCTCGTTCTGTCGATGCTGGGGGCCTTCACCGTCTATCTCAAGTACGCCCGCTTGTGGGAAATGCGCATCCTGAAGGGAGCGGCCGAGGTCCCCGCCCAGGTGGAAGCCGGCGGTCCCCTGGCACGCGAGCAGATCGGTCGCATGGTCGACGAGGAACGTCGCCCGCGCCAGGCTGACGTCCTCTCGCGGAACGGCCACCCCGGCCGGACCGCGCAGCCCCGTTGACGCATGCCCCGGTGACCCCGAAGACGATCCTGCACCTGAACACGGAGACCGGCTGGAGAGGCGGTGAAGCGCAGACGCTGCGTCTGGCCCAGGGCCTGCGGGCGCGCGGGCACCGCTGTCTCGTGGTCGGCCCGCGGCAGGGGGAGCTCCTGAACCGCGCCGCGGCCGCGGGCTTGACAGTCATTCCGCTCCAGGCGCGCGGCGAGTTCGACCTGCGCGCCGCCCACCTGTTGTCCCGGATCCTGCGCGACGAGCGGGTCGACGTCCTGCACGCGCATACAGCGCACGCCGTGACACTGGGCACCCTGGCGACGCTGTTCCGGCGGCGCCGGCCGTCCCTGGTCGCGGCGCGACGGCTTTCGTTCCCGCTGCGGAGCGCGCTCTTCGGCCGGGTCAAGTACGGTTTCCGGGTCGACCGAGTCATCGCGGTGTCGGAGGCGATCCGCCGCCTCCTCGTCCGGCAGGGGCTGGATCCGGACCGGGTCGTTGCGGTGCACTCCGGTATCGATCCCGAGAGATTCCGGCACGGTGATCGGCTGCGATTCCGTGAGTCGCTCCGGCCTCTCCTCGGAGACGAAACCGATGGGGCCTTCCTCGTCGGGGCCGTGGGGCACCTCGCCGCGCACAAGGGACTCGACATCTTCCTGTCGGCCGCCGCGCAGGTGGCGCGCGAGCTGCCAGCGGCGCGCTTCCTCCTGATCGGCCGGGGCGAGGCGGAGGGGACCCTGCGCCGCGCCGTCGAGAGCCTCGGGCTCGCGCCCCGCGTCGTGTTCCCGGGATTCCGCGACGACATCCCGGATGTATTTGCCGGACTCGACCTCTTCGTTCTATCCTCTGTGTCAGGGGAGGGCTCGCCGGCGGTCCTCAAGGAGGCGATGGCCTCGGGGACGCCGCTGGTGGCCACGGCGCTCGAGGGTCTCGATGAGATCGTGCAGGATGCCCGCCATGGCCTCCTCGTCCCGCCGGGGAACGCTCCGGCGCTGGCGCGGGCCATCGTCGTCCTGGCGGAGGACCCCCAACTCCGGGCCCGGTATTCCGCGGCGGCCCTGAAGCGGGTCATGGAGTTCACGGCCGACAGCATGGTCGAGAAGACCGAAAACATCTACGGGTCGATCGGTCAGCCTGCCCGGGAAGGCTTCGCGGGGCCGATCTGATGGGCGCCCTCAAAATCAACACGTACTACATGGACCAGCCCGGAGATTCCGCCTGGGTCCGCGTCAAGAACCGCCTGACGCGGCGCCCGATTCCGGCCTTCCCGCGCACGCTTCAGATCCAGACTTTCACCGGTTGCAACGCCGACTGTATATTCTGCCCCTACGGCCAGACCTATGAGACGCAGCCGAAGGGCAAGATGTCCCCGGAGCTGTTCAAGCGCATCATCGACGAGGCCGCCGAGCACGAAGTGCGCCGCATCAGCCCGTACCTCATGAACGAGCCGTTGATGGACCGCGACCTGTTCGACAAGATCAGCTACATCAACAAGACCATACCCGGCTGCAAGGTCGTCGTCACGTCCAACGGCCACTTCCTGACGCCGCACGTCGTGGACAGCATCCTGGAGATGGGGGACGGCATCCACGAGCTGTATATCTCATTCCAGGGCATGGACAAGGAGTCGTACGAGAAGACGATGCGGGGAAACATGGATTTCGATCGCACCCTCGCCAACGTCGACCACTTCCTGGAGACGCAGCGAGCCCGCGGCCTCGAGCGGCCGAAACTCTGGATCACCATGGTGGACACGGCCGTCATCGACGCCCGCAAGGCTGTCGTCTACTGGCGCTCGCGCGGCGTCGCCTCGAAGTACACGACGCTCGAGAACAGGGGCGGCAATATCAAGGACGCCGAGACCTTCAGCCGCACCCGGTCGATGTCGTACTACACGACCTGTGCCCGCCTGTTCAAGCAGGCCTACATCATGTTCAATGGGGACCTGGTTCTGTGCTGCGTCGACTACAGCCGCGAGCAGGTCCTCGGCAACATCACCCACAGCACCATCCACGACGTCTGGAACGGCCCCGTCGCCCGGGAGATCCGGCGCCGTTATCTCGGCCACGAATTCGATGCGCTTCCCCTGTGCGGCCATTGCAAGATCGACGAGGTCCGGGAAGTGAGCATCGACGTGGATGGCACGGAGAGGGTCGGCGAGACTGACGTCGCCGAAGAGGCGAACGGCTAGCGCGGT
>Ga0209157_1004091_pt1 | contig 10983 bp, 11 predicted proteins | sample GraSoiAngelo_135_FD_185892 | JGI IMG/M metagenome (GOLD analysis project Ga0209157, IMG submission 185892) | Grasslands soil microbial communities from the Angelo Coastal Reserve, California, USA - 14_0929_05_40cm (SPAdes) (version 2) | ecosystem: Environmental > Terrestrial > Soil > Grasslands ... | reverse complement strand
CCGGCGGTGCCCGAGAGCACGAGCGATCCGGTCTCCAGCACGTAGCCGCGGTGCGCGATGGACAGGGCCATGGCGGCGTTCTGCTCGACGAGCAGAATCGTCGTGCCCTGCCCGTTGATGGACACGATCGTCGCGAAGATCTGCTCGACCAGGACGGGCGCGAGCCCCATCGACGGCTCGTCGAGCAGCAGCAGCCGGGGACGAGCCATGAGGGCGCGGGCGATCGCCAGCATTTGCTGCTCGCCGCCCGAGAGCGTGCCGGCCACCTGGGTCAGGCGCTCCTTGAGGCGAGGGAAGAGCTCGAACGCGCGATCGAGGTCGGCCGCGACATGGCCGTCGGTTCTGAGATAGGCGCCCATGGTCATGTTCTCGCGAACGCTGAGCCGGTTGAAGATCCGGCGCCCCTCGGGCACGTGGGCAATGCCGCGCGCGACGATCTCGTGCGGCGGCACGCCCGTCAGTGCTCGGCCATCGAACACGACGCTGCCGCGACGCGGAGCGAGCAGCCCCGAGATCGTCTTCAGCGTCGTCGATTTGCCGGCGCCGTTGTTGCCGAGCAGCGTGACGATCTCGCCGCCGCGAACCTCCAGCGCCACGCCGCGCAGCGCGTGGATCTCGCCGTAGTAGACGTCGAGGCCGTCGAGGGCGAGCATGCCTAGGGTACTGCGCGGCCGGTCGCGGCGCGGCGCCCGAGATAGGCTTCGATCACCCGCGCGTCGGCCTGGACCTCGCGCGGCGGACCCTCGGCGATCTTCTCCCCGTGGTCGAGCACGGTGACGCGGTCGGAGACCTCCATCACGACGCGCATGTTGTGCTCGATGAGGATGATGGCGAGGCCGAGCTCGCCGACGAGGCGGCGCAGCAGCGCCATGAGCGTGCCGGCCTCGGCCTGCGTCATGCCGGCCGTCGGCTCGTCGAGCAACAGCAGGGCGGGCTCGGAGGCGAGCGCGCGTGCCAGCTCCAGCCGCCGTTGCTCGCCATACGCCAGGTTGCGCGCGATCTCGTTGCCCTTGCCTCGTAGCCCGACGCGCTCGAGCAGCACGCCGGCCCGCTGCCAGAGGGCGCCCTCGGCGTCGACGAAGCGCCGTCCGCGCGTCAGCACGTCACGCAGGCCGAGCCGGATGCGGGAGTGCATACCGACCAGGATGTTCTCGGCGGCGGTCATGTTGGCGAACAGCCGGATGTTCTGGAATGTGCGACACACGCCGAGCGCGGTGATCTCGTCCGGGCGCAGTCCGACCAGCGGCCGCCCGCGGAAGGTCACGGCGCCGGTGTCGGGGCGGTACAGGCCGGTGAACACGTTGAACAGCGTGGTCTTGCCGGCGCCGTTGGGGCCGATGATCGACGCGATGCCGTCGTCGAGCGCGAACGTCACGCGCTGCAGGGCGGTGAGGCCGCCGAACGTCTTGGTGACGTCCACCGCTTCGAACATCGCGCTCATTCACCTTCGTGGGGGGCCCCGAAATGGCCCCCCACTCCCCCCAATGCTCGGAGCTCCCCGAGGGACCCGGGGCGCTCCTCGGTCGCACGTGCGTTCATTGCTCGCCCAGCTCACGCTGGCGTCGTCGCGCAGGGAAGATGCCCTGCGGGCGAAAGATCATCATCAGGACGAGGATCAGGCCGAAGATCATCCGCTCGTACTTCGCGGGCTCCAGCTGGGTGGGCAGGTTCGCGAGGTTGTAGCCGAAGATCGTCACGCCGGCGTTCTTCAGCTCGTTGAGCCAGAGCGAGAGTCCCTTGAGCACCTGGAGGTTCAGCACGGTGACGACGGTGGCGCCGACGATGGCGCCCGGGATGCTGCCCATGCCGCCCAGGATGACCATCGCCAGCACGCCGATCGACTCGAGAAACGTGAACGACTCCGGGTTGATGAAGACCTGCTTGGCCGAGAACACCACGCCCATCACTCCCGCGAACGATGCGCCGGAGGCGAACGCCAGGAGTTTGGCTCGCACCAGTGGCACGCCCATCGCCTGGGCGGCCAACTGGTCTTCGCGGATGGCTTCCCACGCTCGACCGATATGCGAGTCCTCCAGCCGGCGATTCACGAGGATGACGACGACGACGATGAGCAGCGCGAGGAAATAGAAGCCCACCGCGTACGAAACCTCGAGCGGCAGCGGCGGACGCGAGATCGGCGTGATGCCGCGCGGGCCATTGGTCACGTTGATCGGCTTGTCGAGGTTGTTGGCGAGGACCCGGATGACCTCGCCGAAGCCGAGCGTGACGATGGCCAGGTAGTCGCCGCGCAGTCTCAGAACCGGCAGTCCGAGCACCACGCCGGTGCCGGCGGCGACGGTGAGGCCGATGAGCAGGAACGGGTAGAACCACCAGGACGGGAGGGGAAAGCCGGTGCCGCCGAACAGCACGTTTGCGTGCGGCGAGCCGAAGATCGCCCACGAGTAGGCACCGACGGCGAAGAACGCCACGTAGCCCAGGTCGAGGAGTCCGGCGAGGCCGACCACGATGTTGAGCCCCAGCGCGAGGGCCACGAAGATGCCGACCTGGGTGGCCACTTCCAGGTAGTACCCATTATAGGTGCCGATCACCGGCATGAGCACGAGCACGGCTGCCCCCAGCAGCGTCGCGCGCAGCCAGCCGGGAATCCGCGCCACGTACGCGTAGAGCAGGCTCCCTTGGAAGAGCAGGAACACGAGGATCGAGCGCGGGAAGAGCGCGACGGCGGCGCTGGAGAGGGCGACGAAGGCCACGGCCGCCGTCGCCGCAATCACGCGCGCTCTCGCACCACTTCGCCGAGCAGGCCCTTCGGCCGAAAGATCAGGATCAGGATCAGGACGGAGAAGGCGAAGATGTCCTTGTATTCGGCGCCGAACGCCCCGCCGGTGAGGAGCGACATGTAGGATGCCGCGAAGGCCTCCAGCAGTCCCAGCACGATGCCGCCGAGCATGGCGCCCGGAATGTTGCCGATGCCGCCCAGCACCGCCGCCGTGAACGCCTTGAGACCGGGAATGAAGCCCGTGTACGGGTTGATCAGGCCGTACTGCACGCCGAACAACACGCCGGCCGCCCCACCCATGGCGCCGCCGATGAGAAAGGTGAGCGAAATGATGCGATTGACGTCGATCCCCATGAGGCTCGCCGCCGCCTGGTCCTCCGCCACCGCGCGGATCGCGGTCCCGATCTTCGTGCGGTTCACGAGGGCATGCAGGCCCCACAGCATGAGCAGCGCGGCCACGATCACCACCAGCGACTTCGCCGACACGTCGAGCGTGCTCGTCAGCTCGAAGCGCTCGTTGAGCGGCTCCAGGGTGGGATAGACCAGGTTGAACGCGTTGCGCCAGAGCGACTCCGTCAGGCGGATCACGTCCTGGAGGAAGAACGACATTCCGATCGCCGAGATCAGCGGAATCAGCCGCGGCGCGGCCCGCAGCGGCCGATAGGCGACGCGCTCGATCGTCACGGCGAGGGCACCACTGGCGAGCATTCCGGCCAGCATGACGCCCAGGAGCACCAGTGGCCATGGCGCCGTGTCGAGCACGCCACGGCTCTTGAGGCCGAGGAGCAGCTCGACGCCGACGAACGCGCCGACGATGAAGATCTCCGAATGGGCGAAGTTGATGAACTCGAGCACGCCGTACACCATCGTGTAGCCGAGGGCGATCAGCGCGTACATGAAGCCGAGCAGCAGGCCGTCGAGCAGGACTTGGGGGAAGATCCTGACGAGGAGTTCGAAGTCCATGGGACGCTCGGCGGCAGCGGACCGGTCGACCTCTCGGCCGACGCGGTCCGCGGCCGCCGCGGGTGAGGATTACTTCTTCATCGCCGGCGCAGCGATCGCCAGGCGCTTGGCTTCCTTGTTTTCGCTCCACTTCTCGGGATTGTCGGTCGTCACCTGCATGACGTAGTAGGATGCCTTCTTCGGATCGCCCTTGTCGTCGAACTCGATCGAGCCCGTCATGCCGTTATACTTAACCTTGCGGATCGCGCTCCCGAGGGCTTCACGCGTGGGCGCCTTGCCGCCCTTGGTGACCTCTTCCAGCGCCTTGATCGCGATGGCGGTCGCCACGTACGACTCGGCCGCGTACGGCTCGGGGTTTTTGCCGAACTTCTTCTTGTATTCCTCGCCGAACTGCTTGGCCTGCGCGCTGGAGGCCGGCGCCGCCGCCGTCGTGTAGTAGGTGCCGACGACGGCCTTACCGCCGATCTTTACGAAGTCGGACGAGTCCAGGCCGTCGGGGCCCAGGAACTTCGCCTTCACGCCTTTCTCCTTGGCCTGCTTGAAGAACGGCGCCGCCTGATCGTAGATGCCGCCGAAGTAGACGAGCTCGGGATTCTTGGCCTTGATGGGCGTGACGATCGGGTCGAAATTCGATTTCTCTTCGGTGCCTTCGAACCCGACGATCTTCACACCCTTCTTCTCGAGATCGTTCTTGAACGCTTCGGCCACGCCCTGACCGTACGTCGTCTTGTCGTGCAGCACGTACGCCGTCTTGACCTTGAGCGTGCCCGCGGCAAATTCCGCGCCCACCGGACCCTGCACGTCGTCGCGACCGCAGACGCGGTTCACGTTCGGATAGCCGCGGTCGGTGACCTTCTCGTTGGTGTTCGCCGGCGAGATCATCGGCAGGTTGTCTTCCTTGTAGACCTCCGACGACGGGATGGCGACGCCGGAATTCAGGTGGCCGATGACGACCATGATCGCCTTGTCGGCGATGATGTTCTTCGCGTTCGACACGCCGACGTCGGGCTTGGCCTGATCGTCGTAGGGGACGAGCTCGACCTTGAAGCCGGCCTTCTCGAGATTGACCTTGAACTTCTCGATGGCGAGTTGAGTCCCGAGCTTGATGCCCTCGCCCAGCGCGGCCTGGCCGCCGCTCAGCGGACTCTGCGTGGCGATCTTGATCGTCTTACCCTGCGCGGCTGGCCCCGACCCCAGCGGCAAGAGGGCGATGGCCAACGCCGCGCCGAGCGCGACAAGGCTGCGGATACGTGTCGAAGTCATTGATTCCCTCCTTGAGCGTTGATGAATCGAGGGTTTGCGCGCCGGACATTATATATAGCGTCGGCGTGCGGGCGGTCAAGCCGCACGAGCGTTCCCGATGACGTCCAGAAACCGCCGAGTCGCCGCCGCCGGATCGGGTGCGGCGCAGACCGCCGAGATGACCGCCACCCCATCGGCGCCGGCCCGGACGACCTCGGCGACGTTGTCATGCGTGATGCCGCCGATCCCCACAAGTGAAACGCGGATCTCGGCACGGAGTTTCCTGATCAGCGCCGGGCCCACCAGCTGGAAATCCGGCTTGGTCGCCGTCGCGAACATCGAGCCGACGGCGACGTAGTCCGCGCCGTCGTCCCGCGCGGCACGCGCCTGCTCGACGGTGTGCGTCGAAACTCCGAGCAGCATGCCCGCGCGCAGCAGCGGGCGCGAGACCTTGGCGGGCAGGTCCTCCTGGCCCACGTGGACGCCGTCGGCCTCGACGGCCAGCGCAAGGTCGACGCGATCGTTCACGACGAACGTCGCGCCGGCACGGCGACACCGCTCGCGCAGGCGCCGCGCCAGCGGCAGCAACCGTCCGGAGGGCCATTCCTTTTCGCGTAGCTGGACCATGCGGCAGCCGCCGTCGATGACCGCGGCGAGAAGATCGTCGAGGTCGCGCCCGCGCGCCGCCGTCCGATCGAGGACGACGTACAGCGTGGGGTCCATCAAGGATGCAGGCGGCCGACGTCCGCGGTGGTGAAGCGACCTTCGATGAAGGCGGGATCGCTCAGGGTCTTGAGGTGGAACGGGATCGTCGTCTTCACGCCCTCGATCACCGTCTCCTGCAGCGCCCGCCGCATGCGGTCGATCGCCTCGGCGCGGTCTCGGCCACGCACGATGATCTTGCCGAGGAGTGAGTCGTAGAAGGGTGGAACCGAGTACCCCGCCATCAGGTGGCTGTCCACACGCACGCCGAAGCCGCCCGGCGGCACCCACGCCGTCACCCGTCCCGCGCTCGGCACGAACGTGTCGGGATCCTCGGCGTTGACGCGGCACTCGATCGCGTGCCCGTCGAAGCGCACGCCATCCTGCCGGTAGCCGAGCGCTTCGCCGGCCGCGATGCGGATCTGCTCGCGGATGAGGTCGAGCCCCGTGATCCACTCGGTCACTGGATGCTCGACCTGGATGCGCGTGTTCATCTCGATGAAGTAGAACGCTCCCTCGGCGTCGACGAGGAACTCCACCGTTCCCGCGCTGACGTAGTTCACCGCCGCCGCCGCCAGCAGCGCGGCGCGATGAAGACCCGCGCGCGTCTCGGCCGGCAGCGACGGGGCGGGTGATTCCTCGATCAGCTTTTGATGTCGGCGCTGCACGGAGCAGTCGCGCTCACCGAGATGCACGCGCATACCGTTGCGATCGCCGAGCACCTGCACCTCGACGTGACGCGCCTGCTCGATGTACTTCTCGCAATAGATTTCCGACGAGCCGAACGCTGCGCCAGCCTCCGCCTGACAGGCGGCGAACGCCTGTGCGGCGGCGGCGCGCTCGCGCACGATTCGCATGCCGCGGCCGCCGCCACCGGCCGCCGCCTTGAAGATGACGGGATAGCCGGCCTCGTCGGCGACCTCGAGCGCCTCCGCCTCACTCTTGAGCGGCAGCTCGCTGCCGGGCACGACCGGCACGCCCGCCTGCTTGGCGATGACCCGCGCTTGCGCCTTGTCGCCCATCAAGCGGATGGCCTCCGGGCTCGGCCCGATGAACGTCAGACCGGAGGCCCGACAGATGTCCGCGAACGTCGGATTCTCGGACAGGAATCCATACCCCGGGTGAATGGCCTCGCTGTCGGTCACGACGGCCGCCGAGATGACGGACGGCATGTTGAGATAGCTCGCGCGAGGCGCGTCGGGACCGATGCAGATCGTCTCGTCGGCCAGGCGCACCGGCAACGACTGCGCGTCGGCTGTCGAGTGCGCGATCACCGTGCGGATGCCCATCTCGCGGCACGTGCGCATGATGCGCAGCGCGATCTCGCCGCGGTTGGCGATCAGGATCTTGTGGAACACACGCCTGCCTACTTAGGCTGAAATGCCGAGGGCACACGCGCCCACTGATAGACCCCTTTCGCCGGGCTGTAGAGCGCCCAGCGCTCCGGATACAGGTAGCCGAGGGTCGTCTCGACGACGACGTAGCCGGGCACCTCGGTGTACTGCGTGGTCCACGGCTCGCCGGCGGCTTCCATGTACCGGTCGTACACGACGATCGGGACGGTCTGCGCGGGCACGTAGATGCGCCGAATCGGAACGCCCCATCCGCCCGTCTCCGAGACGCCGGCGTTCAGCAGCATCGGGTGCGGGTTGTTGAGCTGATTCGGCTCGTTGGTAAACGGCAGGCTCGGTCGCGTCGTCGCCGGTGTCCCCGGTGGCGAGCCGGCAGGCGGCGGGGCCGTGACCGTCACCGGCACGTTCGGGTTGACGACGCCGACCTGCGCCCACGTCGGGGCGGCGGCGGCGACGGTCAGCGAGAGGGCGATCAACGCGCTCTTCATGGTCACTCCCAGATCACGATTGCCCGCAGCTCAGCGCTGCGGCTCGAGGAGGAACAGCGGCTGTCCGTATTCCACGGGCTGACCGTTCTCCACGAGGATTTTCACGATGCGGCCTGCTGCCTTCGACTCGATCTCGTTCATCAGCTTCATCGCCTCGATGATGCAGAGGATCTGACCTTCCTTGACGACATCGCCCTCGCGGACGAACGGTTCCGCGGTCGGGGACGACGATCGATAGAAGGTGCCGACCATCGGCGCCTCGACGGTGATCCCTGCGGGCGCTGCGACATCCGCCACGACGGCGGGCTCCGTCGCCGGCGCGGCGCGGACGATCGGCGCCACGGCGTGGACGGCGGGCGCGGTCGGCGCGCCGGCGCGCTGTACGCGCAGGCGGGTGCCCGCCGATTCGACCTCGATCTCGGTCAGGCCGAGCTCGGCGGCGATCGCGGCCAGCCGCCGCGTCAGCTCGACGAGCCGGTCGTCGCCGCCGGACGACACGGGTGCGGCGTCGCGCCGGGCCATCAACCGGCCGCCGCGACGCGGCCGAGATACTCGCCGGTCCGCGTATCGACTTTGACGACATCGCCTTCGTTGAGGAAGAGCGGGACCTGGACGCCGGCGCCGGTCTCGAGCGTGGCGGGCTTCGTCCCGCCCTGCGCGGTGTCTCCGCGCACGCCGGGATCGGTCCGCGCGATCGCCAGCTCGACGAAGTTCGGCAGCTCCACGGTCGTCGGGGCGCCGTCGATATAGAGGACGTCCACCTCGGTGTTCTCCTTGAGGTACTCGCGGGCGTCGCCGACCTCGTCGGCCGACATCGACACCTGCTCGTACGTCTCCGTGTCCATGAAGTGGTAGCGCTCGTCCTTATAGAGGAACTGCATATGCTTCTCGTCGTACTCGACCAGCTCCACTTTTTCGCCGGATCGGAACGTGTTGTCGATCACCTTGCCGAGGCGCATGTGCTTGAGCTTGGTGCGCACGAATGCGCCGCCCTTGCCGGGCTTGACGTGCTGGAACTCGACGATGGCATACGGCTGCCCGTCGAAGACGATGCGCAAGCCCTTCTTGAAATCTGCCGTCGAGACCTGCATGGAACGTTCTCAGCCTTTCCGTCGCGAGCGGGCACGCAGTGCGGCTTCCAACCGCTCCCGTGCGCCGGCATTATCCGGGTCCTTCCGCAACAGCCGTGTGAACACGACCGACGCCTCTTCGGCCAACCCCTGATCGAGGCACAACGTGCCGAAAGCATCGGTCACGAACGTGTCATCGGCCAGCAGCCGCGCCACCCCCGAATCGCCGACCGGCCCTTCCGCGCGCAGCAGCCCGAGCAGCGTGTGCGACTCGCGATCGGCGGGATCGAGGGTCGCTGCCCGCTCGAGATGCTGGACGGCGTCGTCGAGACGTCCGAGCCGGCGGTACATCTCCGCGGCGAGCCGATGACATTGTACGTCCTTCGGGTTGACGCGGAGAATGGTGTCGATCTCGCTCAGGGCCTCGGTGAAGTCCTGCCGGCCCACGAGCGCCTTGGCCAGGATGAGCCGGGCCGTCGCGTAGTGGGGATGGCGACCGAGACCCTCTCGGCAGGTGGCGACGGCCTCGTCCACGCGGCCCGCCTTGCGGTAGAGGTCTGCGAGGAGGGCGAAGCCCAGGGACGCGGGATCCTTCGAAAGTCGCTCCTCGTAACGGCGGATTGCCGCCGCGAGGGCCAGGTCCTGCGGCGACATCGCCGCGCCGGTCGTCTCGTCGCTCATCGCGGGTCCTCCACGATCGATTCCAGCGCCGCGCGCACCTCGCGCGGCGGCACGTCATAGACGACACGGAACGCGCCGATCGACGGGGCCAGCACGAACGGCACGCGACCATCGCGCGCTTTCTTGTCGTGAGCGATGGCGGCGAGCACGGCGTCGGAATCGACCGTCGCCGCCCGGACCGGCAACCCGACGGCGTGCAGCAGTGACTCCTGGCGTCGCGTCGTGTCCGGCGCCGCGAGCCCGAGCCGCTCGGCCAGCCGCGCCTCAGCGACGATGCCGAGCGAGACGGCCTCTCCGTGGGTCCACGTCTCGAACCGGGTGGCCGCCTCCAGCGCGTGACCGATCGTGTGGCCGTAGTTCAGGGCAAAGCGCCACTCGCCCTTCTCTTCCGGGTCACGCTGGATCACACCGGCCTTGAGCCGACACGAGCCGCCGATGATCCGCGTCAGCGTCGGCAGGTCGCGTGCTGACAGCGCTCGCGCCGAGCCCTCCACGTCGTCGAAATACGCGGCATCGAGCACCACGCCGTGCTTGACGATCTCGGCGAGGCCCGAGCGGAAGTCGCGCTCGGGCAGCGTCAAGGCGACGGCGGGATCGACGACGACCAGACGCGGCTGGTAGAACGCGCCGATGAGGTTCTTGGCCTTGGGATGGTCGATCGCGGTCTTGCCTCCGATGGAGGCGTCGACCTGACCGAGCACGGTCGTCGGCAGCGGGACGAAATTCGCGCCCCGCATGTACGTCGCCGCCACGAAGCCCGCGAGATCGCCCACCGCGCCTCCGCCGAGCGCCAACAGGGTCGACGTGCGATCGGCGCCCGCGGCGAGCAGCCGATCCCAGCAGTGCTCGGCCACGGCCAGCGTCTTGGCCGCCTCGCCTTCGGGCACCTCGAGCACCATGACCGACAGGCCGGCGGCCTCGAGGCCCGTGATAACGGCAGCGCCGTGCAGCTTGAGGATGCCGGCATCGGTGACGAGCACCGCGCGCGAGCCGACGCGTAGCTCACGCAAGCGCGCGCCGACGCCGGCGAGCGCGCCGGGCTCCACGACGATCGAGTAGGAACGGCTACCGAGATCGACGGGGATGATCATCGAGTTCCGATGATAGCGCCGTGTGGCGCTACCAGCTCTTGAGACTGTCGAGGTAGGCGCGATGGTTGTGGCGGATCTCGTCGAGGCCGTCGCCACCGAACTTTTCGAGGAAGGCGTCGGCCAGCACGATGGCCATCATGGCCTCGCCCACGATGCCGGCGGCCGGCACCGCGCAGACGTCGCTGCGCTCGACGACCGCCTCCACCGCCTCCTTGGTGGCGAGGTCCACCGACCTGAGCGGCGTACGCAGCGTGGACAGCGGCTTCATGGCTGCACGCACGACGACGGGCTGTCCGTTGGTCACGCCCCCCTCGAGGCCGCCCGCGTTGTTCGTCGAGCGCCGGAACCCGTGAGCGGCGTCGAACAGGATCTCGTCGTGCACGCCCGAGCCCGGGCGCCGTGCCGTCTCGAAGCCCAGACCGAACTCGCAGCCCTTGATGGCCTGGATCGAGCTGAACGCCTGGGCGAGACGACCGTCCAGGCGCCGGTCCCACTGCACGTACGAGCCGAGCCCGACGGGGCAGCCGAGCGCCACGACTTCGAAGACACCGCCGAGCGTGTCTCCCTTGGCTTTGGCGTCGTCGATCTTCGCGATTATGGCCGCCTCCGCCGCCGGATCGACGCATCGAACCTCGGAAGCCTCAGCGCGGCGCGCCA
>Ga0209157_1004085_pt1 | contig 10991 bp, 9 predicted proteins | sample GraSoiAngelo_135_FD_185892 | JGI IMG/M metagenome (GOLD analysis project Ga0209157, IMG submission 185892) | Grasslands soil microbial communities from the Angelo Coastal Reserve, California, USA - 14_0929_05_40cm (SPAdes) (version 2) | ecosystem: Environmental > Terrestrial > Soil > Grasslands ... | reverse complement strand
ATCGCTGCGACGGCGAGGACCTCCGGATAGCCCGCGGGGACATCGTGGGCGATGTCGCTCGCGGCGTTCCCCGCAGCGACCACGTACACGACACCGTTCGCGATCGAGGCGCACAGCGCCTTGTGCAGCGCATCGCGACTGGAGCGCCCGCAGTCGGAGTCCGGCTCGCCGGACATGCCCAGGCTGAGGCTCGCGACGCGGATGCCAAGGCGCGAAGCGTTCGCGGTCACCCAGTCGATGCCGCAGATGAGCTGCGACGTGCTGCCACGGCCCGCATCGTCGAGCACCTTCACCGCGTAGACGGTCGTGCCCGGCGCGACGCCGATTCCGCCTTTGCCACCGATCGTGCCCGCGACGTGCGTGCCGTGTCCGTGCCCATCGCTGACCGCGCTGAGCCGTCGGCTCGCGCCACCGACGCAGTTCGTGCCGACGAGCGCTGTCAGGTCGGGGTGGCTGAGGTCAACGCCTGTGTCCAGCACCGCTACCGCCACGCCCGTCGCTCCTTTCGTACCGCCGCCGATGCGACGCACGCCGGTCGCCAGCGTCGCGCCGCGCGTGCTGCGCGTGGGTGGCGCGAGTCGAAGTGCCTTGTCCTCGTGCACCGACACGACCGCCGGATCGCGCGCGATCGCGTCCCGCTGGCGACGGGCGAGCTTCGCGGCGAACCCAGTGATGCTCGACACATATGTGTGGTCGGCCCTGAAGGCGTGGGCCTTCTCGAGCTCGGCGACCTTGGCCTTCGCGTCGACACCGTCTTCGAACACGACCACGTACGGCGCGATGACGTCCGCATCCGCGCGTGGGACGAGTACCCAGGCGACGGCGACGACCAGGCTGACGCCGCCGAGCAATAGGAGACGCATCGATCAATGTGATCGGTCGCTCCTTGCCGTCGGCGCGGGATCCGCTGCGGGGCAGGCTCGCGGCTAGGGATTATCCGAATGGATGATCACGCCGCCCGGCTTCAGCAATCGCTTCTCCTGACGTCGCAGTTCCGCCTTGATCGGCGCGTGCTGGCTGCGCGGGAGCAACGCTAGGAACTCCGGAGAGCCGAACAGCCGGCTGTCCTGGATGCCATCGAACGAGGCATCGGGCAGGAAGTCGAGGGCGCCGATCCGCGACAGGTCGGCGGCGTGGTGCTCGAACCGCTCACCCTCGAGATCGCCGGCGTCGACGCCAACGGGATCGGCACCCAGCGCGAACAACAGGCGGCAGAACCACGGCTCGAACATCGCCGTACGTTCACCGGTATCCGGGGAACGGCTCGAGTTGGAGCCGCACGCGATGTCAAGGATCCGCTTGCCGCGCGCCCGTTCGACCGAGCCGAACGCCCGCTGCAAACGCTCGATGAACTCGGTCAGGATCGTTTCGAGCTCAGCCTCGCGGCGCACCTTACGCGCGAAGTCATATCCCGCCTCGAGCGCCGACTGCGCGCGCTCGAGCGCGAGACGTTCCGCCGGGGTCCGCCCTTTATCCGAAAGCCGTATCAACCCCGCCGAATGTAAGGTGGTTCGCATTCCGTAGATAGTTCGGGCCATGTAAAGTATCGTCGCGATGGGTACCGCGAGCACGACCCGCCCCGAGGCGCAGGCCGAGATCGCCGAGCTCCTCCGCCAGTGGCGCGAGGTCATGGCCGCGGCGCGGCCGCGCTGGAGCGCGACGGACCTCACCTTCACACAGCTGCGCGCCCTGTCGGTCATCGGCCGCCGCAAGGCCGTGCGGGTCAGCGATCTCGCGGAGGAGCTCGCCGTGGGCCTGGCCGCCGCGTCGTCGCTCGTGGATCGGATGGTCCAGCGCCAGTTCATCACGCGCCATTCAGACCCGGATGACCGCCGCATCGTGTTGCTCGAGCTGTCCTCCCGCGGTCGCGGCCTCCTCGAGCGTCTTGAGCGCGGTCGGATGGAGCAGTTCGGGAAGCTCATCGAGCGCATGACGCCGGCAGAGCGGGAGGCGCTGGCCACGACGCTGCGCGCGTTCGTCCGTCTGGGCGCCGAATACGGCGCGCACAAGGAGCCATCTGGGCTGGTGACCATTCGGAGGCGCGAGCGGTGCTGATCACGCTCCTGCGCCGCTTCCTCCCGCGCTACGCACCACAGACGTGGTTCGTGCTGCTCCTGCTGCTCATTCAATCGCTCGCGAACCTGTACCTGCCGAACCTCAACGCCGACATCATCAACAACGGCGTCGCGAAGGCGGACACCGACTACATCTGGCGGACCGGCGGCGTGATGCTCGGCGTGACGCTGCTCCTCGGAATTCTCGCCGTGATCGCGGTGTACTTCGCGTCGCGGACCTCGATGGGTGTCGGGCGCGACGTGCGCGCCGCCGTCTTCGCGAGTGTCCAGAGCTTCTCGGCCCGCGAGATGAACAAGTTCGGCACCGCGTCGCTCATCACCCGCAACACGAACGACGTCCAGCAGGTGCAGCTGTTCCTGCAGATCGCGCTTACGTTCCTCGTATCCGCGCCGATCCTCGCGATCGGCGGCGTGATCATGGCGATCCGCGAGGACGCGACGCTGTCGTGGCTCCTCGTCGTCGTCGTGCCGCTCATGGGCATCGTCATCGGCATCCTCCTCTACCTCGGCGTGCCGCTCTTCCAGAAGGTGCAGAAGAAGGTCGACCGGATCACCCAGATCATGCGCGAGCAGATCACCGGCGTGCGGGTCGTGCGCGCGTTCCGCCGCGGCGAGACCGAGCGCGTGCGGTTCGAGGAAGCCAACGCCGACCTTACCGCGACGCAGCTGCGGGTCAACCGCGTCTTCGCGTCCGCGTTCCCCGCGCTGCTCGCGATCATGAATCTGTCGACGGTCGCCATCCTCTGGTTCGGCGCGTCGCTCGTCGACAGCGGTGACATGCCGATTGGCAACCTCACCGCGTTCCTGCAGTACATCATGCAGATCCTCTTCGCCGTGATGACGGCGACCTTCATGGTCATCCTTGTGCCGCGCGCCGAGGCGAGCTCGCAGCGCATCGTCGAGGTCCTCGACACCACGTCGTCGATCACCGATCCCGCGAGGCCGGTCGAGCCGGCGCCGACGGGCGTCGTCGAGCTTGTGAACATCGACTTCGCGTACCCGCACAGCGAGCGGCCGGTGCTCCACGGGCTGTCGTTCGTCGCGCGCCCGGGAAAGACCACCGCCATCATCGGCGGTACCGGCTCCGGAAAGAGCACGATCGTGAACCTCATCACCCGCGGCTTCGACGTGACGTCGGGTGAGGTGCGACTGGACGGCGTCGATGTGCGCGAGCGCTCGCTTGAGTCGCTCTGGTCGCGGCTCGCGGTGGTGCCGCAGACCGCGTACCTCTTCAAGGGCACCGTCGCGCAGAACCTGCGCTTCGGCAGGCCGGACGCGACCGACGAGGAGCTGTGGCGCGCGCTCGACATCGCGCAGGCGCGCGACTTCGTCGCTGAGATGGACGGCGGCCTCGAGGCGCAGATCGACCAGGGCGGCACCAACGTCTCGGGTGGGCAGCGGCAGCGTCTTGCGATCGCACGCGCGATCGTGAAGCGGCCCGCGATCTACCTCTTCGATGACTGCTTCTCGGCGCTCGACGCCGGCACGGACGCGCGCCTCCGCGCGGCGCTCCGTGGTGAGACGACCGACGCGACGGTGATCATCGTGGCGCAGCGCGTCTCGACGATCCTGCGCGCCGACCACATCGTGGTGCTCGACGAGGGACGCGTCGTCGGTGCGGGCACGCACGCCGAGCTCATGGAAACCAGCCACGAGTACCGCGAGATCGTCGAGTCGCAGCTCGGCGCGGCGGCCGCGGCATGATGCTGCGGCCGCAAGGCGGAGCCGGCATGCGTCCGGGTGGCGCGGGCGGTGCGGCCGGCTTCGCCAACCGGCGTCCGATGGGCGGCGGCGGGTTCATGGGCCTCTCGGTGCCGGTGGAACGGTCGAAGGATTTCAAGGGCACGCTGCGCAAGCTCGTCGCGCGGCTGCGTCCCGAGCGCGGGACTCTCCTGCTCGTCGTCGTGCTCGGCTCGATCTCGGTCGCGCTGTCGGTCATCGGCCCGAAGATCGCCGGCAACGCGATGAACGTCATCTTCGACGGCGTCATAGGTAAGCAGCTCCCGGCGGGCGTCTCGAAGGACCAGCTCATAGCCGCTCTGCGGGCGCGCGGCCAGGACCAGTTCGCCGATCTGCTCTCGAGCACGAACGTCGTGCCCGGCGTGGGCATCGACTTCACGCTCCTCGGGCAGATCCTCGTCGTAGCGGTCGCGGTGTACGCGCTCTCCTCGCTCTTCGCGTGGGCGCAGGCGTACCTCATGGCCGGGGTCGCTCAGCGCACCGTGTTCGGGCTGCGCCGCGACGCCGAGGCGAAGCTCGCGCGGCTTCCCCTCTCGTACTTCGACAGCCACGCGCACGGCGACCTGCTCTCGCGCGTCACCAACGACATCGACAACATCGCGACGACGCTCCAGCAGGGGCTCTCGCAGCTGCTCACCTCGTTCCTCACCGTCATCGGCGTGCTCGGGATGATGCTGTGGATCAGTCCGATCCTCGCGCTGATCGCCGTCGGTTCCATCCCGTTGTCGTTCGCCGTCACCATCGTCGTCGCCGGCCGGTCACAGAAGGAGTTCATCGCGCAGTGGGCCGAGACGGGAGCGCTCAACGGGCATGTCGAGCAGATGCACTCCGGCCACATGCTCGTGCAGGTCTTCGGGCGGATGCGCAGCGCGATCGAGCAGTTCAACGAGCAGAACGAGCGCCTCTACCGCGCCGCGTTCCGCGCGCAGTTCCTGTCTGGGATGATCCAGCCCGCGGTCTTCTTCATCGGCAACCTCAACTACGTCGGCGTCGCGGTGATCGGCGGCTACCGCGTTGCGACCGGCGCGATGACCCTCGGCGATGTCACAGCGTTCATCGCCTACTCGCGTCAATTCACGATGCCGCTCACGCAGATCGCGGCGCAGGCGAACCTGCTGCAGTCAGGTCTCGCGTCGGCCGAGCGCGTGTTCGAGTTCCTCGCGGCGCCGGAGGAGACGGCGGACCGGAGGCCCGCGCGCGAGCTGGCGAAGGTAGCCGGTCACGTGCAGTTCAAGGACGTCTCGTTCCGCTACCTGCCCGACAAGCCACTCATTGAGGACTTCTCGCTCGACGTGCGTCCCGGCGAGGCCGTGGCGATCGTCGGCCCGACCGGGGCCGGCAAGACGACGATCGTGAACCTGCTCATGCGCTTCTACGACATCGACGGAGGCGAGATCCTGCTCGACGGCGTCGAGACGCGCGACCTGCCGCGCGACACCGTGCGCCGCGCGTTCGGAATGGTGTTGCAGGACTCCTGGCTCTTCGCAGGCACGATCAGGGACAACATCGCCTACGGGAAGGCGGGCGCCGCGATGGAGGAGATCGTCGCGGCGGCGACCGCCGCCCATGTGGACCCGTTCGTGCGCACCCTGCCCGAGGGCTACGACACCAAGCTCGAGGAGGACGCGACGAACATCTCCGCGGGTCAGAAGCAGCTCATCACGATCGCCCGCGCGTTCCTCGCGGACCCGAGCATCCTCATCCTCGACGAGGCCACGAGCAACGTCGACACGCGCACCGAAGTGCTCATTCAGCAGGCCATGACCCGACTGCGCCACGGCCGCACGTCGTTCGTCATCGCCCACCGGCTCTCGACCATCCGCAACGCCGACGAGATCGTGGTCATGGACAAGGGCCGCATTGTCGAGCAGGGCACCCACGACCAGCTCCTCACGCGGCACGGGTTCTACGCCGGGCTGTACGAGAGCCAGTTCGCCGAGACAGTCGGCACCGCGGCCGTCGCGCTCGCGGGCGATTAGCCGATCCCGCTCGTGATGAACGCAATCGAGACGAAGGGCCTGACGAAGGACTACGGGAACGGCCACGGCATCTTCGACCTCGACCTGGCAGTGAACGAGGGCGAGGTCTTCGGCTACCTCGGGCCGAACGGCGCCGGGAAGACGACGACGATCAAGCTGCTGATGGGGATGATCCACGCCACGCGCGGCGCGGGAACCGTCTTCGGCCTGGACGTGGATCGCGACGCGGTGCGACTGAAGAAGCGGATCGGCTACGTGCCCGGCGAGCTGCCGCAGTGGGGCGGATGGCGCGGCGAGGAGATCGTCGCGTACGTCTCCGGCATCCGTGGCGATGTCTCCGGCGACGAGGTCGAGCGCGTTGCGCGTCGCCTGGACCTCGATCTCTCGCGCAAGTACCGCGAGTACTCGCATGGCAACAAGCAGAAGCTCGCGCTGCTGCTCGCGTTCGCCCCGAGACCGGCGCTGCTCATCCTCGACGAGCCGACGAGCGGGCTCGATCCCTTACACCAACAGGAGTTCTATGGCCTTGTGCGCGACGCGCGCGCCGGTGGGGCGACGATCTTCATCTCGTCGCATGTGCTTTCGGAGGTCGAGCACATCTGCGATCGCGTCGGGATCGTGCGCGAGGGACACCTCGCGACCGTCGGTCCGCTCGCGCAGCTCGCGGGCATCCGCACGCATCGTGTGGTCATCGAGTTCGCCGATGCGGTAGCCGCTCAGATGCTTCGCGTCCCCGGCCTCGAGCAAGTCAGCGTCGATGGCCAGCGGGTGACCGGCATGTACCGCGGGGATTTCGCTCCTCTCATCGCGGCGCTCGCGGGAAAGTCTGTTCTCACCCTGGATAGCCGCGAGCCGACGCTCGAGGAGATCTTCCTTTCCTATTACCAGGAGCCGGCGGCGAGGCAGTGACGCTGCTCGGCATCGCCATCCGCTCGCACCGCACGGGGGCCATCGCGCTCTTTGTCATTGGCGCGCTCAGCGGCCTCATCAACGCGATCGGCTACGTCGAGATCGCGGGCCACACCCGTGTCGAGCGGCAGCTCTTCGCCCAGCAGATGGAGCTCTTCGGGCGGCAGCTCTCGTACATCCTGCCCGCGCCGCTGCAGCTCGACACGATGGGTGGCTATCTGACGTGGCGCTCCTTCGGATCGGTCGCACTCCTCTTCGCGATCTGGGGCGTGCTCGCCGGCGCTGGCGTGGGGCGCGGGGACGAGGAGCGCGGGCTCACGGAAGCGTGGCTCTCCTCGGGCGTGTCGCGCCTGCGCTGGCTCGCGACACGATCGACGGGATTCGTCATCGCGTCGGCGGTCTCGATCGCCGCCGCCTGCCTGGCGACAGAGGTCGGCACGATCATCGCCGGCGATCCGACATCGATCGGCGGCATGGCGCTCGAAGCGATGCTGGTGCTCGCGGTCACGCTCGTCGGCTTTGGCCTCGGCATGCTCGTCGCGCAGCTCGTGGCCACGCGTCGCGTCGCGGGGACCCTCGGCACGGCCATCCTCATCGCGGTCTACATGCTCAACTCGTCGAGCCGTGCCGGCGGTGACGTGGGCGCACTCAAATGGCTCTCGCCCTTCTACCTCTTCGATCGAAGCACGCCGCTCCTCGAAGCTGGCGCCGTCGATACGCGCGCGTCGCTCGCCCTGTTCGGCGTCGCGATGGTGCTGGTGCTGCTCGCGATCGGCGCCTTCGCCATGCGCGACATCGGCGGTCCGCTTGTACGGCGCGGTGTCGGGCGTGCGCCGACGACGTACCGCTCGTCGCGCGACCCGCTTCTCCGGCTCCCGGTGATCGCGATCGTCGATCAGCAGCGCTGGTGGACGATCGGCTGGGCCCTTGGGCTCGGCGCGCTCGGGCTGTTCCTCACCTCGCTCGTGCGCACCATGATCGACACGCTCTCCGCGATCCCGTCGATGCGTGTCTATCTGCAGGTGATGGGCATCACAGCGTACGCGGACTTCGTCGGCGTCATGTGGTTCTCGACCGCGCTCTTTCTGCTGTCTGCGATGGTCATCGTGCAGGCGAACGGCTGGGCCGCGGATGATGGCGAGGGGCGACTCGAGGCGATCCTCGCGTCCGGTGCGTCACGGACGCGCGTTGTCGTCGAGCGCCTTGCGGCGACGCTCGTCGAGGTCGCGATCGTCATCGCATTGTCATCGGCCGCGGTGTATCTCGGCGCGCTCGCCTACGACATCGACGTCCCCATCGGCCGTTTCGTGCTCGCGACCGCGCTCACCATCCCCGTCGCGTTCGCCATCGGCGCACTCGGCCAACTCCTTGTCGGATGGCGCCCGCGCGTCGCGGTCGTCCTGCTCGGCGCGACGGCGATATGGTCCTATTTCATCCAGCAATTCGCGGCGATCTTCAGCTGGCCCGAATGGATCGCGCACCTCTCCTTCTACGACCTGTACGGACGGCCGCTGTCGAAGGACGGTTGGGGCGGGATCGCCACGCTCGTCGTCATCGGCCTTGCGGCTACGGTCGCGGCGCAGATCGCGACGCGCCGCCGCGACGTCGGTACCTAAGAGCCACCCGGCCCGGCGGCGTGCTCGCGCGGCAGCGCGAAAAAGCACACGATCGCGCCGGAGACGTTGCCGAGGATCGCGACGACGATCGCCGCGTCGATCGAGAGCGGCGCGATCACGCCGCCGAGCGCGGTGCCGATCGGGAATCCCGCGAAATTGAGCGCCATAGACACCGCGAAAGCGCGCCCCATCCACGCCAGATCGGTGCGCCGCTGACGCACGGTGAACAGCGTGACGTCGAACGGCCCGGTCGCGAGCCCGAGCAGGGCCATGACGACCGCGATGAGCATGGCGTCGCGCGCGAAGATCGCGAGCGCGAACGCGACGCCCTCCCCGACGATCGCCGCCGCGAGGTAGACGTGCTCGCGCCCGCGCGTCGAGACGCGGCCGAAGAGCAGCACCGCGAGGAAGCCGACGACGCCGAGAAGGGCGAAGAGATTGCCCACGTACGCAGCGTCCCCGCCGAGCCGCGTGTACACGAGCACCGGCAGCGCGATGAAGAAGATGCCCCAGCCGACGTTCGCCAGCGAGATGCCAAGGGCGAGCGCGCGCAGCGACGGGTGGCGGACGACGTACACGAGGCCGCGCCACGCGTCCGCGAGCAGCCGGCCCGTGTCGGCACGCGTCGATGGATCACGCAGGCCCACAGCGATTCCGGCGGCGACCGCGCTGATCGCCGCCGGGACGAACAGGGCGTAGGGCGCGCCGAGCGCGGCGACGAGCCCGCCGGCCGCGGCCGGGCCGAAAACGCTCGAGACGACATAGCCGTTGCTGTCGATGGCATTCGCGCGCTCCCAGAGATGCTGCGGGACGAGGATCGGGAAGAGCGTGCGCACGCCGGTGGTCGACAGCGGGAACGTGAGCGAGGTGACGGTGACGATGACAAGTAGCACCGGCACCGGCAGCGCGTCGGCGATCCCGAGCGCGCCAAGAAGGCCGAGCGAGATCGCGGCGACCGCGTAGTCGAGCACGACGAGGCGTGTGCGGCCATGGCGGTCGAGCAGCGCGCCGGCGATCGGGCTCACCAGCAGTCCGGGAGCGATCGAGAGGAAGGTCGCCAGCCCCGCGATCGTCGGCGAGCCGTACCGCTCGAGCGCGAACAGCACGAGGATGAGTGAGGTCATCTGCCCGGCGGTGCGCGCGAGCAGCATGCTCGCGACGAGCCGAGGTATCCCGGGGATGGAGAAGAGCGCGCGGTAGCTCGGACGGCGCTGCTCCACGGTGCGCATGACGGTACGCGCCGCGCATGCCACGTGCAGCGCACTGTCGCGGAGGTGAGACATGCCCCAGAACTCGTGGTCTCCGAAGCGCGAGCGACAGTACGAGCACATCAAGGAAGGCGAGAAGGAGCGGGGGCGCTCCGAAGGGACGGCCGAGCGCATCGCCGCAGCGACCGTGAACAAGACACGGTCCGAGCACGGCGAGACGAAGGAACAGCGGAAGAAGTAACCGTCCTCCGGCGCTAGCCTGCGCCGCGTGGACGTCGCGCGCGCACGCGCGTGGGAGCCGCCCGACGACTGGCGGCGCGTGTCGGTCATCGACGCGCATGCCGCGGGCGAGCCGCTGCGCGTCGTGACTGCGGGCGTCGATCCGATCCCTGGCGACACGATCGTCGCGAAGCGCACGTGGGCACGCGAGAATCTCGATGAACTGCGTCGCGGTCTGATGTTCGAGCCGCGCGGGCATGCCGACATGTACGGCGCGGTCGTCACGGAGCCCGTCAGGCCTGACGGCGACCTCGGCGTGCTCTTCATGCACAACGAGGGCTGGAGCACGATGTGCGGCCACGGGATCATCGCTCTGGTGACCGTCGCGATCGAGACGCACATGCTCGTCTCGCGCGACGTCGTGCGCATCGACACGCCAGCCGGCCGCGTCACGGCGCGTCCGAAGCGCGAGGGCGGGCATGTCGCGAGCGTCGCGTTCGAGAACGTGCCCTCCTTCGTGCTCGACCTCGACGGGACCGTAGCTGTGCCGTCGCTCGGGACGATCCGTTACGACCTCGCGTTCGGCGGCGCGTTCTACGCGTACGTCGACGTCGCGCAGGTCGGTCTCGAGATCGACGCGAAGGACTACCGCGGTCTTATCGACGCGGGTTGGCGGATCAAGAGAGCGGTCATGACGCAGCGGTCGATCCCCCACCCTTTCGAATCTGAGCTGTCGTTCCTGTACGGGACGATCTTCACCGGACCAGCGCGCGAGCCCGGCGCGCAGGCTCGCAACGTCTGCGTCTTCGCCGACGGCGAGGTCGACCGATCGCCGACGGGCACCGGCGTCTCGGGGCGCGTGGCGATCGAGCACGCGCGCGGGCGCCTCGCGATCGGCGCGCCGTTCGTCGTCGAGAGCATCATCGGCACGCGCTTCGTCGGTCGCGTGGCGCGCGAGACGACATTCGGCCCGCATCGCGCGGTCGTGCCGGAGGTCGAAGGCAGCGCCTGGATCAATGGCCGCGGCGAGCTCTGGTTCGACCCGCGCGATCCGCTGCGCGGAGGATTCATCCTCCGCTAGCCGGCACCTCGCGCACCGCGACGATGGTCATCAGCGCAGCGACGCCGAGGAGGATCCCGCAGGCGAGCGTCAGTCCGACGATCTCGGCGAGACCGGGAGAGCTATGGCCGAGCAGGGCCTCGATCGCGAGCGCGCCCTGGAACGGCAGGATCACGGCGTACGCG
>Ga0209157_1004083_pt1 | contig 10992 bp, 10 predicted proteins | sample GraSoiAngelo_135_FD_185892 | JGI IMG/M metagenome (GOLD analysis project Ga0209157, IMG submission 185892) | Grasslands soil microbial communities from the Angelo Coastal Reserve, California, USA - 14_0929_05_40cm (SPAdes) (version 2) | ecosystem: Environmental > Terrestrial > Soil > Grasslands ... | reverse complement strand
CTCCACTTCCACCAGGGTAGGATGATACGCCGCCGTGGCCAGGATCTTTCCCTGTTCAAGGCCTTTTGGAATGAACACACAGGCCCGCAGCCCGGCGCGCGCGGCGTGGGCGGCCACCGCGTTCGCGAGGTTGCCCGTCGACGCGCAGGCCGCGACCTCGTACTCGAACCGCAAGGCCGCGGCCATGGCGACCGCGACGACACGATCTTTGAACGACCAGGTGGGGTTCATGGTGTCGTTCTTGATGTACAGAGAAGACAAACCCAACACCCGGCCCAACCTGGCCGCGCGCAGCAGCGGCGTGAAACCCGGCGACAGATCAATCTCGGGGACGCGGTTGACGGGGAGGAGCGGCTCGTACCGCCAGATCGATGGAGGTCCGGACTCAATCATCCGGCGCAACGGCTGTCTGGCCAGCGCCTCGTAGTCGTAGATGGCCTCCAGCGGACCGAAACATTTCTCGCACACGTAGATCGGCCCCGCCGTATACACCGCGCCGCATTCGCGGCACCGAAGCTGCTGTGGGTCAGCCACGAGAAACCTCCTCACCCTGAGTCGCTGTCACGGTCGCGCCTTGCTCATCTACACTCACCCGTCGATACGTGGCCTGGTGCCCGGCCCCCCGGAAGGCGTCGACTAGACCGCGGCCAACCTCGTCGGCCCGCCCCGCCGGCGTCACCGCCAGAATCGATGGTCCGCTGCCGCACAGCGCCGCGGCATGCGCACCGGCCCGATGCGCCGCAGTGAACGCCTCCTCCATACCCGGCACCAAGCGGCGCCGGTATGGCTGGTGCAACCGATCCTCCATCGCCATCCCGAGGAGCTCCACCCGCCCTGTCAGCATGGCCGCCACCAACCAGGCGGCCCGGCTAACGTTGGCCACCGCATCCGCGAACGGCACACTTGCCGGCAGCGCTGCCCGCGCCCGCTCGGTCGCCACCGCAAACTCCGGCACCGCCACGACCAGGTCGACGTCCCAGGATGGGACGAGCCGGCTCCACTGGAGTCCGCGCTCGGTCACCACGGTCAGCACCGCGCCACCCAATAGTGCCGGCGCAACGTTGTCCGGATGTCCCTCCAGCCGCCAGACCAGATCGAGAAGCTCGTCGCGACCCAACGGTCGAGCCAGCGCTTCGTTGGCCGCGACGGCGCCGCCCACGATCGCCGCCGCACTGCTCCCGAGACCGCGCCCGAGCGGAATGGCGTTGTGGCAGCGGACCGAGAAGCTTGTTTGCTGCCCGGCGCGCTGCGCGACCGCCGCGGCCGCTCGATAAACCAGGTTGGTGACATCCTCCGGCAGCGTCCCCTCGCCGTGTCCTTCCACGACCACCGCGGGCGAGGCTGACACCTGCGCCTGCACGGTGTTGTACACCGTCACAGCGACGCCCAGCGCATCGAACGCCGGTCCCCAGTTCGCGATCGTCGCCGGGACACGGACGCTCACCATACGGCAAACACTCGTTGACAACAAAACACCCCTCCCAATTCCTCTGGAGGGGTTGCTGGTCCCTCTTATCTGTCGGAATTGGATCCGCGGGAATTGGCACCTTGCGCGCAGGCCTGCAGGCTGCCGGGGGTCATCGGGCCCGTCCCTCACCCACTCTAGATAAGAGCGCGTATGCAATTTTCTTCACTATATAACACGCCATCGCGTGCAAGTCAATACAATCACGCTCGGCGGGGCGTCGGGTTGACACCGGAAAAATCGCATGATATCCTCGTGCGGACAGGTACGGCTCGAATGTGACGGTATCTGTACGACGCAAGGAAAGGAGCAAGGCCGCAATGGTTACAGGCACGGTGAAGTGGTTCAACGCGGAGAAGGGCTACGGCTTCATCTCCGTGGATGGCGGTAAGGACGTCTTCGTCCACTACAGCGCCATCCAGCAGGAAGGGTTCCGCAGCTTGCAGGAAGGCCAGCAGGTCCAATTCGACGTCGTCGACGGCAAGAAGGGCCCGCAGGCTGCAAACGTCGTCCCGGTGTAAAGTCCCTCTTCGACGACGCACCAGGGCCCGCCGGGCTCCCCGGCGGGCCCTCTCCTTTCTCAACAGGAATCCCGTCAGTCCGTAGTCGAATAGCAGTCCCAGCGCCGCGACATCAGGAGCACCGCAGGAAGGCTGCGGAGGGGGTGGAAACAGTGGCAGTGCAGGCCTACGTCCTGGTGCGGACGTTGCCCGGCCAGGCCGCGGAGGCCCTCGCACACATCATGAGCACGCCCGGGGTGAGTTCCGCGCACGCGGTGACCGGCCCCACTGATATCATCGCCTTCGTGGAGGCACCCAGCATGGATGCGCTTGGCCGCCTCATCGTTTCGCGTATTCAACAGGCCCCCGGCGTGACGCGGACGACCACATGCGTGGTGACACCCATCGAAAGTCCTGCGCGCTAGGCACAGGTGAGAGGCGGATCTTCTCCGGGCGGAGGTGAGCAGGAAGTCGCGATGCTGGACCAGGTCATGCAGGTCGCCATACTAGTTGCGGATATGAAGAAGGCAGTGAATTTCTACTCCTACGTGCTGGGACTTCCCGTGATCACCAAGTCCGACAAGACGGCCGAATTCCGCACCGATGGCGTGTCCCTCGCCGTGAAGCCGCGCGAGCAGGCAGGAGGAACGGGAACGACGCAGATCACCTTTCAGGTGGCCGACCTGGAGGTGGTGTTCAACGACGCCAAGCGCCGGGGAGCGAAGGTCCTCGCCCCCCCGCGCACCGTGGACGGCGGTCGGGTGGCGCGGCTGGCCGATCCGGACGGGAACATCATCGAGCTGTTTGAGCCGGAAGCGTAAGAACGAGGATCTTGGATCTCGGATCCTGGATCTCGGATTTAGCTCGCCGAGATAGCTATCTAGGTCTCACGTAGCAGAGCGCTTCGGATCCCCGGAGCGCTCTGCACTTTCGAGGATCCAGGATCCAGCATCCAAAATCGGCTGCTTCGCTTTGGGCAGGAACTGCACCGCTGCCAGGGCCGGTACGGCCAGGAGCAACAGCAGCCGCAATGCGCGTTCCAGGCCGATCGCGTCGGCGAGTGCCCCGATTGCCGTCAGCGAGAGCCCGGCTGTTCCCCAGGCTAACCCCATCACGATGCTGCTGGCGACACTGGCCCGGTGAGGCAGCAACTCCTGAGCCATCACGATCGTCACGGCCGCGGACAAATAGAGCGCAACCCCGCCCCCGGCGAGAAATGCGTAGGCCCAGGCTCCCTGCGTGTGAATGAACCCGAGCAGCAACGGGGTGCCCAGCACCAGCGAGAGCCCCACCATCCTGCGACGACCGACGCGATCGGACAGCGTTCCACCGACCACCCCGCCGATGGCGCCGATGCCTCCAAACAGAAACACCGCCGCGCCTCCCGCGACGATGGAGCCGCCGCGTTGATGCAGCAGCAAGGGCAGGAACGTCTGGTACCCTGAGATCACGATGGTCCGCAGCACGACAACCAGCCACAGCACCGCCAGCGGGCCAAAGGTGGCGGCGAGATCCGATGTCAGCGTATGGCCCTCGGGCCGCCGCGGCGGGTCGCGGCGAATGGGAATTGACCGCCACAAAAGGAGACAGGCACCCAGGCCCGGCAGTGCGACGAGCCAGGTCGCTTCCAACCCCCGGACGGCGACAACCAGTGCGACGATGAGGGGACCCAGCGAGTAGCCGAGTTCGCCGCCTGCCACAAACAGCGAGAGTCCCGTGCCTCTCCGGTCCCCGCTGGCCTCGCCGGCGGTGGACGCGCCCTGGGGATGAAAGGAGGCCGTGCCGGTTCCGGCGATGAGCAGGAGGGCCAGCAGTGAGGCGTACGTCGGGGCCAGACCCATCAGGCCCATCGCCAGCACGGTGAGCGCGGGCCCGAGCATGACGAAAATTCGCCGTCTCAACCGATCGGCCACGATGCCGAACACCGGTTGTGACAACGCCGCCGACGTCGTGAGCACGGTGGCGAGCAACCCCGCCAGTGCCAGCGACAGGTTGAATTTCACCACCACCAGCGGCAACAGCGGCGCCAGAAAAGCGACGTGGAAATCGTTAAGAAAGTGGGCCGCGGTGGCGGTGAGCAAGAGGCGGCGATCGATGGCGGGTGCAAGACTCACGCCAGCAACTCCACGAGGTGGAGAGCTCTCCGGCCCGTTCCGTGCAAGATTTGCTGGCGGCATGAGACCCCCATCGCCACGACCGGCGCATCCGCCGGCAACGCTCGCACCGCCGGCAACAGGCGGCGCTCGCCGATTGCCATCGACAGATCGTAGTGCTCCTTCTCAAACCCGAAGGATCCGGCCATCCCGCAGCAACCGGCATCTACCATCTGCGCCCTGAATCCCGCGGCTTCCAGCACCTGCTGCAGAGACGACGTACCGGCAAGCGCCTTTTGGTGGCAGTGCCCATGCACGAGCACGGTCCGGGCCTGCCCTCCCGCCAGCGGCAACGGGTCGCGCCGATGCTCACGTGCCAGGAACTCGTCGATCAGGACCGCGTGCCGGGCCAGCCCCTGCGCCGCGTCGCCGGGAACGAGGTCGGGAACCTCGTCGCGAAACGTGAGCAGACAACTCGGCTCGCATCCCACAATCGGCAGGCCTCTGTCCAGGAGCGGGCGCATCGCCTGGACTGCCCTGCGCGCCGCGCGCTGGGCCTCGCCGAGCATTCCCTTGCTGATCATCGTCCGGCCGCAGCAGACTGTAGGCGCGAGTTCTACGTCGTATCCGAGCCGCTCGAGGACTTCGACCGCCGCGCGCCCGACGTCCGGGTAGTTGTACATCATAAAAGTGTCGGCGAAGAGCGCGACCGTGCCGCGTGACGCTGGGTTCGGCGCCCGACCGGCCCCCGACGGCGCGACGGCGCGACGGCGCGACTGCCACCACCCTAGAAAGTTCTGGCGCGCGAACGGCGGCAGCCGTCGCCGCCGGTCGATCCCGGCGAACCGGTCCAGCGCCCAGCGCACCGGACCGCACCCGGCGGCCCACGTCGACAGCGGCGCCGTGGCTGAACCCAACCGGCTCACGGCGCGGTAGCGACCGAACAAGCCGGCCCGCAGAGGCAGACCGTTCGTCTCGTAGTACTGGGCCAGAAACTCGTACTTCAATTTGGCCATATCGACGTTCGCCGGACATTCCGCCTTGCAGCCTTTGCACTCCAGGCACAGATCCAGCGCCTCGAAGAGGCGCCGGCCCACGAGGTCCTGCGGGGGCAGCACGCCGGACAGCACTGCGCGCAGCAGGTTCGCCCGTCCTCGCGTGGAGTGCTCTTCCTCCCGGGTCACCATGTACGAGGGACACATCGTGCCCTCTGAAGTCTTGCGGCAGGCCCCGACGCCGCTGCACAGTTCCACCGATGCCGCCATTCCGCCATCGCGGGACCAGTCAAAGTAGGTGGGCACCGGCCGCGTCCGGTACTCCGTTCCAAACCGTAGCGACGCGTCGATCGGTGGGGCGGCGACAATTTTACCCGGGTTCAGCAGCCCGGGCGGGTCGAACGCCCGCTTGACCTCCTGGAACGCGGCGTAGATCTGCGGGCCGAAGAATCGCTCTACAAACCACGACCGCACCAGGCCGTCGCCGTGTTCGCCGCTCATCGTCCCGCCAAATTCGACCACCAGGTCGCCCACCGCCGACGCGATCGCCTTCATCTTCTCGATGTCGCGGCGTTCTTTCAGGTTGATCAGCGGCCGCACGTGCAGGCATCCGACGCTGGCGTGCGCGTAAAATGCCGCCCGCACACCGTGGGCATCCAGCAGGGCCTTGAAGCGGCGCATGTACGGGGCGAGCCGGTCCGGTGGCACCGCCGTGTCTTCGACGAACGCGATGGGCTTGGCGTCACCTTTGACGCCCTGCAGTAACCCCTGGCCAGCCTTCCGGACCCGCCAGATGTTGTCCTGATCCGGCGGCGTGACCGCCCGCACCGTCGTGTACGCCGCTCCATCGACCTGCGCGCGCCGCTCCAGCTCCGTGAGCCGGTCCATGAGATCGCTGCGGTCGTCACCCGAGAACTCGACAACCAGCACCGCATCCGGCGCTCCTTGCACAAACGTCATGCGCCTGGCGTACTCCAGCTGCGCTGCGGTCATCTCCAGTACCATGCGGTCGATAAGCTCGACCGCGGAGGGCCGCAGCGGGAGGATCTGGGGCACCGCTTCGAGGGCTGCGAACAGATCGGCGAAGTGTACGACCGCCAGCACGGCGTGCCCGGGCTGGGGGACCAGCCCCACGGTCGCTTCGGTGATCACGCCCAGCGTGCCCTCCGAGCCTACGAGCAGGCTGATGAGGTCACGAGGATCGCGCCGCAGCGCGTCGAGGTTGTACCCGCTGACCCGGCGCAGCAGGTTGGGAAACCGCCGCGCGATCTCATCGCCGTTGCGCTCTACGATTGCCGCCACGGTATTGAAGAGCTCCCCCTCCCGGCTGCCTCGGGGCGGGTGCGGCGCAGACCGGCCGTCACGCCGCAGGCGCAGCTCGGTGCCGTCAATCAGCAGCATCCGGAGCTCCTGCACGTGGTCCATCATCTTGCCGTAGACAATGGAGCGGGCGCCGCAGGAGTTGTTCCCCATCATCCCGCCCAGCGTGGCGCGGTTGCTGGTGGCGGTGTCTGGACCCAGACGCAATCCGTGCGGGCGGCCGGCCAGGTTGAGGTCGTCCTGCACGACGCCGGGCTGCACTCGGGCCTGCCGCGCGGCGGGATCGACCGACTGGATCCGGTTCATGTACTTGGAGCAATCAAGGATGATCGCCCGGCCGACCGCCTGCCCGGCCAGACTCGTGCCCCCGCCCCGCGGGAGGACGGGCGTGCCGGTGTCCGCGGCAATCCGCAGCACCGCGGCGATGTCGCCTTCATCAATGGGAATGACAACCCCAAGCGGGAGGATCTGATAGATGCTGGCGTCGGTGCTGTAGAGTACGCGGGAGTAGTCGTCGAAACGCACGTCGCCCTTCACCTGGGCCCGTAATGCGCGCTCGACGGACTGCAACGCGGCAGGCAGGGTTAGCCCTTGCGTTTCGCGGGTGGACGCCGGTCGGTCCCGGACGCGTCGGCGCGGCGCCGCCCGGTGCGATACGGAACGGGGCGCCTCGTGGAGGACCGCGTGAGGGTCCGCTGGCCGTTCACGGCACGCCGCAGCAACTCTTCCTCCCAGGTCACGATGCTGTGGAAAAAGACTCGATCGCCTTCCTCCAGCCCTCGTGTCACCTCGGTAATGTGCACGTTCGTGGCGCCAAATTCCTTCAGGGCCCACTGCACGGCCCGCTCCGGTTTGGCGGTGTCTCCACAGGTGAAGATGTCCAACGCCACGTAGCCGACTTCCGGCCAGGTGTGCAGGGACAGATGAGACTCGGAGATCACCACGACACCAGAGACGCCGTTGGGGTCAAACCGATGAAACGAAATCGACCAGACCTGGACGCCCGCAACCTCGGCGGCGCGCACCAGGATGCGCTCCACCGCTTCGACTTTGCCGATGACGTTAGGCTTGCACCCTGACGCCTCGGCAATATAGTGGTGCCCGATCGTGTCCATGCCCACCTCCCCCCGTCACCGGTCGCACGAGTCCATCACCGGACAACGGGCCACATCGTATCGTCCGGCGCCAACTCTGTCAAATACGTTCGCAGCAGTATCGCAGACCCCTGCCGCGCTTCACCGCACGAGCCTGAGCGCGGTGATCACTCCGGTCGCGGCGAGCGTGACGATGATGCCGGCGCCCACGACGCCGACCGCGATCGCGGCGAAGGCAGCCCGTCGCGGCAGACCGATCACCCACGCCAGCAGTGCTCCCGAGTAGGCACCGGTGCCAGGCAGCGGGACGGCGACGAACAGAGCCAGTCCCGGTAGTCCATAGCGCTGGACATACGAGCCGCCCGATGCACGCACGCGATCGACCTGTCTGCGGAGAAACGCCCACCGGGAGAACCATCGGGCGTACAGGAGATCAAGCGCCATGAACGTCGGGACGATGAGCACGCAGTTGGTGACGATCGCCACGGCCATCACCCACAGCGGATGATAGCCCATGGCGATGCCGACCGGGATCGTCCCGCGGAGCTCCACGCCGGGAATGAGGGTCAGGCCGATCAACAGCGCCAGATTCCGCATCACGCGTCCGCGCGGCGCCGGGCTTGACGCAGGGTGCGGCGTTCGCGGCGGCGCTCCGCCTCGTCCCATCGCCGCCGCTCGACATCCGTGGCGGGCCGGTAGGCTGGGACCGGTTGAGGTCCTGTCGCGCCGACGTGCACCATCGTTAGGAATGCCGTGCAGGTGTGCCGGCGCACGCCGGTCAGCGGGTGCTCGGCCAGCACTTTCACGCCGATCTCCATCGACGAGCGCCCGACGTGGTTGAGCCCGGCCTTGTAGGTCACGATCTCCCCGACCCGGATGGGCGCGTAGAAGGCCAGGGCGTCGATGGAGGCGGTGACCACTGCACCGCGGCAGAAGCGCACCGCGAGGATCGAGGCGACCTCATCCAGGTGGATCATCAGAGCGCCGGCGAACATCAGCGTGCCGAGCACCGCGTCATCCGGGAAGACGATCCGGGAGACCTCCACCGTGTGCGTCACGCCGCCGGTGTCCTCCTCCACCTGCTCGGCCTGCGAGGCGCGGTCGGCCAGCTTCGTATCCCGCTCGGCCTTCCGTGCCCTGGCCGCATCGGAGCGCTGCTGCTCCCGTTGGTCGGAGGGTGCGATGCTCACCCCGACGGGACGCGGCCGCCCATCATCGTCCACCGCCACCATCGCCAGATGGCTGGACGTGGTCAACCGCCGGTCAGCCTGTCGCGGATTCTCCGCGTACACGTCCACACTCACCTCGAGCGACGACCGGCCCACATACTCCACCAGCGACCGCAGCGTGACCACATCGCCGACATGGACCGGACCCAGGAAGTCCAGCTCGTCCATGGCCCCCAGCACCACCGGTCCGCGCGCCAGCCGCATCGCCGCCATCGTGGCTGCGGTGGTGATCCAATCCATCATCCGTCCACCGAAGAGGGTCCCGTGCACGTTGGCGTGCGCGGGCAGGACCAGCTGGACGACCTCCAGACGAGTGTCTGCGATCGAGGGCATAGGCGCTCCAGGTGCGGCAACCAGGGAACCCAGGAACCCGGGGACAAGGCAAGAGGTTCGCATAGTTCCCTGGTCCCCTGGTACCTTGGCGACGAGGTTACTGGGCCACCCGCTCCACCCACCTGATCACAGTCTCGATCCCCTTGTGGAAGTTCGGCAGGTGAAACTTCTCGTTGGGCGCATGCAGGTTGTCATCGGGCAGGCCGAAGCCAAACAGCACCGTGGGCACTTTGAGGACACGGTCGAACTTGGCCACAATGGGAATGCTGCCCCCTTCGCGCACGAACACCGGGTCCGCGTTCCAGACGTCCCGCACCACACGCGTCGCGGCCTGCACCGGGGCCGCCGCCGGCGAGATCAGCACCGGATCCCCTCCGGCCAGTTCGCGCACCTCCACCTCGACGCCCGGGGAGGCCAGCCGTCTGACCTTCTTCTCAAACGCCCGGAAAATTGTTTTCGCCCGCTGGTCCGGCACCAGACGCATGCTAATCTTGGCGACGACCTTCGCCGGGATAACCGTCTTGGACCCCGCCCCGGTCCACCCGCCGGCAATGCCGTGCGCGTCCAGCGTCGGTCGCGACCACCGGCGCTCCAGGATGCTGTAGCCCTGCTCCCCCGGCGAGACGGTAATACCCTGATCCCGCAGGTAGTCCTCCTCCCGAAACGGCAGGCGCTCCCAGGATGTTTTTTCCTCCGCCGAGGGCTCCCGCACGGCGGTATAGAAGCGCGGGATGGTCACGCGCCCCCGGCGATCCTTCAGCCCGGCGATAATGGCGGCGACCGCGTTGACCGGATTCGGCGCAGCGCCCCCGTGCTGTCCCGAGTGCAGGTCGTGCGACGGTCCGCGTACCTCCACCTCGGTGTAGAGCAGGCCGCGCAGCCCCGTAACCAGGCACGGCAGCCCTTTGGCGTAGAGCTGCCCATCGGACACCCACGCCATATCACAGGCAACCTTGCGGGCGTGCCGTTCGATCCAGCGGCTGATTCCGGGGCTGCCGATCTCTTCCTCACCCTCAATCAGGACCTTCACGTTCAGCGGCAGCCGGCCGCCCTCATCACGCAGGAATGACTCCAGCGCCTTGATCACGCCAAAGACCTGCCCTTTGTCATCGGAGGCGCCGCGGGCATAGAGGTCGTCGCCGCGCACCGTCGGCTCAAAGGGGGGAGATTTCCACTCGCTTGTCGGGTCCACCGGCTGCACGTCATAGTGTCCATAGAACAGGACAGTGGGCCGGCCGGGCGCCTGCATCCACTGCGCGTAGACAATGGGATGGCCGCCCTCGAGGGGAATCAGTTCTGCGGTCAGGCCTAGCTCGCGAAGGTGAGCCAGCAGCCACTCCGCCGTCCGCTGCACGTCCTCCCGATGTTGCGGGAGCGTGCTCACGCTGGGGAGGCGGAGCAGCGTTTTCAGCTCATCGACGAAACGGTCCCGGTGCTGTTGTGCGTAGGTCAAAGCGCTCACCTGCGTCACCTCCAGAGCAAGGGCCGAGGTTCCCGCAAATTGCGTCGTGTGCAATTTGCGAGGTGGCAAGCAGAGGGGTTCGACGGTGAGCGGCGGCTGCCTTCCGCGTGACTCGTGATTCGTGACTCGTGATTCGTCACTTCAGCGTGGCTCGAATCACGAATCACAAATCACGAATCACTTCTAGTCGGAGGCGCGAAACCTGAGCTTCAGCGTGACTTGGACCGGGTCCTCCGCGACAAAGATCAAAAAGCGTGGAATGGGGATCGTGAAGTCGGTCATGCGGATCGTCGTGGTGCCGTCCACCAGGTAGCTGTCCCGCAGCGCGGTGACCCGCACAGGGAATGCCACCTCTCGCGTAACGCCTCTCATGGTCAGCCGCCCGGTGACATCGGCCCGAAAGGACAGCTGCGTCACCGGCTCGACCGGGATGATCGTGCCGCGGAAGGTGATCTCCGGGAACTCGTCGGTGCGGAGAAACTCCCGCCGCATCTGGCCGTC
>Ga0209157_1004082_pt1 | contig 10997 bp, 10 predicted proteins | sample GraSoiAngelo_135_FD_185892 | JGI IMG/M metagenome (GOLD analysis project Ga0209157, IMG submission 185892) | Grasslands soil microbial communities from the Angelo Coastal Reserve, California, USA - 14_0929_05_40cm (SPAdes) (version 2) | ecosystem: Environmental > Terrestrial > Soil > Grasslands ... | reverse complement strand
GCCGCGGCGGGCCGGGACCAGCCGCCGATCCTCGCGGCCGACCGCGTGAACCCGGCGCTCTTGGGCAACGTGGAGTACTTCAAGCCCGCCGCCGGCCTGTACCTGCTGCGGCATCACATCATCGACGACACGACCCGGTTCGACCGGGCGTTCCGCGAGTACATCCGCCGCTGGGCCTACAAGCACCCCACTCCCGCGGACTTCTTCCGCTCGATGGAGGACGCGCTGGGTGAGGACCTGTCCTGGTTCTGGCGCGGCTGGTTCTACCGCACCGACGTCATCGATCTCGCCGTGGACTCGGTGCGGGTGCGTCAAGACTCGACCGGCACCACCACACGGATCTTCCTGGCGAGCCCGGGCGCGCTGCCGATGCCGGTGGACCTCCGGGTCACCCTCGCGAACGGCAGCACCGAGGACGTCCGGCTCCCGGTCGAGATCTGGTGGTTGGGGAATCACTACGTGTACGAGCGCAAGTTCGCCGCCGATGTCGTCAAGGTCGAGATCGACCCGGGGCAGAATTTCCCCGATGTGCGGAGGGAGAACAACGTGTGGACGAAGCCGTGAAGGCGTCACATGACGGCACGTTGCCCGATCAGGCGGCTCACTCGCGAAATGTGCCATCGTGCCGCCGTGTGACGCTGTTCATGACCAGCTCTAGCACGATCAAGAATACCCCTCCCCACAACAGGCCCGGCAGGTCGCTCAAGTCCCGCCCCAATTTGATCCACAGCCAGCGCGCGACGACGTAGCACCACAGGCCCCCCGCGAACCAGCCGGCGAGCCGCACGAGTCGCCCCACCGCGGTCTCGATGCCTTGGAGCGCGAGCAGCAGGGCGTCGACGTAGTGGCCCAGCAAGGTGAAGCAGAAGCCGAGCGCGAAGACGTCCACCAAGTCCGCGGCCAAGGAGGCGTGCCGCGGCAGCGCCACGAGGAGCACCGGCGCGAGCAGCAGCGCCGCGATCGTATTGCGGGTGAGCGTCCGCATGAAGGGCTCGCGCACTAGCGCGCTCCCGTCGCCGGCGCAGCCGGCTTCAGGTAATGGTCGAGCCAGTCGAGCACCGTGCCCCACCAGAGGCGCCGGTTCCGGGGCTTCAGCACCCAGTGACCCTCGTCCGGGAAATACAGGAACTTCGCGGGCACGCCCATGCGACGGGCTGCGGTGAACGCCTGGTAGCCCTCCGACAGGTCCACCCGGTAATCGAGCTGCCCGTGGACGAACAGGATGGGCGTCTTCCAGTTTTTCACGAAGTTCAGCGGCGACCACTTCTCGTACAGCGCGCGGTTCGCGTAGGGGGTTCCGCCGAACTCCCAGTCCGTGAACCACAGCTCTTCCGTGCTCCCCGCCATGCTCACGGTGTTGAACACTCCATCGTGGTCGACGAGCACTTTGAAGCGGTCCGTGTGGCCCGCGATCCAGGTGATCATGTAGCCGCCGTAGGACGCACCCGCGGCGCCCATGCGGGTCGAATCGACGTATGGCAGCCGCGCCACCACGTCGAGGCCCTTCATGACGTCCTCGAACGGGTAGTCGCCCCAGTGCTGCGAGATCGCGTCGGTGAACTTCTGGCCGTAGCCGGTCGAGCCGTGGAAGTTGACCGCCGCCACGACGTAGCCGCGCGCGGCGAACATGGCGTAGTTCCAGCGTGCGCCCCAATAGTCGGTCCACGCCCCCTGCGGCCCACCGTGCACCAGGTAGACGAGCGGATACCTCCTCGCGGGGTCGAAGCCGGGCGGCTTCAAGATCCAGCCGAACACCGAGTCGCCGAGCGCGCCCACGAACCCGAATTCCTCCAGCGGCTTCGAGTCGAGGGCCGCCAGCGCCTGGTCGTTGTGGCGCGTGAGTTGCCGCCCGGACGCCCACACCTCGGGCGTCTGTGTGTTGCTCTGGTGCAGGTACACCACGGTCTTCCCGTCGGGCGTGAGACTAGGATTCGTGTTCAGCCCCGAGTTCCCAACTACGACGGAACGATGGAATGTGGGAACGTCAATGCGGTACAGATTGTCCCGCCCCCGCTCCTCGACGACGGCGAACACGCACCTCGAGTCGGGACACCACGTGTAGGAGCCCACGGAGAGGGCCCATCCCCGAGTCGCCTCGACGACGTTTCCACCTTCGGTCTTTCCATCCTTCCTCCCGACGAGCATCAGCCGCTGCCGATCGGCCTCAAACCCTGGTCGCTCCATCGAGAGATACGCCAGATAGCGCCCGTCCGGCGAGTAGCGCGGCGTGTTGTCGGCGCCGGCGCCCGTGGTGACGGCGTGCAGGCCGGAGCCGTCGGGGCGCACCGCATAGACGTCGACGTTGGTGTTGTCCGCCACGCTGGAGTCGGCGTGCATCGCGAACGCGATTTCCTTGCCGTCGGGGGACACCGCTACATCGCCGTCTCCGCCCGTCGCGATGGTGGGGGCGTCGTGGTCGAACGGGGTGATGTCCTTGGCGCCGTTGTCGGACAGGGTCACGAGGAACAGGTGCTGCCGCTTCCCGGCGCGCCAGTCGTCCCAGTGGCGCCAGAGGAGCCCGGTCCAGATGCGCGCCTCCGTCGGGTAGTCGCCGTTGCGGCGGTCGATCTCCTGGTCGGCGGGCCACTTCACGTCGCTCGTCACGATCAGCCCCTTGCCGTCGGGGAGCCAGGCTGGATCGGACACGCCGTCCGGGAGACTGGTCACCCGCCGGGCCTCGCCGCCCGCGATCGGTAGCACCCACAGCTGCGGGCCGGTCTGGCGCGTCGAGACGAACGCGAGCGTCGCGCCGTCGGGGGACCAGCGTGGCTGGCGGTCGGAGCCGGGCCCCTCGCTGAGCCGCCGGCTCTGCCCGGTCGCCACCTCGACGAGCCAGACCCGCGCCGTGCCGCGGTTTTCCTTGAGGGAGTAGTCGGTGACGGTGTAGGCGACCCACTTGCCGTCGGGGGACAGCTGCGGGTCGCTCACCGACTTGAGCGCGATGTAGTCGTCGAAGGTGATCGCGCGCTTTTGGGCGGAAAGCGCGGGAAAGGGGACAAGGGAAAGGGGAAACGCGATCACGGAGAGCGCCAGCAGCAGCTTCATGCGTCGTCCTTTCGAGAGCGACCGTCCGCCCGTGCGCCCGACCGCCACCTCAGTAGTCGGGATGTGTGAGGATCGCCTTGACGAGGTCGTCGAACACGCGCGACTCCGGGCTGACGAGGCCGCTCGCGTCGGTGTGGACGTTCCAGGCGCACAGCTCGTTCAGCGCCGTCGCTTCCTCGTAGGTGAGGTGCAGCACGTAGCCCCCGCCCTCGCCGTCGCCCGAGCGCTTGGCGTCCTGCAGCACCTGCTTCAGTACGTCGGGGAGGTGTCGGGCGCCCCGCACGGCGTCGAGCTGCTCGCGGGTGACGGCGAGATCCATGAACTCCCTTGCTTTGGCGGGTCGCGGGCGAAATCTTGTGTTTTCACCCTCGCCCCGCAAGGAAGCGCAATGCCGCGCACCGAGTTCATCGCCACGGCGTTCCACGTCCCCGAGCGGGTCGTCACCAACGACGACCTGGCACAGATCATGGACACGTCCGACGAATGGATCACCCAGCGCAGCGGCATCAAGACCCGTCACTGGGTCTCCGACGGCGAGACCGGCGCGAGCCTCGCGACGGCAGCCGCGCGCAAGGCGCTCGCCAAGGCGGGTATGCGGCCCGCTGAGCTGGACTGCATCGTCTACTGCACCTGCACGCCCGATCACTTCGAACCCGGTAACGGCGTGTTCCTCGAGCGCGAGCTCGGCTTGAGCGACATCCCCGCCATCGACGTTCGTAACCAGTGCTCGGGGTTCATCTATGGCCTTTCGGTCGCGGACGCCTGGATCCGCACCGGGCAATACCGTCGCGTGCTGCTGGTCGGCGCCGAGGTGCATTCCCGGGGCCTCGACAGGACGACCCGCGGTCGGGACACGACGGTGTTGTTCGGCGACGGCGCGGGCGTTGCCATCCTCGGCCCCACCGACGATCCCGAGCGGGGCGTGCTGTCCACGCACCTGTTCGCCGACGGTCGCCACGCCGAGAAGCTGTGGGTCGACGCGCCCGGACTCGCGCACGATCCCTTCATCAGCGAGCAGCTGATACGTGAGGGAAAGCACCACGCGGTGATGGAAGGCCGCGAGGTGTTCAAGTACGCCTCGATACTGATGCCGCAATCGGTCGCCGCGGCGCTTGAGGCGAACCACGTGACCCCGGGCGACGTGAAGCTGCTCGTCCCCCACCAGGCGAACCTGCGGATCATCGAGATGGTGCAGAAGGCGGTCGGCCTGCGGGACGATCAGGTGTACACCAACATCGACCGGTACGGCAACACCACCGCGGCCTCGATCCCGATCGCGCTCGACGAGGCGCTGTGCGAGGGCCGGCTGGCGCGCGGCGACCTCTTGCTCCTCACCGCGTTCGGGTCGGGGTTTACCTGGGCGAGCGCGGCGGTGCGGTGGTAGGCCTCACCCGCCCGCTTCCGCCTTCAGCTCCTTGAGCTCCTGCGCCGCCGCGTCTCCGTGCGCGGTCCCGCGATACCGGTCCGCGAGTCGGGCCAGCTCCACCTTGAGCCGATCGCGCCGGCCGCTCTTGCGGTAGAGATCGATCAGCGCGTTGCTCGCGGCATACTGCCGCCGCGGGTCGGCGCTGCGCCGGCGCGCCTCGAGATACTGCTGTTCCGCCCCCGCGGGGTCGGCGAGGTGGCGCTCCAGCAGCTCCGCCAGCCTGATCCGCGGGTCGCAGTCGTCGGGATCGACCCGGACGAGATCCCGGAAGTACTCCGCCGCTTCGGCATACTGGCCGCGAGCGATGAGCAGGTCCTGCTCCGGGTAGCTGCGCGGCGGCGGGATATCGCCCGCCGCGAGCAGCGTCTTCGCCAGGAGCACGGACGTCCTGCTCACGCTGTGCGCGATCAGTCGCACACCGGCCACCGTGATGGGGACGTTCGCGACCAGCAACGCCACGAACACGCCGGCGGAGATCACACCATCGCGGAGCAGCTTGAACCACAGGGCGGAAAGGATGATGAAACACGCCGGCCCGAAATAGAGGGCGATGCGCAGGACGATCAGGCCGTCGTCTTCGTCCGTCACTTCACGTCTTGCCCCCACAGGTCGCGGTACACGATGGGGCCTTCGTTCAACGCCTTGATCCCCGCCTCGATCTGGCTCTTGTCCCCCACGATCACGATGTCGAAGTGATCGGGGTCGATGTACTGCCGCGCCACCCGCTGCACGTCGGCCGCGGTGACCGTGTTGATCCGCTCGGCGTAGTGGGCGAAGTAGTCGAGCGGCAGCCCGTACACCAGCAGCTCGCGGAACCTGGATGCCGCGGCCGCCGTCGTCTCGAAGTCCGCCGGCAGGCCGAGCGTGATGTACGCCTTCGCCTTGGCGAGCTCGGCGTCGGGCACCGCCTCGTCGCGGATGCGCCGCAACTCCTTCAAGAACTCGATCAGCGAGCTGTCGGTCTTGGCAGTCACGACCGAGGCGCTGGCGACGAACGGGCCGGCCAGCCGGCCCGCCGTGAACTGAGAAAACGCCCCGTAGGTGTAGCCGTGCGTCTCGCGCAGGTTCTGGTTAAGCCGCGACGTAAACGACCCGCCGAGGATGGTGTTCAGGACCTGGAGCGCGAAGTAGTCCGGCGTCGTGCGCGCCACCCCGACGTGCCCGATGCGGATCACCGACTGTGCGGCACCCGGTTTGTCGACGAGGTATACCGCGCGGGACGCCGGCGCCGGCGCCGCCGCCCCAGGCAGGGCGGGCACCGACCCTCGCTCCCACGCGCCCAACCGCGCGGTGAGGAGCCGCCGCGCCGCGGCGAGCGTCACGTCGCCCACGATCAGGATGCGAGCCGCGTTGGGGCGGTAGGAGGCCCGATAGAACTCCGTCACGCGGTCGCGCGACAGCACGGTCGTGGAGGCCTCCGTGCCGTTGAGCGGGCGCCCGTAGGGGTGGGCCCGCCCGAACACGATCGCCGGGAACGCGATGCCGGCCATCGCCACCGGGTTGTCTCCCAGCTGGACGATCTGGGCGCGCCGCAGCTCCCGTTGCCGGACGACTTCGGAGTCGGCAAAGGTGGGCCGCAGCACGAGGTCCGCCAGCAGATCGAGCGCCGGCTCGAGGCGCCGCTTCGGAACGTGCAGCGACACCGTCGCCGCATCGTAGCTCGCCGCCGTGTTGAGCTGCGCCCCGAGGAACGCCGCCTCGTCCGCGATCTCGAGCGCCCCGCGCCGACCCGCCCCCTGCTGCAACATCGTAGCGGTGAAGGTGGCGAGGCCGGGCAGGTCCACGGGATCGCGCGCCGCGCCGGCGTCGAGCACTAGCTGCACGTCCACCACGGGCACCTTGTGCATCTCGACGACGGCGAGCTCGAGCCCGTTCGCGAGTGCCGCGGTCTGCACCGCGGGCAGCTTCAGCGCCGGTGGAGGAGGCAGCGCCGGCGGCTTGGCGCGATCGACCGCCTGCGCCGCCAGACTCGTCGCGCCGAGCAGCACCGCCACCACGCCACCCCCCAGCCCGGCCGTCTTCATGGGGTCACCCCCTGCTTCACCGCCAGCTCCGGCTTACCCTGTGGCACGACGCTCAAGACGACCCGATGCGCGTCGACCAGGTAACGCCGCACTGCTGCTTGCACGTCGACCGCGGTCACCTTGCGATAGCGATCCAAGTCTTTTTGGAAGTAATCCGGCGTCCCGACGAAATAGTTGTAGAAGTTGAGCTGGTCCGCCTTGCCGCCGAAGCCGCCCACGCGCTCCATGCGCGAGAGGAACTGCGCTTCGAACGTGTTTTGCGCCCGCTCCACCTCCCGCGGCGTCGGCCCCGCCAGGGCGAGCTTCCGCACTTCCTCGTCGATCACTCGCTCCAGCTCGCTCAAGTCGTGCCCCGGGCGCGCCGTGGCCCAGAGCTCGAACTTCCCGTCGATCCGCCCGCCGTCCTGGAACGCGACCACGTCCGTCGCGATCTGCAGCTCGTATACGAGGCGCTTGTACAGCCGCGACGACCGGCCCCCCGCCAACACATTGGCCAGCACGTCGAGCGTCGCGTCCCCGTCGGCGAACGCCTTCATGCTGTGCCACGCATCGTAGACGCGCGGCACCTGCACCCGGTCTTCCAGCGTGGCGTAGATGTCCGTCCCGAGAGTGACGGCCGGCGGCGGGGTGCGCGTCACCGCGGGGCCGCGTGGGATCTCCCCGAAGTAGCGCTCCACGAGCTGCCGGGCGTCACGCGGCGTGATGTCCCCGGCGATCGCGAGCGTGGCGTTGTTGGGGGTGTAGTAACTGCGGAAAAACCCGCGCACATCATCCAGCGTCGCCGCCTGCAGGTCGGCCATGGAGCCGATCACGGGCCAGTGGTATGGATGCTCGGGCGGGTAGAGCCGCTGCAGGATGTTCTCTTCCGCCAGCCCGTACGGCCGGTTCTCGTAGCTCTGGCGTCGCTCGTTCTGCACTACCCCGCGCTGTACGTCTACCTTCTCCGCGGTGATCTCAGGGAGCAGGAACCCCATGCGGTCCGAGTCGAGCCACAGCATCAGCGCCAGCACATTGCTCGGCGCATCCTCGTAATAGTTGGTCCGGTCCTCGGCGGTGGATGCGTTGTTGTCTCCCCCCGTCGCCTCGAGCAGCTTGTCGAACTCACCAGTCGGCACGTGCTGCGAGCCCATGAACATGATGTGCTCGAACAGATGCGCGAACCCGGTGCGCCCGGGCTTCTCGTCCGCCGAGCCGACGTGATACCACATGTTCACCGCCACGAGCGGCACCGAGTGATCCTCGTGCAGCAGCACCTGCAGCCCGTTGGGCAGCGTGAACGTCTGGTAGGGGACCCGCAGCGACTGGGCGGAGAGGCGGTCGGACGGTCGGGCGGTCAGGAGCCCCAGCAACGCCGCCGTCGCGGTGGCGATGTTTCGCATCATTACTCCTCTGATTCCGAAGTGTACGAAACAGTTGCAAGCTGCGCCGTCGTCCTTCCCCTTCCCTTCCCCTTCCCATTCCCCACCCTGCGACCGCGCTGTGTCGAGCTGCGGAGATTTGCACCCGAAACAGTGCCCCTGCAACTTGCGTACGGGACCCGACAAGGAGAAACGATGATCATCGGGCTGGGATTGTTGGTTGGTGGCGCGGCGTTGGGCGGCGGCTTCGTGGCGGCGCGGAATTTCGTGCGACGCCGCTTGCGCTACGTCGATGCGGTGCAGCGGCCGGCGGCGCCCGTCGTGGCGGGGCTCGCGGCTACGGCGATCGCGCTCCCCGTGGCGCTCCTGCCGGTCGTCACGGTGGCGACCGCGGTGGCGTTCGGGGTGGGCGTGGCAAGCGGGGTGGCGAGCGGACGGAGGCAGCCGCAACCCTAAACGACTCGCAACTCCTGCATCACGCCGCCGGACACCTCGGGCCGGCCCGCCACGCTGCGCAACGCCCGCACCGCGTCGTTGGCGAACGTCTTCCCGGCTCCCTTCTCCACTTCTTCGAGCGCGCTCCACTTGGGGAACGCAGCGCGCACCGGCGTCGCCATCTGCAACGTCTCGAACGCGTCCGCCACGGCCAGGATCTTCACCGTGACCGGGAGCGGCAACGCCTCGATGTCCCAGTCCTCTCCCACGATCTCGTAGTAGTGCCCGTACTCACTGATGATCTGGGCCGCGCCGCGCATCACGCGCGCCACGGCGACCGCCGGGTCGGTGACCGAGCCTGACAGCAGCCGGAGCAGCCGCTGATCGCGCGTGCCCACTTCGTGCAGCAGCGCCGCCACCCGCAGGTTCTCGAGGTCCTCTTCGGGGAGCCTGAGCTCCCGCGCCATCGCCACCGCCACCTCCGCCACGCGGTTCGAGTGGCCTTGCTGGGTTCGCTCGGTGGATTCGATGTGATAGGTGAGCAGCTCGAGGATCGCGAGGTAGGCATTCTTCACGTCGCCCAGGCGCGTCTGCCGCTGCTCGGCGAGCGTGCCTACCACGTAGCCCGTGAGGATCAGAAACCCGGCCCACGGCGTGAGCGCGAGCAGGGCGTCGCCGTAGAACCCCGGCAGCATGTCCAGGCCCTGCACGTTCTGATAGAACGCCACCAGGGCCACGACGAACAGCCCAGCCAGGACCGCGAACCGCCGGCCGCCGTAAAAGCCGGCGAGGATCATCGGCAGATAGTAGAAGCTCAGGAACGCGAACTTCTGCTCTACGAAGGCGTGGATCGCCACCATGGCGAACACGAGGAGCAGTACGAAAATCCGCTCGAAATGGCGGAAGAAGAAGAACTTGGCGCGCTCCAGTAAGCGTGGCTGGACCACGGAGACTCCTCGCGTCGAATTGTCGTTGGGCGCGCTCCCAAGGTAGAAGAGCGGCGGGCCGGCGCAATACCCAGTCAGGTCGTCCTGAGGGCGCCCCGCACATTGTGCGGCGGGAACTCGACGATCTCGGCGCGCGCGACCCCCGCCGTCACGTAGGGGTCCTCCGCCACCACCGCTTCCAGGGTCGCCCGGTCGGGGGCGACCGCGATGAGGACGCCACCGTCCGGCGGGTCGCGCCGCGCCCAGGCGTGAAACACGCCGCGCGCCGCGTGCGCCTCGAGGTGGCGAACATGTGCGGGACGCACCGCCTCCACTTCCGGCAACGGCCGCGTGTACTCGAGCAGGACGACAAAGAGCATCGCTTCCTCGTAACCAGAACAGGTGAGCAAGGGGAGCTGCGGGTAGCGCACGAACTGCACATCAGTGTCGGCGCGGCGACAGCGGAAGAACGCCGACCCACGCCGGTTGGCGACCGACCGCATCCAACGGCACGTGAAGCACAGACCCACTGAGCCGGCATCGCTCATGCGCCGGAAGCTACTCTGGCGTTTTCGTCGCACCATTCCCCATTTTGCGCCATGAGCAGCGACGCCACGACGCCCGAGCTGCCGCCGGGCCTGCTGGAGGAGTACCTCACCGGCATGCGCCGCCAGCTCGGCGAGCTCGCCGGGATCGCCGACGACCTCGACGTTGACGGCGGCGACACACGCGCGCTCGAGCAGCTGCGTCGCGAAACCCACAAGATCCACGGCTCCGCCGGGTCGTTCGGGTTCTGGAGCGCGTCACGCCTCGCCGCGGGCATGGAGGAGACCGCGAAGGACTGGCTCTCCCGCCCGACCGACACCGACGTGGACCGCGGCTCGCTCACCCGGTGGTTCGTCGTGCGGCTCGCCGAAATCCTCCGGCTCGACGTGCCGACGACCCAGCGGGCCGACCGCCCGAGCGGTCCGATCCTCCAGGCGGACCTGCTCAACGTGCCCGCACTCGCCGAGCTGCTCGAGTACGGGCTGCGCTCGCGGGCGTACCGGTTCGCGTGCTACCGCGACGGCGGCGAGGCGCTCGGCGACCTACTGGCGCTCGAGACCGGAGAGTCGCACCCGCTGCTGCTGCTCGACGTGGACCTGCCCGTGGTGGACGGCTATGCCATCTTCGAGGCGTTGGAGCGGGAGCGGCCGGGCGCCTACCGTGTGGTCTTCACCACGGCGCGCGGGGACGAATCCGAGCAGCGGCGAGGCCTCGAGGCGGGCGCGCTCGAGTATCTCGTGAAACCGATCAGCCTGCGAGTCGCACTCGAGAAGATCCACCGCTGGGTGGGGAGGTGACGCGGCCGCCGCCGGACGGCAGGCTCTCCGGTTGGTGTCGCAGCGGCGCTCTGGCTTTTTCGCCCACGGTTTCCCCATCTTGATGGCCATGACTGACCGGGGGACGTCTCCCGAGCTGCCGCCGGGGCTGCTCGAGGAGTACCTCGCGGGGATGCGCGCCGAGCTGGCGACGCTCGCGGCGATCGCGGAGCGTCTCGCCGCGGCATCGGACGATAGCGAGGCGCTCGAGGCGCTGCGCCGGGCGACGCACAAAATCCACGGCTCCGCCGGCTCCTACGGGTTCATGGAGGCGTCGCGGCTCGCTGCCGGTATGGAGGCCACTGCCAAGGACTGGGTGGCGTGGCCGGGCGACCCGGAGGTGGAGCGTGGCCCCATCACCCGGTGGTTCGTGGCGCGCCTCGCCGAGATGCTCGGCCTGCCGGCGCCCCGCGCTCCGGCGG
>Ga0209157_1004078_pt1 | contig 11003 bp, 10 predicted proteins | sample GraSoiAngelo_135_FD_185892 | JGI IMG/M metagenome (GOLD analysis project Ga0209157, IMG submission 185892) | Grasslands soil microbial communities from the Angelo Coastal Reserve, California, USA - 14_0929_05_40cm (SPAdes) (version 2) | ecosystem: Environmental > Terrestrial > Soil > Grasslands ... | reverse complement strand
CGACCGATGCCCAGGATGTCCGGCGCGACGAGCCGCGTCTCGATGGGCTCGGCAATTGCCGCGTCGACGAGGTTCGATTGACCGCTCGGGAGGCGCTTCAAGCCCCAACCCGCGGCGCGGAGCAGGGGCCCGAACAGTCGAGCCAGGAACCGCGCGATCGGCCCGGGCTCCCGCTCCTTGAACTGGATCGGGACGAAATCGACGAGGCGTGCGATCGTGTCCTGCAAGCGACCGCCGTCCGCGGGTCCGGGTTGCAGGATCGGGTCTCCGACCCGGCCGGCGTTCTGATTGGCGAGGACATGGTTGTTCGACAAGATCACCGGCCGCCCGTTCCGCCGAGCGAGGACGCCCAACGTCCCGGCGGTGATCTGGACATGGCCGATGCTCACGCCGCCCGGCGCGGGACGGATCCGCTTCGTGCGTTCGAGATCGACGGCCTGCTCGGACCGCAACGCGTGGAACAGGCCCGTTTCGACGATGTCCGTCCGGACGGTGCCGAACGCCTTCGGGACGACGTCCCAATGCCGCAGTTGCGCCTCCGGCTTCTTCGCCTCGACGAAGACGACGATGCAGCGCTCGTCCGTCTCGCGGCCGCGGATCATCTTGTTTCCGATCGCGACCCCGACTACGTTCGCCCGGGCGAAGATGGCACCCTCGTACGCGGCCTTCGCGGCGCGGACGTCGTCCGCTGGCATGACTCACTCCTTGCGCTCGAATGCGCTGATCTCGAGGAGGCCTTCGCCGAACTTCCCGCCCGCCGTCGTGCCGGCGACGCGGACGACCATGTTCGCGACGAAGCCGATGAAGATCCCGATTCCGTAGTAGGCGAGGAGGTCCCGTGCGTACAGGAAGGACATCATGCTGACGCCGAAGACGATCGCCATGAACGCCGCGAACGCACCCCACTGGACCTTGTACCGGCGCACCGCGAACAGGAGGAACCAACCCAGGACGATTCCCATGAGGATGAGGCCGAGCTGGTTGATGTCCATAGCGTTCCCTCGGAGAATGGGCGAAATTCCGCGGATTCCGGATAAAGGAGTCGGCGCGGTTCTCACTCGAAATAACGACGTCGCTCTGGGGAAGCCCGCCACAAGACTCAACTACCCGGCCGCGAGATGCCCGGCGGGGTAGGGCTTGTCTGCTTCGACCGCGTGTCCCGCCTGCGGCACCGTGAACGCATCGACCAACACGTTCTGCGTGAATTGCGGGACGCCTCTCGGATCGGCCACGACCGTGACCCCCGGCGTGCCCGCGGCCGGCCCGCCTCCCGCCGCCCCGCCTCCGGCGGCGCCGTATCCGGGCGGATACCCGTATTATGCGCCCCCGTTCCCGCGGAGGGCGACCTTCTCGGACATGCTCTCCGGCCTGTTCGACGTATGGACGAAGAACTTCCTGCCCTTCTTCGTCGTGTACCTAGTGCTGGGCGCCGCGACCGGCGCGCTCTCCGTCTTCGTCTCGTGGGCCATCTTCGGGAACGTCACCCTCGGCCGGGGTTTCGGCGGCCTCCCGGCGACCTCGTTCCCGACCGTGGACCTCGGTCTGGTCCTCCTCTACGCCATCGCGACGTTCGTCGTCTCCGTGATCCTCACGAGCATCGTCACCGGTGCGATGACGGAGTACGCGGTCCGCCGGTACCGCGGCGAACCGATGACGGTGGAGCAGGCCCTCCGCCGCGGCCTCGCGCGGTTCCCCAGCATCCTGGGCGCAAACATCCTGCTCGGACTCATCTTGTTCGGCCTCGTCACGGTCCCTCTTCTCCTGATCCTCGTCGCCCTGGTCGCGGGACTCAGCGGTACCGGCGGAGGCGCCGTTGCGCTCCTGTGTGGAGGCGTGATCCTCTTCCTCGTCCTCGGCGTGCTGGCGATCTTCCTCTATGTGTCCTTGGTCCTCTACGCTCCCCCGATCATGATGGAGAACGCGAGTGCGGTCGGTGGCCTCTCGAGGAGCTGGCGCATGACGCGGGGCCACCGATGGTCCTTGTTCGGCGCGATCCTCGTCGCGTCGCTCCTCGCAGGCGCCATCAGCGCCGCGATCTCGGTTCCTCTGACGCTCGCCACCTTGGCGGGCGATCCCATCGCCACCGGCTTTGTGTCCATCGTCTCGTCGGCCCTGGCCAGTGCCCTGGTCGGTTCGTGGATCGTCATCCTCGTCGCGGTCGCGTACGATTTGATTGTCCGCCGCCCGACCCCATACTTCGGCGCCCCTCCCCCGTACGTGGCTGGAGCCGGCATCGCCCCGCCGCCGGGAGCCGCGCAAACCGGGCCGCCTCCCTCGGGACCGCCTCCGGGCCCATGAGGTCTTAAGCCTCCGCGCCGATTCGATTGGCCGTGGCGTGCGATCGATGTGGCGCCCCGGCGGTCGAGTGGATCCGCTACAGCGGGGATCACCTGTGCCGCGATCACTTTCTCGAGTTCGTGGAGCGGCGCGTGAAGCGCGAGCTTCGATCCCAGGTCGACCTGCGCAGCGGAGAGCGCGTCGCCATCGGCATGAGCGGCGGAAAGGACTCAAGCACGACCGCGGCGCTCTTGGCGAAGTTCCTCGGGGACCGACGCGACATCGAGCTGATCGGGATCACGATCGATGAAGGGATTGCGTCGTACCGTCCTACAGGGATCGACTACGCCCGACGACTTTGCACGCGACTGGGGATTGAGCATCGGGTCCTTGCGTACACAGAAACCGTGGGGCATGCGATGGACGACGTCGTCTTGGCGGATCGGGAAGCAATTCCCTGCAGCTACTGCGGCCCGTTCCGCCGGGAGGCCCTCAACCGAGCGGCCCGAGAGGTCGACGCCGACTATGTCGCCACCGGCCTGAACCTCGACGACACGGCCCAGTCGATCCTGATGAACGTCGCCCGCGGGGACATCGAGAAGCTCGCCCGGATGGGACCGCATGAGACCCGGCAACCGGGACTCGTGCCGCGGATCCAGCCGCTTCGCATGATCCCGGAGAAAGAGGTCTACCTGTACGCCCTCCTGAGCGGCATCGAATTCCACGATGCGACGTGTCCGTACGCGGAGCGGGCGCAGCGCGGCCGATTCCGGGACATCGTACACCGCCTCGAGGAGGAAAGCCCCGGCACCCGCCACGCGATCGTGAGCGGCTACGATCAGATGCGGCCGCTGCTCCAGGGGAAGTATCCGCCCGCGGCCCTCAACGTATGCGCCCGGTGCGGAGAGCCGACCATGCACGAGATCTGCAAGGCGTGCGAGCTGCGAGAGCGCATCACCCGATTGGAAAACGACCGGGCTCTCGAATCGACGAGTTGAACGCCGTCAGTGGCCAATCGTGGCGGCCCGAGGTCGCCCTATGGAGATGATTCGAATAGGCACCTTGAGCTGCGTCTCGATGAAACCGAGATATTTTCGCACCGACTCCGGGAGTGCCCGCTTCCCTTTCTTCGCGGTGAAGATCCACTGGGATTCGGTGAGATCCGCCCAACCCTTGAACTCGCGGTAGACCGGTTCGCACCGCGACAACACGCGCATGCTCGCGGGGAATTCCTTGATCGTCTCTCCATCAGTCCGATAGCTCACGCACACCGGGATTCGATCGAGCCCGCCGAGCACATCGAGTTTTGTCACCGCAAGGCTCACGAGACCGTTCACGCGCACGGTCATCCGGAGCATCACGAGATCGAGCCAACCGACGCGCCGGGGCCGGCGCGTCGTCGTGCCGTATTCGCCTCCGCCCCGTTCGCGCAGGTATTCCGCGGCAGACCCTTCAACCTCCGTCGGAAACGGTCCGGTGCCGACGCGCGAGGTGAAGGCCTTCGCGACGCCGACGATGTCCGTCAAGAATTGCGGTCCCACCCCCGCGCCGACGGAGGCCGCCCCGGCGACGCAGTCGCTCGACGTACCGAACGGATAGATCCCGTGGTCGATGCAGAGGTGCGTGCCTTGGGCGCCCTCGAACAGGACGCGCTTCCGACGCCGGATCGCAGCGTCGAGCCAAGCGGACGTGTCCACGACGAACGGTGCGAGGCGCGCGCCGTACTCCACCTGCTCCTTGTAAATCGCCTCGAGATCGAGGCGATCGGTCCCGCCGTACGCATCGATGAGCCTCTGTTTGATCGGGACGATCGTCTCGAGCTTCTCTCGGAGGCCGACGGGATCGACGAGGTCGCACATGCGGATCCCGAAACGGCCCACCTTGTCCTCGAACGAGGGACCGATCCCTCGAAGCGTCGTGCCGGCTCCCAGGTTGCCTTTCAATTTCTCCTCGAGGCCGTCGATGATCTTGTGGTATGGCATCACGACATGGGCGCGGTCGCTGATGCGCAGGTTCTGGACCGAGTGGCCGAGGGCGCGGGTCTCCTCGATCTCTGTCAGGAGCTGCGCCGGATCGACGACCACTCCGTTCCCAATCACGTTCATCGTGCGCTTTCGGAGGACGCCCGAAGGCAGCAGATGAAACGCGTACAGCTGGTCGCCCACTTGGACCGTGTGGCCCGCGTTCGCGCCGCCCTGGAACCGCACGACGACGTCCGCGCGGTCGGCAAGGTAGTCGACGATCTTCCCCTTGCCTTCGTCCCCGAATTGGGCACCGACCACAACCGTCGCGGACATCCGAATCGCCGCCTGAACATCGCCTCACGCTTAATGGTTCTGGGGGAACCGCGGGACAGCCTCCTCCTGTTGAGGCGCTGCACCCGCGCCGGATTCGAATCCGGTATGGTGGCCCGTAGACCTCGCGCGATAACGTTTTATTCGCTGGAGGCCTTTGCCCGGTACCGCCTGTCGGGTCGGGAGGGGGTTCCATACTGTCCCAGGCCACAGACAAGATTCCGACGTATGTCGTCGGCCTGGACGATCGTCTGAGCGGCGGAATCCCGCGTGGACACATCGTCCTGGTGGCTGGCCCTCCGGGTTCCCTGAAATCGTCGTTCGTCTACCGCATCTTGTTCCACGAGGCGAACGAGCACGGGGCCTCGGGCCTGTACCTGTCGATGGAGCAGAGCCGCACCTCGCTCATCTCGCAGATGACCTCGCTCGGCATGGATCCGGGGTACGCGAAGGGCGTCCACATCATCGACGTGCGCGCGTTGCGGCGCGAAATCGAGGAGGTCCGCGAGCAGCCGCGTTGGCTCCTGGGCCTGCGGCGCCAGCTCGCGCGCTACAAGGAGGAGATGGGGTGCGACCTGATCGCGCTCGACAGCCTCGATGCGCTGTACGCCCTCGCGCCGTTCGAGAGCCCGCGGAACGAGATCTTCCAGTTCTTCGAGGAGCTGCGAGACCTGAACGCGACGACGTTCCTCGTCTCCGAAATGGGGCGGGACGCGACCGCGTTCGCGCACTTCGGCGTCGAGGAGTTCCTCGCGGACACGATCATCCACCTGCGCATGCGCGAGGTCGACGTTGGCATGAGCACCTCGGTGCGACGGTATCTCGGCGTCGTCAAGATGCGCGGGGTCGAACATGACTTGGACTACTATCCGCTCCTCGTCGAGCGCGGCGTCTTCGAGATCGTGTCCGAATGACCGCGGGAGGGCCACCTGAGTTCGTCCTCTCCCTCGGCGCGATGCTGCCTTTCGCCGCCCTCGTCGTGAGCGCGTTCCTCGGCGCCTACGTCCTCGGCCTGAACCCGCGGGGTTCCGCGAACCGGTCCGCGTTCCTCGTCATGCTCGCCTTCATCATCTGGGACCTCGGCGAGATCGTCCAGCGGTCGTTCGCCCCCGGAACGTCGGCGGACACGCTGTTCTTCTGGGCGCGCGTAACGTGGGTCGGAGTCGTCCTCGTGCCGGCGACGCTGTACCACCTCGCCCTGACGTATCCGTCCCGGAGCGCGTGGTTCCGCGGACCGTGGGCCCTTGCCGCCATCTATGCGCCATTCGTCTTCTGGGCCTACCTGGTCACCTCGACGAACCTGCTCATCTCCGGCATGTCCGCGAACGCGTTCGGGCCGAGCGCCCGCATCTCGTCGACGTACGCGTACTTGGCGCCGTTCTTCGGCGCCTGGATGTTCTCCAGCGTCCTGCTCTTCGTGCGTTCGTGGTGGCGCGTCCGGAAGACGCCGAGCCGAAGCATGCAGAGTGTCGTCGTCCTTGGCCTCATCTTGGGAACGGTGCCCGCGGCGGTGACGGAGGTGGCATGGCCCGTCCTGACGTCGAGCGACACGCGCCTCGGCCTCGGATCCCTGTACACGATGATGTGGTCGATCTTCATCGCGTACGCGGTCGCGCGGTACCGGTACCTCGTCATCGAGGCGGTCGTCGAAGTCCCGCCGGCGCGGGTTCCCCGGCACCGCCTGGAGCGCGGCATGAACTACCTCGTCCTCGAGAACGGGCGGAGCGCCGCGATGGGCGCGTTCCGAGACATCGTGTCCGCGACGCCGGGACTGTGCGTCACCGGCCTGGCGCCTCCGCATGTCGCTGCTCGGTTCGGGCTTGAGCGCACGCCGATCTTGTGGATCACGAGCGCCTCCAGTACGGAACGGACCGTTCGGCCGAACGGACTCGACTTCGAGCTCGTCCACACCGTCGTCAAGTTCCTCCGAGAGAATCCGGGCACCGCGGTCTTGCTCGACGACCTCGACTACCTCTCGGCCGTCGCCGGCTTCGATGCGGTCGGGCGCTTCCTCAAACGCGTGGTGAACCAAGCGAGCGCCTCGAAAGGCACCGTAATCGTCGCGGCGGGCCAGGGGACGTTCACACCCGACCAGGTCGCCGTGCTCCGAGGCTCCGTCGATCGGCTCCTCGACATCCAGGAGGCCCCGAGCCCCACCCCGAACGGGACGGCGGACCACGTCCTCATGACGATCAACGCGCAGGACGCACCGGTCGCCTTGCCGCTCGTGGGCGCGCGGCGAGGCCTCTTGCTCACGACCGAGCATCCTTCGAAGGCGCGCGTCCGGTATGGAGACCGCTTCGACGTCGTATGGGTCACGGACCATCCGGAGCCGGGGACGCCAACCGTCCGGCCGAAGGCGCTCGACACCGAAGGCCGACGGGCGATCGCGAACTACGCCTCCGTCCACGCGGGGAGCGACATCGTCCTCGTCGGCCTCGACCAGCTCGCCCTCTACGTCGACGTGCGGTCGTGGCTCCCGTTCGTGAAGGACGCGCTGGACATCGCGAGCCTTCACGACTGCCGGCTCTTTCTGACCGTCGCACCGGAGACGATGCGAACCCAGGAACTCGCGATGCTCTCTCGCCGGTTCGACGCACCCCTCGGGGCCGCGGCCCTCAAGAGCGCTCTTCCTTCAGGGCCGACCACAACCGCTCCTGAAAGTCGAATTCCGTATCGAGGACCTTCCGCATGAAGAGGACGACCTGGCCTTGCGGATCGAGGCCGTTTCGGCGGCAATAGTCTCGGAACCGGGCGAGGACCTCGCCGTCGACGCGAATATTGAACTGGGTCTTCTCCGGACGCCTCGCCGCCGCGGTCCGCGCCATGCCTTCGGCATGGAAGGCAGCGTACTTCAGGATTTCTACAAATCCATTCAAATCGTATCATTCGGTAGCATTGGTAGCAACTAAATAGCTGATAATCACTTCTGGGAACGGTGGGAGAGGGGTTGACTTCGTGACCGCGAGCGGAACGCCGAAAGCAAAGCCAGCGCCCTCCGAAGAACCAGGATTGGAACCCCCTGATTCCATCGACGCCGACCCCGTCGGCCACCGTCTCCAGGAGGATCTCTTTCAGAGCCTCGTGGAATCGGCGGACTACACCGACGGACGCACGCCACTCCCGGCCCGGAGTGGAGGGGCGCTCCAACTGGCGACGCCGGAGGCGATCCGCAAAGCGTTCGCGGAACAATGGAACGTCCTCTCCCATTCCCTCGGGTTGGGCGTCGACTCGGACAAGGCGTTCCAGGGAATCCGGGATCTCGTGATGTACGACATCCCCGACGGCACGCGGTCCACCCTGTCCGTTCCCGTGACGGGCGACGTCGACGCGGACGCGGGCCTGTACTGCCTCGCGCTGGTCCACACCCTCGCGAGCCTCGGCGCCCGGACGAACGTCATCATGACGCACACGATCTACAACCGCGACCGAGGTCCCGAGGAAACGAAGCGGTTCCTGGAGATCCTGCTGAAGGGCATCGACCCGTTCCGCGAGTACGCGCGCCGCCATGGTCTCGCGATCCACCTGGAGGGAATCCGGGAGGGCTACGAACTCGAACAGGAGTTCAACCGCGCGTTCCCGATGCCTTCGCACCCGAAGTTCGACGCGCATTTCCTCCTGGATTACGAGGAAGAGTGGTTCCTGTCTCCCGATGGCCGGGCCCTCCTCGAGGCCCTGCCGCCGATCGATGTCGTCGTGCGGCATACGAAGCTCGGCATCTCGGGCGGATGGATTCCGACCCGGATGCGGAAGGCCGCCTACGTCTATTCGCAGAACGGCACGGTCCACAGCAATTGGAATTTCAACGAGTACGCGGCGATGGTCGCGGTCACATACCTCGCGAAGCTCCTTAATGAGGGCGAGGCGCTCTCGAAAACGTACGCCTCGATCGACGAGATCAAGGCCCGCTATCGGGACCGCGAGATCCGACTTCGCCAGAAGATCGTCCGCCTGACGCCGAAGCCGCGCAAGCTCTTCGTCGTCGGCTCGCCTGTGGGCCTCATCCAGGTGTACGCCTAGACGAGTGGCGACTCGACGAAGAATCCGGTGAGGAGTTGCTCGGTCCCCCTCGCCTCACTCGGGACACCCTGCCACTTCTGGAGTGCGGGTCGGTTCTGCGCTTCGAACGTGATGAGGACATCTCGCATCTGGCGGCGCAGCTGATCCGTCTCCTCGCCCTCGAGGACGACGGTCAGGTACGTGTAGCGAGCTTTTTCGATGACCAGCGTGTAGGTCCCATGGACGATGGAGCTGAGCGACTTGCCGCGGAGGATTGGGAATGAAGTGCGCATGAAATTCTGGATGACGTCGAGGGTCGCGCCGAAGAGATCCTGGTCGATCGTCGTCTCGCCGGGCTTCGTTTTCGCCCCGATCAACGTGCCATCGTGGAACGTCAGGAACACCGCCTTGATCGAATAGCGGCGGGCCTGGAACATGCGAATCGCCTCCGAGATTCGCTCCCGGCCGATCGGGTAGAGCGTGTAGTAGGCGCTCGCGGCGACGAAGATGAGCAGCGTCGAGAGCGGTGGCGGAAAGGCTAGCCGGGTGACTCCGATCAGCCCATTTGTCGTCAGGCCGAGGACGAGCACGAGCGTGAACGTCACCATGAGGCCCGCGGCCCGGCGCGCCAGGGTCTTGCTGCTTGCCCGAACGATCTTGTAGAGCCGATAGAGGTTCCAGATCCCGAGGACCGAGAACGTAACGACATAGACGAGGTACAGCCCGAGGACGAGGGGGTCGAAAAAGGCCACATAGAGCGTCTGTCCCTCAAAGGTCAGCGGCGTGATGTCCGTGATGCCGCGTCCCCAGAGGATGAGGAGCATCACGATGGAGATCGTCATGAGCAGTCCGTACGATCGCCTCATGCGGTCAACGTACACGAGCGTGAAGAGCAGGAAGAAATTCACGGCCAGGGTCAGGCCGGTGAGGCTCACCAACGTCGAGAAGAGGGCCGCCCCGTAAGTCGTCGAGTAGAACAGGAGGAAATCGCCGATTGCGTAGAGTCCGGCGAAGAAACAGCAAAACAGGAAAAACGCTTCCGTCCAGGTATGCCAGCGGTCCCGGTAGACCTGCAGAATCGCGAGGACGAACCACGCCGTCGCCGATGCGAGCGGGGCCGCCTTCAGGATCTCAATCAGGTAGACGATAAGCCAAGAGGGGAGGGCAGCCATGTGACCGGTGTGTCCACGGAGAGATAAAGAATGGCAAATAAATACCCGACCACTCCGAAATCGGCGGCGCAAACCAGGCGGAAGGGGGCAATCCAAACGCGCAGCATCTTCGTTTTCTTTGATCTTGGCGGAACCCTCGTCGACCTGCGCGGCATCGTCGCGTCGATGGCGGAGCGCTTGACAGCAGTCCACACAAGAGGTCCAGTCCCCCTGGCCCTTCGTTGGGCCGTCACGACCGCCGAAGCCTTGCCCTCGGCCCACGGCCCGCGGTTCCGATCCGAGCGAGAGATCGCGTCCGAGGTCCTGTTCGAGCTGCTTGCGAAACGAGGCCGCGCCGACGCACGAGACGTGTCCCCCAAACTCGTCCAGGACGCGTGGGCGGGTTACGTGCGAACGTGCAGCCTCCAGCCCGACGTCACGGTCGCCTGGTTGCGCAACCTCCGAACCAAGGTCGCAGGTCTCGGCGTGGTGACGGATGGAGATACCGACGCGGTTGCGGGAGTCCTCTCCCACACCGGCCTGGACAAACTCTTCGATTCCGTCACGACCTCCGAAGCGGTCCGGTCGTACAAGCCGGATCTGGGAATTTACCGCGCGGCACTGAAAGCCCTCAAAGCTCGGCCTTCCGAGAGCCTCTTCGTATCCGACGCGGCGCTCGACCTTCAGGGTGCAGCGAGGCTCGGCTTGGCCGCCGCCTGGATCCCCCGGAGTCTGCTTCCAGACCTCGCAAAACCGCCGCCGGGCACTCTGATTCTCTCCCGGATTCAGGACGTGGACCGGATTGTCACGCGACACGTAAGGACGGGACGATTCGAGCTACGCTGAGGCCGCGGCTTCTTTCTTCGTCTGCTTGAGCTGCTGACGATACATCTCGACCAACTCTTTTGCCGTCGTCGCATCCTCGGGACCTTTGTCGTCTCGCCACCGTCCCGTGAATCGAGGGAAGCGGATGGCGAGGCCCGCTCCAGGACGCAGCACACCCCACGCGCACGTATGAATCGGACTCACCGTGATCTCTGCGCCTCGCACTTCGAGGACCGTCCTGGGTTCAAACCAGACATCGGGCTCGAGCTTCGCGTCGACCCGGGCCGGCTTGCGGTCCCGTCTCACCGCTTTGAACCGCTCCGGGAGGGCGAACAGCGTCTCGTCGTCGAAGCCGGTCCCCAGCTTGCATGTGGTGCGGAAGACGTCGGCTTCGTCATCGTATGCCGCCATGAGCAGCGCGCCGTAGGTACCCGCGCGCTTCCCTCGGCCTGCGAAT
>Ga0209157_1004077_pt1 | contig 11006 bp, 7 predicted proteins | sample GraSoiAngelo_135_FD_185892 | JGI IMG/M metagenome (GOLD analysis project Ga0209157, IMG submission 185892) | Grasslands soil microbial communities from the Angelo Coastal Reserve, California, USA - 14_0929_05_40cm (SPAdes) (version 2) | ecosystem: Environmental > Terrestrial > Soil > Grasslands ... | reverse complement strand
ACGAGCCCGTAAGCCTGGACGTTGTGCAGCCGCAACTGCGCGGAGTCCGTTAACCACGTCGACTGAAACGGCAGCGCCGGGGGGCCCGCAAATTCGCGCGAAGCCACCTGGCAAATCACGCTGTAAAAATCCGACTCCAATGAGGACGGAGGCGCGGCCAGCCCCGGGTTCGGCTGCACTTCCAGCTTCACCGCCGGATCATTGACCAGCTTGTTTAGCTCATTCACAAGCGTTCCGATGGAATCTCCAGGCAGAAGCCGCACGTTCAGATTCGCGCGGGCTTCTGCGGGAATCACATTGTTGGCTACCCCCGCGGAGAGCACCGTGGGAGCGATGGTATCCCGCATCATCGCATTCCACAGCGGGCTCGAATCGGACACCACCCGTTGCGCGTGTTCGCCGCGGTCCGAGGTATCCATCGAACGGATCCACTTTGCGATTTCGTCGTCTTCGAGCGGCGTAATCCCCTCGAAGTATCGGCGCACAATCGCGGTGAAGTGCACCGGCGCGGAATAGGTTCCGATCTTTGCAATGGCGGCGGCCAAATGGACCACGGCATTGTCTTTGGTCGGCTGCGAGGCATGGCCCGATGTTCCGTGAGCGACCACGGCGACGTTCACCGCCACTTTCTCGCTCGCTTGCACGCCAATGTACTGCACTTTGCCGTTTCTCATGAAAACGTTGCCGCCCTCGTTGATGGCAAAGCCAGCGGCAAACTTGTCCCAATATTTTGCAATGAGCATCCGCATGCTCGAGTCGCCGCCCCCTTCTTCATCCGCCGTGGCTAGGAAGATCACATCGCGGTTAATGTGCGCATTCGACCGCTTCAAGCCAACAAAGACCGCCAGATTTGCGGCGAGCATGCCTTTGTCGTCGATGGCCCCGCGGCCATACAGGTAGCCGTCCTTGATCACCGCGCCGAACGGATCGACCGTCCACCGTGACTTCTCAACCGGCACGGTATCCAGGTGAGCCACCAGCAGCAGCGCCTTCGAGGGGTCCGGCACCACCGAACTCCTCAGGCGGGCCACCACCGCGCTTCTTCCCAGCGCCAAATCCAGAAGTTCCGGTTTGATGCCTTCCTTTTGAAGCACTCCGGCCACGTACTTGGCGGCGAGCTGCTCACTTCCCGGCGGGTTGGACGTGTTGATCCTGATCAAATCCGCCAGCCAAAGGAGTGCATCCCTGTGAATCCCCGCAGGGTCAGCGACTGCCGATGCGACGACCGGCGCCGACCGGGGAATTCCCTGTATAACGGCGGGAAGACTCGATGCCAACATGAGGGCCGCCAAGCCCGTGACAGTTCCCAGCAAACGGTTCCCATTCACCAATCCACCCTCCTCCACGAAATGGCCTGGGTCTCCCCCGAAACCTTCCAGCTAACGTTTTACGTCGAGCGTGCTTCATACTAACATGCGGGTATGGGGGCCCGGCCCGCTCATTGCCGTAGCGTGGCCTAAGCTCAACCCGCGTTCCGCAGCCGCGGGTTCGCATGACAACAAAAATCTTGGCGGGCTCTTGTTTTTTCGCCCAACCAGCGAGGTACGAAAGATGCGACGAATCGCTTTGCGTTTATTCCCGGCTTTAGCGGCTTTTTTGATAGGGCCTCTTTCAGGGCAGCCCTCCCTCAGCAGCAACAAAAACCCACCGCGCCCGAAACACCCGCTCCCGGACAGCAAGCGCCGTCCTCCGGTGTCAGCATCAGCGTGGATGTTCCGGTCGTGACCCTCGACGTGGTGGCCGCCACGCAGCACGGGGATCTCATTCCCAACCTCAAGAAAGAAAACTTCCGCGTTCTCGACGAAGGCGTGCCCCAGGCGATTAGCAATTTTGCTCCCACCGACGCGCCCATCACCATGGTCGTGCTCATGCAGTTTAGCGGAAATGCTTACGGCTGGTTCGCCGCTTACGCCCGATATTGGGCCGACGCCCTTTTCCCGAACCTGCAACAAAAAGACTGGGTTGCTCTCGAGACCTTCGATATGAAAACACGCATCGAGGTGGACTTTACGCAGGACAAGGACGAAGTCCGCAACGCCATTTACCACCTCTATTTCCCGGGTTTCAGCGAATCCAACGTCTTCGATGCGCTGATTGAGACCACCGAGCGGCTCAAAGACGTCAAAGGCAAGAAATCCATCCTTCTGCTCGCGAGCGGCGTGGACACCTTTTCCAAGCACACTCTCGATCAAACCATGAAGGTGCTTCGCGGAAGTGACGTCCCGATCTTTTGTGTCGGCTTGGGAAAAACCTGGACCAATTTTCTCGATTCCAGGGGATCCATGAGTCCGCACATGGATTACCTGCAGGCGGAGAACCAGCTGCGAACCTTTGCCCAGGAAACCGGCGGATTTGCTTGGTTCCCGCAATTCGATGGCGAGATCCCCGACATCTTCCGCAGCGTTGCCGCTTTTCTACGCCACCAGTACAGTCTTTCCTTCACCCCTTCGGGCGGTGGCAAGGATGGAAAATTCCACAAAGTAAAAGTGGAGCTGGTCGCTCCCGATGGGGGCCCGCTGACGATCCAAGACCAGAAAGGCAAGAAGCTGAAATATCAGGTTTACGCCCGTGAGGGCTATCAGGCCAGCAAACCAGGCGTCGGCGACTGACAGCTTGGGCAACGCGAAATTGGAAAAGTAGAAATTCGGCACTCCTCTGCTAGTATGCCGGTTTCGTTTTTCGAGTTTCGCGTTTCCGGCTAGTATCCCCGCGCCAAATCCACGCGATTCAACATTTCCCTTCCGTCGAACCACCGCTCCAGCAGTTCGACCAGCAGCGCCGCTTGCCGCTTCCACAGCCGGTCGCTCAACGCGCTGGTGTGCGGTGTAATAAAGAGATTCGGCGCCCTCCACAAAGGGCTGTCGGCCGGCAGCGGCTCGGTCTCCGCCACGTCGATGGCCGCACCCGCCAGTACTCCCTTTTCGAGCGCGCAGATAAGCTCCTTTTGATCGAGCAGCGACCCGCGCCCCACATTAATCAACCGCGTCCCGCGCTTCATCAGCGCGATCTCCTTCGCTCCGATGAGATGTTTGGTCTCCGCCGTTTCCGGCGCGGCCATCACCACGTAATCCGCTTCCGGCAGCGCTTCGTGCCATTGGGCAGCCGAAAAAATCTTTTCCGCGTAGTTGCCGTCCCCTTCGCCGGAACGCGTCACTCCCCAGATCCGCATTTCAAACGCCTTCGCGCGTTTTGCCAGCTCGCGCCCGATCGAGCCGTAGCCCACAATCAGCAGCGCTTGCCCGTTCACCTCGGCCAGATGCTGCGGCTTGTCCCACAACTCCTGTTGCGACCAGATGGCTTTGTCCTGTTGTCGCACCGAGTCGGGGAAATTTCGCGCCAAGGCCAGCAGCAGCCCCATCGTGTGTTCCGCCATCGGCACGGAAAATACGCCGCTCGGGTTGGTCACCATGATCCCCGAGTCGCGCAGCTCGGGATACATCAGTTGCGCCACTCCCGCGGCGGTCGAATGCAGCCACTTCAGCTTCTTGGCGTCCTTCAATTGCTTCGCGCGCAACGAGTAGCCCACGAAAATATCCGTGTCTGGCAACTCCTGTGGCAGTTGGTCGTAATCCGGCAGATGCACCACGCGCATCCCCGGCCAGCGCTTCCGAATGCCTTCCGCCAGGAGCGGCTTCGGCCGCCATTCGGTAAACGGGTGCCACACGCAAATCAGCAGTTTCGTCTCGCCAGGTGTGGTTCGCTTCATGGGCGGGTCAGGAAACCATCCGCAAATCCGTGCCGGTCATGTCCGCCGGCCTCTGCTGCCCGAGCACTCCGAGCATCGTCGGGGCAATGTCCCGCAGCGACCCGCCCGGCTTCAATTTCACCTTGTCCTGCTCGCTCACCAAAATAAATGGCACCGGGTTGGTCGTGTGATAGGTGTGGGGCCCGCCCGTTGCCGGATCGATCATCGTCTCCGCGTTCCCGTGGTCGGCGGTAATAATCCACGCGCCTCCCCGCGGCTTCATGGTCTGATAAATGCGCGCGAGCCCGGCGTCCACCGCTTCCACCGCTTTAATGGCTGCTTCCAGTTTCCCCGAATGCCCCACCATGTCCGCATTCGCGTAATTCATGATGATGGCGTCAAACTCGCTTTTGTCGATCGCTTTCACTACCGTCTCGGTAATCCCTGCCGCGGACATTTCCGGCTTCAAATCGTACGTCGCCACTTTCGGCGACGGCACGAGAATCCGTTCTTCTCCGCCGAACGGCTTCTCCACGCCGCCGTTGAAAAAATACGTCACGTGCGCATACTTCTCCGTCTCCGCGGTGCGCAAATTCTTGTACTGCAATTCCGCGAACACGTGCGCCAGGATATGCTCGAGCTTCTCCGGCGCAAGCACATACTTCAGCCACGGCCAAGTCTTTTCATACTGCGTCATGCCCACGTAGAAAGGGTTCTGCGGCCGCTTTTCGTCGACAAACCTATCGAATCCCGGCTCCGCCAGCGCTCGCGTCATTTGCCGGGCGCGGTCCGCTCGGAAATTGTAGAAAATCACCGCGTCGTCGCTGCGAATCGGCCCGACGGGAGCACTAGCCACTCCGTCACCCTTCCTCACCACAACCGGTTTTACAAATTCATCCGTCACGCCTTGCTCGTAGCTCCGCTCGAGCGCTGCCACGGGATCGCCGGTTTTCGTCTCTGCTTCACCATGCACCATCGCGCGATACGCCATTTCCACGCGCTCCCAGCGGTTGTCGCGGTCCATCGCGTAATAGCGCCCCCCGAGCGTCGCGATCTCCCCCACACCCAACTCGCGCATCTTTTGCTGCAATTGCCGCACATAATCGCGGCCGCTCTCGGGCGGAGTGTCCCGCCCGTCCATGAAGCAATGCACAAACACTTTCTCGACTTTTTGCTGTTTGGCCATCTCGAGCAGCGCGAATAAATGATGGATGTGCGAGTGCACCCCGCCGTCGCTCAGCAACCCCAGGAAATGCAGTTGCCGCTGCCTCCCGCGCTCCATCGCCTGCCGGAACAGCGACACGTTCTCGAATTGCTTGTTGGCGATCATCAGATCGATCCGCGTAATGTCCATATGCACAATGCGTCCCGCGCCCATGTTCATGTGCCCCACTTCGCTGTTGCCCATCTGCCCTTCGGGCAAGCCCACGAAAGGCCCGGAAGTTTGAATCAGCGTGTTCGGAAATTTGCGAAGCAGTTCGTCGTAAGCCGGTTTGCGCGCGAGCGCGATCGCGTTTCCTTTCGTCTCCGCGCGGTACCCCCATCCATCGAGCACGGTCAATACCAGGGGCTGCGGTCGTTTTGCCATAGCGAACCAGAATACAGGAGTTCTCCTCGCACTGTCATACCGCGTGGTAGCCAGGGTAGCCAGGCATTGCATGGATGATTTCTTTCCTAGCTCCAGGCTCCATGCGATGCAAGCCGCGGCAGGGATCTCGCTGGTTTAATCGGGCGGCGGATGCTCCAAGCCGGCCTGGATCGAGCCTTTGGCTCGGTTTCTGCCTCTCTGGGGCGACCCAGGGGACGTGAAGGACTAGCATCTCGTCGCGTGAGCGGCGCTCCGCGATCTACGCAGACAGGCTCGCGCAAGGTCAGACTCGTTGGGCATCCCGCCGCCCTCCACCATGACGTATCAGGTGCTTGCCGACGCACTGGCGATGGCATTTCTCGCCGGCGAATCCGCGTTTGAGGGGGATCATCGCTCGATGCCACGGAGCCGGAGGTAACATTTGGCGGGCTCAGTGGCAAATCAACGCCTGAATGTCAGACGCGCGGATTTCGAGCGGTTAAAGGCCACCCTTACCAATTGTGTACGCTACGGTCCGGCGAGCCAGGATCGCGATCGTTCGCGATGTTGGCGGGAGCACCTGGCAAGTGGGATTCGTTGAGTCGGTCAATCCGGGTAGGGGTAGGCGGCTGCGGTCCATCTATGAGCCAATACGGTGGGAGTAGAAGCATTTCGAAGCCCGCCGCCACGGAGAAAACCTAAGAGAACAGAAAGAAATCCCTGCCCCACCATTCCAAAGAAAGCAGTCACTTGGAGTCGGCGAGGGCGAGGTAGGCGCCGAGGCCGATCATCCCGAGTCCGCAGGCGGTGCGCTGACGGCGACGGAAGCGGATGCTATTCTTCAGCTTGCGCTCGAGGGGAGCGGCCATCCCCACGACCACGAGGTCGGCGGCGGTATTGAGGCTGACGGAGATCGCGCCGAGCAGGGCGAATTGAAAGAAGGCGTGTCCATGGGCCGGGGCGACGAATTGCGGGATGAAGGAAAGAAAGAACAGCGCGGTTTTGGGATTCAACACTTCGGTAAGGATGCCTTGACGAAAAGCGCCGTTCGAGGGGCCCGGGGCTTGCAGGGTCATTTCCGCGTTGCGCGTGCGGATCGTGCGGATGCCCAGCCAAATGAGATAAGCGGCGCCCGCGTATTTGACGGTGTGAAAGGCAACGGCAGAGGCGGCAAGAATCGCGGAAAGGCCGAGAGCCGCGGCAAAGACATGGACGAGCCCGCCGACGAAGGTGCCGAGGGAAGAGAGCATGCCTTCGCGCTTGCCGCCGGCGAGGCTGCGCGCGAGGACGTAGAAAATGCCCGGGCCTGGCGTGATTGCCAGGAGCAAAGCAGCGGCCAAGAAAAGTACCAGGCGGTGCGCGTCGAACATGCGGAAATTGTGCAAAATTTGCAGGGGCGAAGCAAGCCCTCCTCAGTTCTGGTCGTTATCTTCGCCGCCCGCCGTCGTCGTTGCCGAGGCCGATGGTGTGGGAGCGGCCGCGCCGGCGCTGAGGTGGTCGAAGTTCAAAATGGCGTTGAAGACCAGGAAGTAGCTGCCGGTGGTTTCCGCGCGCCAGATGGGATTGTTGGCAAAGAGCACGACGTGGCCCTTGCCGTGAGGGACGTCAACGACGGCAGGCTTTTCCGCGATTTCGTTGGCGCCGGTGATCATGCCACTGACGAGAAGATCTTTTTCCGCGGCAAAACGGAGGACGACGCGAGGCTGCTGGTCTGCTGGGGGAATGGCCCAGCGGGCAAATTCCGCCAGGTCTTCGGGGACGTACAGCTCTTGCTCGTGCGCTTGACCGTTTTTTCCGGCGGCATGTAGGGACGCGCCTGAACCACGTCGGGATCGCTGAGGGAGCCGCGGCCGCTCGAGCGCGCTGAAGCGCCGGGACCCTCTTCGGGACCGAACCCGCCGAAAATTCCGCCCACGGTGATGACCGGTCCCTGGTGGAAGTACAGGTAGAGCTTGTCGTCGTAGCCGTAAGTGATGGGGCTTTTCTTGTCGTCGATGGTCGAGACGACGACGCTGCCGGGCGCTTGCATGGCGCGGGGGTCGGAAACATTGACCATCTCGGTCATGCCGCCAGCAACGGGAAGCGCGGCACTCGATTGCACGGCGAGCAAGAGCCCGCCGTCACTGACAAAGCGCTCGAGATTGGCGAGACCCTGATAGCCGAGGCCGCCGCGGATATCCGCGGTGGAATCGAGGCCGGGGGCGACAAAGTTGGGAGTGTCGTCGGTGTTCTGCCAGGGTCGTGGCCCGCCGCGCATGGCCAGTCCGCGGATGACCGAGCTAAGACCAGCTGCGCCACCGCCGCCCAAAGGGGGAAGAATCAGAACATCGAATTTTTCGCGGAGATTCGAGTTTTCGCGCAGCCAGGTGTCGGCGACGTAGGTATAGGGAATTTTCAGCTCGTCGAAGGCGATGCGGAACCAGCCGTCGTTTTGCGTATTCTGCCAGTTGTGGACGATGCCCACGCGCGGAGCAGAGATGGGGTGCGCAGCAACGTTGAGCGCGGCGTTGGTCGAGTGGATGTGGAGCCCAAGTCCCGAGGCGGCTTTTTCGAGTTGCGCGCGGTCGACGTTGCGAAGGATGAACGTGCCCGCATTGAACTGGAGGCCGTCAGCTTCGAAGGAGTCTTCGGCAGCTTCCATGGGAACCGACGCGAGGCGGAACCGCAGCGTCGCAAGCGTGTTGTCGGTGTTGTGGCGGATCAGAAAGGCCTTGCCCTGACCGGCGACGCCGCCGGGAGGATCGATTTTGCCGACTTTGCGCATGGGCGCAGCGAGGATCAAGACATCGGTTATGCGCATCGTTTTCACGCCGCGAAGTGCGCCGAGGGTCCAGCCGGTGTCGTCGTAAGAGCGGGGATCGCGCGGGCTGTAATACTGCGTGTCGAGAACCATGTCGGCGAGGCGGCTATAGGGTTGATCCATGCGGACGACGTAGCTGCCGGCGGGGATAACGGTTTCGGCGGGTTTCTTTTCTTCTCTGGATTTGGCGTCGGCGGAGGATTTTTCCTTGCGCGAGTCGGGGTCGTGGCCGCTCGAGGCGGCGGGGAGGCGGATTTCCTTTTCCGCTCGGTGAACTTCGATGCCCTGAAGCTCGAAGAGATTCAGAAGGCTGGCTTGCTCTGCGGGGCGGGGATCGTCAGCGGGAAAAACCCAGGCGGCGGGGCCTTCGGCGCGGGCTTTCCCGACCGCGCGCTTGCTCTTGAGATAGAAGTTGTTCAGGAACTTCTGGCCGTTGGAGGCCACGTTGTTCATGCCAAAAAGAATGGCGCTCTCTTGCATGTTGATATTGTCTCGCGCGGACCATTTGACTCTGGCGAGCGGCGGATTGGGGCGATACCATTCGCGACTGGTGTCGGAAGGACGAAGCGTGCGGACGCGCGTGTCGGCGCCGCCGTTGCCGAAAGTTTCGTAAAAGCGGCCGATGGAGTTGTGGTTGTTGGCGATGGAGAGAAGATAATTGGGAGCCCAGCCGTCATAGAAGCCATGCGTCCAGACGCCGATGACGCCGCGCTTGGTCATTTCTTCGATCTCGTGATAGGCCATTTCCTGCCACTCGCTGATGACGATGGGGTCGAGCCAGGCGTTGTAGGGGCCGGTGCCGGTCATGATGTACAGGTAAGGAACCGATTCGTGAAGGTCGTGCATGATCGTGGGGTGAAAGTCGAGGTAGGTCTTGAGCATGTTGCGGGAGAGCGCCAGTGTGACGCCAAGATTGTCGCGATTATTGTCGTGGGAAACGTAGTGGCCCCACCAGATGAGCGGATACGGCGGCTGGTCGGGATGTTTTTTGTGCTGGAGGTAGACGTCCACCATGCGGTCACGGCCGTCGACTTCAACAATAGGGGTGATCAGGACGACGGAGTCGTTACGAATTTTTTGGATGAAAGGGGTGTCTTCGACGGCGAGGCGATAGGCCAGTTCCATCAGCATTTCCGGGGCGCCGGTTTCGGGAGAATGGATGCTGCCGTCGGCCCAATACATCGGCTTGCCCTCGGCAATGAGCTTTTCGGCTTCCGTGTCGCTGAGGCCGCGGGGATCGGCTAAACGCGCGGTGATCTCCTTGTAGCGGTCGAGCTTGGCGAGATTGGCCTCGTTGGAGACGGCGACGATGAGCATTTCGCGGCCTTCTTCGGAGGTGCCTATGCTCCAGACTTTGACGCGAGGGCTTTGGCTGGCGACCAGCCGGAAATAGCCGTTGATGTCTTTGGTGTAGTCAAGAATATCGGGCGCGCCGATGATGTGATGAAGAAAAGCGTCAGGCGGGGGAACGCAGGAGCTCAGCGGAAGATGATCGACGAGTTCGGTGCTGAAAAACGATTCGGTTGTAAACTCTTTGATCTTCTTCGTGTATTCAGCGTGATCGGTTACCGTGCAGGGTTGCGTCTGAGCAAAGCCGGAACCAGAAAGCAAACACAGCGCAAGCAAAAGACCAGCCAGGATCCGCATCATAGACCACCTCAGGGCAAGAATCTCGGCGGGGATTCTATAGCGGCGGGTCAAGGAACCTCAAGTGATACCGCTCGAGAACCTGAAGGGCTGCATGCCCGGCCAGGCTTATCGACGGCGCGAGGCCCTTTGGCCTATGATATGCGCCGCCCTGAAGGGTTAAGGGCAGTCCGTGTAAAACCGTAAACCCCGGAACGGGCAAAGCGGAGAAGAAGTTATGGAAGAACAACTCAGCCTGGATTTTCTGCGCGTGGTCGAGAATGCCGCGGTCGCGGCGGCACGCACGATGGGATTTGGCGACCGCCACAAAGCGGATGAAGTGGCGGTCGAAGCCATGCGCAAGACGATGGATTCGGTGGAGATCGACGGGACCATCGTCATCGGCGAGGGCGAGCGCGATGAGGCGCCCATGCTGTATATCGGCGAAAAAGTAGGTCTCGCGACGCACGCGCCGAAGGCCTTGTTTCCGCAAGTGGACATCGCCGTGGATCCACTCGAGGGCACGAACCTGTGCGCGACAGGGGCCCCGAACGCCATCGCCGTGCTCGCCGCCAGCGAGCGCGGCGGATTGCTGCACGCGCCCGATTTGTATATGGAAAAGATCGTCGTAGGGCCGGCTTGCAAGGGCGCGATCGATCTGGACGTGCCGGTGGCCGACAACCTGAAATCGATCGCGAAGCGGCTGGAACGCGACGTCGAAGATTTGGTGGTAGTGGTGCTGGACCGCGTGCGGCACGAAAAATTGATTGATGACATTCGCGCGGCGGGAGCGCGTATCCGGCTGATCGGCGACGGCGACCTTTCAGCGGGTATTTCCGCGGCGGTGGTCGGCGCGGGAGTGCACGCGGTGATGGGCACGGGCGGCGCACCGGAAGGAGTGCTGACGGCGGCGGCACTACGCTGCTTGAATGGACAGATTCTGGCGCGGCTGGTGATTAGCAGGCCCGAAGACGCGGAGCGGCTTGGGAAAATGGGAGTGAAGGACCCGAAACGCATTTATGACACGGAAGACCTGGCGCCAGGCAGAAAGATGGTGTTTGCGTGTACGGGCGTGACGGACGGAAATTTGCTGAAGGGGGTGCGATTTTTCGGAGAAGGTGTGCGCACCAGTTCGATGATTTTGACCCTGGACGAGCGGCAAGTGCGGTTCATCGATTCGGTGCACTTGGAGAAGAGGCCCGATGTCAAGGTACGCTTCTACTGAGGAAAGTCGGCAGTGGAAAGAAAAAAGAGTTAAACGAAAGCCATTCGACAACCCTGCGAAGAGGCCGCGAGGCGGAACTTTCCATTGGAAATTCCGTCGAAAC
>Ga0209157_1004074_pt1 | contig 11010 bp, 8 predicted proteins | sample GraSoiAngelo_135_FD_185892 | JGI IMG/M metagenome (GOLD analysis project Ga0209157, IMG submission 185892) | Grasslands soil microbial communities from the Angelo Coastal Reserve, California, USA - 14_0929_05_40cm (SPAdes) (version 2) | ecosystem: Environmental > Terrestrial > Soil > Grasslands ... | reverse complement strand
AGTCCTCATCCAGGATTTCCGCTCCGTGAAAGCCGCCGTTCTCTTCTATCGGCACAGCGACGGCACCCCCTACGCCCTCTTCGAGACGAACGCGCCCGTCGGCAAAGGTCTGCCGATCGCCGGCAAGGGTGTGCCCAGCTCGTCCCAGTCGCAGCCGCTGAGAGGTTTGGGCGAGGAGGCCTACTGGCTGACCGGCCTCCGCATCGTGCAGTATTACGACCCGAGCGGGGCGGTGATCCGGGATTCCGTTCGCGCGACCGAGGAGAATACGCTGCTCTGGTCGGCGAACGGCCGCGTCTTCCGTATCGAGGGAAACCTCACGCAGGAGCAAGCGATCGGGATCGCCAGGTCGCTCAAGTAGCGAGGCACCCACTTGCAGCGGTAGGGGGATGATTGAGCCTTGCCGGCGATGGACATGCCGGGCGGCGCAGGGCGACCAGCCGATCTCATCACCAGGCCTTCTATTCGAGAGGTCGCCGCAGTCAGTATCTACGTGGGCCAGCCCGGAGCGCACCATGCGCGGACCAGCGCCGAATTGCCTCCCACAATTGATATGGAATTGTATCGCAGGATTGTTGACACCCTATGCCCGCCATGATAGAACCCTGGCGTAAACCCAAGCGAGTCGTCGCGCTGCGGGATGCATGTCTCGCGGTCGCGGCGTGATGAGGGCCGACAACCGATGCGTTGTCGGCTAATCTTTTCTGGAGGGCGAACGCCTTATGTTGAGAAGGCGCAGCCGAGACCAAAAATAAAGCCCCGCACGGCCCGAACCGCACGGGGCAGGCAATAGGCACCGCGTCAAACAGAGCCCTGTGCCGCGCGCATTATAGCAAAGCTCTATGAGCGCGGCATAGTTGCCAGCCCCCGCCTTCCTCGGTTCGTTCGGGGCGCCTTCAAAGGAGGTGATGCCCCGAAAACCTTCGTGCTCCCGCAGTCAGCCGTCGGTGTTCGGCGATCTGTGGGCGAAGTTGCTTTACGCGGCGGTTACAGAAGTTTTACGGACGATTCCCGCGCGTTAACGAGCGCCGCGCAGAATGACGATGGATGCGCGATGAGACGCTCGGCCTGTAACGGTGCGGCAACATCCTGTAGGGGGTGCCTTTAAGCCCGCCGCGGACCATACATGCACAGGCTACAGACACAGGAGGAGACAATGAGACTCATTACAAAAGCACGAATCACTGCTGTAGCAGCCTTAATGGCATTCGCGGCGCTTGCCGGGATCGCCACTGGGCAGCAGGATATCGGGCTGCTTCATCAGAACCTCAACGAATCACAGTCGACTGCCGCCTTCGGGATCGGCAAGATCCTGGACGAGTCTTCGACAGCATCGTTGACAGCCGCAGAGATAAACGCCAATCCCGCGGCGGTCGTAACGCTGGCAAAGGGCCTGGAGGCCCGCGTAGTCACTGCCGGCGTCGCGGCACCCAACGTCGACATGATGGTCCCCTGGCCCGACAACGCCGACCCGACACATCTGATTGTCTGCAACGAGCAGGGGACGTCGGCACCCGGGCTGCAAGCAATTGATCTCGATACGGGCGCCGCTCAAACGATACTCACAGGCATCACCAACTGCGACGGCATTCGCATGACACCCTGGCACACGATCCTGTTTTCGGAGGAGACGTCGAACGGGCGGGCCTACGAGTTGATTGACCCGCTTGGCGTGACCGGCGTCCATTTGGACCGCAGCACCGGCGTTTTCTCCGGAGGCACCGGCGACTGCGCGGGCGGCACGGGCGAGTGCCATTTTGCCGTCCGGTCCGCGCTTGGCCGGCTGGCATTCGAAGGGTTCGCGGTCTACCCCAACGGGGTAGTCTACTACGGCGACGAGAACCGGCCTGCCAACGGGACGCAGGGCGGCGCCTACTTCAAGTTCATCCCGGACAGCCTCTGGACGGGTGGTCCGCCTATCAGTACGCTGGCGGCGTCTCCGTTCGTCTCAGGCGACGTGTTTGGGCTGCGACTGGGCAAGCGGGTCGACAGCGGCAGCGGCGCCATAGACTTCGGTCAAGGTACTCAGCTCGGTTTCGGTACCTGGGTGCTCGCCTGCGACAACTGCCAGACCGGCGACACGAACCTTCGCAGCCTGACACCGACACTGAAGCTCACCGGTTACTACCGCCCGGAGGATGTCGATATCGATGGGACTGCTCTCGCGGCGGGTAACGTTCGCTTCTGCGCGGACAACACCGGCAATGAGGAGAACGACCAGTTGTGGGGTGAAACTGTCTGCGTCAGCGACGGCACGCTGGCGGCAGCAGCCGCGAACACCTCGACGCCCGAGGCGCAGCTACTGCTCGTCGGCAACCCGGGGTTAGCGATGCCGGACAACATAGCATTCCAACCGGGACGTGGCAACTGGATAATCCACGAGGACGCGGACACCACATACCTGGCTCCGCACAACAACGACCTGTGGGATTGCCTTCCGGACGGAATGGACGAGGATTTGCTCAGCGACGGCTGCCTGCGCATCGCCACTCTCAACGACCTGACCGCTGAGTGGACCGGCGGCATCTTCGATGCTAGTGGACAGCGCTTCTTGGTCAGCATCCAGCACAACGCTAGTGGGAAGGGTCTTGTCTTGGAGATCACCGGCTGGAAGTAACAGACCCCCTCGTTAATGGCCTCAGGCCTGCGGAGTGCGAGTGCGGCGACCCTCCGTAGGCCTGGTCACGGCGCACAAAATAATGAGCTTCCCTGGTGGGCCCCACTCCTCGGGGGATTTGGGGGTCTCGGCCAGAGGCCCGGTCGCCCGGTCCAGTCTGTCGAGTCCCTTCGTCGCCTGATTTGCTGGAACCCGTTTGGGAAGCTCAACCGCAGTATCGCCCCACTACGGAAAGGCGTCAACCGCTTTCTCAACACCGTCCACAAATCCACACTCACGCACCGTCATTACTCCGAAAGTCGCGGCTTCCTAAGATAGTCGTTCCGAGCTCGCAGGGCGGGGCCGAGCGGGACCGGGCGGAGGCGAGGAATCCCCGCGCCGGCCATTGAGCACGCAATTGCCTAGTCAAAAACGCTAAGAACCGTCGCCTCTATAGCAAGAGCACGTGGCACTCAAGCAATCGCGCCGCGGCACTCAATTGCGCGCGCCGCCCCGAAACACGAGATGTCGCCGCCATTCATCGCGCGCCTCGGGGAAATCGCTTCGGTAATGCGCCCCGCGCGACTCCTCGCGCAGCAGCGCCGCCTCCGCCACTAACCGCGAGCACAACACTAGGTCCGTCAGCTCCTGCGATTCGCGATCCGTAGGAGCAGGCAGCGACGCGTCCCACGCCGATAGAATCGCCTTTGCCCGCGAGAGGCCTCCGGCGTCCCGCACCATCCCCGCGTCCTCCCACATCATTGCCTGCACTGCTTCCCGCGTCGGTACCCCAGCTTCCGCCGCTACCGCTTCGCTCAACGCTACCGCACCGGCTCTTAGCGGCGCGCTCCCGCCCGGGGATTCCACCGTCCGCTGCACGACGCGCTGCGCGAATACGACCGTCTCAAGTAGCGAGTTCGAGGCCAGCCGGTTCGCGCCGTGCACGCCCGTGCAGGCGCACTCTCCGCAGGCGTAAAGTCCTGGCAGCGTAGTCTCGCCCCACACGTTCGTGCGAACGCCGCCCATCGTGTAGTGCGCGGCGGGCGAGACCGGAATCGGCTCTCGCGTGATATCGAGGCCGGCGTCGAGGCAGAAGCGGTAGATCTGCGGAAAGCGCGCGATTACGTGACCGCGGTCGAGATGTGTCACGTCAAGAAGCACGTGGTCCGCCCCTGTCCCCTCTATTCGGTCGACAATCGCGCGGGCGACCACGTCTCGTGGCGCCAGCTCCGCCCGCTCATCGTAGTTCGGCATGAAGCGCTCTCCTCGCACGTCGCGCAGAACTCCCCCCTCACCGCGCACCGCCTCGGAGATGAGAAACGGTTGCACGCCCGGCAAGCGTAACGCCGTCGGGTGGAACTGCACGAACTCCATGTCCGTCACCTCGGCCCCCGCCCGATATGCCAGAGCGATGCCATCCCCCGTCGCCACCGCGGGGTTCGTCGACACGCGATACATCTGCCCCGCGCCGCCGGTCGCAAGGATGAGGTGTCGGCACGTGTATTCGCTCACCTCGCCCGTCTTCGTGTTCAACGCGCGAATGCCGGTTGTCGCCATACCGCCGCCTTCCGTTCGTCCTGAGGCTCTCGAAGGCCTGTCCTGAGCGAAGCCGAAGGGATGAACGGGGTCCCGCGCCTCCCCAAGCAAGACTTGCACCGCAATCGTGTACTCCAGCACCGTGATCCCCTCTTGCCGCGCCAACGACGCCAGAGTCAGCTCGATGTGCGCCCCCGTCGAGTCCCCGCCCGCGTGCAGCACCCGCGCCTGCGAATGCGCCCCCTCGCGCGCCAACGCGATCTCTCCGTGCTGCGTGTCAAACGGCACGCCCAGCCGCACCAGGTCCTCGATCCGGGCCGCCGCCTCGCTCGTCAGCACGCGCGCTGCCTCCTCGTCCACCAGCCCCGCCCCCGCGTCGATCGTGTCCCGCAGATGCTTCTCGGCGGAATCGCCTGCCCCTATAGGCGCCGCTATCCCCCCCTGCGCCCAGCGCGTGTTGCAGTCGTCAATACTCCCCTTCGTGAGCACAAGGACGCTCCCGTGTTCGCGCGCCAGCAGCGCGGCGTACAGCCCGGCAATCCCGGAGCCAACGATGATGTAGTCGTACGAGTAAGCCATCTTCGGACTGCTATCGAAGAACCCCAGCCGGTTGGCTGGGGTCATCTGTGCTCATCTTTGTCAATCTGTTACTAGTAACTACCGCACCGCGAGCATGCGCTCCAGCGCGATCTTCGCGTCTCGCGCGGTCTCGTCGTCCAACGAGATCTGGTTCACGATGCGACCGTCCGCCAGCTCGTCGAGCGCCCAGGCGAGGTACGCCGGGTGGATGCGGTACATCGTCGCGCAGGGACAGACCACCGGGTCGAGGCAGAACACTGTCTTGTCCGGGTTCTCCCGCGCCAGCCGCGAGACGAGGTTGATCTCCGTCCCGACGGCGAACTTCGCGCCTGCGGGCGCCTCCGTGATCGTGCGCGTGATGAACTCCGTCGAGCCGTCCATGTCCGCCGCCTGCACGACCTCCATCAGGCACTCCGGGTGCACGATCACGGCGATCCCCGGGTGCTCCTGCCGCGCTTTCTCGATCTGCGCGACCGAGAAGCGCCGGTGCACCGAGCAGTGCCCCTTCCAGAGGATCACTCGCGCCCGCTCGAGCTCCTCGAGCGTGTTCCCTCCGAGCGAGCCGAACGGGAGAGTGTAGTCCCAGACAGCCATCTCGTCGAGGCCGATCCCCTTCTTCAGGCCGGTGTTGCGGCCGAGGTGCTGGTCGGGGAAGAAGAGCAGCTTCGATCCGCGCTCGAAGGCCCAGTCGTACACCTTCGGCGCGTTCGAGGACGTGCAGACGATGCCGCCGTTGCGCCCGCAGAACGCCTTCAGCGAGGCGGCCGAATTCATGTACGTGACCGGAATCACGCCTGCCCTGAGCCCGGCGCCAGCCGGAGTCGAAGGGTCCGTAATTCCCGCCGCCTGAAGCTCGTCCCAGCAGGCGTAGACGTCGTCGGGGTCGGCCATGTCGGCCATCGAGCACCCTGCGGACATGTTCGGGAGCACGACCTTTTGGTGCGGCTGGGAAAGGATGTCGGCCGACTCGGCCATGAAGTGAACGCCGCAGAAGACGATGAACTCCGCGTCGCCGCGTTCGGCCGCCCAGCGCGCCAAATTGAACGAATCTCCCCGGTAGTCAGCGAACTGGATGATGTCCTCGCGCTGATAGTGGTGGCCGAGCACGACACAACGCGAGCCGAGCCGCCTCCGCGCCTCAGCGATGCGCTCCGCCAGCGCCGCGCCGTCGAGGCCCCAGTACGCCTCCGGAATATCCTTCTGCCAGAAGGCGAACGCCCGTTCCTCCGAGAGCGGCCTGGTGTCGAGGGGGCGGTCCGTGGTGCAAGCGTTGGCCTCGTTGAGCACCGCGCGCTCGGTCACTTGAAGTGGCGCTGGTGCTAGCTTCAAGACCATCTTTTGGCTCTTTAGACTTAGTGTCTTGTATACACTATCTCGTCTGGCTACAGACTAACACGCCCGTCAGATGGTGTCAAGTCAACACTTAGTTGACGGAAAGAAGCGCAGCGTTGCCGCCGCGAGGGTTTTAGATCGGCCCGCTAACACTGAGGCCTAACAGCTAGCCGCTGGCCGCTGTCTAGTGCGCCCCGTGGAACTGCTGAACCAGCAGCAGCGACAGCCCCAGCATCATTACTCCGCTGGCAAAGCTGTACTCGAGCGCGAGGGTCGGGCCAAAGCGAACGCGCATTATCTTTACGCTAGCGAGCATCCAGGCCACCACGCCCACCAGCAGGTGCATCTGCGCCATGGTGCTGTACATGAGGTTCCCGTTGGCGTGCATAGGTCCAATCACGAAGCCTCCCACGATCAGTGCTGGTATCGCAAAGGCGTCTGCCGAGAGGCGCGAGATCTTCCCGAGTTTGTATTGAGCCTCGGTGTAGGCGCCGAGCAGGAGCAACATCGCCAGCGTGAGATGCAATGACTTGGAGTCGGTCTGGACATAACTGACGAGTAGCATCCCGGCGCCGGCCATCAGCAGCGCGCCGGGCCACAACATCCGCCGCCAGAACGCGCGCGACCAGACGCCGCCCGCGAGCAGCTCGACGACCATGAGCGAGCCGATGAAGAGGAAGCCGGCGCCGAAGAACGGGTGTCCCGGGAGCGCTCCATCCGTCGTGCCCCCGTGCATCGGCAATCGGCCCGCGGCCTCGACGAGCTCGGCGATCTCAACCGCGAGCGTCACTTTGCCGCCTCCGCTGTGCGAAGCTCGCCCGCGAGTTCAGCATCGCCCGAGATATCTTCCGGCCGGGCGAGTTCTTCCGGGCTCGCCGCCGCCACCTGCAGGGCGATGGGAATGCAGATCGCGGAAAGGGCGAGGCCCGTCGCCATCATGAGATGGGCAGGCCCGCTCACGATGTGTTCGAGCGTGAGACTCCCGATCTCGCCGCGCGCGAATACGCCATGTTCAAGCAAGTCCCAAACTACGCCCATCGCTTGTAGCGTGGGCCCGAGCATTCCTATGAGCAGCGCTCTTAGCTGCTTGGACAAATGGGCGACCCCCATATCGAAGTATAGATACTATATTCAAGAATCCAGCGATTGCCAATAGAGAGGTGGCAGAAAAGTGAAAGATTCGCGTCGATCGCCGCGGGACGTGAGCTTAGAGTCAGCCGAATTTCGTTAAAACACGACCGGCTTCCGCTCCCGAAAGCGGTACAGCTGCGCCGGCCGGTGCCGCCCCTCGCTCGCGACTCGGCCCGTCGGTTCCACGATGTCCAGCGAAAGGATCCGTTTCCGGAAGTTCCTCTTGTCGAGCGGGCGACCCGCGATCGCCTCGTAAGTCCGCTGCAGCTGCGAGAGGCTGAACTCCTCCGGCAGCAGTGAGTACGCCACGTTCGAGTAGTCCAGCTTGGCCCGCAGCCGCTGAAGTGCGTAGTCGATCACGTCCTCGTTGTGGAAGGCCAGGTCCGGCAGATTCTGCACCGGGAACCAGCCCGGCAGCCACTCCCGCCGCCGTGCCAGGTGCGTGGCGCTCACGTCCACGAGCGCGAAGTAGGCAACCGCCACCGCACCGCGCCCATCGAGGTCCGAAAACGTGTAGAGCTGTTCGAGGAACACGTCCGTCAAGCCCGTCTCGTCGTCCAATTTGCGCACCGCGGCGTCCTGCAGCGACTCGCCGGGGTTGAGCAGCCCGCCCGGAAGCGACAACGCGTCCTTAAACGGCTCCGCGCTCCGTCTGATGAGCAACACCTGGAGCCCGCCCGCGCTGACCGTGAAGATCACGACGAGAACGGCCACCGGACGTGGTGTCATTCTGGGCCCCTCGGTACCAGCCACAGCACCGGTTGAGCGCTGACCCTCGCTCATTGTTCTAAAGCCGAAGGCGCTAGCAAAGAATCTCGGCGACTTCGGTCGTGAACGCTGTTTGGCACACGGGCAAGTTCAGGCCGCCACCGACGCCGCCACTTCGCCCTGAAGTGACCACGCCGTCGCTTTCGTAATTCGTACATCGACGAGATCACCGATAGCCGGCGTCTGTCCTTGCTCCTTGCTCCTGCCTCGCTCCTGTCTCACGTGCACCAGCTTGTTCCCGCGGTTCCGCCCCGTAAGCACTCCGTCCTTCTCGCCTTCGACGAGCACCTCTTGTACTGTCCCCACCAACTGAGCGTTGATCTCGCTCCCAACCCGCTCCTGGAGTGCCTCGACCGCGTGCAGCCGGCGCATCTTCTCCGCCTGCGGCACCGTGTCCTCCATGTGGCGCCAGGCGATCGTCCCTGGCCGTGGCGAGTAAGCGGCGACATGCACTTTATCGAAACGCAGTTGCTCGAGGACACCTAGCGTCCGCTCGAATTGCGCCTCGGTCTCTCCACAGAACCCGACGATGACGTCTGTACTCAGCGTGGCCTTGCGCGAGATCTCGCGAATCCGGTGCACCCACTCGAGGTACTCCTCGATCGTGTAGCCGCGCCGCATCTGCGCCAAAACGTCGTTGTCCCCCGCTTGCAGTGGGATGTTGAAATGCTCGCAGACCTTCGGAAGCTCGGCTACGGAGCGCACGATCCGCTCCGTCATGTCCCGAGGGTACGAAGTCAGGAAGCGTATCCGCGCCAGCCCCGGCGTATCGTGGACCGCCTCAAAGAGGGACGCCAAATCTGGCTTCCGCCCAGCCTCCTCCGCCGTTCGTCCCGAGTAGTCGGCGCCGCGAGGCGCAGACGTATCGAGGGACGGACCGGGAAGGTCTTTCCCGTAAGCCTCAACCGTCTGACCGAGCAGCGTCACCTCGCGCACGCCCCTGGCGCAGTGTGACCCCACCTCTCGGGCTATATCTTCTATCGTGCGCGAGCGCTCTCTCCCGCGCCGGTAGGGAACGATGCAGTATGTACAGAACTTATTGCAGCCGTGGATTACGGGCACGAACGCCGTCGGCCCCTTCGGCTCAGGGAAGGTGTCCGGCCAGAACTCGCCACCCAGCTCCGATTCCGGCATCACGTGCCGCAGGACGACCTCGAAGCTCTGAGGGCGCGCCCAGACGTCGACGTACGGAAATCGAGAGCAGCCCATGACCGCGATTTGGAGCCCGCCGTTACGCGACTGCTTCAGCTTGCGCAGCATTCCTAGGTAACCCGCCGCCCGGTCCTCCGCTTTCTGCCGCACGACGCACGTGTTCACGACCGCGAGATCGGCCTGGTCCGCCTTCTGCGCCTCCTCCCAGCCAAGCTTCGCGAGGCCCGCTGCCAGCTTTTCGGAGTCCGCCTCGTTCATCTGGCAGCCCTCGGTCCAGATGTGATACCGCATGACTAATCGATTTTAGCAGGACGCCGCCACCTGTCATTCCGAGCTCGCGGGGAGGGGAACGCGGCAGCGGGGTGGAGGCGAGGAATCTCAGAGCTCGCTGGGCTGCGATGCGGCCCCTCTTACCTCTTACTTCCTATTTCCTACCTCATATCCTACCCGCCACCCATCCGCGCTCATCCGCGAACAATCTGCGCCATCGGCGTTCAACCGGGGCCCACCTCAGTAACCCACCGCCGCCCCATCCGACCGCCGATCGAACGCTGCTTCGACCTCGCCGTCTGCCACCCGGATTACGTGTGCGTGACCGGCCAGATCGGGGTACGGATACGGCCGCGCGCGAAGTTCCGGCAATCCGTCTTCCGCGCACAGCATTTTCGGGAAGATACGCCAGCGCGGCGCGGCGACTGCGTCCGATATACCCTGCCCGGCGATGACTATGCGACAGAGTAGCTGGAGGTGTACTTGGAGCTGGCTCAGCCCGCCCATCGTCCCGAATATCAGATGAGGTCTGCCCTCCCTCAGAGCCATAGCCGGTGACAGCGTGTGGATCGGCCGAGCGCCGCCCCGATACTCCTTGGGTTTGAAGTACTCAGCCCGGTTTTGCAGCAGCACTCCGGTTCCCGGAACGACCACCCCGGAGCCGAAGGCCCCGGATAGGCTCTGGCTCAGGCTGACTGCCGTCCCCTTCTCGTCGCGAACGCAGAGATAGATCGTGTCCCCACCGTCCTCAGACGCTGAAACGACCGCGTCGTGCGCTCTGATCAGGCGGCGATGCCACTCGGCATTATCTGGAGTCAGCCCGTCGAGCGGTTCCAGAGCCTCGAGCATCCGCAGCACCAGATGCCCGCGGCTGTTTGGCGGCATCTCGCACACGTCCAGACCTCGCCATTCCCCGCGCATCGGATCCACCCATTCCGCGCGGTGCTGAGCGAAGTCGGCCGGGGTGAAGGGCTCGGGCGCATGCTGGGCTGCCGGGCCCAAGTAGAACTTGTTCAGCCCCTCTAGGGTCAAGGCGAGTTCGTCCTGAACGAGCGGCCCCTCAGCCAGGAAGATGCGTCTCGCCGCGTCATCACGCTCGAGCAAGCCGGACATCAGCGACGTGATTCTCGCTAGCCCCGGCGCCCGCGGGCAGCCTTCGCGCGCCAGCCGTATTGCCGGCTGCGCCAGGTCCTCAATCGTGCGCGTCCCGTACCGCTCGAGCAGGGCCAGCCACCCGGCCACGGCGCCCGGCACGACCGCCGACCCAATCCCCGTCCGTGGGACCTTGTCGCCCTCCAGCCTGGCTCCGGCCGGAAGACGCCCGCTGGAATTGAGACCGGACAGCTCGCCATCCGTCCACACCATCGCGAACAGGTCGCCGCCAAGTCCGCACATATGCGGATACACCACGGCCAGCACGAGGTTCGCCGCGACCGCCGCGTCGACTGCATTTCCGCCGGAAGTCAGCACGGCCAGCCCTGCCGACGATGCGAGGTAGTGCGGCGTCGCGACGGCGGCGTGCGGGAACAAAGGGGCAATCATAACGGCCCGAATTCTAGCACGCACCTGCGCGCTGCAGTGTCATTCCGAGCCGCGCTCCTTCGAATCTCCGTCCGCGATTAGGTGTAACCCTCGCGGCTCCCATT
>Ga0209157_1004072_pt1 | contig 11011 bp, 6 predicted proteins | sample GraSoiAngelo_135_FD_185892 | JGI IMG/M metagenome (GOLD analysis project Ga0209157, IMG submission 185892) | Grasslands soil microbial communities from the Angelo Coastal Reserve, California, USA - 14_0929_05_40cm (SPAdes) (version 2) | ecosystem: Environmental > Terrestrial > Soil > Grasslands ... | reverse complement strand
CGCCGTACTTCTCGACGATGCGCCAGAACCGATCCTTGTCCGGATAGTCGGGCGTGCCCTCGTACATCACGGTGGTCGCGCCGTTGGCCAGCGGCCCGTAGACGATGTACGAGTGGCCGGTCACCCAGCCGATGTCGGCGGTGCACCAGTACACGTCGTCATCGTGGAGGTCGAAGATCCACTTGTGCGTCGCGGCGACGCCGGTCAGATAGCCCCCGGTCGTGTGGATGATGCCCTTGGGCTTGCCGGTCGATCCCGAGGTGTAGAGGAGATAGAGGAGATCCTCGGAGTCCATCGGCTCGGCCGGGCAGCGCGCCGGCGCGTCCTTGACGAAGTCGTCCCACCAGATGTCGCGGCCGCTCTTCATCTCCACCGGCTGGCCCGTGCGCTTGAGCACGATGACGGTCTTGACACCGGGCGCGCCACGCAGCGCCTCGTCGGTGTTCTTCTTGAGCGGCACCGTGCCGCCGCGACGATAGCCGCCGTCGGCGGTGATGACCAGCGTCGATTCGGCGTCGTGGATCCGCTCGCGCACGGCCTCCGGCGAGAAGCCGCCGAAGATCACGCTGTGGGCCGCGCCGATCCGGGCGCAGGCCAGCATCGCGATCGGCAGCTCGGGGACCATCGGCATGTAGATCGTTATCCGATCGCCCTTCCGCACGCCGTGGCCCTTCAGGGCCGCCGCGAAGCGATTGACCTCACGGTAGAGGTCCCAGTACGTCAGGACCCGGGAGTCGCCGGGCTCGCCCTCCCAGATCAGCGCGGCCCGCGTCTTGCGCGGTCCCTCGACGTGGCGGTCGAGGCAGTTGTAGGAGACGTTCAGCTTGCCGCCCACGAACCACTTCGCGTAGGGTGGCTTCCACTCGAGCGCCTTCTTCCACGGCTTGAACCAGTGGAGCTCGCGGGCGCGCTGCTCCCAGAACTTGACGGGGTTCCGCTGCGCCTCGGCGTAGATCGCCTTGCGGTTCATCACGGCGCCCTTCACGAGCGCCTTGGACGGGGGAAACTTGCGCTTCTCCTTGAGGAGCGCCTCGATCGGCACGTCGGCCTTCACTTTCGCTTGAGCCATGTCTTCTCCCTCACTCGTTGCCGCTGCCGGAAGGTCTGCGCAGCCCGTCAGCTCCCCGGCCGTCACCGGGGCTAGCGCGTCGCGCCGCCGACGGTGACCCCGCGCCCCTTCCGCCGCGCCACGCCGGTACGGATGGCCGCCTCGGCGACGGCGCCGGCGACGGCGGGCACGACCCGCGCGTCGAACATCGAGGGCGTGATGTACTCCTCGCTCAGCTCCTCGCGCGTCACGATCGCCGCCAGCGCCTGGGCGGCGGCGAGCTTCATCTCGTCGTTCACGCGCTTGGCCCGGACGTCGAGCATGCCGCGGAAGAAGCCAGGGAAACAGCAGGAGTTGTTGATCTGGTTCGGGTAATCCGAGCGGCCGGTGGCCATGACCCGGACGTACGGCCCGGCCTCTTCCGGCAGAATCTCCGGGATCGGATTCGCCATCGCGAACACGATCGGATCGCGGTTCATGGCCTTGATGTCCTTGAGCGAGACGACGCCGGGGCCCGATAATCCAACGAACACGTCGGCGCCCTTCAGCGCGTCGGCGGCGGTGCCGCGGAGCCGCTTCTCGTTCGTGTGCTTGGCGAACCACTCCTTCATCGAGTTCATGTTGTCGGTCCGCCCGCGGTAGAGGGCGCCCGCGCGGTCGCAGGCGATGATGTGCTTGGCCCCGGCCCGCATCAGGAGCTTCGCCGTCGCGATGCCCGACGCGCCGGCGCCGATGAAGACGATCCGCGCGTCGGCGAGCCGCTTCTTCACGACCTTCAGCGCGTTCAGGAGCGCCGCCAGCACCACCACGGCCGTGCCGTGCTGGTCGTCGTGGAACACCGGGATGTCCAGATCCTTCTGCAGCCGCGTCTCGATGTCGAAGCAGCGCGGCGCCGCGATGTCCTCGAGGTTGATGCCGCCGAAGATCGGCGAGATCGCCTTGACGATCGACACGATCTCGTCGACGTCCTTGGTGGCCAGACAGACCGGGAACGCGTCCACCCCCGCGAACTCCTTGAAGATGAGCGCCTTGCCCTCCATCACCGGCGCGGCGGCGGCGGGGCCGATGTCGCCGAGCCCGAGCACCGCGGTGCCGTCAGTCACGACCGCTACGCAGTTCTGCTTGATCGTCAGCGTGTAGGCCTTCTGCGGATCGTGGTGGATCGCCATGCAGACGCGGGCCACGCCCGGCGTGTACGCCATGGACAGATCGTCCCGTGTCTTGACCGACATCTTGCCGCGCACCTCGATCTTCCCGCCCAGGTGCATCAGGAAGGTCCGGTCGGAGACGTTGACGACCTTCACGCCGTGGACGGCGCGGATCTTGTCGACGATCTGCTGCCCGTGCCGCTCGTCGCTGGTCTTGAACGTGAGGTCGCGCGTGATCGTCGACTTGCCGACCTGGACGAGGTCGATGGCGCCGATGTCACCGCCGGCCTTGCCGATGGCGGAGGTGACCCGCCCGAGCATCCCGGGGCGGTTCGTGATCTCGAGCCTGACGGTCAGGCTGTAGCTGGCACTGGGCGACTGCATGGGAGCCTCCTCTGCGCGACGAGTGAACCCGCCGAAGCGGGCGTATTCTACCTCTGTTGTAGCGGATTTCGCGAGGGAGTACGCGCTGCCGGCGGTCGCGGGGCTGGGGCCCCGCCGGCCGAGGCGCGCCCACAAACTGTAGTACGCTGCACACCGGGAGGCGGTGCTCATGATCGACGTCAAGACGGCTGATCGGGAATTGCAGTTCTACATCCGGCCCCAGACGTTCCCGGTGGCGATCCGGATGCTCAAGCCCGGCGAGCCGATCCCCGACAAGGCCCGGCGGCCGGCCCGCGACTTCAAGAAGCTCAGCATGAACTGCCAGGTCATCGACATGGCGCGACGCTATGGCTGGATGATCGCGCTCACCCGCGAGGACCATCTGTGCTCGCTCGGCATCGCGGCCCTCGGGTTCGAGAAGCCCACACATCTGCACAACTCGGGCACGCTGTGCGAGGGCATGTACACCGAGACGAAGGCGGCCGGCCAGCGCTCGGAAGCCGCGGTCGACAAGTTCGCGCCGGGTGAGTTCGCGACGCTGCTGGTGGCGCCGCTCGACCGCACGACCTTCGAGCCCCACCTGGTCTGCATCTACGCCAATCCCGCGCAGGTCATGCGCCTGACCCAGGCGGCCCTCTGGAAGCGCGGCGGCAAGCTCACCTCGTCGTTCGGCGGCCGTATCGACTGCTCGGAGATCATCGTGACCACGATGCGGACCGATCAGCCGCAGGTGATCCTCCCCTGCTCGGGCGACCGCATCTTCGGCCAGACCCAGGACCACGAGATGGCCTTCACGATCCCCTGGGGGCAGATGGAAGAGATGATCGAAGGGCTCAAGGGCACGCACGACGGCGGCATCCGCTATCCGATCACGCAGTTCATGGAGTACGAGGCCAAGCTGCCGCCGAAGTATCTGGAGGCCAACCGGATCTGGGAGGTCGAGCACGGCCGGTCGCAGTTCACGAACCGCGATCGGGTCGTCGCGGCCTACCGGCGCTCGTTCGCCGATCGCGTGCCGGCCTATCCAATCGTCGCGTCGTTCGCCGGCACCCTCGACGGGTTGTCCATCGAAGAATACTGCACGAACGTGCCCAGGGCGATCACCGCGATGATGAACTACTACGAGCGGTATCAGCCCGACGTCGTCCTCGCGTACAACGACCTCGCGAAAGAGGCCGAGGCCTTCGGGTGCCGGGTGAAGTACTCGGACTACGTGGTGCCGTCGATCGACCAGCACGTGCTGCACGACGACAAGGCCAAGCTCGCGCGCCTGGCGATACCGGATCCGTACAAGACGGCGCGTCTCCCGGGCTTCCTCGAGCAATGCGAGGCGCTCGTGAAGGCGAAGCCGCCGACCGCCATCGGCGCGGTCGCGGTGGGTCCGTGGACGATCGCGATGCTCCTGCGGAATCCCGAGACGATGCTCCTGGACACGTTCGAGGATCCGCAGTTCATCCACGACCTGATGCGCGTCACGACCGACTTCTGCAAGCTGTGGGGCGACGCGATCGTCAAGACGGGCATCGGCCTCTCGTTCTCGGAGCCGACCGCGTCGATCAGCCTCATCTCACCCGACAACTACCGGGACTTCGTCGCGCCGTACCACAAGGCGCTCGTCGACTACTTCAAGGCCAAGAAGGTCGGCGTGACCACGCACATCTGCGGGACCACCTACCCGATCTACGAGGACCTGATCCAGTGCGGCTTCTCGACCGTTTCGTTCGACCTCGACCAGCAGGGCGACCCGAAGCTCTACGTGGATCAGCTCAAGCGGTTCATGGACGTGGCCAAGGGCCGAGTGGTGGCGATCGGCAACGTCGACGCCACCAAGTTCGAGAAGACGTCCAAAGAGGCGATGGTCGCGGACGTGCGGCGCTGCATCGACGCCGCGGCCCGGCAGTCGGCTTTCATCTTGTCGACCTCGTGCGAGATCCCGCCGCGCTCGGAGCCGGAGATCGTGAAGTGGTTCATGGACGCGGCGCGGGAGTACGGAAGGTACGACCGGCTCTTCGATGGCGCGGAGGGGGCGGTCGCGGCGCCGGATCGCTAGAACGACGATGGGGTCAGCCGACACCGGCTGACCCCATCGTGTAATTCTTTCCTTAGACGGATATCCTTAGACGGATATTAGACTCGCCTCGCGCCTCGACGGCGCTCGGCGCGTACTACCATTTCACCGGCTTGGAGGGTCGATGAGCGTAGCCGCTGTCGCGCCCACCGCCACCACCGGGGCCACGTCCACCACCACCACCGGGACGTCCGCCACCACCCGGCCGACCGCCCCCACCCGTGCGGGGCGCCTGCGGATTCGAGATCTCGACGGTGATCCGGCGGCCATCGAGCTCACGGCCGTTCAGCTGCGAGATCGCGTTCTGAGCCTCCTCCGCCGTGGCCATCTCGACGAACCCGAAGCCACGCGACTGGCCCGAGAATCGATCGGTGATCACGGTCGCGGACAAGACGTTGCCTGACTGTGTGAAGAACTCGCGCAACCCGTCGCTGGTCGTGGAGTACGCAAGACCGCCGATGTACAGTTTGGATGCCATAGTCGACCCCCTCGGACTCTCTTCCGCTCTCTTGCTCGCGCCGACCGCGGAAGGATCGTCTCCTCGGCGACGAGGTCCACCGTCAAAACGGGCGGACACTTGAGAGTGTACACGGGTGCCGCCTCGACGCAACTACACATAGGGAATTTCGTCTCAGGAAGTCGTGGCGCGCCGAGACGAGGCGCCGCTCGATCTACTTGCGCGCGGCGGGGGACGGCGCGGCCTGCGCGGCCGCGGCGGGCGTGAATCGCACGATCGTGTAGCCGAGCGGCGAGACGTCGCCGCTCCGAATCCGGCGCGTTCTCACGCGCCGACGGTCATCGGCCACCGGCGACCCATCGCGACGGCGGTCTCTCAGCCGGCGATCGAGGATCACCCTCACACCGCGGACGCCGGCGAACCTCCCCTGCAGATCCTCGAAGAGCGCGGTGTCGTTTGGGCTCACGATGACGAGCAATTCGACATCCGGAAACGACCGCGACGGAAGCAACTCGAGAAGCCGCTCGCGGTGATGGGGACAAATGCAGTGGGTCGGCGCGGGGTTGTCGAGCGGCTCGCGCTCGCCCAGGTCGTCAGGTCGTCCCTCGCTCTGGCACCACGCACACAGCACTTTCATCTCGGCGTGAAGACGATGCGAGGGCCGTGCCATCCGGAATTCCAGATACGCTGAAACTCGCCCTCACCGAAACTCCGCGGGCGTGATCGCATACGAGATGATCTTGCGATAGAGCGTCTTCGGATCGATCGCGAGCAGCGCCGCCGCCTTTCCGCGATGGCCGCCCACCTGACGCAGGGTCGTGACGATGTGGTGGCGCTCCATCGTCTCGAGGCTGCCGACCGATGAGGACGACGACGAAGGCGCTCGCGAAGGACCCGAGCGGAGGACCTCCGGCGGCAGATCGCCGGGCTGGAGCTCGTCGCCCTTGCTCAGGATCACCGCACGCTCGATGGCGTGGAGCAGCTCGCGGACGTTGCCCGGCCAGTCGTATGCTTCCAGCGCGCCGAGCGCGGCGGCGCCGAGCCGCTTGACACCGTAGCTCGCGTTCGCCTCCACGAAGTGGCCGGCGAGCAGCGCGATATCCTCGCGCCGCTCGCGCAGCGGGGGCAACGGGATGGCGATCGTGTTGATGCGATAGTAGAGGTCCTGGCGGAACTCGCCGATCTTCATCGCCTCGGCCAGGTCGCGGTTGGTGGCGGCCACCAGGCGCGCGTCGACACGACGCGGCCGCGTCCCGCCGACGCGGAAGAACGTCCCGGTCTCGAGCGCTCTCAAGAGTTTCACCTGGCTGTCCGGGTCCATCTCGCCGATCTCGTCGAGGAACAGCGTGCCGCCGTCGGCCAGCTCGACCAGGCCGGGCTTCGTGCCGACGGCGCCGGTGAAGGCGCCCCGCTCGTGGCCGAAGAGCTCCGACTCGAAGACCTCGCGCGGCAAGGCGCCGCAGTGGATGGGCACGAACGCCCGCTGCGCGCGCGCCGAGCGCTCGTGGACCGCGCGCGCGACCAGCTCCTTGCCGGTCCCGCTCTCGCCCAGGATCAGCACCGACGAATCGGTCGGGGCGACCCGCTCGACGATGTGCAGCACCTCCTGCATCCGCGCGCTCCGGGTCAGGAGGCCGGCGAAGGGCTCGGCGCCGGGCGCATGGGCGCGCAGGGCCACGTTGTCGCGGAGCAGCTGGCCCTTCTCGGCCGCCTTGCGCACGACGATGTCGAGCTCCTCGAACTTGGTGGGCTTGGTCAGGTAGTCGTAGGCTCCGAGCTTCATCGCCTCGACCGCGGCGGAGACCTCCTGGAAGCCGGTCATCACGATCACCTGCGGCGGCTCGGAGAACGCGGCCAGCTCGCGCAGGACGTCGATGCCTTCCTTCTCCGGCATCCGCATGTCGAGGACGACCACGTCGTACGCGGTCTCCCGGATCCGCTCGAGCGCGGCGACACCGTCGGCGACGCCGTCGACCTCGTAGCCGCGACGCCCGAGCTCGCGGACGACGAGCTCTCGCAGGTTCCGCTCGTCGTCGGCCACCAGCACGCGGATCGCGCGCGTCACCGCGGCAGCACCACGCGGAACACGCTGCCCTCGCCTGGCCTCGAGGCGACCTCGATCCGGCCTCCGTGATCGGTCACGATGCCCTGGGCGATGGCGAGCCCCAGGCCGGTTCCCTGCCCCGGCGGCTTGGTGGTGAAGAACGGATCGAAGATGCGCGACAGGTTCTCCTGGGGAATGCCGGGGCCCTCGTCCTCGAACTCGATCTCGACCTCGCCGCGGACCACCCGGGACCTGATGCTCAGCGTTCCTCGACCCTCCATCGCCTCGAGGGCGTTCGACGCGAGCCCGAGGCAGACCTGCTGGAGCTGGCCTTCGTTCGCCGCGACGGGAGACAGCCCCGGCGCCAGTTCGGTGACGACGCGGCGGTCCGCGAACCGCGACTGATGGGACAGGAGCTCGACCGTCCTCATGACGACCGCGTTCACGTCGATCGAGCTGCGCCGGCTTCCGGGATCGCGGACGAACTGCAGCAGGCTCCCGGTAATCTCCTTGCAGCGATACGCCTCCTCCTCGATGAGCCGGAGGTAGCGTGCGAAATCGTCGAGCTCGCCGGCGCGCGCCGCCCCGGCTTCGGCCAGCCGCCCCTGGAGCGACTCGGCGCAGCCGGCGATCGTGGCCAGGGGGTTGTTCAGCTCGTGGGCGACGCCGGCCGCGAGCCGGCCGGCCGTCGTGAGCCGCTCCATCAGGAGCATCTGACGCTCGAGCTGCTTGGCGCCGGTGACGTCCTCGACCAGTAGGACCGCGTGCGTGCCGCCGTCGCCCATCGGCTCCACCGGCGCGGCCGCGAGCCGGAAGATCTTCACGTCACCGGCGACGACGATCTCCGCCTCGAGCGAGCCGATCCGGCGCGTCCCGAACGCCTCGCGCACGAACGCGAGCACCGCGGCCGCCGAGCCGTCCGGCAACAGCCGCCTCAGCGAGCCTCGAGTGTCCGGCTCGCAACCCAGGGCCCGGGCCCCGGCGCGGTTCACCCGCACGATGTTCAGCTCCGCGTCGAGCACGAACACGCCGAGTGGCAGCGTCTCCAGCACGACCTCGACGAACCGCCGCTGGGCGTCGAGCTCACGCGTCCGGTCGACCACCATGCCCTCGAGCTCGGCGTAGAGCCGGGCGTGCTCGAGCGCGATCGCCGCCTGGTCCGCGAGCGCCACCAGCAGCTCCTCCTCGTGCGCCGAGAAGTCGTGCACGTCCCGGCGGAAGACACTGATCGCACCGATCATCCGCTCGCCGCGGCGCAGCGGGACCGAGAGCATCGAGCGAAACCCGCTCTCGCGCTGGAGCTCGGGAAACCTCACCCGCGCGTCCGCCCAGGTGTCGCGGCTCTGCATCGGCCGGCCCGCCTGCACGGCGAGCCCGGCGATCCCCTCGCCGTGGTGGAGCCGGACCGTCGATGTCATCTCCGGCGCGATGTCGAGGCTCGCCACCAGGATCAGGTCGTTCGTGAGCGGATCGATGGTCGAGACGCTGCAGGAGTCGACACCGAGGACGGCGCGCGCCTCCTCCAGGATGACGCGGATCGTGCGGCCGACATCGAGGCTCGCGGTCACGGCGCGGCCCGCCTCCAGAAGCGCCTTCGTCTCGCGCGCCCGGCGCCGGCTCTCGTCGGAGAAGCGCCGGCGCTCGATCGACGCGGCCAGCGGGCGCGCGATCTCCGCGATCGCCTCGAGGTCGGCGTCGTCGAACGCGGCGGGGCGCGCCGACGCGAGCGTGACCGCGCCGAACACGGCGCCGCCGGTCGCCAGCGGGACGAGCGCCACCGCGCGATAGCCGCTGGCGGCGAACGCGGCGCGACTGCCGGCCGCCCGTGGGTCGCGCCGGAGGTCGTCGACGCGCAGGGGCACGCCGTCGGTGACGACGCGAGCGAGCAGCGTGCCGTCCAGGGGCAGGCGCGCGTCGCGCCGCGGGATCGCCGGCGCGGCGCGACCCAGGACGTCGACGACCTCGAACGCCGCACGCTCGGCGTCGAGCAGCGAGACCCCGATGGAGTCGAAGGACACCAGCCTCGCGGCGCCGTCGACGAACGCCGCGAACACTTCATCGAGCGAGTGGCTCGCCGCCAGGCGCGCGATCAGCCCGCTCAGCACGGAGGCGCGGCGCGCGCTCCGCTCGAGGCGCCAGACCCGGTCGATGGCCTTCCCGAGCTCTCGCGACACGGGCCGCGACAACGCGACTGGTCGCGGCCGGCCCGGCCGACCGAGGAGCACCAGTTCACCGACCCGTCGCCCTGGCGCGCCGAGCGGCATCCGGAGCAGCGCCGCGGGCCGCCCGCGCGACCCACCCGGCGGCACGACGCGAACACCCCGCCTGCCGCGCGCCGGCGTGGCCGCGAGCGCCACCAGCCACCGCCGGAGCGCCGCGGGCGTGCGTCGGGCGCCACTGGCCACGACAATGGGCGGCTCGCGCCGCGGGCGGAAGGCCAGCGCGCCGGCCGCCGCGCCGCTCAGGCGCACCACGCGCCCGAGCGTCTCGGCGAGCCCCTCCTCCACGGACGCGGCGGCGGAGATCGGGGTCAAGAGGTCGGGAGCCATTCGCCCGAGCCTCATGCCGTCACGCCGGCATCAGCAGCCGCCCGGGGAGGCTCCCCGTGTGGTCGCCGTCCTTGATGACGAGCCGACCGTTGACGAGCACATGCTCGATGCCCGACGGATACTGGTGCGGATTTTCGTACGTGGCCAGGTCGGCGACCCGCCGCGCGTCGAACACCACGAGATCGGCCTTCCGTCCCACCGCGATCACCCCGCGGTCTCGCAGCCCGAGGCGGCGCGCCGGGAGCCCCGTCATCTTGTGGACGGCCTGAGCCAGGGTCAGCACGCGCTGCTCACGGGCGTACTCGCCGAGGACGCGCGGAAAGGTCCCGTAGCTCCGCGGATGCGGCTTGCCGGCGGCCCCGGGGCCGCTGACCGACAGCGCGGAGCCGTCGGAGCCGATCATGACCGAGGGATGGGCGAGGGCGCGTCGCAGATCGTCCTCGTGGAGCTGGAACAGGATCATGGAGCCCTTGCCGCCCTCGTCGACGATCAGCTCGAGCGCGGCGTCGATTGCGTCCTTGCGATGCGCGGCCGCGAGCTCGGAGATCCGCTTGCCCTCGGCGTCCTTGCGCCGGACGCACGAGGACACCATGACGTTCTCCCAGCCGATGCGGTCGAGCAGGCTCTGGCCCGTCTCCGGCGCCTCGAGCTCGCGGCGCACGCGGGCGCGCTCGGTCGGATCGGCGAGGCGCTTGAGCATCGCGTCGATCCCACCCTCGAGGACCCAGTCGGGCAAGAGCGTCCGCAGCGTCGTGCTCGACGCGGTGTACGGGTACACGTCGGCCATCACGTCGAGGCCTTCGTCCCGCGCCGCGTCGATCAGCTCGAGCGCGTCGGCGACCTTGCCCCAGTTCGGCCGGCCGGCGGCCTTCACGTGGCTGATCTGCACCGGCAGGTCCGCCTCGCGCCCGACGTGGATCGCCTCCCGCACCGCGTCGAGCAGCGTGGCGCCTTCTCCGCGTATGTGGCTCGCGTAGAAGCCGCGGTGGCGCGCGGCCACCTTCGCCAGCGTCACGATCTCCTCGGTGGTGGCATAGGAGCCAGGTGCATAAATGAGCCCGGTCGAGAGGCCCCACGCCCCGTCCTCGATCGCATCGGCCAGGAGCTTCTGCATGCGCTTGAGCTCGGTGGCGGTGGGCTCGCGCCGCGCGAAGCCCATCACCGACAGGCGCAGGGTGCCGTGGCCGACGAGCTGGATCACGTTGAGCGCCGTGCCGCTCGCGTCGAACGCCTTGAGGTACTCGCCGACCGACCGCCAGCGGAAATCCATGCCGGCCGGGATGTGGAGCGCGAACCCACACAGGTCTTCCAGG
>Ga0209157_1004071_pt1 | contig 11016 bp, 8 predicted proteins | sample GraSoiAngelo_135_FD_185892 | JGI IMG/M metagenome (GOLD analysis project Ga0209157, IMG submission 185892) | Grasslands soil microbial communities from the Angelo Coastal Reserve, California, USA - 14_0929_05_40cm (SPAdes) (version 2) | ecosystem: Environmental > Terrestrial > Soil > Grasslands ... | reverse complement strand
CCCGAGCATCGGGGGCTAGCCTCAGAAAAAGACTGCCTGCGCTGCCATCACGTCGGCGGTACGAGGCCCTTACCCAGTCGGCATCCAAAGCGGCAGGACTGCTGGCGCTGTCATAAGGCAGCCATGGACTAACGAGTAGAGGAAGACGCGTCAGGGAAGGCGCAGCCCGGCCCGGCCTGACCAGGCCCTGCACAGGCGAGGAGGAACCACGAGAATGGTCACGGTGCTCTTATTCGGACAGACCTTGCGTCAGACGGTGGAAGAGTCTGAACTTCAGCTTGAAGTGGCGGGGCCGCTCACGGTCAGAGCACTCCTTGAAGCCAATCGGGATACGCTTGGGGGAGTGATGCAGCTTCTCGGCAAAGGTGAGCTGCTGGTCACCGTGAACCGAAAGGTGGGCTCCATGGACTCAGTCGTCCGCGACGGTGATACGATCAAGCTCACCCATCAGTGCAACCCGACCTATGAAGGGGCAACCTGGCAGAATCCGTGATGACGCTGGCAGGATGTTGAACAAGGCCCCCAGCTTTGTTCTCGCATCGCTCAGAGGCTCAACGTACGGCAAAAAGTACGCTTCGCCTCTTCGCTCACTGCGGCCGCGCTGGATGGCCTTCTTGAACATCCTGCGGGGACCTTTAGATCAGTTCAGAGTGTTGGATAGTTCCTTCAGCGACGGGTCGCGAATTCGTTGTTCGATACCACGCTGGTGGAATCGCAACCCGACGAGGCAGGGAGGTTGGGGGGGAAGGCGCTCATGAGCCCGGCTGGGATGGCTCTCCCACTGATCCCATCTTGCGGTACTTCACGTCTCGTCGCGCCAGGATTTCCTCTCCTGACAGTTCTGCAAGCTGGCCGAGGTGAGCAGACAGGGCTTTGGCCAAGCGTTCAGCCATAGCGGAGGGATCCCGATGCGCGCCCCCCATCGGCTCCGGGATCACTTCGTCGATCACGCCCAGTTCCAACAGATCCTTCGCGGTCAATTTCAAGGCTGCCGCGGCATCAGGAGCTTTGGCAGGGTCATCCCAGAGGATCGCGGCGCAGCCTTCCGGTGAAATCACCGAATAGACGGCATGCTCCAGCATCAGCACTCGATCAGCCACGCCGAGCGCGAGCGCTCCTCCGCTGCCCCCCTCGCCAATGACCACCGATACGATCGGGACCGCCAACCGAGACATGACCAACAGATTGTGCGCGATCGCTTCGGCCTGCCCGCGTTCCTCGGCTCCGATCCCCGGATAGGCCCCCGGCGTGTCAATGAAGGTGAGGATCGGACGTCTAAATTTTTCGGCCAACTTCATCAGGCGGAGCGCCTTTCGGTAGCCCTCCGGGTTTGGCATCCCGAAATTTCGCTGCATGCGGTCCTTGAGTGTCTTTCCTTTTTGGTGCCCGATGACCATCACCGACCGCCCGTTGAACCGCGCGAATCCGCCCACGATGGCCCGATCATCGCCAAACACTCGGTCGCCGTGAAGCTCCAGAAATTCACGACACAAGGTACCCACATAGTCCAGCGTTGAAGACCGTTGCGGGTGTCTGGCCAGTTGAGTCCGCTGCCAGGGTGTCAGCTTGCTGTACAGCTCGCTTTCGGCCTGGGCGAGACGGGCTTTGAGTTTGCGGAGCTCTTCCTGGACCGAGGCGCGAGAGGCGCCCGCGCCGGCCATCTTTTCGATCCGCTCCTCAATTTCTCGGATCGGTTTCTCAAACTCCAAATAGTCTCTCATCGCGCCTCTGAGGGCAACGCGGAAGAGCCGGACGTTGACGCCGTCCACTCCGGCAACAAAGCCACGGCCCCTTTCCCGAGCACGTCCTCCACCTCGGCCACGAGCTTCTCACTGGGCGAGGCCGTCAGACCTGGGAGGGGAGCCGTGTCCGCTTCAATGCTGGAGGGCAGACAGAAGGTAAAGTAAATCGCGGTCGGGCCTGGGTGCCGACGCAGAACCTGATGAAGTTGGTCCAACCGGGTCGACGCGTCAGGACCGTCGGACAATCGAATGTTGATGCGGGTGACCGCTCGAACCTGGAGTTCCATAAGCGATTCAATCCGGATGCCCTTGAGCCTCATTCCCTTTTCGACACGATCGACCGTTCCGGTGACCTGAACTAGGCTCTCCGGGACGATGTGGGCGCTGGCAGTCTTATAGAGATCAGGAAACGCGATGACCTCCACGAGTCCGTGCAGGTCTTCAAGCTGGAAGTAGGCCATCCGATCGCCCTTCTTGGTCACCATCGGTTTGACCGTGGTGATAATGCCGCAGAGTTTGACCTCGTGTCCGTCGGCTACCTCTGAAAGGCCCTCCATCGTGGTCGTCGCAAATCTTCGAATCGCGGCTTCATATTGCGCCAGCGGGTGGGCGGTGATGTAAAAGCCGGTCAGCTCTCGCTCGTATTTGAGTGTCTGCGCTTGATCCCACTCCGGCAGATCGGGCAGCGGAGAATCCACGAACGCAGTGTGCCCGGCATCCGTCTCATCTCCATGACCGAAGATGCTGGTTTGCCCGCGCTCTCGTTCTCGCTGGACGGCAGCACCTTCCTCGACGGCCTGCTCCAACACTGCCATCAACGGCGCACGGCGGGCGCCGGTGGAGTCGAACGCGCCGACCTTAATCAACCCCTCGAGTACCCGTTTGTTGACCTTCCGGAGATCAATGCGGTGACAGAAGTCCAGGAACGAGCGGAAGGGGCCGGCGCTCTGTCGCGTCTCGAGAATGGACTCGACCGCTCCCTCACCGACGTTTTTGATCGCAGCCAGGCCAAACCGAATCGCGCTCTCCACGACCGTAAAGTTCTTGTGGCTCTGGTTGACATCCGGAGGGAGGACGCGGATACCGAGATCCCGGCATTCCGTAAAATAGCCGACCATCTTGTCGGCGTTCCCCATTTCACTCGTCAGCAGGGCCGCCATGAACTCGGTCGGGTGGTGCGTTTTGAGGTAAGCCGTTTGATAGGTCACCAGCGCGTAGGCGGCTGAGTGAGACTTGTTGAATCCGTAGCCGGCGAAATGGGCCATCAGGTCAAAGAGTTTTTCGGCTTTCCTTTCAGACAGGTGGTGTTTCTTGGCCCCCTGCATGAACTGCGCTTTCTGTTTCTCCATCTCATCGGGTTTCTTCTTCCCCATCGCGCGCCGCAGCAGATCGGCTTGGCCCAGAGAAAAACCGGCCAGGCGGTTGGCGATCGCCATGACCTGCTCCTGATAGACGATAACCCCGTAAGTGTCTTTCAGAATCGGCTCCAGCGCGGGTGGGTCGTAGGTCATCTTGGACGGATCTCGCTTGCGCTTGATGAAATCATCCACCATCCCGCTCTCCAGGGGGCCCGGCCGGTACAGCGCAAGGATCGCGATCAGGTCTTCAAAACATTCCGGCTTGATCTTCATCAAGAGATTGCGCATGCCCGGACTCTCCAGTTGAAAGATCCCGGTGGTGCGTCCGGAGGAGAGTAGGGCATAGGTGGCTTGATCATCCAGGGACAGGCGGGCTAGGTCTAAGGGGTGGTGGGCCTCATTGATGAGACGCACGGCGTGATTGACCATCGTCAAGGTCTTGAGGCCGAGGAAGTCGAACTTGACCAGCCCGATTTTCTCGACGTCGCCCATGGAATACTGAGTGACGACTTCGTCGTTCGCGCCTTTGTACAACGGGACGTGGTCGGTGAGGGGTTCCTGAGAAATCACCACGCCAGCCGCATGGGTGGAGGCGTGCCGCGCCAGCCCTTCCAAGGATCGGGCCACCTTCATGAGTTCGCCGATCTTGGGATCGGTTTCCGTCTGCTCACGCAAGCGCGGCTCTTGAGCGAGCGCCTCGTCCAAGGTGATGTTCAACTGGGGAGGAACGAGCTTCGCGACCCGATCCACTTCCGCGTACGGAATCTCCATCACCCGTCCCACATCGCGGATGGCCGCCTTCGCGCCGAGGGTACCGAACGTAATGATCTGGCACACATGGTCCTTGCCGTACTTGTCGATCACATAGTTGATCACCTCGCTGCGGCGGTCCATGCAGAAATCCATGTCGATGTCGGGCATCGAGACCCGCTCGGGGTTCAGAAACCGCTCGAACAGCAAGTGGTACACCAAGGGATCGAGGTCGGTGATCCGCAGCGCGTAGGCGACGAGGCTGCCGGCGGCTGACCCCCGCCCTGGTCCAACCGGGATCCCGCGGGACCGCGCGAAGTTGATGATGTCCCAGACAATCAGGAAGTAACCCGCATAGCCCATCGAGCAAATCACCATCAGTTCTTCACGCAGGCGTAGCTCATAGGCCTGCGTCTGGACGTGGCTGGGTCGTTCCCGCAAGCGTTCGGCCAGCCCTTGCGTGGCCAGCCGATCGAGATAGCTCTCCCGCGTGTAGCCCTCTGGGACCTGATAGTGGGGAAGGTAGCTCTGGTTGAACGCGAGGTTGAGGTCGCATTGATCGGCCACGCGACAGGTATTCCGGACCGCCTCCGGCAGTTCAGCAAACTCCGCGACCATTTCCTCCGTAGACTTGACATACAGCTGGTCGGTGTCAAACCGGAGTCGGTTGGGATCGTTGATCGTCTTGCCGGTCTGCAAGCAGAGCATCACGTCGTGTGGCCGGGCGTCCTCTTTCTTCAGATAATGACAGTCATTGGTGCCGACCAGCGGGATCCCCAGCTTCTTGTGAATCTCAACCAGACCGCGATTGGCGATGCGCTGGTGCTCCAGACCATTCGCCTGGATCTCCAGGTAGTAGTGATCCTTGCCGAAGATCTCCCGGTACTCGCCTGCCGTCTGGATCGCGCCCTCCATATCCTTCTGGCCGATCAAGTAGGGGACCTCGCCACTCAAGCAGCCGGAGAGCGCGATGAGGCCCTCATGATGTTGTTGAAGCAGTTCTTTGTCCATCCTCGGCTTGTAATAGAACCCTTCCAGATAGGCCTTGCTCACCAGCTTGATCAGGTTCTGGTATCCAGTGCGGCTCGCGGCCAAGAGGATGAGATGATAATAGTCATTATGCGCGAGGTGCCCCTCTCTGGCCAGCCGGCTTCCTGGCGCCAGGTACGCTTCGCAGCCGATGATGGGCTTGACCCCTCCGGCCTGAGCCTTCTGATAAAACTCGACCGCACCGAACATATTGCCGTGGTCCGTGATGGCGACCGCCGGCATGCCGAATTCCTTGACCTGCCGGATCAGCGGCGAAATCTGATTCGCGCCGTCCAGCAGGCTGTATTGCGTATGCAGGTGAAGGTGGACGAATTGGGCCGGCACTATGGGGAACCTCAAGGAGGAATTGTAATCGGACCCTGAAGCGATGTCAATGAAAAGCCAAGACCGCGCACAGGCGAGGAGATCTCGTCGCACAGGGGTTTCGTGCCTTGAACTTGACGGAGGCATCTGTTATCCTTGCCCGCGTTTTCGGACGTCAGAACGACTGTCATGGGAGGCACGCGGATGGCTGGGCTGAAGCGCGCATTGATCAGCGTCTCGGATAAGACGGGAGTCGTAGACCTGGCCCGAGGGCTGGCAGCCCTGGGCGCGGAAATCCTCTCCACCGGCGGCACCGCGAAGATCCTGCGGGACGCCGGCCTCGCCGTCACCGATGTGGCAGCCTATACCGGTTCGCCAGAAATTCTGGACGGGCGGGTCAAGACGCTGCATCCCAAAATCCACGGTGGACTGCTGGGCCGTCGCAGCAACCTCAAGCACGTTGCCGACATGCAGCAACATGCGATCAGCCCCATTGACGTCCTCGTGGTCAATCTGTATCCATTCGAAGCCACTATCTCCAAACCCGATTGTACCTTTGAAGAGGCCATCGAGAACATTGATATCGGTGGTCCCTCCATGTTGCGTTCCGCCGCCAAAAATCACCCGGACGTGCTGGTGATCGTAGATCCCCGCGATTACGTCCGGGTGCTAGACTCGCTCAAAGCCGGTACGGTGACACCCGCACTCCGGCAGGAGTTGGCCACGAAGGTGTTTCATCATACGGCCCGCTATGACAATCTGATCGCCGGCTACCTCGCACGGCATGGGCAGGGGACCAGCCCCTCGCGATTTCCGGCCGTGCTCTCGCTCCTGTACGAACGTAGCGAGATCCTCCGGTACGGCGAGAACCCGCATCAGCAGGGCGCCTTCTACCGGGATCCGACCTCACGCGAGCCTTCTGTCTCCCGGGCCAAGACCCTGCATGGAAAGGCGATGTCTTACAACAACTACTTGGACGCGAATTCCGCGTTGGAGCTGGTCAAGGAGTTCGAGGAGCCGGCCGCGGTCATCGTCAAGCACAACAACCCCTGCGGCGTCGCCCTCGGAGGGAACGCGGTCGAAGCCTACGTGCGGGCCCGCGCGACCGATCCGGTGTCGGCGTTCGGAGGCGTGATCGCATTGAATCGGCCGGTGGACATCGCGACGGCCAAGGAAATCACCTCGACCTTTGTCGAGGTGGTGGTCGCACCCGGCTACGCCGAGGACGCCCTGGCCCACCTGAAGCGGAAAAAAGATCTTCGGCTCTTGGACATCGGTCCCCTCACTGGAGCCACACGCGATGGGCTGGACCTGAAAAAACTGGTGGGAGGCCTGATCGTGCAGGATCGGGATCTGGGTGCTCTGGAAGATCTGCGGACTCTTCAGGTACCGACACGACGCCGCCCCACCGATGAAGAGTATGCGGCCTGCGCCTTTGCCTGGAAGGTCTGCAAGCACGTCAAATCCAACGCCATCGTGTATGCCCGGGCTGGCCAAACGGTGGGCATCGGCGCCGGCCAGATGAGTCGGGTCGACTCAGTAAAACTCGCAGGCATGAAAGCTGTGCTGCAGGTCAAGGGGTGCGTGATGGCATCGGACGCCTTTTTCCCGTTTCGGGACGGCCTGGATGAGGCTGCGCAGGCCGGTATCACCGCCGTCATTCAGCCTGGGGGCTCCATCCGAGATCAGGAGATCGTCGAGGCAGCTGATGAGCATCAGATCGCGATGATTCTCACTGGCATGCGGCATTTCCGTCACTGAGCGTGTGCTGAACTCAATTCCTCCGCGCGCCCAGCCGATTCTTCGCCGTGCTACGGGTGTTCGCGAAGGATTCCTCTCCACCTTCCTAATTCCTACTCTCATGGTTCAGCGGTGAAGGTGTTGGTCATCGGCAGCGGAGGGCGCGAACATGCTCTCGTGTGGAAACTTGCCCAGAGCCCTCGGGTCTCAGGCACGGTGCATCCCCATCGCCGCCGAGGACATTCCCCAGCTCAAGGCCTTTGCGGTCTCAGAAGGGATTGATCTCACCGTGGTGGGGCCGGAGGGGTCTCTCGCCCTGGGCATCGCGGATGAGTTTCGAAAGGTCAAGCTGAAGATTTTCGGCCCGACACGCGGTGCCGCTGAGATCGAGTCCAGCAAAATCTTCGCCAAGGATCTGATGATCCGTCATCAGATCCCGACCGCGTCGGCCCGAAGCTTCGATCGCGTGGCGCCGGCGCTTGCCTACCTTGCGCATCACCCGTTGCCAGTGGTGGTCAAAGCCGAAGGGTTGGCGCAGGGGAAGGGGGTTGTGGTGGCCACGACCCACGAACAGGCCCGTGAGGCTGCCACCGACATGTTGGAGAAACAGCGCTTCGGCGCGGCTGGTCAGCGTGTCCTGATTGAAGAGTGCCTCGACGGGGCAGAGGTCTCGGTCATGGCCTTCACCGACGGGAAGACCGTCGTCCCGATGGTGCCAGCTCAGGACCATAAGCGAGTCGGCGACGGGGACACAGGCCCCAATACCGGCGGGATGGGCGCCTACGCGCCAGCCCCGTTGGTGACCCCTTCATTGCAGACGACGATCCTGCGTACGGTGCTCTGCCCCATCGTGGACGCGCTCTCCCGCATCGGACGCCCGTTCCACGGCGTGCTGTATGCAGGCCTCATGATCGTGCGTGGCGCTCCCTACGTGTTGGAGTTCAATGCCCGCTTCGGGGACCCCGAGACACAGGTGGTTCTCCCCCTGCTGAAAACCGACTTAGTGGATGTGATGGAAGCAGTGGTCGAGCACCGCCTGGATCAACTCACAGTCGAGTGGCACAAGCAATCATCTGTGTGCGTAGTGTTGACTTCAGCTGGCTATCCAGGATCGTACCAGACAGGGCTGCCGATTCACGGGTTGCCAGAGAGTCGACCTTCCGATGACGTCCTGGTGTTCCATGCCGGCACGAGACGGGAAGGGCAAGCAGTCGTGACGGCCGGTGGACGGGTCGTGGGGGTGACGGGCCTAGGCCCTCGGCTGGCGATTGCCCGCGAACAGGCCTACAAGGTGGTTGGAACGATTGCATTTCAAGGGCGTCACTTCCGATCGGATATCGCCAGCCATTCGCTCCAGGCGAATCCGTGAGGAGGCAGTGAGCAGCTGAGGACAGAACCATGGTCAGGGTCCTTTCCCTTCAGCTCGATTCGTCCAATAGGGTTTTCGAAGAAGCGGCGCGAGTCCTTCGCCGGAGCGGCGTCATCGCCATGCCCACTGAAACTTTTTATGCCCTCGGTGCGTCCACATCGGACGAGGTTGCAATCCGCCGTGTCTGCGCGATGAAGGGACGGTCGCAAAGAAAGCCGATCCTCGCCCTTATTGCTGATCGGACGCAACTCGCGGCATTGGTTGATGAGGTCACGGCGGGTGCCACAACCCTGATGGATCGTTTTTGGCCTGGGCCCTTGACCCTGATCTTCCCGGCCTCGCCGCTCCTGCCGGAGGTGCTGACTGCCGGGACCGGCTCGGTGGGAGTCCGGCAAACAGCTCACACGGGATTGGCCCCGCTGCTCCTTCTTGTCGGACCTTTGACCGGCACCAGCGCGAACCGGTCCGGGGACCAGCCGGCGAGGACCGCGGAGGAAGTGCAGACAACGTTGGGTTCCGAAGTGGACTTAATCCTGGACGGTGGCTCCACCATAGGAGGGTTGCCATCCACGATCGTGGATACTGTCAGTCCAATCCGGCTGCTGCGGGAAGGACCCATTTCCCGCCAACAGATCGAGACAGCACTGAGCATGGCAGGCATGGCGCTGGGATCTTCATGATCTTGGCTTCACGTCGAAGGGGGATCGAGAGGTGTAAAGGAGGAAGGATATGACAAAGACAGGCTTGGGAAAGGTACTGGGATTGGCGACGCTGCTCAGCATGATGGGCAGCGGGCTCAGTGGCTGTGACTACTGGCCACCGGCGCTGCAGGCCGAGATCGAACAGCTACGGACCGAGGTGCAGACGATCACGGCCGAAAAGTCCAGGCTGGAGCGGCAGCTTGCCGACATGACCAAAGCGAAAGACGATCTGCAAATTCGTGTGGAGGACCTGAGTCGTCTCAACCGTGAGCGGCAGGGACAGGTCACGACTCTGGAGGCAAACCTGGCGGCCGAGCGCGAGAAAGTCGCCAAACTGAGCAAAGGCCCTGCAAAGAAGACCCCTGCAAAGACCTCTGCCAAAGCCTCGGCGAAAAAGAAAGCGACCAAGGGCTCGACCCAGAGATAGCCTTTGGACAGAGGACGCGGCTTTCGCTAGGACGAAGAGGACGGCGAGGCGGAGGGAGTCGGTATGGCAGAGGCCGGGCTTGAGCTGGTCCCCCCACTCTGATCCGATGGCCCAGCGGGAGGAGTGGCCGCGGCGGCAGGGCTGGCAGTCTCGCTCTTTCCCTCTTTCTGGCCATCCACGGGCTTGGCCGTCGATTCGGGTGAAGTCGGCGGCTTCAACTTGTCCGAGTAATCAGTCACATACCAACCGCTCCCTTTGAACATGATGGCTGGGGCCGAGATGACTTTAGTGACCGCCTGTCCACACCGAGCACAGCACTGGATCGGCGGATCGCTGACTCGTTGTTTCACGTCGAATCGGTGATGGCAACTCTGGCAGAGGTACTCGTAAATCGGCACGTGCTTCCTCACTCCTCAAAGCCGGATCTGTACTGATCTGGGCAACGTCTGCATCTATTCATAACACAGCCCGAGCCAAAATCAAGCACCGGCGGCCTTCTACAGCCCGCTGGCGGTCACCACCAGACCGCGCCTGAGCCACACGGCACCCTCTCGCGGGCGTCCCCAGACAGATTGGACATGGCGCAAGGGATGAGGAAGGCAGCCAGCTCGTCCCCCTCAGGTCAGTTGGCGAAGGGCGGCTTCCATCCGATCCAGGCCCCGCGCGATCGCCTCCATGCTCGTGGCATAAGACAGACGGAGATGAGAGGAACTGCCGAACGGCTCACCCGGCACGACGGCGACCCGCGCCTCGTTGAGGAGATACGCGGCCAGCTCCGCAGCGGTGGTGATGGGAACTCGCTGATGCCGGCGACTGAAGACTCCGGCCACGTGAGGGAATGCGTAGAACGCGCCGGCCGGCATGCGGCAGCTGACGCCGGGCATCTTGTTCAGCCGTTCCACCATGAGACGGCGGCGGCGATCGAACTCCACGACCATCCGTTGGGTAAAGGCCTCGCCGCCCCGGAGCGCCGCGACAGCCGCCTTCTGAGAAATCGAGGAGGGATTCGACGTGCTTTGGCTCTGAATGTTGGCCATCGCGGCGATGAGCTCCTTCGGGCCCGCCGCATAGCCGATCCGCCACCCCGTCATCGCGTAGGCTTTTGACACGCCGTTGACGACGACGGTGTGCGCCGCCACGTCCGGCCCCAAGGTCGCAATACTGCCATGGCGCGCCCCGTCATAGAGAATCTTCTCATAGATCTCATCCGAGATGATGACCAGATCGTGCCGCAGTGCCACGTCTGCGATACCTTCCAGTGTCGCGCGATCATAGGTCGCGCCGGTGGGATTGCCGGGGCTGTTCACGATCACGGCCTTCGTCCGGGGCGTGACGCAGGCTTCCAGCCCTGTGTGGCTGACGGCGTACCCGTCCGCTTCGCTCGTGTGCAGCAGCACAGGTGTCGCATCATTGAGCAACACTTGATCCCGGTACGACACCCAGAACGGTGCCGGAATAATCACTTCGTCGCCGGCTTCCAATAACGCCTCGGCGAGATTGTACAGGGAATGCTTCGCGCCGCAGGACACGAGGATCTGGGACGTGTCATAGCGCAATCCCTGTTCGACGGCCAGCT
>Ga0209157_1004061_pt1 | contig 11030 bp, 12 predicted proteins | sample GraSoiAngelo_135_FD_185892 | JGI IMG/M metagenome (GOLD analysis project Ga0209157, IMG submission 185892) | Grasslands soil microbial communities from the Angelo Coastal Reserve, California, USA - 14_0929_05_40cm (SPAdes) (version 2) | ecosystem: Environmental > Terrestrial > Soil > Grasslands ... | reverse complement strand
CGCCAAAATTTAAACGGCCATTTCTCCTCGCGGATTCTCATCTTCTCGAATGACTACCTGTTCAGGCTAGCCGAATGTTTTCATTGTCGGGGGTGGCCCGAGAGGGCTATGTGACTTTGTCTCGAAAGCTGTCGCGAGTTAGGCGTGGATGTCGGACTCATAACCCAGTTTGGTTAGCCGCTGCAAATGGTAGCGAATCTGAGCTTCGCGGCGGTCCTGTTCCATGCTCTGTACTTGTTCTGGATAAGGAGTGCCGTTGCGCAGAGCCCAGTAGATCGCGATCAATTGAGCATGCGCAATTGCCATGACCGCTCGTTGACCTCCCCGCCGGAGCTTCACTCTTTGGAATCGCCGCTGGAAAAGCGATTTCTTGTCCGCCGCTCCAGCCCATCCCGTTTGCGTCAAGGTCGCTCGCAACCAGCGGTTGCCCTGTCGCGTCCGTCCGCTTTTTCGTTTGCCGGCGCTCTCATTGTTGCCGGGACAAACCGTCGCCCAGGATGCCAGATGATGACAGTCGGGAAACGGTCCTTCTGGACTCATGTCCATTCCCGTCTCTGCCAAAATGCTGGCGGCCGAGGTCGGCTTGATCCCCGGTACCGTGCACGCCAACCGGATGTGCTGCTCATATGGTTTCAACCGCACGGCGATTTCTTTATCCAATTCCTCGATCATCTCTTCGATGTCGCGCATGTGCCGCAGAGATTGACGGATCATGAAGCGGTGATGATCGGTCATTCGATGTCCCTCCACCGCTTCGATGATCTGCGGAATCTTTGGTGCCAAGCTCCAGTGTCCAAGTTGGGCGATTTCGGCAGCGCTCTGTTTGTTTTCCAATAAGGCTTCCAGCATCCTCTGACCGGAAGTCCCAAACACGTCCGACAGCACATTGCCGATCTTGACGTTGGCATCTTCCAGAATCTTCTGAACACGGTTCCGTTCCGCCGCTCCCTCTCCCACCAACGTGCGCCGCCGCCGCGTCAAATCCCGCAGTTCACGAATATCGCGGGGCGGAATGAAGCTGCCTTGCACCAATCCATGCCGCAGCAAGCTCGCCAGCCACCGGCTGTCATTCGGATCCGTCTTCTTGCCGCGCAGCGCCTTCACCTGTTCCGGATTGGCTAAAATGATCTTGAGGCTTCCTTCCAAAATGTTGAACACCGGTTTCCAATACGAACCGGTACTCTCCATGACCGCTTCCGTGCATCCGCTTTCCAGCAGCCATGTCCGTAGCCGTTCCAACTCCTTCACACTTGTGCCGAATCGCCGAACCTCCCCGACTGGCTTCTGGTTCGCCAGTCCAATCAGAATGCAAACTGCCAAAAACTTCTTCCCCACATCGATTCCCGCACATTTCTCGACTTTGACTTCCAGCATGGCTCCTCCTTCTCGAAGAGAGACCGACGCCTTCATGTTCACTTTGTCTCGCGGGCTTGATAGCACCAATCGGAGGTTCGTTCTACGTCGGCCAGACCACTTTCCTAACGGGGTGGTTTCCACCATTTATAAGTCGGCCATTTCTCTTCGGAAAGCGATTTTCAAAGGCGACCATCCTGCTGTCAAGCGCAATCCTTTCATCCTCGGGGGTGGCCCGCAGGGCCATGAGACTTTCCTACATTCAGAGCCTCGTTACCCGAGTACGTACTTACCATCGTCGACAGGCCGCTTGGGCGTCCGCATTTCGGACGCCCAAGCGGCCCTTGGTTCGACACGAGGGTGCTCCAGCTCGAGAACCTACTTCCGTGTGACAGCCCTCGTGCCCACGCCGCCGCCGGCGGACTTCACACAAACTGAGGTCGGACGGAGCGAGGTGACGCCACGGAACGCCCACCTACCGTCGGCCGCGCTGACGCCGGCCGTGGCGATGAGAGTCCCTGGGCAGCTGCCGCTGACGGGGCTGCCGGTGAAGACCGAGACGCTCGCGGCGAACCCGCCACCGGGGATCCGCGAGTTCACACCCTCCACGCGCAGCTCACCCGTGCTCACGACTTGTTCGGCGCGGTTCACGCTCACCGTATCCGTGGCGCCAGGAGGAGGCGCCGCCCCCCCCACTGTCAGTGTCAGCACTGCGGAGGTGCTCGCCAGGAAATCCAGGCTGCCGCCGTAGGCGGCGGTGAGGGAATGAGTGCCGGCTGTGAACGAGGCGCTGATCGATGCGGTCCCGGTGGCGCCAAGCGTCGCCGTTCCAATCACCGTTGCGCCGTCCCTGAAGGTGACCGTTCCGGTCGGAACTCCAGTGGCCGGCGCCACCGGCCGCACCGTGGCCGTCAGCGTTACTGCCTGCCCGGCCGCCGGGGCGTTGTTCGAGGAGGCCAGCGTGGTGGTGGTCGACGCCCGGACGAAGATCTTTCCAGTTAGCGAAAACAAGTTGGTGCGGACCAGGTTGACTCCTGCACCGCCGACATTGGGGCCCGAGATTTGGAAGAAATTGTTGCCGAAGGGGCTGCCCGTGATGGGGTGGTCGATCGCGGGATCGCCGATGAAACCCGCCGGCGCGGCCGGGGCGACGGCGGGGTCCCATCTCAAGAACGGCCCGACGTTGGGTTGGATCAGTGGGAGCGTGAAGTTGCAGGCGGGCGGGGTGGCGAGACATCCCCGATCATCGGTGAAATTGATCGCGCCAGCCGCGTCCGCGACGAATGATCGGGTGCCGAGCGGACCGGTTAGGGTGTAGGTCGCCCCCGGCACGAGTCCTCCGTTGACCCGGAAACGGAAGCGAGCGAACACGATCTGGGCGCCGGCGCCGTCCGCCGCCGTGCCCGTGACCCCGCCGAAAGCGCCCTCCAAAGCATTCGCCAGAAGCGCCGTTCCGGCGCCTCCAGCGCCGACTCCAGTGATCTTGGCGTTCATGAGCCAGTAGAAGAATTCGTCGGGAAAGTTGCCCGGAAACGAAATGGCTGCCGCCGGATTCGGAATGGCCCCTGCCAATCCGCAATTATCGACAACTACACCCGGTGCATCCAGGCACGGCGCGAGTTGCAGGCCGTTTCCGTCCATATACCACTTGGGGTAGCCGTTAGCCGGGTCGGCTGCGCCGACCGCGGTCAAGCCCGAAGCCTGCTGGGCAGACGCCCACCCTGCCGTCACTACCACGCACGCAATCACTGCCAGCAGGATTCCGGCGGTTTTTATTCTATCAATACAGTTCATTTGTCCTCCTCCAATACAGTTCAATTTGTCCTCCTCATCGATCATTTCCACCCACGTCGCGCGCAATCGACCCACTTCATGTGCGACGTTCGCGGTTTCTCATGCTGAATTTTTCAGATTTGCTAGGAACAACTGTGGGCCTAGTGTTTATCCCGCTTGCTCGGTGCGCGTCTATTCCCCATTTTCACTACACGATCGGGTTAATACTCAGAATCCGTTATGGCGATGCAGCAAAGAATGTTTCAAAGGAAGTGAAAAAGCACGGCGAGATTGATTGGAAAGGCCTTGCCGGAATGAGAGACAAACTCGTTCATCATTACTTCGGCGTGAGCTGGAATGTCTTATGGGATGTCATCCAAAATAAATTGCCCGAAATGAAATCCAAACTCGATAAGATTCCTCGTGAAGCGAAATGAATGAGGTAACAATTGAAATGGCGATTGAAGAATACAAGAAAGGCCAAGCATCGCCTGGAAAAACCGCAGAGCTCGCTGGTATTTCATTCGGTGAGATGATGACAACACTTGAGGACTCCGCGACCCGGGCGCAGGTTACATAACAGGTAAAACACTGCGACTGGAATTTTGCGCCGCCGGTCGCTCTCCCTATCTGGCCCAGCCCGCTTGAATTTTTTACATTCAGAGCCTCGTTACCCGAGTACGTACTTGCCTTCCTCGACAGGCCGCTTGGGCGTCCGCCTTTCGGACGCCCAAGCGGCCCTTGGTTCGAGACGGGTGTGCTCGAGCTCGAGAACTTACTTCTGTGTGACAGCCCTCGTGGCCACGCCGCCGCCTGCGGAAATCACGCAGACCGAGTTCGGCCGCGCGGTGACGTTGGCCCGGAACTGCCACTTCCCGTCGGCCGCACTGACGGCAACCGTGGCGATGAGAGCTCCTGGGCAGGTTGCGCCAGTGTTGACGCCGTCGTGGATTTCGTCGCTCGCGGCGAAACCGTCGCCGGGGATCCGCGAGTTCACACCTTCCACGCGCAGCTCACCCGTGTTGAGGACCTGCTGGGCAAGGCCGATGCTCACTGTATCCGTCGCGGCAGGAGGAGGCGGAGGAGGAGGAGGCGCCGCGTTGGGGGTCACGGACTGTGACACCGCGGCGGAGGTGCTGCCTAGAAAATCGCCGTCGCCGGCATAGACGGCGGTGAGGGAATGATTGCCGGGTGTTGTGAACGTGCCAGTGACCTGCGCGCTCCCGGTGGCGCTCAGCGTTCCCGTTCCGATCGTGGCGGCGCCGTCCTTAAACGTGACGGTCCCAGTCGGCGTTCCACTGGCTGCGCTCACCGTGGCTGTCAGCGTTACCGCTTGCCCGACGGTCGAGGGGTTGGGCGAGGAGGCCAGGGCGGTGCTCGTTGGGGCCTTGACGAACTTCTTTCCAGTCAACGAGAACAGGTTGGTCGAGACGACGTTGACCCCTGGACCGCCCACATTGGGGCCCTTGATTTGGAACAAATTGCCGCCCGGGCCGGGTGTGATGGCGTGGTCGATCGCGGGATTGCCGATGAAACCTGCCGGCGCGAGAGGGGGCACCCTCGGGTCCCATGTCAGGAACGGCCCGACGTTGGTATTTACCAGCGGAAGATTGAAGGGGCACGCGGGCGGCGCCGCGAGACATCCCTGATCATCGGTGAAATTAACCGTCCCGTCCGCTGCGGCCACGAACGATCTCCTGCCGAACGGACCCTGCATCTCGTAGGTCTGCCCCCCGATCAGGCCTCCCGTGACCCGGAAACGGAAGCGAGCGAACACGATCTGCGCACCGGCTCCATCCGCCGCGGTCCCGGTCGGCCCGCCAAAGGCACCCTCAAGCGCATTGACCAGAATCGCCCTTCCCGTGCCGCCACCGATCCCATCGATCCTGCCGTTCAGCAGAAAGTAGAAGAATTCGTCCGGGAAGTTGGTCGGAAACACAACGGGTCCAGCCGGAATGGCTCCCCCTGCCACTAGTCCGCACAGATCGGCTCCCCCCAAGAGAGGGTCGGGTGTCGTGGTGTCCAGGCACGCCGTGAGTTGCAGACCGTTTTTATCTTGATACCACTTGGGGTACCCATTGGCCGGGTCGACGGCGCTAACCGCGGCCAAGCCCGCCGCCGCCTGGGCTGACGCCCGCCCTGCGGTCAATGCCATGCACGCAATCACCGCCAGCAGGATTACAGCGGTTTTTGTTCTATCACTAGAGTTCATTTTTTCGATCCTCCTCATTGATCAGTTCCAACCGCGTCCTGCGCAATCGATCCACTTCGTGTGGGATGTTCGCGATTTCTCTGCTGAATTTTTCAGGTTTACAACTTGGCCCCGAGTGTTTATCCTGCTTGCTCGGTGCGCGTCTATTCCCCATTCTCACTACGCGACCGGACTAATTCTCAGAAGGGATTGATCGACTTCAGAAGACGGCTGGGATCCTGGGGACAGAATCGTTATGGGCGATGCAGCAAAGCATGTTTCAAAGGACGTGAAAAAAGCAGCATGGCGAGATTGATTGGAAAGGCCTTGCCGGAATGAGAGACAAACTCGTTCAGCATTACTTCGGCGTGAGCTGGAATGTCTTATGGGATGTCATCCAAAATAAATTGCCCAAAATGAAATTCAAACTCGAAAAGATTCCTCGTGAAGCGAAATGAATAAGGTAACAATTGAAACGGCGATTGAAGAATACAAGAAAGGCCCAGCATCGCTTGGAAAAACCGCAGAGCTTCGCTAGTATTCAGTCGGTGAGACAACACTTGAGGAATACTGCGCCAAAAGCAATCTTGACGTCGAGGACTATCCTGAAAGTCTTGGAAATCTCCGTACGGTCTGGTGCACGTTTTGCAACTGGCACAACTCTGGCCCACCCCGCGTGAATTTCCTACATTCTTCGGTTCCACTCGTGTCCCACGTGCTGCGTCGACCCCGATAATCGCGAACCTGGTATTTGCGGTTGATCGTAACAACGGCGCTCCGGCTACACCCCATGCGTTCCGCGATAGCAGCGATCGTTAAATCTGTCGTGCGGAGCAAATCGACGATCGATTGGATTTCACTCTTATCGAGACTACGGCCTTGTCCTGCCACAACGGCCTCCTGTTGAATACTTCGTAAGGTCTGGTGGACATTTTTCAATATCCCGCTTGCTCGGTGCGCGTCTATCCCCCATTTTGACTACGCGATCGGACTAATGCCCAGAAGCAGTGGCCTGTGCGGAAAGCTTTGCTTGTTACGGGAACAGGGGCTAGACTCAGCAGGAACGGCCGATGACGACTCTTGCATGGGAGGTCACGATCATGAGTAACAAAAAACTCGTCGCCACTTCAGCCGCCGGATTATTGCTTATGGCTGCGACAACATTTGCTAAGCCGGCGCCTGTCGAAGAATCCAACCCGATGGTCACTTTTAATAAGGGTGTCCTTCCGATCCTCCAGAAGAATTGCCAGACCTGCCATCGGCCGGGGCAAATCGGCCCGTTTTCGATGCTGAGCTACAAGGAAACCAGGCCTTGGGCGAAAGCGATCAAAGCAGCCGTTGCCTCCCGAACGATGCCGCCTTGGCTTGCGGATCCACGCTACGGACATTTCACTAATGATCGTTCCCTGAAACAGGAAGATATCGAAACAATTGTGAGATGGGTCGATGAGGGAGCCGCGGAAGGCAATCCAAAGGATGCGCCGGCCCCAGTTCAATGGCCGGCAGCGGGATGGCAGATTGAGCCGGATGTTACTGTGGAGTTGCCGTCATTTTCAGTTCCTGCCGGCGGCATTCTGGATTGGCAGGACATAGCGTTTCCGGCTCCTTTCAAGCAAGACACGTGGGTGACATCGATGCAGGTTCTGCCGGGTGAACCATCCGTCGTACACCATTTGTGTTTCGACTTTCAGAAACACAAGCCTGCGACTCTCTACAATACCTACGAATGGATGGAAATTCCTCGAGACAATGAAGGAATCACAAAGAACCATGAAGGACTCGGCGCCGGCGCCAGACCTGCGGAAGGCATCATCGTCACCCGCGAGGCCGGCAGCAGTGAAGAAAAGCGCCACTACGGCAAGCCGACTCTTTCCGCCAACGGAACGTTTTGTTATCTGCCCGGGTTGCCCTATGAAGATTATCGTCCGATGAACGCCGGGTTTTTAGTGCCGGCCGGATCCGACCTTATCGTGAGCCTGCACTATACAGCGAACGGCGTGGGCGTGAGCGACAAAACTCGAATCGGATTCACTGTGGCCAAAGCACCACCGCCGAACGAGTTCCATCCGCAGAACCCCGAAACGAACAAGCTCGAGGCCGTTGAGCAAAAATCGAAAATAACGGAGCTGGCAATTCCTCCGAATGAAGGCAACTATCTGAGTCCTCCAACCGAAATGACGTTCAATAAAGATATCGAACTCGTTTCGATCCGGCCTCATGCACATGTACGGGGAAAGAGTGTGCAGTATACGTTGATATATCCGGACGGACGCGAACAAATTGTATTGAATGTGCCCCGCTACGACTTCAACTGGCAACTCACCTACAGAACGGCGGTAAAAATTCCGAAGGGTTCCCGGATGATCGTCCAGTTTGTCTATGACAATTCTGCGAACAACAAATACAACCCCGATCCAGCCAAGTGGGTGTACTACGGACAGCAAAGCTGGGAAGAAATGGGCACACCGTTCCTTGGGTTTTTAACGGAGCGCGAGAACGGCCGATAAACTTAAGAGTGAGCCCGATCCAAAGGTCTCCGCGGTCCGCGAAGCGCAAGCGCGACAGCGCGCAGCCTCAAGAAATAAACCGCCGCTACAGTACGCCCTGCGACAGGATAAAAATCAACGAATGCGGCACTCCAGGCTGAACAGCGCACCAAGTGGTTTGAGACAATTTGAGCTTGCATCTACGAGGTCAGCTAACTCAAAATCGGTTCGCGCTTCGATGTCAAAACCTCTAGATCCGTCGCAATTCGCCGAACAATATCTTGCTGCCATCGTACAAAACGCCGAGGATGCGATTCTTTCCAAGGACCTGAATAGTATTGTGACGCACTGGAATCCGGCCGCAGCCCGAATCTTTGGATATGCAGCCGACGAAATGATTGGCCAGTCGATCATGAGAATCGTTCCGCCGGAATTAGCCGGCGAAGAAAGCGAGATCGTAAGCCGAATCCGGCTGGGCGAGCGCCTCGATCACTTCGAGACCAAACGACGCCGAAAAGACGGCACCGTTATTGACGTTTCTCTGACGGTATCCCCCATTCGGGACGGCGGCGGCACTATCATCGGAGCCTCCAAGATCGCGCGCGATATTACGGAAAAGAAGATCCTGGAGCGGCGCACTGCGGAGGCGCTCGAGGAAACGCGTAAGGCGCGGAGGCAGGCCGAAGTGGCGAGCCGCACGAAAGACGAGTTTCTCGCCACAATCAGCCATGAATTGCGCACGCCGCTGACGGCAATCATGGGCTGGGTACGCATGCTGCGCTCAGGAATGCTTTCACAGGATCGGCGCAGTTGATCGAGGACCTGCTCGATATTTCCCGAATAACAATGGGAAAGCTTCGGCTGGATGTGCGGCCCGTGCAACCTGCAACGGTCATCAATGCGGCCGTCGACGCATTGCGCTTTGCGGCCGAAGCCCGAAACATCCGGGTTCAGACCGTACTCGACTCGCATGCCGGTCCGGTGGCGGGCGATTTCGAGCGGTTGCAACAGGTGGTGTGGAACCTCTTGTCGAATGCGATCAAATTCACGCCCAAGGGCGGCCGCGTGCAGATGGTGCTGGAACGAGTGAACTCGCATATCGAGATACGTATTTCCGACAATGGCCGAGGCATCAAACCGGACTTTCTTCCTTTCATTTTCGAGCGCTTCAGCCAGGCTGAAACCGGAACGACACGCTTGCAAGGCGGCCTGGGAATGGGCCTCGCGATTTCTAAAGCCATCGTCGAACTTCACGGAGGCAATATCACGGCTTTCAGCGAAGGCGAAGGAAAAGGAAGCACGTTCACCGTCAATATTCCTGTTATGCCGGTCAACAAACAACCTGCTTCCATCGAACGCGTTCACCCTAGCAGGGGCTGGACCGAAATCTCGCTGGAATGCCCGCCTGAGATCTCCGGATTGAAGGTGCTCGTCGTGGATGATGATGCGGATACGTGTGAGATGCTCCGCTTTGTTCTTGAACAATGCGGAGGCGTCGTGACCACCGTTGCAGACGCCGAGAGCGCAATAGAAGCGTTCCAAGCAACCAGGCCCACTATCATGATTTCCGACATCGGCCTGCCGGAAGTCGATGGCTACGAACTCTTACGCCGCATACGGGACGAGGAGCGGCAGACCGGAAGAAAAACGCCCGCCGTCGCGCTGACTGCCTTCGCGCGTATCGAGGATCGTGTGAAGGCCCTCGCCGCGGGATATCAGATGCACGTTGCAAAACCCGTCGAGCCCGGTGAACTCCTGACTATCGTCGCCAGCCTGTCCGGTTTAATGGATCACCGTAACGCGATCTCCGAAGAAATTTCGGGAGAGGCGGATGACTACGTTTCATCTTGTGCGGCCTGGAATCACCTTTGACGACCTCCGAGCAGATCTCGACGTGGATCTGGCTTCTGTAACCGCGATCCAATCCCTCTAAAAATAGTGCGCGCTTGATTCTAGAAATCCTCGCCGAAAAAATGATGGCTTTCTGATCAGAAAGGATGGTCATTTCAACAGGAGGAACACGTCATGGCAAATCGTCGAGATATCCAAAGAGCTCTCAACAACAGACTGGAACTGGTGAAAGCAGGCCTCACTCGGCGCGACCTGATCAAGATGGGACTGATGTCGAGCAGCGGGCTTCTCATCCCGAAGGACGGCTTGACTCATCCGATGGCCAGCAGCGATGGTGGCGACAATTGCGAACTCGGAAAGAGTCCGCGACTGGCGCGGGTTTTCGTGGACCCGATGCCCATCCCACCGCGGTTGCCGGAGCGTCCGCTATCAGACCCGGGATTACAGTTCGGCGCGCCTCCCCAGAGGTGTCCCAACAACGCGATCAATCCGGCAACCCATCTTCCGTTTGAGAGCAGGGGGCAATTCAACGGCACGCTGCGGCCCGGAACGGATTGTTTTCAGTTCTTCCCTGGTGACCCTGGCGCCAGTAACACGTACCCGCTGCAGCGATTTTTCGTGCAGCGCATGAGGGCCAATTCCAACTTCAGGATTACATCGGATACCAATATTCCGGCGCAGACGATTTGGGGATTCAACCTGGGTGGATCAGCGGCCACTGACGTGGCGATTTTTCCAGGACCCACGATCGTGACCCGCTATCAACAACCGTGGGTGGTTCGCCGGTTCAATGAATTGCCGCCGCAGAGCCAGAACGGCGGCTTTGGCGTCCCGGAGGTGTCGACGCACTTACACAATTTCCACAGCCGCTCCCGAAAGCGATGGTGGTCCCTGCCGCTGGTTTTTCCGAGGACAGTATTTTGATTACTACCACACGGCGAACCAGGCGGGCTTCGCTTCCGACCATCAGCCGTTCGGCGACATCGACGAGTCGCAGAGCACCCTGTGGTACCACGATCATCGCATCGAACACACGGCGGAGAACACCTACAAAGGCCTGGACGGGTTCCACCTCATCTTCAACCAGTTCGACACCGGGGATGAGGGGACGGGCTTCCGCCTGCCCAGCTACCCGCAGTTCGACATCCCCATCATCCTGACGGACAAGTTGCTGGACCCGACTACGGGTCTAATCTGCTTTGACACGTTCAACTTCGATGGCTTGATCGGGGACGTCCAGTTAGCCAATGGGATCGTTCAGCCGTTCTTCGATGTCAATAAGCGGCGATATCGCTTTCGGCTGCTGGACGCCGGGCCGTCGCGCTTCTACGAGTTGTTCCTCACCGATCCGCTCAGTCCGAACACAGTGATCCCAT
>Ga0209157_1004060_pt1 | contig 11031 bp, 8 predicted proteins | sample GraSoiAngelo_135_FD_185892 | JGI IMG/M metagenome (GOLD analysis project Ga0209157, IMG submission 185892) | Grasslands soil microbial communities from the Angelo Coastal Reserve, California, USA - 14_0929_05_40cm (SPAdes) (version 2) | ecosystem: Environmental > Terrestrial > Soil > Grasslands ... | reverse complement strand
CGGCAAGCTACCATCACCTGGTGCTCGACAACCCCGCCGGATTCGTTCGAGCGCTGGAGGAGTTTCTGGCGGCGTCGATGCCGACGCAGTGAGCGCTCGGCGGACCGCGACTACCGGTCGATGCGAAAGCGGTCGATAGCCTCGGGGTCCAGCTCGACGCCAAGCCCCGGCCCGGGCGGGACACGGATCTCGCCGTTCACGGGGACGATGGGGTCGGTCACGACGTCGGCCGCCAGCGCCCCACTGACGCCGACCGCGAACACGCCCTCCATCAGCGCTCCGGGCCAGGCCGCGCAGAGCTGCGCGACCGCCGCCGTCGCGACGCTCGTGCTCGGGTGGTTCCCGGGGTAGATTCGCATCCCGGCGGCGCTCGCCAGCGCCCAGAGCCGCCAGACCCGATACATCCCCCCGTTCTTCGCGATCTTCGTCTGCACCACCGTGGCGGCGCGCCGGCGAATCACCTCGAGCAGCGAGTGGTCGGTCGAGACCGACTCGTCCGCCATGATCGGAATACTGGTCGCCCGGCAGAGCGCGGCCAGACCCTCCAGGTCCCAGATCGCGATCGGCTGCTCGGCGGCATCGATGTCGTAGGGCTCGAGCTTCCGGAGCAGGCTGAGCGCGGCGTCGTACGAGAGCGCTCCGTTCGCGTCCACGCGGAGCACGATTCGGTCCCCGAAGTGGTTCCGGAGCGCGACGACGTTCGCCAGGTCTTGTCGCGGGTCGACGCCGATCTTCAGCCCGAAGTGACGAAAGCCGCGGTCGTAGAAGGCCTGCGCGGATTCCAGGAGCTCGGCGACGGTCGGCTTCATCGCGAGGAGGCCGGCGATCCGTACCCGGTCCCGGCACTCGCCGCCGAGGAGCTTGTGCACGGGCAGTCCGACGGCCTTGCCGGCGATGTCGTACAGCGCATCGGCCACGGCGGCCTGCGCGTAGAGCGTGTTGTCGAGGGCCTCGTTCAGCGCGTGCACGATGCCCGCGACGTCGAACGGCGAGCGCCCCGTGATCATTGGCTCGAACTGATCCTTGATCGTGTGGACGAGACTCCAGAGCAACTCCGCGCTGCCCTGCCGGCGCCACGCCTGGGTCTCGCCGATCCCGACGATCCCCTCGTCGGTGTGCACCCGCACGATGAGCGTCTCGATGGTCTCGCGGTCGCCGCCCTGCGAGATCTTGAACGGCTGCGCGAAGGGCAGGCGAAGCGGGATGGTCTCGAGCTCGGTGATCTTCAAAGGCCTAGTCCCTCAGGCGCTCGATGCGGACGGCGCAGACCTTGTACTCGGGGATCTTCGACACCGGGTCGCTGGCGGAGTTGGTCAGGAAGTTGGCCGCCGATTCTTCGAGCTTCACGAACGGCACGAACACGGCGCCGGCGCGCACCGACTCCGTGACGCGCGCGTAGGCCTCGAGCTCGCCGCGGCGCGAGGCCAGACGGATGCGCGAGCCCGTGTCCACGCCGAGCCGTCGTGCATCGCTCGGATGGATCGCCACCTCCAGGCGCGGCGCCAGCTCGAGCAGGCCCTGGACGCGCCGGGTGAGCGTCCCGCCGTGCCAGTGGTAGAGCAGCCGGCCCGTGTTGAGGATGAACGGGAAGTCGCGATCGGGGAGCTCCGCCGCCTCGACCGTCTCCCGCGCGGGGATGAACCGCGCCCGGCCGAGGGGAAAGGACTCGGCATAGAGATAGCGCGTCCCACGGTGCTCGGGCGTCGGGCACGGCCACTGCAAACCACCCTCGCGATCGAGCCGCGCGTGCGAGAGCCCGGCCAGAAACGGCGTGAGGCGGGCCATCTCGTCGAAGATCGCCGCGGGGCCGTCGTAGTCGAACTGCCGCGCCACGTTCATGCCGAGCTTCGCCGCGACCCGCTTGGCCAGCTCGCTCGTGATCCACCAGTCGGGCTTCGCCCGTCCCGGCGGCGGGAGCGCCTGGCGCACGCGCTGCACCCGCCGCTCGGAGTTGGTGAACGTCCCCTCCTTCTCGGCGAACGCGGCCGCCGGCAGGAAGACGTTGGCGCGCTCGGCGGTCTCGTGCATGAAGAGGTCCTGGGCGACCAGGAAGTCGAGCTGCCCGATCGCCTTCTCGGCATGGTGGAGGTCGGGCTCCGAGAGCAGGGGGTTTTCGCCCACGACGTACATCGCGCGTGTCTCGCCGGAGAGGGCCCCTTCGACCATCTCGGTCACGACGCGACCCATACGGTCCGGCGGCCTCGCGCCCCACGCCGCCTCGAACTTCGCGAGCGTCTCGGGGACGTAGTGCTGGTAGCCGGGGAGATTCGTCGGAATGCAGCCGGCGTCGCCGCAGCCCTGGACGTTGTTCTGGCCGCGGAGGGGCGAGATGCCGCTGCCCGGGAAGCCCATCTGCCCGGCGACGAGCGAGAGGTTCAGGAGCGCATGCGCGTTGTGGATGCCGTTGACGTGCTGGGTGATGCCCATGCCCCAGATGAGACTGGAGCCGGCGAACGGGGGACGGGCGTACCAGCGCGCGGCCTGGGCAATGGCCTGCGAGGGCACACCGGTGACGCGCGCGGCGTAGTCGAGCGTGAACGGCGCCAGCGACTCGCGCCAGGCGGCGAATCCCTCGGTGCGTCCTTCGATGAACTCACGCGCCGCGAGCCCCTCGTCGAGGATCAGGCGGGCCATCGCGTTGAAGAGCGGGACGTCCGTGCCGGGGCGCTGCTGGATCCAGAGGTCGGCCTGGTCACAGAGCTCGACGCGCTTGGGATTGACGACGATCAACCGCGCCCCGCGGCTCACGGCGCGGCGGAAGCGGATCGCGATGACCGGGTGGTTCGCCGAGGCGTCGGCCCCGACGACCATCAGACACCCCGATTCCTCGTAGTCCTGGTACGAGTTCGACGTAGCGCCCGAGCCCATCGAGGCGAGCATCGCCTCGACCGAGGGCGAATGGCAGAGCCGCGTGCAATGATCCACGTCGTTGGTCCGCATCACCACGCGGCAGAACTTCTGGATGACGTAGCCGTCCTCGTTGGTGGCCTTGGCGCTGGCGAGGGCGCCGAAGCGTCCGTGGTGCTTCGCGAGCCCCTCGGCCGCGGCGTCCAGCGCCTCGTCCCAGCCGACCTCGACCCAGTGCCCCTCGCGGCGGATCATCGGGCTGGTGATCCGGTCGCGCGAGTGGATGAAGCCCGTGCCGAAGCGCCCCTTGACGCACAGCATGCCGAGGCTCGACTGGTTCGACGGCACGTCGTCGGCCATGACGGCGAGGTGGCCGTTGTCGCGCACGTTCACGCTGATGCCGCAGCCGACCCCACAATACGGGCAGGTGGTCTCGACGTGGCGCGCGATCTTGGCAGGCGCCTCTTTCGGCCGCAGCGCGCCCGTCGGGCACGTCGCCACGCACTGGCCGCACGAGGTGCAGACCGACGAGGCCATGGCGCCGTCGCCGAAGACGCCGACCTTCGTCGCATGGCCTCGGCCCAGGAGCGCGATCGCCCCGATCTGCTGGACGTCGTCACACGCGACGGCGCAGCGGCCGCAGAGGATGCACGCCTCGCGGTCGAGGACGAAGAAGGACTTGCTCGCGTCGACGTCGAAGTGGTGGAGCGGCTCCCAGCGCGGCTCGAGCAACCCGTGTCGTGCCCCCGCGTCGCTGAGCTGGGAGAATCCGTTCTGCGGTGTCAGCATCGATAGGGTGAGATCGAGGACCGCCTTGCGCACGCGAAGCGCGTCGGCGTGCTCGGTCGAGACGACCATGCCCTCGCGGGCGGGCAGGTGACAGGAAGCCGGGAGCCCGCGCTGGCCTTCGACGTGAACCAGGCAGGTCCGGCAGGCGCCGAGGGGCGCCCGCTCCGGGTCCTTGCACAGTTGCGGCAACGGGATCCCGAGGCGGTTCACGCCGTCGAGAACGGTGGCGCCCTCGGCCAGCTCGACGATCCGGCCGTCGATGGTGAGCTTCATCGGCGTCCTATGATACGCCGAACTCGCGCGAGAACTCGGCGAGCCCGGAGAGCACGGCGAACGGCGCCGCCTGCCCGAGGCCGCAGAGCGAGGCGAGCTGGATGACCTCGCTGAGCGATCTCACGGCCGCCTGATCGACCGGGGCGTCGAGCATCGCGAGGAGCCGCGCCGTTCCCTCGCGGCACGGCGTGCACTTGCCGCACGACTCGCGCGTGTTGAAGGCGAGGAGCGTCCGCACCGCGTCGCGCACGGACGCCCGCTCGTCGAGCGCGACGACGCCGCCGGTGCCGGGATTCACGGGGCCCCGCGGGATCAGCGGCTCGTCGAAGTGACGGGGAGGCACGACGCTGCCCGACGGCCCGCCCACCACGGCGGCGCGGATCGGCCGACCGGTCGACGACCCCCCGCCGAGCGTGTCGATCAGCGTCCGGAGCGTGCAGCCGAGCTCCATCTCGACGATCCCCGGCCGCCTCACGTGCCCGGAGAGGCCGAAGAGCTTCGTGCCGCGGCCCCCGCCGAGTCCGGCGAACCATGCGCCGCCCCGCGCGACGATCGACGGCACGGCGCACAGCGTCTCGACGTTGTTGATGACCGTCGGCTTGCCCCAGAGCCCCGACTCGACCGGAAACGGCGGGCGCGTGCGCGGCATCGCGCGGCGGCCCTCGATCGACTCGAGCAGCGCCGTCTCTTCACCGAGGACGAAGCCGCCGGCGCCGCGCCGGATCTCGAGCTCGAGCGAGAAGTCCGAGCCGAGAATGCGCCGGCCCACCAGCCCGCACGCGCCAGCCTGCGTGAGCGCCACGGCCAAGCGCGCAGCCGAGAGCTCGGCCTCGCCATGGATATAAAGGATGCCGTGCGAAGCGCCGGCCGCGAACGCCGCGAGGAGCGTCGCCTCGAGCAGCCGGTGCGGATCGCCCTCCATCAAGTGGCGGTCCTTGAAGATGCCCGGCTCGCCCTCCTCGCCGTTCACGACGATGTACTTCGATGTCCCCGGCGCGGCCCGGCACGCGGCCCACTTCACTGCCGTCTGGAAATAGGCCCCGCCGCGTCCCGTGAGCCCCGCGGCCCGCACCTCCTCGATGACGCGCTCGGGCCGCCCGTCGCTCAGCGCGTGCGCGAATGCCGCGTACGCGCCATGGCGGAGCGCATCGGCGATGTCGCCAGGGTCGGTCACTCCGCAGTGCTCGAGCAGCACGCGGCGCTGGGGCGCCAGGAACTCGGCGGCGACGTCGCGCGGCGTCTCGCGCGCGTCCCCCGCCAGGGCGTCGAGCAACCGCGGAACGTCGGCGGCGCTCACGGGCCCAGTGACGAGCGGCGGCTGCCCGTCTCGCGCGACGGTGACGGTCGGAGCGGCCCAGCACATCCCGTTACAGCCGGCGGCGGCGACCGCGAACGGAAGCGTCCGGCGCGCGACCTCGTCGCGGAGTCTCTCCAGCGTGGCAGCGGCGCCGACGGCCATCGAGCAGGCGCCGACGCCCACGGCGATCCGGGCGCCCGCGCGCCGCCGGCCGGCCGCGCTCACCAGCGCCGCGAAGCGCTCGGCCGGAGATCCCGAGACGACCGGGAGCGTGGCGACGACCGCTGCGGCGCCGTGTCCGGCGTGAGCCGGCGCCGAGAGCAACGCATCGAGGTCGCCGGGCTCGACGCGTCCCCGATAGGCGTGATCGACCTCGACCACCGGGGCGATCGAACAGGCGAAGGCGCAGTCCAGCTCTTCGAGCGTGACGGCGCCGTCGGCCGTCGTCTGGCCGGCGCGGACACCGAGTGTCTGTTCGCAGGCGGCGAGCAGCGCGCGTCCTCCGCGCACCTGGCAGCTCACCCCGGTGCAGACGCGGACGAGCCGGCGCCCCGGCCGCGTGAGCCTCAGCTCGGGATAGTGGCTCGCGACACCCCAGACCTCGCTCTTCGGCACCCGCAGGTGCGCGGCGATCTTCTCGAGCGTGTCGGGCGAGAGCCAGCGTTCGGCGTGCTGGGCCCGCTGGAGCGCCGGCAAGAGCCACGTGCGCTCGCGGGGGAATTCCGAGGGAAGCTCCGCCGGGTCGCTCAGCCTACGACTCGAGCTTCGCGAGGAAATCCTTCAGCGTCGGCGCCCATTTCGCCCACTCCGGGCCGCTGGCCGAGTGTCCGAGCTCGGTGTCGATCTCGAAGTATGTGGCGTCCACGCCGGCCGTGGCGAGCTTGTCCATCACCGCGGGGGCGATCGACGGCGGGAAGAGCTTATCGGTCCGGGACAGCACGTAGAGCACCTTCGCGCCGATCCGGCTGAAGTCGCGCTCGGCGTCGTACGCCACGGCTGCCTTCCGCAGCGTCACCATCGAGTTGGGATCGAAACGCCGCGTCCAGATCTCGGCGATCTGTCGCAGGCGCGCCGCGCGCTGCTCGGGGTCGGCGATCGTGCGCGCGAGCGCCGCGTCCTGGCCGTAGCGCGTGAGTGTCTCGATGCGGAGCTCGAGCAGGGTCGGGAAGATCCCGCCGCGCTCGTAGTGCCGGCCGCCGTTCCAGTTCGGGTCCGTGGCGAAGCGATCCTGGAGCGTCTTCACGGCGGCGTCGCCCCCGGACCCCTTCGGTGCGGAGACGACCGGCACGATGCCGCGCATGAAGGTCGGGTACGTCACCGCCCACTGGAAGGCCTGGTAGCCGCCGTACGACGGCCCGGCGACGGCCACGAGTCGCGCGACGCCGAGGTCGTGGAGCAGGAGCTTCTGCGCGCCGATGATGTCGCGCAACGTGATGTCCGGGAAGTCGGGTCCGTAGGGCTTGCCGGTTCTTGGATTGACAGTCGCCGGTCCCGTGGAGCCGAACGACGAGCCGAGCATGTTGGACGACACGACGAAGTAGCGGTCAGTGTCGATCGCCTTGCCGGGGCCGACGAGGCCGTCCCACCAGCCCGCCGTCGGGTCGGCCGGGTCTTTGCCCGCCGCGCGTTGGTTGCCGGTGAAGCCGTGGGTCACGAGGATCACGTTGCGGCCGTCTGGGCCGAGCCGACCGTAGGTCTCGTAGGCGAGCGTCAGCTCCGGCAATATCTGGCCGCTCTCGAGCTTGAAGGTGGGGACCGTAAAGCTAAGGCTCACGGTCGCCAAGCATAGGCCGCGCGCCGTCGCAGCGCAACGGCGCGTTGCGTCGCGGAATGGATACGTCTTGAGCCTGCCGGGTGTGCGTGCTAGGAATGCGGGGATGGATCGGGAGACGACCGAGCGCTTCGACGATGTAACCCGCCGCTTCGACGTCGTCGATCAGCGCTTCGGTGGGGTCGACCGGCGCTTCGATGGGGTGGACCAACGTTTCGACGCAATGGACCAGCGATTCGACGCGATGGACCTACGGTTCGATGCGATGGACCAACGGTTCGACGCGATGGACCAGCGGTTCGGGGCGATGGACCAGCGGTTCGGCGCGGTGGAGCGGCAGTTCGGCACGATGGAGCTGCGGTTCGACGCGACAGATCGCAAGATCGACGAAAAGTTCGAGGAATCAAAGCGCTATTTCGGTGTCCTGGTCGAACGCATCGAGAGCATGGTCGGGCTCATCGCCGAAGGCCACCGTAGCGTCTCGAGTCGCGACGGCGTGGGGGCTCCCGTCGGTGAGCTCGTCAAACGCCCTGGGCGACGCCGATATGGAGCGCGATCGTCCCGAGGCCGAAGCGCCGCCAGCTGACCCGACGTAATCCAGCGCTTTCCATCATCCGGGCCAGCTCGTCCGGCGTGACGAATCGCTCCACGGAATCCGGCAGGTAGGTGTACGCCTGGCGGTCGCCGGCCACGAGGGCGCCGATGGCCGGCACCAGGTGGTTGAAGTACGCGCCAAACACGGCGCCCCAGACGGGCTGCGCCGGGCGCACGATGTCGAGCGTCACGACGCGGCCGCCATCCATCGTCACGCGGCGCATCTCGGCGAGCCCACGTTCCAGATCTTCCAGGTTCCGCAAGAGGAACGCCGACAGCACGCAGGCGAACGCCCCGTCGCGGAACGGCAGCGCGAGCGCGTCCGCGACGAGGAGCCGGGTGCGCGTCACACGGCGGGTGTCGAGTTTCACCTGACCGACCCGCAGCATGCCTTCGGAGAAATCGGCGCCCGCGACGAAGCGTCTGGCGTCGCGCGCGCGGACCGCGATGGCGAGGTCGGCCGTGCCCGTGGCGAGATCCAGGACGGGTCCCGCGGGCGCGTCGGCGACCGCGTCCGCCGCGCGGCGCCGCCAGGCGTGGTGCCGGCCGCCCGTCATGAGGGAGTTCATGAGGTCGTAGCGCCGGGCGATGCGCGTGAACATGCCCCGCACGGCCGCGGCCTTCGCCGGCGAGAACATCGGCGGCGCTGCCACTAGCGCAGGCCGAGCACCACGGCGGCGAGGACGATCAGCGCGATGTAGCCATTCACGTTGAAGAACGCCACGTCGAGACGCGAGAGATCGCGCGGGTTCACGAGCGAGTGCTCGTAGGCGAAGAGTGCGACGACCGCGAGCCAGCCGACCCAGTAGATGGGTCCGAGCGCCACCTGCCAGCCCAGCACCGCCAGCGCCAGCGCCGTGAGCGCGTGGTTCACCCGGGCCGCGACGAGCGCGGCGCGAACGCCGAAGCGCGCGGCGACGGAGTGGAGCCCCTGGGCGCGATCGATCTCCACGTCCTGGCACGCGTAGATCAGGTCGAAGCCGCCGATCCAGGTCATGAGCGCGAACCAGAGCACGAACGCGGGCGGGTCGAACTGGCCGCGCACGGCGATCCAGCCGGCCGCGCCGGCGATGCCGTCGGTGAAGCCGAGCACCCAGTGCGAGAGCCACGTGAAGCGCTTCGTGTAGTGGTAGCCGACGAGGAAGACGAGCGCGAGCGGCGCCAGCCTGAAGCAGAGCGGGTTCAACATCCACGCCGCGACGACCATCAGCAGCGCGCCCACGATCGCCAGCGCGCGCATCTCGCCCACGCCCAGGAGCCCTCGGGGCAGGTGCCGCCCGGCCGTCCGGGGATTCCGGGCGTCGATGAAGCGGTCGACGATGCGGTTCGACGCCATGGCGCACGTGCGGCCGCCGACCATCGCGGCCGTCACCCAGCCGAGCGTCCGCCAGCCCGGCCAGCCGCCGGCGGCGAGCACCATGGCGATGTAGGCGAACGGCAGGGCGAACACCGTGTGCTCGAACTTGATCGCCGCGAGCACACGCGCCAGCTTGCTCAGAGCCCGTATTCCTTCCAGCGCCGCGTGACCTGCTCGCGCATCTCGACGGTCATCACGATCTCGTCCGGCCAGGGCTGGGCGACGTCGTCGAGCGCGCTCTTTTCCGTCGCGTCGACGCCGAGCTTGCCGCCGTAGCGGTGGCGCAGCGCCGCGTGATCGAGGTCGTCCATCGGCCCCTCGACGATCATCAGGTCCCGCCGGGGGTCGATGTTGCCGGTCGCGCGCCAGGCGACCTCCGAGAGGTCGTGGACGTTCACGCGCTCGCTGACGACGACGATGGTCTTCGCCAGCATCATGAGCCCCATGCCCCAGAGCGCGGTCATGACCTTTCGGGCGTGGCCCGGATAGCGCTTCTTGATCGAGACGATCACGAGGTTGTGGAAGATGCCCTCCGCCGGCATGTTCATGTCCACGACCTCGGGAAGCAGGAGCCGGATGACAGGCAGGAAGAGCCGCTCGGTCGCTTTGCCGAGCCAGTAGTCTTCCTGCGGGGGGCGGCCCACGATCGTCGTCGGGTAGATGGGCCGCGCGCGACGGGTCACCGCCGTCAGATGAAACACGGGGTAGTCGCGCGCGAGCGAGTAGTAGCCGGTGTGATCACCGAACGGCCCCTCGCGCCGGCGCTCGCGCGGGTCCACGTAGCCTTCGAGCACGATCTCGGCTTGCGCAGGCACCTCGAGATCGTTCGTCACGCAGCGCACCAGCTCGACGCCGCCGCCGCGGAGCCAGCCGGCGAAGACGACCTCGTCAACGCCCGGCGGCAGCGGGGCGGACGCGGCGTAGATCATCGCGGGATCGCCGCCGAGCGCGATCGCCACGGGCATGCGGGCGGAGGGCCCGGGTCGCTCTTCGGCAACCCGGTGGTGCTCGGCGCCACCCTTGTGAGTCTGCCAGTGCATGCCGAGCGTCTGGTCGTCGAACACCTGGAGACGATACATGCCCACGTTCCGCTGGCCGGTGAGCGGATCGCGGGTGAACACGGCCGGCAGCGTGATGTAGCGGCCCCCGTCGGCGGGCCAGCAGCGGAGCGCCGGCAGCCCGGCGAGCGAGGGGTTCGCCGTCTCGACCGTCTCCTGGCACGGCGCCCCGGAGACGTGCCTCGGCCCCGCCTTCACGAGGTCGAAGAGCGTGCCGAGCTTCGCGAGCCGCTCGGCGAACGTCCCCGGGAGCTTGAGGTCGAGGAGCTTCGTGACGCGCTCGCCCAGCTCGTCGAGGTGGCTCAGGCCGAGGGCGGCGCTCATCCGGTCCTGCGAGCCGAACGCGTTCACCAGCACGGGCATGTCGAAGTCCTGGACGCGCTCGAACAACAGGGCCACGTTCTGCTCGGGCGGGCCTTTCGACACGCGGTCGGTGATCTCGGTAATCTCGAGATCGCGCGAGACGGGGACCGTAACCCGGCGTAGCCGACCGCGCTTCTCGAGGTGCGCGACGAACTCCCGGAGGTCGGTGAAGCTCACCCCGGTTGGAGAGCGCTCACTCCGGACGGCACCAACACGTGCAAGAGACCCGCCAGCAGGAGCGTCACCACCGTCGGTGGTAGGACGAACGCCCGGGTCGAGGTGTCGGACGGCGACCGCATGCGCGTCATTATTGCATAGGGCCCCACGCTCCAGTCATACTCGGGAGATGGCGCGCGTTCCGAAGAAGCACGAGGTTACCAGGGACCTCCTTGACAGCCTCAGCGAGGCGCTCGTCCTCCTCGATCCCGCGCTCGAGGTGTTCGAGTGGAACTCGCCCATGGAGCACCTCAGCGGGGTGATGCGGGCCGACGCCGTCGGTCGTAACGCTGAGTCGGTCCTGCCGTTGTTCCGCGACCCCGCGCTCGCCCCGCTCGTTCGGCGTGCCCTCGCGGGCGAGACACCCGGCACGGTCGAGCTGCCGCACACGACACACGGCGACGAACGGGTCCTGTGGCTCGAGGCACGCTGCGTCCCGTGGCGCGACGGCGAGGGCCGGGTCGCG
>Ga0209157_1004055_pt1 | contig 11044 bp, 8 predicted proteins | sample GraSoiAngelo_135_FD_185892 | JGI IMG/M metagenome (GOLD analysis project Ga0209157, IMG submission 185892) | Grasslands soil microbial communities from the Angelo Coastal Reserve, California, USA - 14_0929_05_40cm (SPAdes) (version 2) | ecosystem: Environmental > Terrestrial > Soil > Grasslands ... | reverse complement strand
TAGCCCCACTTGTAGACGAGCAGGTCCTCGAGGCCGTCGTTGTCGTAGTCGCCCCACACGGCCCCCATCGATACGCCCTCGCCGGGCCGGTTCAGGTCCGCGACTCCCGCGCGCGCGGCGACGTCGCTGAACGTCCCGTCGCCGTGGTTGAGATAGAGCGCGTTGGGGAACCCGAACTTGCTATTCGTGAAGTACAGGTCGGGCCAGCCGTCGTTGTTGACGTCGCTGACGGACACCGCTGCCCCGAGTGACGCCACGAGTGAGGCGATGTTGTCGATCCGGGGATCGAGCGTCGGCGCGTGATGCACGAAATCGATCCCCACCTCGCGCGCTACGTTCCGGAGCGAGAAGCCGGGCGCGGCGGCGCCGCCGCTCTCCCTCCCGAGCGCTTGCGGTCGCCCGCGGTCCAGCGCGATGACCACGAAGACCGCTCCGACGAACACCGTGGTGAGCGCGAGCCGGCGCACGCGTAGGGACGTCACGCCGTGAACCATATCGCGTGGTCTTGTCCGCCGGCAAGGATCGCACGATGTTGCTAGCCTCCATGATCGGGAACGCCCTGACGCGTCTTGGCGTCGTCGCCATGCTGCTCCTCATCGCCTGCCGCGGCCGGGAGCCGGCGCGGGGGGAGGGGGTGGGAGGGGGCCTCGAGCGCGACGCCGCCATCCTCGCGGCGCGGACGCTCGGCCTCGCGTACCTGCGGAGCGAGCAGCTCGCTCAGGCGGAAACGGCGTTTCGCAAGATCGTCGCGCTGGCGCCCGATCAGGCGCTGGGCTACGCGAACCTCGGACTGGTGCAGCTGCGGCAGGGCCGCTACGACGAGGCCGAGCGGGAGATCCGGCGGGCGGCGGCACTGGACACGGCGAGCGACGACATCGCTCTGACGCTCGCCAAAGTCTACGAGCTGACCGGCCGCACGGCGCAGGCGCGCCGCGAGGTGGACCGCGTGCTGCGGCGCAGCCCGGGCGAGCTGCGCGCGCTGTACCAGCTGGTCGAGCTCGACCCCGCGTCCCGAGAGACGTACCTCGGCCGGATCGTGGAGCGCGCACCCGGCAACGTGGCGGCGCGGCTCGACCTCGTGGAGGTGCTGCTCGCCCGCGGGGGGGGCGGGGGGGGCGGGGGGGACGCGGCGGCGGCCCAGCTCGAGGCGCTCGAGCGGCAGCTCCCCGAGCTGCCGCGTGAGGCCCACCGGTTCTTCGAGCAGGCCCTGACCCTGGCGCGCGCCGGTCGCGCCGCCGCCGCAGCCACGCCCGCTGCGACGTTCCATCGCTTCATGGAAACGACCGCAGCCTACCAGGCGAGCCTCCAGAAGCTGCGGGGCGCGAGCGGCGCTCTCCCGGGCTACCCGATCCTCACGTTCAACCCCGTCATCACGCCGCCGGCGCAGGACGCGCGCGCGATCGCGGCGGCGATCCGCTTCAGCGACGTGACCACCACCGCTGGGCTCGCAGACGTGCCGCCGCTCCCTGACACCGCCAGCGACGTCGCGCTGGCGACGGGCGATTACGACGGCGATGGCAGCGAGGACGTGTTCGTTGCGGGACGCCTGTTCCACAACGAGCTGGCACGCGCCACCGAGACGACCGCCCGCGCCGGCATTCGGCTGCGCGATCGGGCCGTCGCCGCCGCCTTCGGTGACTACGACAACGACGGACGGCTCGACCTGTTCGTTGCGACCGCGAACGGCGGCAGGCTGTTCCGCAACGCCGGCGATTCATCGTTCACGGATGTCACGGCCGCTGCCGGGCTCGGCACCGCGCCGCCCGCCACGACCGCGCTGTTCGTGGACCTCGATCACGACGGCGACCTCGACCTGTTCCTGGCAACGCCCGCCGGGAACCGGGTGTACCGCAACGTCCGCAACGGGCAGTTCCAGGAAATGGCCGGTCCGATGGGCCTGGGGGGGGGCGGAGTCGGCGGGACCCGCGACGCCGCCTTCGGTGACTTCGACGGCGACGGGCACGTGGACCTGGTCGTCGTGGGAGAAGACGGAAGTCTGACGCTGTTCCGGAACAGAGGACAGGGCCGGTTCGAGGACGCGACGGCGGCCAGCGGCCTGGCGCAAGCGGGAACGCCGGGCCGAGCCGCCGCGGTCGCGGTCGGCGACTACGACAACGACGGGTTCCTCGACCTGTTCGTCGCCGCGCCCGGGGGAACGGCGCCCGCGCCCGTGCTGTACCGCAACCGCGGCGACGGCACCTTCGAGCCGGATCGTCGCAGTGGAGCACTCGAGGCGCTGCGCTCGCTCGCGGCGCGCGCTGCCGTCTTCTTCGACTTCGACAATGACGGCTTTCTGGACCTCGCGGTCGTCGGCGCCCCGACGCGGACGGGGGGGGGAGCACGTGGCGTCTACCTGTTCCGCAATGGCCAGACCGGACGGTTCCTGGATCGCTCCGTGATTCTGCCCAATGATTTGCACGCCGCCCGCCGCGTCGTGGCGGTGGACTATGATCGCGACGGCGATCTCGATCTCCTCGTGATCGGAGCGGACGGGGGGCCGCGGCTGCTTCTCAACGACGGCGGCAACGCGAACCAATATGTGCAGGTACAGCTCGCCGCTCTCGGCACCGGGAGCGGCAAGAACAACCGCTTCGGCATCGGTTCGACGCTCGAGCTCAGGGCGGGCCAGCTGTACGAAGCGCGTGTGGTGACGGGGCGCGTGACGCATTTCGGGTTGGGCCAGCGCCTCAAGGCCGACGTGCTGCGCGCGCGGTGGCCTAACGGCGTCGCGCAGACGGTCTACTACCCGGGGACCGACGAGGACATCCTGGAGCAGCAGATTCTCAAGGGGTCGTGCCCCTTCCTGTACGCCTGGGACGGCGCGGCGTTCCGGTTTGTGACGGACGTCATGTGGCGCAGTGCGCTCGGCATGCCGCTCGGGATCATGGCCGGGGGCACCGATATCGCATCCGCGCCGCCGCACGCCTCGCGCGAATACATGCGGATACCAGGAAGCGCGCTCGCGTTGAAAAACGGCCGCTACGTCCTGCAGCTCACCGAGGAGCTGTGGGAGACCGCCTATCTCGACCAGGCGCAGCTGCTCGCGGTGGACCACCCGGACTCGGTGGACGTGTACGTGGACGAGGGGTTCCTGCCGCCTGCTCCGGGGCCCGCGGCGCTGCGGCTCTACCCCGTCTCGCATCCGCGGCCGCCGATCGCCGCGACCGACGAGCACGGCACCGACTGGCTCGCCGCGCTGCGCGCGCGAGATGATCGCTACGTGGCCCCGCTCACGCTCACGCACTACCAGGGCCTGGCCACCCTCCACGATCTCATCCTCGACTTCGGCGAGTTGAGCGGCCTGGACAGCGTCTACCTGTTGCTCGCAGGCTGGATTTATCCGACGGACGCCAGTATCAACATCGCCTTGGCGCAGTCGGGGAAGCCCGGCGTCATCTTCCCCTACCTCGAGGTGAAGGACCCGCAGGGGCGCTGGCGCCGCGTGGCCGATGTGCCCTTCCCGTCGGGCAAGAACAAGACGGTGATCGTGGATCTCAGCGGGAAGTTTCTGAGCGCCGATCACCGCGTGCGGATCCGCACCAACATGGAGATCTACTGGGACCAGGCGTTCGTCGCGGCGGCGGGCTCCCCCAGCGCGTCGTCGATCACCACGCTCGATCCCCTGACGGCCGACCTGCACTACCGGGGGTTCTCACGACTGTACCGCAAGGGCGGGCGCTACGGACCCGAGTGGGCAGCCTATGAGGACCTGTCCCGGCAATCGCCGTGGGAGCCGATCGTGGGCCGGTTCACCCGCTACGGCGACGTGCTGCCGCTGGTGCGTGCGCCGGACGACATGTACGTGATCATGGCGCCCGGAGACGAGACCACGCTGACGTTCGACGCGAGCGCCGCGCCGCCGCTGCCCCCCGGCTGGACGCGCGACTTCCTGCTGTATACCGACGCGTGGCTCAAGGACTCCGATCGGAACACCGCGATGGGCGGCACGGTGGCCCCCCTGCCGTTCCACGGTATGTCGCGCTACCCCTACGGCTCGGACGAAGCTTACCCCACCGACGCGGCGCATACGCGCTACCTGGAGACATACGACACGCGTCGCGTGGGACGCTACCGGCCGCTCGCGGAGCGCTCGCAGTGAAGCCCCGCTTGAGTTTCTGGCAGATGTACAACATGAGCTTCGGATTTCTCGGCATCCAGTTCGGCTGGGGACTCCAGCTCGCCAACATGTCGGCGGTGTACGAGCGACTCGGGGCCCGGCCGGACCAGGTGCCGCTGCTCTGGCTGGCCGCGCCGCTCACGGGGCTCCTCGTGCAGCCGATCGTCGGCGCCCTGAGCGACCGCACGTGGGGGCGGCTGGGGCGCCGCCGTCCCTACTTCCTCACCGGCGCCATTCTGGCCTCGATCGCGCTCTTCCTGATGCCGACCTCGAGCGCGCTGTGGATGGCAGCGGGCCTCCTCTGGATACTCGATGCCTCGATCAACATCTCGATGGAGCCGTTCCGCGCGTTCGTCGCCGACAAGCTCGACGTGTCGCAGCGGACTGCCGGGTTCGTGCTGCAGTCGTTCTTCATCGGAGTCGGCGCCAGTCTCGCCAATGCCCTGCCACTGCTGTTCAGCTGGTTCGGCGTTCAGGGCAGCACGTCGAGCGGAGTACCACTCTCGGTGAAGTACTCCTTCCAGGTCGGCGCGGTGGTCTTCTTCCTTGCCGTGCTGTGGACGGTAGTGACAACCAGTGAGTTCCCGCCGGAGGACGCGGCCGCGTGGGATCGCGCACGCCGTGGGCGGCGCGGGCTCGGGCCGCTCCTGAGCGAGATCGGCGCTTCCATTCGGGAGATGCCTGCCACCATGCGCCAGCTCGCCGTGGTCCAGCTCTTCACCTGGCTCGGCCTGTTCTGCATGTGGCTCTTCTTCGTGCCGGCCACGGCCCGCCACGTCTTCGGGGCCACGGACCCGCAGTCGGCGCTCTACACGCAAGGCATCGAGTGGGGTGGTTTCACCTTCGCGTTCTACTCGATCACCTGCTTCGTGGTGGCGCTCGCGTTGCCCAAGCTGGCTGCTTTGACCAGCCGCAAGGCAGTGCATGCCGCGGCGCTCGCCTGTGGGGCGGCGGGGCTGCTGTCGCTTTACCTGATCCGCGACAAGCACCTACTGCTGCTCAGCATGGTCGGCGTCGGGATCGCGTGGGCGTCCATTCTTTCCATGCCGTACGCCATCCTCTCCACTGCGTTACCGCCCAACCGGATGGGCGTCTACATGGGGGTGTTCAACTTCTTCATCGTGATCCCCGAGATCCTCGCCGCGGTTGGGTTCGGCTCGCTGATCCGTCTGGTCTTCGGGGCGGGCAATCCGAACGCGCCGCTGTATGTGGTGATGCTCGGCGGCGGCTGCCTGCTGATGGCGGCCGCATGCGTGGGACTGGTGCGCGACGTCGGTGGAGCCGGAGACCTCGCCGTCGAACCGTCGACGGGTTGAGTCGCCGGCGACCGCTACAGCAGGTAGCCGCGCCTCATGAGGGAGCGCCCCGAGGCCGCATAGCCGTCAGGGCCGGGTAGATAGAAGCTGAGCGAATCCGCGAGGCGGTCATAGATGTTGAAGAGCACGCAGACCTGGATCGCGTCCTCGGCAGCCGCATCGCTCACGCCGGCGGCACGGAGCGGCTGCAGATCGGCCGGCCGCACGTCCGCTGGGGCGAGCGTGAGCCTCTCGAGAAAACCGAGGGTGGCCCGGACCTTCGGATCGACCGGCGCCGTGCGCCAATCGGCCAGCACCGCCTCCACCAGCTTCTCGTCTTTGAGGGCCAGCGACGCGACCGCGCCGTGGGCACCCGTTCAGAACAAACATTGGTTCAGGCGCGATGTGAACGCGGCGAACAGCTCCCGCTCTCCGACGCTCCACTCCGACGGCCCGCGCATCACCGCCTGGGTCCAGGCGCACATCGGGCGGCCGAAGAATTCCGGCCGATAGAGCAACGTCTTGACGACGTCCGGCACGCGACGCCCACTCACCAGGCGGATGAGCATGAGCTTGAGCCGCTGCGGCAGGCGATGACGGTGCTCCACTGCGCGGAGCCGCATCAGTCCGGCTCCTCGCCCCGCAACGCGGCGAGTCCGCGTTCGAGCCTGCCCAGGGCGGCACCGAGCGCGGCGGCGACCGTGACTTCGAACAGGGCGTCGTCCGAATTGCCGGCGCGTTGTAGGGCGACGACATCAGCGTCGGTGACGGTGTGCGCGTGGAGGGCGACCTTGTCGACGTAGGCGGTGAGCGCCGGAGGGACGTCCTCACCACCTGGGGTGAGGACCAACCGCGCCGCCCGCGCTAGCGTCGCGCGGCGCAACTCGCTCGCGGTGTGGCCCGTCCGGGTCAGCACGCTCTCGACCAGTCGCTCGGTCAAGGCGGCGTACCGCCCGCTCAGATCCCCCATGTGCCAATTCTCGCTTCGTAAATGCGGGATCGCCAGTCCTTACCGGTGTTCCGGAATACGGATATCATAGGCGCCCATGCTTCGCCTCATCTGTCTCGTCGCGGCGTTCACTCTGGCGGCAGGATGCCGGACCGGTACCTCCACCAGACCCGCCACCGCCCTCCAGCCGCCTGCCCGAGTTGCGCGCTACGACCCCGCGCACGACCTCGGCCCGCTATTTCAGGATGTCCAGCTCTCGGGGATCTTCGCGGACTCCAAGACCTTCGTCGACGCACGGCCGCTGCTCGCTCCGCCCGAGATCGCGGCGCTCTACGCGTCCGCCCGAAGCTCCGCGTCCTTCAGCCTGCAGGCCTTCGTGGAGCGCCATTTCGAGCTGCCCAGACCAGCCGGGGAAGGTTTCAGCACCGACACATCCCAGAGCATGGAGGAGCACATCCGAGCGCTCTGGCCCGTCCTCACCCGCTCGCCCGACACGGCGGACGCGCGCTCGTCGCTGATCCCGCTGCCGCAGGCGTACGTCATCCCGGGCGGCCGCTTCCGCGAGATCTACTATTGGGACTCGTACTTCACGATGCTGGGACTGATCGCGAGCGGTCGGACCGACCTCGTGCGCAGCATGCTCGACAACTTTGCCTACCTGGTCGGGGCGATCGGGCACGTCCCGAACGGGAACCGGACGTACTACCTGAGCCGTAGCCAGCCCCCGTTCTTCGCCGCCATGGTCGGGCTGTACGCGGCGGCGACGGACACCACGCGAGCCCTCGACTACCTCGACGCACTCGAGGCGGAGCACGCGTTCTGGATGGACGGCGCGGAGCGTCTCGCGCCCGGAGGAGGCGCGGCGTACCGCCGTGTCGTGCGACTACGCGACGGCTCGGTGCTCAACCGCTACTGGGACGACCGGCCCGAGCCCAGGCCTGAGGCGTACCGCCAGGATTACGAGCTGGCTCAGACGCTCCCCGCAGCACGACGCGAGGCGTTCTATCGCAACGTCAAGGCCACGGCCGAAAGCGGCTGGGACTTCTCGAGCCGCTGGATGCGTGACCCGAGGGATTTGCGGACATTGGAAACGACCGACCTGGTGCCGGTGGACCTCAACAGCCTGCTCTATCACGCCGAGCGGATGATCGCGGCGCTGCGGACGTTCCGCGGGCGGGGAGGTGACGCGGAGGTCGCCAAACAATTCTTGCACGCGGCCGAGGACCGTCGCCGGGCCCTGCTCGCGGCGGCATATGATTCCGACGCCGGGTTCTTCTACGACGTCCGTTGGAGGAGCGGCGAGCGCGTCACGGACCGGGCTACGATCGCCGCCGCCGCCCCGCTCTACTTTGGGCTCGCCACCGCCGAGCAGGGTCGGGCGGTAGCTGCCCGGCTGGAGCGAGACTTCTTGAGGCCCGGCGGGTTCATACCGACGCTCATCACCTCGGGTCAGCAGTGGGACGCCCCCAACGGATGGCCGCCCTTGGAATGGCTGGCGATCGATGGGGTTCGCCGCTACGGCCGCACCGACCTGGCCGCTGCCGCCCGCAGCCGTTGGCTGGCCCTGAACCGGCAGACCTATCGCTCGACGGGTAAGATGACGGAAAAGTACGACGTGTCCGACCTGACGCGGCGCGCGGGCGGCGGAGAGTACCCGACGCAGGACGGGTTCGGGTGGACGAACGGCGTAGCGCTGGCGCTCGCTGCGCAGCAGTAGAGGCATTCCCTGACCCCTTCCCCGGTTCGCTAAGATTCTCACCCGTTGGCCCCCTTCGGGAGGTCCTCACCCCCTGACCCCCTCTCCCTCCGGGAGAGGGGGAACTAGTGGACTGTCTCTGAAGTTGCGATAGTACCGGCCATGACATATCTTAGCGCATGTTCACCCCCACCTTCGCGCTCCAACTCACGGCGGCCGAGCGCGCCGAACTGGACGCCATGACCCGCGCGACGCGGATTCCGGCTGGGCTGGCGCGCCGCGCCCGCCTGATTCTCGCGCTCGCCGCGGGCACGCCGTACGACACGATCACCGGGGCGCTCGGCTTTGCCCCCAGCAGCATCAGCCGCTGGAAGCGGCGCTTCCACCGCGCCCGGGTGATGGGGTTGCGGGATGCCCCGCGCGGCGGGCGTCCCGACCGCCTGAGCCCCGCCCGCGAAGCCAAGATCATCGCGGCGACCCAGCAGCCGCCGCCCGCGCCCTACACGCACTGGTCGGTCCGCCGCCTGGCGCGGCGCCTGGGCGTGAGCCCCGCCACGGTCCATCGCGTGTGGCAGCGCGCCGGGCTGAAACCCCACCGGTTCGGGCGCTACGTCGCGAGTCCCGACCCGGACTTCGAGCAGAAGGCGGCCGACATCATCGGCCTCTACCTCCAGCCCCCGGCGCACGCGGCGGTGTTTTGCGTGGATGAGAAGACAGCCATCCAGGCGCTCGACCGTCGGGATCCCGTGCTGCCGCTGTCGCCCGGCCGGGCGGAGCGGCACGGCTTCGAGTACGTCCGCCACGGGGCGCTCTCGCTCTACGCCGCGCTCGAGGTCGGCACGGGTCATGTCGAAGGCCGCACGGTCGCCCGGCATTCGAGTGTCGAGTTCCTGGCCTTCCTCGATCAGCTCGTGGCCGCCCACCCGCGGCGCCGCGCGATCCACCTCATTGCCGACAACTTCGCGGCGCATAAGACCAAGGCGGTCGCCGCGTGGCTCGCCGCGCATCCGCGCGTCGCCCTGCATTTCACGCCGACCTCCAGCTCGTGGCTCAATCAAATCGAGCTCTGGTTTGCGAAGATCGAGCGCGACTGCCTCGCGCGCGGCATCTTCACGTCGACCGCGGATCTGCGGCGCAAGCTGATGCAATACATCCGGGCCCACAACAAGACCTGTCGCCCATTTCGCTGGGCCTACACCAACCCGAAGCACCGCATCCGTGCTATCGGCAAACGAGAGACAGTCCACTAGGTCCTGCAAAGATTACAACACAAGGGAGCTGCGGAATGAAAGTACTCGTGATCGGAGCTGGCATCGGCGGGTTGGCACTGGCGCAAGGGCTGCGCCGGCGCGGAGTGGACGTGACGGTCTTCGAGCGCGACCGCACGCCGACGGCGCGACTCCAGGGGTACCGGATCCATATCAACGAACTCGGAAGCCGAGCATTGCACTACTGCCTTCCACCTGAACTGTTCGAGGCCTTCGTAGCAACCTCTGGGCAGCCGAATCGCGGTATCGGCTTCTTCTCCCACCAGCTCCGGGAGCTGGTCTGGTTCGGTGATGACGGGGACGCTCCTCGTGAGACGAACCCTGAGGAGCGCTTCTACTCGGCCAGCAGGATCTCTCTACGACAGGTCCTGCTCGCTGGCCTGAGCAGTGTCGTGCATTTCGACAAAGCCTTCGACGGTTATGAGTACGACGGTCGGCGCGTAGTAAGGGCTCACTTTGCCGACGGATCCTCCGCCGCGGGCGATGTCCTAGTCGGCGCCGACGGCGTGAACTCGCGAGTGCGCCGACAGTACTTGCCGCACACCCAGCGCATCGACACCGGGGTCACCGGGATCCAAGGAAAGGTCTGGCTCACCGACGAGACGCGGGCCCTCGTACCGCGGCGGATCTACGACGGCCCTGGAATCATTCCTGGGCCCGGTGGATACGGGATGTTTCTGGCCTTACACGAGTTTCAGCGCATCCCCGCCCGCGTGAGCCAGTTGATTGGTCCGGAGATCCACGCTCAGCGGGACTACATCATGTGGGGATTGTTGGCCCGGCGCACTAAGCTGCCCGCAAACCTGGAGCAGCTCGACGAGCGAGGATTGCTGAGCCTGGCGCTCGAGCGCATTGGCACATGGCACGCGAATCTGCAGCGCTTGGTAGCAGCCAGCGAGCCGGCGACGATACTGCTGACTCCGATCCGCAGCTCGGTGGCGGTTGAGCCCTGGCCGCCCACGGCCATCACCCTCCTCGGCGACGCGATCCACAGCATGCCACCGACCGGAGGGATGGGAGCCAACACCGCGCTGCGGGACGCGGAGCTGCTGACCCGGCAGCTGACCGCGGCCGCTCGTGGGGAGGTGACGTTGTTGCAGGCAATCGCCGATTACGAAAAGGAAATGCGCAGGTATGGGTTCCAGGCCGTGCGCCACTCGATGAGCAACCTCCGGCGGCAGCAGCTCACCGAGAACCCGCTGCTGCTGGCCGGCATGAAGATCGGCTTGCGGACGCTGAGGGGAATCATGCCGCTCCGGCGTCTGGCGTTGGGCAGGTAACATGCCCGTTCCAGACTTCAAGCCTTCCGCTCAGCTGTATCCGTTCGAATCCCGGTGGTTCGAGACTTCTTGCGGGCGCCTCCACTATGTCGACGAGGGCTCCGGACGGCCGATCCTGCTGCTGCACGGCAACCCGACCTGGAGCTTCCTGTATCGCAAGGTGATCGTCCGTCTGCGTGACCGGTTTCGCTGCGTGGCCGTGGATTACCTAGGATTCGGTCTCTCCGAACGCCCCTCAGGATTCGCATACACGCCCCGACAGCATGTCGAGGTCGTCTCCCAACTGGTGCGTCACCTCGACTTGTCAGGTCTGGTGGTTGCGGGTCACGACTGGGGTGGGCCGATCGGACTCGGCGTGGCCGCGCTCGATCCCGAGCGCGTGGAGGGGCTTGTGTTGGGCAACACCTGGTTCTGGCCTCCGATGCTTGGCGCGCGCCTC
>Ga0209157_1004046_pt1 | contig 11057 bp, 12 predicted proteins | sample GraSoiAngelo_135_FD_185892 | JGI IMG/M metagenome (GOLD analysis project Ga0209157, IMG submission 185892) | Grasslands soil microbial communities from the Angelo Coastal Reserve, California, USA - 14_0929_05_40cm (SPAdes) (version 2) | ecosystem: Environmental > Terrestrial > Soil > Grasslands ... | reverse complement strand
CTCCTTTACCGGAAACGTCGGCAATTGCAACACCAAGCCGGTCTTCATCAACATGAATATAATCGAAATAATCGCCACTTACCTGGCGCGCAGGCACATTGATGCCGCTGATTTGAAATCCGTTAATGGCCGGCGCTTCTGCTGGAAGCAGAATTCGTTGAATGTCCCGCGCAATCTCGAGGTCATGATCGAGTCGCTTTTTTTCATTTGCCATCGAGTAGATGATAGCGTTGTAGAGGGCAAAGGCGGACTGCTCCGCAATCGATTTGAAAACGACGAAATCGCCTTGCGAAAACGGTGCGCCCATTGGGCCATTGGCGACGGCAAGGACACCTAGATCTTGTTTTCCGTAGGAAAGCGACGCCGCCATGACCGACGCAGTGCCAAAAGCGCTGTCGCGCAATTTTGCCAACTCCGGCGCCTGCGAGAGTTCATTAAAGCAGACAGGCTGTGCTGTCTGCCAGACGCGACCGATGACCCCCTCTCCCGGAACAATCGAGTGCAGCCGCAGATAGCTCTCGAGCGCGATCGGGGTGGCGGCCGCTTCCTGCAAAATGTCCGGTGGAACAGCGACCAGCGGCGGGCAGCCTTTCGAGATAAAGCTTGGGGTGAGCTTTCCGCCCGTGCGATCAGTCACGTAAAGCGCGCCGCCGTGTGCATCGAGAATACGCGTCGCACCCTCGACGATAAGCCGGTGCAGCTCGTTAGGCCGAATGGTATCGCTGAAAGCTTCTCCCAGCCCGTGGAGGAAATCGAAAACAAGAGTTTCTTCGACCTGAATTTCCTCATGAGAGCGCTCCAGCACTCGAATCCGCCGGATCTGCAAGTAGGCAGTTAAAATCCACCCGGCAACAGACGCTGAAAGCAGTCCGAAGAGAAGAATCGGCCACATGATGGAGGGGCCAGCTTACTTCGAAGGCGTTTCGTGATGAAGGTCTTGTTTTAGATAGTCGAGAACGTCCTTGAATCGAAAGATATTTTCCGACGACGCTTTGCAAAGAGCTTCGTGCGCCTCCAACATTGTTTGCGCTTGCTCCTGTTTTTTGATGTCTCGCGACCCGTCCGTGGAACCACCTTTGAGCGCCTCACATTCCGGCGCCGTCGTGCCATTAACATGAATATCGAATATCTGATCGAGGCCAAGACCGGAGAGGAGTTCTTGGCTACGATTGCCGCAGTGAACGACGTGAAGATGACCACGGCCAAGCTCCTTCAAGCGCAGTGCCACGCTGGCCATCGTGCCCATAAATGTGGAATCCATCATCGCGCAATCTGCCAGATCAATCACAAATTCGCGATAGCCACGGTCCAACATCTCACGAGCGAACTCTTTCAGATTCCCACTGTTCAGGAAGCTGCCTTTCCCCTCCACTTTCACCCATACGGCTGGACCGTTTACTCCTACTTGAATCGATGGCTCCACGTTTACTCAATAAATAATACAGGACTCAGACACATGCTGTCAAACCCAGTGAGAGCGGGGTAGTGGTTCAGTTTTCAAACTGGACCACTACCTACCAAGACCAGAGAAAGTTCCGAGGAACTGATCGCGTTACTCCCACATGTAGGAGCGGTTCTCCGCGACAATTCGCCCGTTTTCTACCAATAGGCATCGCCAGGCAATCACTCGCCCGTCATCAAAGTAATCATCACCGATGACCTTGAATTCTGTCTTATGAGTGCCGCGTAGATTACGATATGAAATCTCCTGTGCCTGGACGTGCTCGTGCAATTTCTCCTGGCGATACTCCAGACGCACCGTGATATCGGCCGGCCGTTTGGCGCGCCAAAAGAAATCGAAATAATCGCCACAACGTTGACGGGCATCGAGCAGCGTGACAGCGCCGAAAAGGCGATATTGCCGCTCAAATGTGATCGGCACATCTTGAAGCGTTAGCGTCTTCTGGGCTGGCGCTGTTCTGCCTGAAAGCGTTCCCGTAACGCTACTCGCTGTTCGTCGCTCCTGCGTTTGTTTCGGTAATTTTTCACTCAAAAAATACAGTTTCGTTTTTCTAAACTCGAAATCCCTATTCAACGCGATCGGGAGCGGCGTCACTTTTTCGACAATCTTGGGCTCTTCGACGGCGCCCATGCTGAAATCGCTCAAGACAAGAAACAGACCGAATGCTGCAGCGGCAAACCTCATTCATACAATAAAACCGGATCTTGAATGCGGTGTCAATCCGCTGCAGCCCGGATCGCGAGGTTGGATGGATTTGGCTCCTGGCCCAAAACTCGTTTTCTCTCCCCGAATTCAAGCATAAATTTCATGATGATCGACATTCGTTATGAGCGCGGTGTTTATTTGCCGCAGCAGGATCTCTGGCTCGACCCGCGGGATGCAAAGCGATTCGCCTTCGTTTCACACGCACACAGCGACCACATCGCGCTGCATGATGAGATCCTTGTTTCCGAGCGCACTGCGCGTTTAATGCAGACTCGACTGCCAGGCACTCGCATTGAGCATATGCTGCCATTTGGTGAAAGACGACGCGTCCATGACCTTGACCTCATCCTGTTGCCCGCTGGTCATATCTTTGGTTCGGCACAACTTTGCCTTTTCACCGAGGAAGACACACTGCTTTACACCGGCGATTTCAAACTGCGCTCGGGGAAATCCGCGGAGCACGTGAAATGGCGGCAAGCCGACACACTCATTATGGAGACGACTTTTGGTCGGCCGTGCTACCGATTCCCGCCAACTGAGCAGATTATTAATCAAGTAGTGACCTTCTGCCGCGAAACGATCGATGATGGCGAGGTGCCGGTCCTGCTCGGCTATTCGTTAGGGAAAGCGCAGGAAATTCTTTGCGGGCTCGAGGGAGCTGAGCTGATACCGATGCTCCACGGGTCCGTCTACAAAATGACGCGGATTTACGAACAGTTTGGTCAATCGTTTTGCAAATTTGTCCGCTACGACGCGAATGATGTTGCGGGGAAGGTTCTCATCTGCCCACCAAGTGCAAATCGGTCGAGCATGCTGGAAAAGATTCCACGTAAAAGGGTCGCGATGATCAGCGGCTGGGCAGTCGATCCGAATGCAGTTTATCGCTACCAAGTTGACGCTGCGTTTCCGCTCTCGGATCACGCTGACTACAACGACCTTATTCGCTATGTCGATCTTGTGCAGCCTAAACGCGTATTTACTCTCCACGGGTTCGCGGCCGAATTTGCGCGCGACCTGCGGGATCAGGGTGTGGAGGCATGGGCGCTTACTGAAGAAAATCAAATGGATCTCGCGCTGCCGAAAAGAACTGTAGCAACAGGCATATCGCGCGCCTCCAATGAAATCGTGGTCAGCTCTGCTCGCTCTACAGAAGAACGACAATTGCAGATCGATTCGGAGTTTCGTGAGTTTGCTGAAGTCGGGGAAGCGATTGCCGCCACGCCGGCGAAGCTGGAAAAGATTCGGCTCCTCGCAAGTTATTTAGGAACGCTTACTCGGGATCAGCTTCCGATTGCGACGACTTATTTTACGGGGAGAAGCTTTGCCCAGAGCGATCCCCGCACATTACAAGTAGGAGGATCGATTATTTATCGGGCAATTATGGGGGCGGTGAAACTGAGCGAGCCGGAATTTCGCAGAATTTCGCAGAGCCACAGCGACGCCGGGAAAACCACGTTTGAGGCACTCGACGATCGGACAAAGTCCGAACCATTCAGTCTCGCGCAATCGCACGATTTCTTCGAAACCCTACATCGGATGCGCGGGCCGATCGCGAAAACGGAATTGTTGCAATCATGTCTCGCCAGACTTTCCGCCCGTGAAGGCCAGTACGTGGTCAAAATTCTCACAGGAGACTTGCGCATCGGTTTGCGCGAGGGACTCGTAGAAGAAGCAATCGCTCGCGCGTTCGTGGAGCCGCTGGATCGGGTCAAGGAGGCAAACATGCTGCTGGGCGACATTGGTGCAACCGCAGCGCTCGCTTTGCGAAAAGAATTGGAGGATGCGGAACTATCGATCTTTCGTCCGATCAAGTGCATGCTGGCAACTCCAGAGCCAACGGCAGAAGCAGTTTGGAAAAGATTTGTTCATGAAGGATCGGCACGCGACGCCCTTGGGGCGGCGACGGCCGTGTATATCGAAGATAAGTTTGACGGCATTCGCGCGCAGCTTCATCGGAGTGCACAGCGCGTGGAAATTTTTTCGCGCGATTTACGGCGCATCAGCGATCAATTTCCGGAACTGGCAGAGCGAGCGCGGAAGTTCGAACACGATTTGATTATCGATGGCGAGATCGTTGCCTTTGCCGAAGGTCGGAGGCTCACGTTCTTCGACTTGCAGAAACGGCTCGGTCGTAAGAGCGATGGCGGGGATTTATTCGAAGGCGCTGCGGCGGATGTTCCGGTGGCATTTATCATCTTTGATCTCCTTTGGCTCGACGGTCGATCCCTGTTGAAAACACCGCTGCGCGAACGGCGGGAACGGCTCGGCCGGTTGCAATTGCCGCGGCAGTTTCAGAGGGCAGAAATAGTTCCCGCACATTCCGCCGCCGAGATCGAGCAAGTCTTCCAGCAGGCACGCCGACGCTTGAATGAAGGCCTTATGATTAAGGATCCAGAAAGTTTTTATTCGCCCGGGCGGCGCGGCATGTTCTGGTTCAAATTAAAGAAGGAGATCGCCACGCTTGATGTTGTAGTTGTCGCCGCAGAACTTGGTCACGGCAAACGCAATACCGTGTTGAGCGATTACACATTTGCCGTGCGAGATGAAACGACCGGCGAACTTTTGCCAATTGGCAAAGCCTACAGCGGATTGACTGATGCCGAGATCGCCGAGTTAACCGAACATTTCAAACAAAATACAATTGTCGATCACGGCCGTTATCGTGAAGTGAAGCCAAAGATCGTGCTTGAGATCGCGTTCAATTCGATCCAGCCAAGTAGGCGCCATGCGAGTGGACTCGCGCTGCGTTTTCCACGGATCAAAGCCATTCGGCACGACAAAAATGTCGATTCCATCGACACGCTCGATTACGCGCGGCAACTCGCCGCGCAACACGCAAATTCGCTGGTCGATGTTAGCCGCAGTGCGTGACCAACTTCCCGCTCGCTACGGCATGATCGATGATGACGGCGAAGCCGTGTCATCGACGGAAACTCAATGCGTCGGCGCCGATGGCGACGGTGCGGATTTCACGATGACAGTTTCGACCCGATCACGCCGAAAGCGCTGAAGATTGGCGTAAAGCGCCAGCAGCGCCGTTGCCACAACGATTACCAGCATAAGCACTACACCGCTCTTGGGAACTCGCGACAATGGCGGTTTTTCGCTAGGTGGCTGCACTGAATTCACGCGAAAATATCGATGTCGATCTTTCGCGCGCAAACGCGGATTAATCCATGCGCAACGCGGCGATCGCGTCCATTACGCGCTGGCTTATTTGCTCATAACGATTCGTCGCAGGCGATTCGCGCTCCACAGGCGTAAAAAAAATCGGCTCTCCAACAACGATGGTGATTGGGACAAAGTGCAAACCACCGCCGCCCCGCGGCAAGGCTTGGTGTGCCCCAAAGATCCGCATTGGCACCACGGGAGCGAGCGTTTTTGCGATCACGAGTCCCACTCCGGGCTGAGCAGGCTGCAGGTTGCCGTCAAGCGTCCGCGCACCTTCTGGAAAAACCAGCGCTGCGTTTCCCGACTTTAGAACTCGAATCAACGCCTTAAGCGCGCTGCGGTCGATCCCCTCCTGATTAACCGGGATAACGTTCAGCTTCGGCAAGAGCCAGCGGAACAACGGCAAATCCATCAGCGTCCTCCGCGCCAGAAAATAGATCGCGCGGTCGCATGCGATGCCGGCAAGCGGTGGATCGAGATAACTCTGATGATTCATGGCCAGAATCACCGGACCAGTTTGGATCATACGCTCCCGATGCATTATCCGAAGACGAAAACATAGTCGACCGATCAAGCGCGATAAATTGTAACCGATCCAGTAATAAACGTTCATCGTTAATCTTTGAACCAGCAGAGTCAGGAGGGAACGTGGAGGCCCTTTTGTTCGAGCCGGTCAATGATCTGGTTGACGACTCCTTCGATCGTCAACAGTGACGTATCGATAACATGGGCGTCCCGGGCGACGACGAGCGGTGAGACAAGCCGTGAAGAATCGGCGTGGTCACGCATCGTAATTTCGTCCCGCTGCCCTTGCGCGGCACGGCGGCGCAGACGCACTTCAGGTGAAGCATTAAGATAAAATTTATAGGGTGTGTCTGGAAAAACAACCGACCCGATGTCCCGACCCTCAATAACCAGGTTATGACTACGCGCGTAATCGCGCATTTTCTGGACGACAACTGAGCGGACCCTGGGAACGCGGCTGATGTGGGAAACACCTTCGTTTACCCGATCGTCGTGCAAATAATCGGTTGGATCGATACGATCGATCAAGATGCGCGACTCGTTGTTCACAATATCGCAAGCGATCGTGACGGACTCGAGAGCTTGCCCGACGCCGGAGGTGTCGCCAGGATCAATCGCGCTTTGAAGGACGTGCCAGGTAATCGCACGATAAATGGCACCCGAATTCACATAGGCGAACCCGAGTCTTCGGGCAAGCTCTCGAGCGACACTGCTTTTCCCAGAGGCGGCCGGACCATCAATAGCGACAACGCGATGGAGATCTTTCCGCATGTCTAAAATTAGTGTGTCGGGAAGATGCAGGGCAAGCCCGCGGAAACACGCAGGCAAACCCATACTTGCCGATCAGGCTTCCTCGACTGGAGCAGGAGTCAGCGAACCGATGACTGGTGTGCTAATCTGCATCCGTTTCGAATTGGTGAATTCTTCGAGGACGGTTTCAAACCCCGGATACGATTCACGAATGCAGTCCGCATCCTGAATAATCGTTTCGCCGTCGGCAAAGAGACCCGCAATAGCAAAGGCCATCGCGACGCGATGATCGCCGAAGCTCATTATGCGCGTCCCATGCAAGGCAGCCGGACCATGAATTTCGAGGCCATCTTTCATTTCGGCGACTTGTGTACCCATGGCGCGCAGATTGTGCGCGATTGCGGCAATGCGATCGCTTTCCTTGACGCGCAACTCCTGCGCATGGCGAATGATTGTTGTGCCATTTGCCAAGGCGCCTGCTACTGCCAGTATCGGCAGTTCGTCAATGAGCTTCGGCACTTCTTTGCCTTGAATGACGGTACCTTTGAGTGCGACTCCTGTGACCTCGACGATTCCGCGCGGCTCAAACTGATCGACATCTTCGACGGCTTCTCGCACCTGCGCGCCCATTCGCAGCAACACGCCGAGTAACGCCGTTCGGGTATCGTTTAAACCAATATCGCGCACGAGCAGATGGCCCCGCGGTTGGGCCGCGGCGGCGACCAACCAAAAAGCCGCGGAAGAAATGTCGCCCGGAATATTAAAATCACGTGACTCCGGAACCTGATCACCGAAAACACTGATATTGCCCTCGCCATTTTTTACCGTGCGCACGAGAAAATAATTGAGCATCAGTTCTGTATGATTTCGAGTGATTGAGTGCTGCTCGACAGTGGTTTTGCCCTTGGCAAACAGACCCGCTAGGAGTAATGAGCTTGTTACCTGGGCGCTCGCTATCGGCAGCCGATAATGAATTCCTCGCAAGGAGCCGCCACGGATGCGAATTGGCGGCGTCTGTTCCGGACCCTCGGCGAGAATGTTTGCACCCATCTGACGAAGCGGTGCGATCACGCGATTCATGGGACGTCGAGAGAGACCGGCGTCTCCGACGAGGCGGCTCTCAAATGTCTGTCCGGAGAGGAGGCCGGCGAGAAGCCGCATCGTCGTCCCAGAATTTCCGCAATTGATGTCCTTTTTGGGCGGCGTGAGGACACGCTTTTTCCCATGGACGATCAGCGTGTCTGGCGCAGGTTGTTCGATCTTAACACCTAAAGCGCGCATTGCGTTGACAGTGCGCATGCAATCTTCGCTCGGGAGAAACCCATGCAGGGTGCACACACCATTGGACAAAGCCGCAATGATTACCGCGCGATGCGAAATGCTCTTATCACCCGGAACAGTGATTTCGATGTCAATTCGAGGGGCTCGTTTGATCCGTAGTTCCATAGACGAATTGTGAAATCTTTTGGCGAAGCGAGCGCTTCTTTAGCGCACCAAGGTCAGCATCGGATATAAGACGGAGTTGTCCAGCGTCCCTCTCCTGAGAGGCAAATCCAAAGGTTTTTCAAGTTAACTTGTGTCAACGCGGCGGCGCTTGCACAAGTTACCCCCAATTACGGGACGAGAAAAATTTTGTCCGTGTAGGGGTCCTTCACTTCCGTTCCTGGAGGAAATCCTTCCACGTCCACGTATTTGCCGGGCGAAAAAGGACTTTCGACGAGATGAGGCTTGCCAGGAACAGGAATTCCGTATGGATAATCTCCCTTCGCTACTTTTGTGGGCGCAGCCGTTGGAACAGGGGAAGCGGCCGCCTCCTCCCGGGGCGTACCTTGAGGCCGAACAGGTCCATTCGGGTTGAACGGCTGCTGCTGAGGCGGATATTCTTCGGTCTGCGGTGGCGGGTAATTCGCTACGCGATGAGGGGTGCGTTGCGGCGGCGGCTCTTCACTGCATGAAGAAAAAAAGAAGGCGACGAGCAAGGTAAGCAACAGTGAGAATTTCATAAACCGGGAATGCTGCGAAAACGTATCTGCATCCAACCTCATTGCCAATCACTAAATCGTTTTGCCGAAAGTTCGCCGACGACGCTAATATACTCGCCAAGGAATTTGAATAGTTCTGTCGGTCCTCTCCCCAGAGCTTCCGTGACAGCATCATCAAGTCCCAAGTTCCGATGCTTTGGCAAAGACCGACTAGAATACAATGGCGGACCGCTTTTGATCCGAATCCAAAGAAGAGATGTCGAAGACCTCCCAGATTTTAGTTGTAGACGATGACGCCGTGAGTCGCAAAATCCTAGCACGACTGCTGGCGTCCGCAGGTTACCAGTGCCACGAGTGCGAGGACGGGGCCGAGGCATTAGCACTTGTGCACGCCAAGCGGCCTTCGCTCCTTCTTCTCGACTTCGATATGCCAGGGCTAAACGGCACCGAGGTACTCAAAACCCTTCGTTCTGATAGCGACCCGGCAATCGCGCAAATTCCCGCGATCATGTTGACGGGGCACGGAAGCGAGGAAAGTGAAGTGCGTTGCTTGCAAGCCGGGGCGGACGATTTTGTGACCAAGCCGGTCAACGCTGCGGTGTTGCGGGCGCGAATTGAGACTCAACTTCGGGTGCGCTCGATGCGGCGCCAATTAGAGCGGCAAAATGACGAGCTTGAAGAATGGCGTCGCAATCTAGAGCGCGATCTTGCTGCCGCGCAGTTGACTCAGCAATCCCTAATTCCACAAAAGCCACCCACCATTGCAGGCTGGGAAGTCGCCACCTGTTATCGACCTGTCATCCAAGTAGGCGGCGATATCTATGGCTGGCTGCGGATGAAAGATGGCCGAATCTTGTTTTGGATTGCCGATGGTACCGGCCACGGGGCCGCTGCTGCGCTGCTTACCACCCTGGCGAAACTTCTTTTTCATCATGGCAGCGTTGAGCACGATGGCCCCGCTAGGGTAATGGAAGCGGTGAACAACGATTTTCGCAGAGTTTTTGGCGCGCGCTCTTTTATGACAGCTATGTGCGTCGCCGTCGATCCCGCGACCGGACGCGCGACTGTCGTGGGCGCCGGGCACCCTCCGGTTCTGATCGCGCGCCGCAGCGGCGGTACGGAATCGATCGCGTCGGTCGCCCCTCCATTGGGTTTGATCGAACACCCTGAATTTACGGAAACGATTGTCGATCTTGACTCAGGCGATGCTTTTCTCCTTTATACGGACGGTTTGTTCGGCGCCGCGAAAGGCGAACGGCTCCGCTTAACTCCAAAGCGCCTGGAGAAAATGCTCGATCACTCTGCACCCAACGCCGAGGCGCTGCTCAAAGGCATACTAAATCAAGCGGTACCAGAAAACAGCGACGATTCTTTGCCAGACGATGTGGCAGCGCTGGCCGTCCGCCGAACGGTTTAGCAAGATTTTTGTCGTTTCGTCAAAATTAGTATTGCTCTCGCGCGAGTGAAACGGTAATCAGCGTCTATGCCGAAAACCAAAAAGAAACCTTCCAAACGCAAACCGAATCCCGCCTTCATGAGACCGGTTCAGCCTGACGATAAGCTTTCTGCTATCGTCGGGTCAACGCCGCTACCACGTTCCGAGCTTACAAAGAAGCTTTGGAACTATATCAAGAAGCACGGTTGTCAGGACAAAAAGAAAAGAACCATGATCAACGCGGACGACTCGCTCAGGCCAGTATTTAATGGCAAGAGCCAGGTAAGCATGTTCGAGATGACCAAGCTCGTCTCGGGGCATCTGCGCTAGATCTTATAATCCGTTTATGGCCCGGCGTGCCCACGCCGGGCTGTTTCGGACAGACGTGAGGAATAATTGCCGGACGGGCGGCTCGTTTTGCCGTCCTTGCGCCGGAGCATGGTCTGGTCAAAGATAACGATGTGAGCAACCATCGTTTGATTCTTCTCGCTGCTACGGTCTGTATTTCACTTGGTGCGGCGTGCTCCCACGGAGAGTCTGGCTGGCTCAACGATTACAAAAGAGCGCAGCAAGAGGCCAAAACGAATAACAAATTTCTGCTCCTGGATTTCACCGGCTCGGATTGGTGCGGCTGGTGTAAGAAATTGGACAAGGAGATTCTCTCGCAATCCCAGTTTAAAGATTATGCGCGCGAGAATCTTGTGCTCCTGGAAGTCGATTTCCCACGCGCGAAACCGCAAAACGCTGAGGTGAGAAAGCAGAATCAAGAGCTCGCGCAGCAGTACCAAGTTGAAGGATTTCCCACAATCGTCGTGCTCAATGGCGACGGTCAGAAGCTTTGGCAGTACGACGGCTACTTCCCCGACGGGCTGGCAGCCTTCATCGTGCAGCTAGAGAAATTGCGCAAAGGCTGAGTGCGCATTGTTTTTGCGGCAACGCAAAAGGCGCCGGTACATTTCCACTCAATCTCTTTGGCTACACACCTTGCGTTGCTAGCTGCCTCTGCTAGATACACGCAGCCTGTTTG